>Ga0209381_1000391_pt1 | contig 111360 bp, 97 predicted proteins | sample DewCreD2012metaG_FD_184111 | JGI IMG/M metagenome (GOLD analysis project Ga0209381, IMG submission 184111) | Hot spring sediment bacterial and archeal communities from British Columbia, Canada, to study Microbial Dark Matter (Phase II) - Dewar... ...
AAAGTCCAACAGAAGGCTTTGGAGCTGCTGGGGGTGTCCTTGCTAATGTAGCCATGTGATTGGCTGCAATATTTTTATTTCACCTGAAAAGTCAATAGCTTAGTTTTTTCATCATGGGGAACTTCAGTCTATTATTCTATTGAGCCGCCGTGCCCGAGGTGGAAATCGCCGGCACGGCGGCTCCACCTTCTGGACAAGGCACAGTGCCGCCTCACAAAAAAACCCTGAATCGATTTTGCCGACGACGGCTGTCAAAAGCCGAATTCTGCCAGGAGCGCATCCACATCACTTTGGGAATGCAGGGCGTCTTCCACCGCTTCGTGGGCGGGTCCGTAAAGTTCTTCCTTAGTCTTCCTCGCTTTGTCCACCTTGACGCCGAACTTGGCGATGAGCTGGACCAGCTTCGTTTCCAAGTCCTCGAGAAGGGCCATGATCTTTAGGATGATCTGACCCGTAAGATCCTGGTAGTCCTGAGCCGTAAGGATTCTGATCAGATCCTCGTGGCTTTTTTGCGCCGATCCCAGGAGCTCGCGGACCGCCGCCACCGCTTCGTCCAATTTCTTTTGAGCGCTCTCGCCCAGGGGATGCAGCCCGGTCAAGACCTCGCCGATGGCCTCCAGCCGTTCCTGGTCCTTTTCGTTTCTTTTCTGCAGGGCTTCCACATGATCCAGGGTCGTGTTGGCCGCCGTTTCGGTGAGCTTGATGATGTGCTCCAGACGATTTCCCGAATCGGGAATCTTTTCCTCCACCATTTCCCGCAGCGAGGGGTCCATGGTGCGGACGAAGTCCCGCAAAGAATTGTGCAGTTCCCTGGCAATGCCCCCGATTTCCCGGTAAAGACCGGGATGGCGGCTTTCGGCAAGGTCTCCGAGGATCTTTTCCGCCCTGGAAAGGTCGCCGTCGGAAAGGGCCTGCATGAAGTCCTTGATGGCTTCCAGCACGGTCTCGGTAACCCTGCTTTCATCGGAAACCTTCATGCGGAGATTTTCCAACCTCTCTGTCGGGTTGAGAAGCATTCTCAGGCGCTCCAAGGCCTCCGGGGTCAAGGGCACCTCAATGTGCGCCACGGGATACCGGTCGCCGTCGCCAAACCGACACACGGCGCCCTGCACTCTGCGACAGAATTCTTCAACGGAAGAAATGCCTTTGTCCTCTTCCACCTCTCTCGATGGCGCAGCGGTTCGTGCAGGAACCCCCACCAGCCGATCGATCACGGCGTCTTCATCGGCGCCGTCCGCTGCGAAAGCGTGGTCCCCCGAAACCTGGGGCTCGTCGGGGTCCGTGCCCTCGTTCGGATCTTCCACGATGGAGAGAACCTCGTGCGGATCGATGTCCCGCGCGCTCTCAGAGCGCGACGCACGACTCAGATGTTCCCTCAGGGCGTTCACGGCAAACTGAAAAACCGAGCGCGCCTCGCCTGAAACCGAGCCGTTACCCCGCACCTTTTGTTCCAGGTGGACTTCCAGGGCGCCGCCCGCTTTGGCCAGCCCGTCCATGCCCAGCATGGCCGCCGTGCTGCTGAGGGTTTTCAGGGCGTCGGCACAACGATTCCAGGCCGGCTCAGAGTCCGCCCCCGTTTCCGCGATCGTTCTTTCCACATCATCCACAAGCTGTAAAAGATCACGCCACTCGTCTTTGCCGATCATATCCATGGTGTCCACCTTCTTCGTAGCCGCTCACAATGCCTTTGACGTCCAAGATCAGCGCGACCTTGCCGTCTCCCAGGATCGCCCCGCCGGAAAGTCCCTTCACATGGCGGAGCCCCGCCCCGAGGCTCTTGATGACCACCTCTTGTCGCCCAATGATTTCATCGGCCAGAAGGCCGTAGGATTTCTGATCCTCATTGACAACGAGAATGAGGGCGTCCCACGGGTCGGTGTAGCGAGGCGTCACGCCGAACATTTTGTGAAGGCGAATAAGCGGCATGAGCTGGTTGCGAACCTTGATCATTTCTTCCGACCCGTGGACGGTGAGGTAAGCTTCCCGAGACGGGCGGAGGGATTCGCGCAGAGCTACCGTGGGGACCACATACCGTTCGGGACCGACGCAGATGACCATGCCGTCGATGATGGCCATGGTCAAAGGCAGCTTCAATTCGAAGCGGGTGCCGTGCCCCGGCACACTGCTCACTTCCAGCTTGCCGCGCAGCTCTTCGACGCTGCGCCGCACCACGTCCATGCCCACGCCGCGCCCGGATACGTCCGTCACCTGGTCTTTGGTGGAAAATCCCGGATGAAAGATGAGATCAAACAAGGCCCTTTCTTCCAGGACATCATCGGGCCCGATGAGACCGCGTTCCACGGCCTTGGCCCGAATTTTTCGCGCATCCAGACCCCGGCCGTCGTCGCGCAGTTCGATGATGATGTTGCCACCCTTCTGTTCGGCGCTCAAGAATATGGTCCCGCAGGGATCCTTGCCGATCGCCTTTCGTTCTTCGGGCGTTTCCAGGCCGTGGTCGACGGCGTTTCGAATCATGTGCACCAGCGGCTCGTAGATCTCCTCCACCATGTTCCGGTCGATTTCGGTCTCTTCGCCCCGCATGTCCAGCCGCACGTCTTTTCCGGATTTTTTCGAAAGATCCCGAACCAGCCGAATGAGTTTCTGGAAGGTGCTCTTGATGGGCACCATCCGCAGGGACATGGAAATGCGCTGCAGCTCGGCCGTAATGCGCCGCAGCTGGACGGAATCCTTTTGGAATTTCTGGTCTTTGATGGCCTGCACTTCCGGGTTCTGGAGCACCATGGACTGGGCGATGACCAGTTCCCCCACCATGTCCACCAGATTGTCCAGTTTGACCGTATCCACGCGAACCGAGGCCGTGTTTTCCTGGAAACGGCGTTGTTCTCGAAGGGCGATGGCCACGTCCTGGGCACTGAGCACCCCGTCTTCCACGAGCACCTCGCCGATCTTCTTGCCCCGTTCCTTGGCCTCCTCAACCGCCTGCTCCACCGCTTCGGGTTCCACCAGGCCTTTTTGCACGAGAATCTCTCCAACCTTCGGAGGCTTTTCCGTGCGCACGCCGACCGAAGGCTGGGCCGGGTCAAAGGCCTTAAGGCTTCTTAGAAAGTTTTCCACCAGGCCGGCGGACAGCTTCGCCTCGCCGCATCCCAGAGCGGCTTCCAGTTCCTGAAGCAGGACTTTGAGGATATCCACCGCGCGCAAGACCACATCGATCACCGCATCGGTCACGTCAATGGCGCCCGATCGGGCCTCGTCCAAAAGGTTTTCCACTTCATGGCTTAAGTGGTGAATGGAGCGAAGGTTGAGAAAGCCCGCAACGCCTTTGATGGAATGAAAGGGCCGAAAAACGGCGTTGATGGCTTCCTTGTCCTTGGGATCCGCTTCCAAGGACATGATGTTGAGCTCGATGGAGGCAAGATGCTCTTTCGCTTCTTCGATGAAATCCTTGATCAGTTCCGCATCCTCCAGCCGGACTTCTTCCGATGCCGGGGGATCCGCATGAGTCTCTTCGCCCGAAACTCCCAGAGGGCACGCCGCCTGTTGTTGCACCGCCGCCTGGGGTTCCGCGGGAAGGGCCTGAGAAGCGCTCCCGGATCCTGGGTGCCCGTTTCCGGCAAAGTTTTTCAGAACGTCCCGGATCTTTTCCCAGTCCGCCGAAGGGTCCGACGATTCCTCGAGGATGATCCCTCGAAAGAGCCGCTTCACGGCCTCGAGGTCTTCCTTCCACGTATCCGGCGTGTTCTCGTGGGCTTCGATCCTTTCGATGACATTGAGGCATTCCCCAATGCCCATCAGGTCGTCGGGTCCCGCCACCACCCCGTCGGCCAGGCGAGACAGCAACGCCTCCAAAGGTTCCGAAGGAACATGTTCCACGGCCATGGTCCCACTCCCGGTCAGTTTTGAGGGAGAATCTTGGCGAGCTTTTCGGCCATGACGGCGGCCGTAAACGGCTTGACGATGTAGTTGCTGACTTTGGCCTTGACGGCTTCCACCACGTTTTCCTTTTGCGCCTCCGCCGTCACCATGAGAAACGGCAGGTCCTTGGTTTTGTCGTTGGCCCGAACCCATTTGAGAAGCTCCAGGCCGGTCATCTTGGGCATGTTCCAGTCGGAAACGATGAGATCGATGTCTTGAGACTCCAAAATCTTGACCGCCGCCGCGCCGTTTTCCGCTTCCACGATGTCCTTGAAATCCAGCTCTCTGAGGATGTTCTTGACGATGCGACGCATGGTGGCGAAATCATCCACGACCAAGACCTTCATGTCCTTGTACGCCACGGTTCAACTCCTTTGCTCTGCTGTCCAAAATCCCTCACCATGGGACCCGCGACCGGTGTCCCGTTTCGACTCGTGTGCCGTGCCGACGAAGACCCCACATCCCGGCCGTTGCACGGCTATGAGGCCGCCGTCTCAAAGGGGGATCCTTTTTCCTCCAAAGCCCGGAAGATCGCCATGGGGATGGCTTCCAACGGGACGACCGTTTCCGCCGCCCCCAGGCGGATCGCTTCCTTGGGCATCCCGAAAACCACGCAGGACGCTTCGTCTTGCGCGATGGTGCGGGCTCCGTTCTGCCTCATTTCCAAGAGGCCTTTGGCGCCGTCTCGACCCATGCCTGTCATGATGACGCCCACGGCATTGGGCCCGGCATAGCGCGCCACCGAGTGGAAAAGCACGTCCACGGACGGTCTTTGATGGCACACCAAAGGACCGTCTTTGACTTCCACGTAATAGCGCGCGCCGCTGCGCTTCAAGACCATGTGTTCGTTGCCCGGTGCAATGAGAGCCAAGCCGGGACGCACCGAATCTCCGTCCTGGGCTTCCTTGACCTGAATGGCGCAGCACCCGTCCAAGCGCTTGGCAAAGGCCGTGGTGAACTTGGGCGGCATGTGCTGCACGATGACGATGCCGGGGCTGTTGGGCGGCATTTCCATGAGCACGCTTTTCAGAGCCTCCGTCCCGCCCGTGGAGGCGCCCATGGCAATGACTTTATGGGTGGTTTGGGACAAGGCCAGGGGCGTCGGCCGTGCCGGCGCCGTTCCGCCGTCCGGGCGCTCGGAACGGCGTTTCGCCAGGTAGTTTCGAGCCCGCACTGCCGCGCGAATCTTTTCCGCAAGCTGGATGCTCATATCGCCGACGGAGTAGGAACCTCCCGGCTTGGCCAGCACTTCCACCGCTCCGATTTCCAACGCCTCCAGAGCCATTTCGCTGTTCTTCGGCGTCAGGGAACTGACGATGATGGTGGGCGTGGGATGGTACTTCATGAGCTTTCTGAGAAAGGTGAGGCCGTCCATCCTGGGCATTTCCACATCCAGGGTGATGACGTCGGGCTGCAGCCGGGCGATCTTGTCCCGGGCCACGTAGGGATCCGGAGCGGCGCCCACCACCTCGATGTCCGGGTATTTGCCCAGTTCCTGGGTAAAAATCTTTCGAACGATGGCCGAATCGTCCACGATGAGCACACGAATGGGATTCATGGCACCCTCATTCCCTTCGACACCAAGCCCAGCCCACGAAATGTCCTGCGGCCGACATGCCGACCCCATGGGTCGCGGCGGGGGGAGCAACCAGCCCGCTGTGCGCTCGGGGAAGACCCAACCGCCATTTTTCCGGGCCCAAGAGCACCACGCAGTTTCCCGCCACCATGTTGGCCAATTCCTGCAAGGCGTCGCGCACATCCTCGTCCGGCATCCCGTCGGGATCCAGGCCGAGCATATTTGCCGCCAGTTCGCGGGCAAAGGAGTCCTCGAATCCCAGGCTGAGCCCGACCACGGCGGCCGTGTCGGATGCATGCATTTCAATGGCCGCTTGCCACCCGCGGAAGGCTTCTGAGGGAGCCTTTTGTTGAAAAACCACGTCCGTGAAATACATGGTTTCCAACACCTCAGAAATCGCAGCCTTCATCACTTCCTGCCAGTTCCCATCCATGCTCCACCCCCAAAAGTTTGAACACCAAGGAACGAAACTCTTCCGGTTGGAACGGCTTGGAAAGATAGGCTCGAGCCCCCAGGGCCATGGCTTCCGCCAGCCGTTTTTCGTTCCTTTCCGTCGTCACCAGGACCACCGGCACATCGTTCAAGTCCGCATGGGTTCCCAAACGCCGAAGGAATTCCAAGCCGTCCATCACCGGCATGTGGATGTCGCTCAGGATCAGATCCACCCAGTGGTCCTGGAGTTGATCCAAGGCTTCTTGGCCGTTGCCGGCTTCGATGATTTCCCCTATTTCCAAGCCGCTGATCTTCAAAACCTTCTTGATCACGTGCCGCATGGACTTGGAATCATCGATGATCATGACGTTGTAGGCCATCGCCGTCTTTCCTTCACGCCCTACAGTTCAAATTCCCCGAGCCCCGAGACCTTGAGAATGACGCGGCCGGTGGCCATTTCCAATCGAACGGTCCGGTTCACGTTGCCTCCCACATGCTCGGCGGCAATCAGCACGTTGTTTTTCCAAAAAATCTTTCGAAGCATCATGTAATTGCGCTTGCCGATGTTGAAGACGCCGTCCTCATCCAGGATTTGGGCGCCTCCCACAACCTTGACGATGAGATTTTTCTTGGTGGCGCCGTATTTGTACGTCTCCTTGAAAAGCAGAGGGACCCCCGTATCGGCGAACATGGCCGGCTTGGTTTGGGCCTTCACGGGATCCGTGCTGGCCTCGGGGAGCATGTAATGGAGCATCCCTCCCACGCACACTTTGGGGTCATAGACCACCACGGCGATACACGATCCCAAGGAGTACGTGATGATCACATCGTCAGGATGATGGCTCACCGCCATATCCGCCACACCGACAATCACACGATTCATGGGCTCTCTCTCAGCACACGAGACATCCACCATCCCACGAAACACTAAGGCTTCCGGTAAACCGCGGGCTTCACGTATCTCAGGGGGTGCTTCAAACCTGTCAGGCTTTCGGAATGGCCGACGAGAAAGTATCCCCCCGAATGGAGATAGGCCGCCATCTTTTGAATGAGGGACTCCTGGGTCTTTTTGTCGAAATAGATCATGACGTTACGGCAGAAGATCACGTCAAAAGGGCCGGAAAAGGGAAAGGGATCCATGAGGTTCAGCCGCCGAAAGGCGACGACTTTCATGAGTTCTCGGGACACCCGATAGCTTTTCGACTGCCCTCCGTTGGATACGGGTTCAAGAAACCTTTGGCGCAGCGCCGGAGGGATATGCGTCAACTTGGCTTTGTCATAAACGCCGGCCTGAGCCGTCGAGAGCACGCGGGTGGAAATGTCTGTGGCCAAGACCCGAAAGTCCCACCGACCGGGATGGTCCAAGGCGGCCAAGACCGTCATGGCGATGCTGTAGGGTTCTTCGCCCGTGGAACAGCCGGCGCTCCAGATGCGAATCCGCGAACCTCCGTCCCGGCGATTTCTTTCCACGATTTCCGGCACGGCGACCTTTTCCAGAAATTCAAAGTGCTTGGGCTCGCGGAAGAAAAACGTGAGGTTTGTGGACACAGCGTCGAAAAACCGGACATATTCCTCGCGCCCGTCTTCCGAGAGGATGAATTCCAGATAGTCCTTGGGTGAGGCGATTCCGGTGGCGCGCAGTCTCTTGGCCAGCCGGGCTTCGAGAAGCGCCTTTTTGCCGTCGTGGAGGTTGATGCCCGCTTCCCGATAGACCAGGGTACTGAACTTCTGAAAGAGGCTTTCAGACAAACGGTGCATCGGCGCGCTTCCTCCGCACAAAGCCTTATGGGCATATTCGGGGTCCCTTGGCCCCGCCGTGAATATCCCGGCGGGCGTGTCATCTGTTTCATCGGAATTTCAGAAGGCTGACTTGAGGAAAAAATGGGCGGGTTTTACGGAAAAGCTTTGGGTTCGGGACGGGACGGAAAGGATGGGCCGTGCTGGGACGTGGGCCGTTCGATTTCGATGGTAAGCCGCCGCAACATTTCCCACGATGCGGCCTCTTTGCGTTCCTCTTCCCGGCGCTGCGCCTGAGCCCCGGGCGGATCCTCGGGCTGGGCTCGATAGATGACGGCCTCTTTCGTCTCCACCATTTCGGCGAAAGTTGTCTTCGGCTGCCACCGCTCCCCAGGGGTTCCGAAACCGCCGGTCCATAGGAAAATGCCGCCCAAGACGGCCGCCGTACGCACCCCCCATCCTCTGCGGCTCACAGGTAATCCCCCCGGCGCCATTTGACGGATTCCACGTAAGCCAAAACCCGCGCCTCTTCGGCAAGCCGCCGCGCGGGATGGCTCTCCGCCAAGGACTGAGTGTGACGGACGATTTCGTCGGCCGTTTGGCCGAGATTTCCCAGGGCCTGGGCCAAGGCGTTAAGGTCCAGCGGCGCTTGCCCGGCTTGGGCGCACAGGGTGGCCAGTTGTCCCAACGCGCCGTCCAACGCTCCCATCATGGGCGGCATGGCCTTGGTCTCGTTCGGCATCGAGGCGCCCACGGCGCTCGAAACGCTCAAGTCGGAACCCGCAGGACCCTGCAGGCCGGATTCCGGCTGGACCCCGGCCGCCACCGCCTCGTTCAAGAGCTGTTGAAACGACGCGCCGGCGGGTCCCGTCCGGCCGGCCTGCCGGTTTTCCTCCTGAACGATCCCGCTCAGGTTCTGAAGACTTTCGATTTTCATGAAAACGCTTCCCCTTTCCGCTCATGGTTTTTTCAACATAAAGAGCAATCCCTGTGCCAGGAACACGGCGAACGTCGGGAGCGAATAAAGCTTTCGAAAGGCGTCGTCTCGGGCCGAAAGCCGGGCGATTTTTTCCGGGTTAGGGGAAAAAAGTTCCCGCCTTTGGGAGGAAAACCCGCGCCGCCGTGCCGCCGTCTTCTTCCGGTTTCAGGACAATGGCGGCGCCGTAGGGTTCCAGGAATTTTTGGGCCAAGGTCAAGCCCAGGCCCATATGTCGGGAGGTTTTGTCGGCGGATCGGACCTCGTCGGGCCATGCCGTGACGAAAGGTTGAAAGAGCTCTTCCGGGGATCGATCCTTCGGCAGCCCACAGCCCGTATCTTTCACCTCCACGACCACGTGATCCGCCGTCACTTCGGAAGAAAGGACCAGGGTTTTCTCCTTTGAGGCTCTCATGGAAAGCACCGCGTTTTCCACGAGATGCTCCAGAGCCGGGACCAGGTGCCTTCCACGGAGGCGCAAGAGGGGCACTTTAGCGGCGGGGCGCAGCGTCACCGTCACGTGGTGCTTGAAGAAGAGATCCGCTCGGTAGGCCCGGCTCAGTTTTTCCAGGATAAGGTTGATTTCCACCTCGGATTCGTTGGCCTCAATCTCTTGGAGCACCATGAAGTCTTTGAGCATTTCGGAAAAAACCCGAACCTGCTCCAAAATGCGCTGGATGCGCCCCTTCTGGGCATCGCACAAAGGGCGCAGGGCATCCTGCGCGGCCGCCGCGGCCTCGGACTGCAGATGCCCTTCGATCTTGGCGTGATGGCGTTCCATAAGTTCCAAGAGCATGGAAATGTTTTGCAGCGGCCCGTTGATGTTGTGAATGAGGCCCCGCAGGAGCCGTCCCATGTGCGCCGGTCGGTCCAGTTCGCCCAGCACCTCCACAGGGCAGTCGATGATGGCGGGCTTCGTGTCGAGCGTCATGAGAGCATTCCTTTTCAGCCTTTCCTTCGGCACGGGTCGCCTTCCATCCACTCGGGCTCCGCCGTCTCTTGAGCGGCTCCGGACTCCACGGATCGCCGTTCCTTCTCCTTGCGCTGCATATGGAAAACCAAGCGAATGATGGCCTGGCGGTCCGCTTCCTCGATTTCCACAAACTTCACGCCCACGTGGTGCGCTGCGGATCCGGCTTTTTCCGGGGCCGGCTCCACCCAGCAGATCTTGCCGACGGCGTAGATGGGACGGGGATCGCCCACCTGCGGGATGAGACACAATTCCAGATAAGCCCCCACGGGATGGAGGCTGAGCGTGGCGAAAGACACGCCGCCGCCGCTGATGTCCACGACCTGGCCTTGATGCGCGTAAGGCGGCTTGAGCGCCCCTTGGCGTTCCAAGTAGCCGAGAATCCGATCGACTTTGGCTTCCAGCGTGGCAAGGGATTCCATGACGGCCCCCAGAGCGGGGTCCTCCACAGGCATGTCCCGTTCGACCGGAGGCTCCCTGCGCTCGCCGAAGCCGAGGAAAAACGGGGGAGACGAGCCTGCCGGCAGTTCGTTGTACAGGACGGCCAGTTCAGGAATGCGTACCCGCAAATACTCTCTGTTGTTCATGGCTTCCCCGAAAAGATTTCTTGGCAAGGCTCGAAAGGAATGCGTCCACCACGTCCGGATCAAACTGCTTGTTGCGGTTGTTCACGATTTCCGCCACGGCCTTTTCAACAGGCAAGGAATCGCGATAGGCCCGCTTGGAGGTCATGGCATCGAAGGCGTCAGCCACCGCCACAATTCGAGCCAGCAAGGGAATGTCGTGGCCGGCCAGCCCATCGGGATATCCCTTGCCGTCCCAACGTTCGTGATGATGCCGAATAATGGCCCGTTCCTCAGTCCCCAGCCCCAAGTCCTTGATGATGGATTCGCCAATGACGGGATGCCTCTTGACGATTTCGTATTCCTCCCAAGTCAAGGCCCCGGGCTTATTCAAAATTTCATCGGGCATGCCGATCTTGCCGATATCATGAAGGTACCCCACCGTTTTGAGCATTTCAATGTGCGTCTCGCCGATGGCCATCTCCTCGGCCAGCTCGACGGCAAACTGCGTGACCCGCTCCGAATGTTTGCCTGTATAGGGATCCTTCGCTTCCAGGGCGTTTACCAAGGAACGCAGGATCCCGTAAAAGTTGCTGATGAGGCTCTCATAGAGAGCCATGTTCTCCACGGCCAAGGCCGCTTTTTTGACCAAAAAATCCAACAGACCCTCTTCGTCTCCGCTGGGGTGCCGCCCCCCTTCGTCGTGGAACAGCGCCAAAAAACCGAACAGTTCTCCTCGAATCCACAACGGCCACACACTGCACGGCACGTCCAGGACCCCACCGCCATGAGGAATCGGCCCGTCGTCCCCCTGAAGATCATGGGGCGTTCCCGTCGCCTCCGGTCCTGCCCATGCCTTGGAACCGTTTCCTCCTCGGCTCCGAAACGCCTCCACGACAAAGGAGCTCAAGGACGCGCGAACGGGGCGCGTTTCCTGCGCCAAAAAGGTTCGAAGGGCCTCATCCGAGACCGGCAGAACCTTGGGCACATGACCGTTGGAAAGACCTTTGTGGGAAATGAGCGCCACGCGGCGATGATCCGGAAGATAGACGAAGAAAGCCACCCTTTTGCCGGGCGTGACGGAAGCCGCCAGATCGGCGATGGCGGCATACAGGTCGTCGCTGGAACGGATCTCGTCGATGACTCGAGAGACGTGAAAGAGTTTTTCCTTGAACCGGATCTTTTTCTGCAGCTCCCGATTGACCACCTTGAGCTGCTGTTGGGCCTGGCATTCCAGCTTGAGGCTCAGGTTTTCCAGCAGCAGGGTTCTCTCTTTCATCACCCGTTCCATGGCCAAGGCCAGGTCCTGCAGCGTGAACGGCTTGGTCAGAAAATCCGAAGCCCCGAGCCTCATGGCCCCGATGGTCGCTTCCATCGTAGGATAGCCGCTCATCATGATCACCGGCAGGGTGCGGTCTTTTTCCTTGAGGAGTCCCAGAAGGCGCACGCCGTCCATGTCGGGGAGTTTGAGGTCAATAAAAGCGCAGTCGAATTTTCGACGTTCAAAAGTGCGCAGGGCTTCATCGGCCCGGGAAAACACCAAGACCTCTGCATGGCCGAGCTGGATCAGGTAATCCCTCAGGATGTCTCCCAAGAGCTGATCGTCTTCCACGATGAGGATATTCATGGCACCCCATCCACATTGCGCAGGATGATCTTTTTGAGTCGTTCGAATTCAGCCTCGTCCACGATGCGTTCCCGGCGAAGCTCTTTGAGGCGTTCCAGATCGGTCAAGACCTGGGCCATGGCGTCCTTGGGGCCTTCGAGAACGTCCAAGGGAAGGGTGCGGCCCGGGAGCCAGACCATTCGGGACCGACCTTTGGGAAGGGTCCCCTCCCCTCCCCACGGTGTCTCGTCCTCGCTTTCCTCACGGCACCCCTGTTTTCGAACCTCCCCCTCCAACTGCTGCAGCCGAAGGTAGGCTTTTTCCAGCTCGTCCAAGAGGGCCTGTCGTTCCCGAAGGATGCGCACTCTGTCGACGGCGTTCCGCGTGGAAACCGCCACCTCGTCGATGCGAAAGGGTTTCTGGATGTAGTCGTAGGCGCCGCTGCGGATGGCTTCCACAGCGGATTCCAGGCTGCCGTACCCGGTGATGATCAACGTGAGAATGTCGGGATAAAGCTGTCGGGCCCTCTTGAGGAGCGTCAGCCCGTCGATACCGGGCATGTTGAGGTCCGTGATGAGGATGTCGAAAGGCGAAGATTCCAAAAGCTCCAGGGCTTCCTCGCCGCTGGCCGCCAGGGCCAGTTCCGTGTTCTCCTGGCCGATGGCGTCCCTGAGCACGTCGCGATAGACTTCATCGTCATCGACAATCAAAATTTTGACAGGCTGATCTTCCACGCACCATCCTCATCCCAGGATCGGCACCGCGTCCGTAAATCTCCCCATTCCCGGAAGCACCGCCCCCGAGGCCATGGCCCTGTGCACCGCAACGCTCCCGAACCGCGGTGTGGTCACACTTTGCCGTTCAGCAAAACCCCTGTCAACTGTTCCAGCTTTTCCCTAAGCTTCAGCATCTCTTCCGGCGGAATCTGGCGGATCACTTCCCCGGTGTCCTTGTCCAACACCCGCACCACCAAATCCCCGGTTTTCTCATGAAGCGAGAAGCTCAGCCGAATGTTGTGCTCCAGCAGGTACTGCTGGACGTCTTCCACCACATCCCGGACTTCTCTTTCACTAACAAGAACCGTGCCGGAATCTTGGTGTTCCTCAGGTCGCTCCATTCCCGCATTCGCCGCCTTTTCGCCGCTTCGAACGGGTTGGACGAGCGTCTTCGGCTGCCCCTGAGGGTCGTCCCTGACCCACAGGTCCGGCGTTACGGCCGTCACGTTATCGATCCTCACGTCCATAACCAATCCCTCCCGCCATCCATGGGGCATCCCGCCCCGCTGCCGAATTGTCCTCGCCTTTCAGGAAAAAAGCAAACTGGCGAGCCATCCATCGACCGGTTTCGCGATAATCCGCCGCCCCGCCTCCGGAAACCACGTTCCAGAAAAGATCCACGTCGGGAGACGGAGAAGATCGCCCTTTTTGAATCACTTCCCACAGAACCGTTCCGTGCTCGGCATCGACGATGCGCACCGTGAGTTCCACGACAGTGGGCAGGGCACCTGAGCCGTCGTGAATCTTGTCGATCGTCCCGGCAAGCACGAGGGAGCAGTCGCCGAGGTCGGTTCGGCCTTCGAGAGTCGACTCGGGGACACGAACCGTCTCTTTCAAAACAATCGGAGCCGAAAAGAGGCCGCTTTGCCCCAGTTGCTGCCGGTAGATGTCCGCTAGGATCGTCCCCAGGTTCTCCATCCCCTGAGGCCCGGAAAAGGGCATGAGGCACATCCGCCGATAGGCGTAAGGGTCGTAGGGCCGCCACGTGATCACGTCCAAAGGAGCAAGCTCCACGGGGCGGGATCTTTGGAAATCGGGTCCCGCCGCACACCCGGAAAGCCACAAAAACAGGAGCCCCACCCACACCCTTGGGCCGCGAAAGGTTTCGAAACATTTGAAAAACACCATGGCCTCGATCCTCACGAGGGCGCCGTCACCCGCGCCCCCCTCGAACACCCCGCACGGACGATCTTTCTCACTGGATTAATCGGAAAAAAGGGAAAGAAACATGAGATGTTTTTTTAAAGGGTTTTCTCACAGGCGGGCATGCACTGGGTATGTGAAAATCGAGGCGAACTCGAGGGAGCCCTCGATTTTCATCCTTCGTCGTCCCGCCCCGGCGTGATGGAAATCGCTGTGAGGCAATGCCGATGATGGGTTCTCCAGCGGCTGAAAAGGCACCGAATCAGCCGGAAAAGCGTTCCAAGATTTCCAAAAGTTTCTGGTAACTTAAAGGCTTGGAACAGACGAGATCCACGCCGCGGTGACTCAAGTCCTCGTCTTCGTACTGCGCCCCCCAGCCGCTCACCAAAACCACCGGAACTCCCGGGCGGCGCTCCTTGGCGCGCTCGGCGATGTCCCAACCGTTCACCTCGGGCATGCCCAAATCCGTCAAAATGAGGTCAAAAACGTGCGTGTCCAGCAGTTCCAAAGCCTTTCGGCCATCATGCTCAGTCGTCACCTGATGGCCCATGAGGCGCAGCATATCCCCTAAAAGTTCCAAGACTTCCCGGTCGTCATCGACGACCAGCAAACGCTTGCGCTCGCTTCGGTTCGGGGTGGCCTGCTGCGTCTCGCGCCCGCACTCTGCGGTTCCTGACGCGGGCAGCCGGATGGTAAAGGTGGTCCCCTTGCCGGGAACGCTCCGCACCGCAATATGCCCCCCCCACCTTTGGATCAGGCTCGAACACACGCTGAGCCCAAGCCCCGAATTGCCCGCCCCCTTGGTGGTAAAAAAAGGATCGAAAATCTTCTTTTGGGTCTCTTCATCCATGCCCATGCCTGTATCGGTCACCTCCAGGAACACGTGATCGACGCCGGCATAGGACCGGAACCGCAACATGCCCCCGGAGGGCATGGCATCGATGGCATTGAAGATCAGGTTGGTGAGCACTTCACGAAAGTCGGAACTGTTGATGGCCGCGCAGATCCCCGGCGCCAATTCCTTGACGATTTCCAGGCGCCGCCCTTGCTTTTCCAAGGCGTTTTTCCAACGGGGCCGAGTCAACTCGAGGACGTCGTGGACGGCTTCGTGAATCACGGTCTTTTCCGTCCCTTCGTGCGGTCCTCGGTCTTTGCCCGTAAAGACTTGAAGGCGGCGCACCACATGAGCCCCGTCATGCACCGCTTGCTCGATGTTCTTCAGCCGTCTTCGAATGTGCGGATCCGTCTGCGCAAGCTCTTTGCTCAAAAGTTGGGTGTTGCCCAGAATGGTCATGAGGATGTTATTGAAATCATGGGCGACGCCGCCCGCCATGGTGCCGAGGGAGGCCAGCTTTTCCGTGCGGATGAGTTGCTGGGAAAAGGCTTTTTTCTCGCTGATATCTTCCACGATGAGGAGAAAGCAGGGAGCATGCCCTTCTGGAAAGTCGATTTTCGAAAGCGTCACACTCACGGGGAAACTGCGCCCTTGCCCGTCAACGGCGGTCACCTCCCCATCTCGAACGCTCCACTGATGTTGCGCCTGCAACAGAAGCCGACGCCACGCTTCCGGTTTCTGGAAAAACGCCTCGGCGTTAACCTCTACGGTATCCGCCCCGCCCTTGGAAAGCCAGGACGCCAAAACACCGTTCGCCTCCAGAATCTTTCCCTGAGCATCCAAAACCCCGATCCCATAAAGACTGCGGCGAAACACTTCAAGAAGAACACGCCGCAAAAGATCCTCTTCGATCCCGGGATACCGTCCGGCGCTTCGGTCCTGACCTACGTCCGAGGCGGACGAGCTCCGTTCGGCGCTCCAAGCCTCCTGGGAAAATCCCGAAGACGACAGGGGCGTTTCGTCTCCCAGAGGAGGTCTGTTCGATGCATTTTTTTTCGAACCGCCTCGATCCGGAAAGGGCCCCCTGAGGGATAGTTCGAAGCCCGCCTTCGTCCGGGACGGCATCGAAGGCGTCTCGCTTTTTGATGAAAGCGTCGACTTCGGATTCGGACGGTCATGCCACGGATCTTCCATGGTGAGCCTTTCTGCATCGCCTATGGGTTTTTCCGGTCCCATCGTTCCCCCTCTTAAGTTATCGTCCCAAACGGGACCGAACCTTAAGGAAAAAACCCATACTGCCGATGCTCGTGCTTATGCCATGATAAACAAGCTCTTACAATGAAAAAATTGTCACATTTGGGTTTCTTTTGTGACAACACCGTGACCTGGTCTTCTCCGTCCGAAAAACGCCCCCTCTTTCAGCGCAAAGGATGAGAATTGTTTCGGCACGAGGATTGCTGTACACTGCGCGGCCACAGGGGGAATTCCCGTGGGCACCGGCGGTCTTTTTCACGGAACAACTCATCAGAATGGGCAAGGAGAAAAGCATGCGGTGGAAGAAAGCGATGGCGATGTGGGTCTGGATTTGCCTTGTGCTCTGCGTTCCCGGCTCCCTGTGGGCCGCGGGTTCGAAAGATCCTTCCTGCCCCGAGGTGAGCGCCGTTCAGGAAAAGGTTTCGGCGAGCTTCGCCGGACGCCAAGTGACCGTGAAAAAAGTCGCCCCCTCCCCTGTGCCGGGCTTGTGTCAGGTTCACGTTCTTGCCAGTGAAAGAAACCAGATCCTCTACACCGACCCTTCGGGTCGATACCTTGTCCTGGGACAAATTCTTGACGCTCAAGACAAGAAAAACCTCACCCAAGCGGCTCTGGAAGAATTGAACCGACTGACCCCTCAGGATCTGGAAACACTGAAAGGGCTCACGGCCTTCACCCTGGGGTCGGATAAGGCCCCCAAGACGGTTTATTTCGTGACGGACCCGCAGTGCCCGTACTGCAAACAGGCCGAAAGCACTCTGGAAGCCATGGCCAAGGAAGGCCTGGTGAACGTTCGTTTTGTGCTTTTTCCTCTGCCCATGCATCCCGGAGCTCGAGAATCTTGTATCGCTTTGCTGTGCGACAAAAAAGGGCATGACGAATTCAAAAACAATTACAAGTCAGACAACCAGTGCCAAGAAGGGACCGAAAAGATCGACGCCGTCATGAAGTTCATGCAGGCGCACGGGATCGGGGGAACGCCCACATACATCTTTTCCGACGGCACCTTTCGATCGGGCGTCATGGACCGTGCAGCTTTGGAAAACAAATTGAATGCGCCGTAAGGTTCCATGAGCCCTCTCCCTACGCCTATGGCCGCCCTGTATCGATCCCCTCGCCTGTGGGTCGCCGTGGGACTCGCCGCCGCGATAGTCTCGGGACTGTGGGTGCGCCTTGCGCCGTATTCGGCCTGGACCCGCCATCGCGACCGCTGCTTTGTCCAGGGGGAGCCCTTGCCCACCACGTTCGATGCGCCGTATTACATGCGCCTCGCCCGCGACGTGGTGGAAGGGACTTACGAGGCGCGAGACCCTTTGCGCGGCGTTCCCGACAGTCCGGCGCGCCCTCGGCCCGTCCCGCTCCTCAGTCTTCTCACGGCTGGTCTTCATAAGCTCAGCGGTGTTTCCATCCCCTGGCTCTCTTTGGCCCTGCCGGCCGCCCTCGGCGCCCTTTCGGCCCTGTGCCTCTACGTGCCCGCCCGGGCGCTCATGGGCCCTCTGGGGGCGGTCATCGCCTGTGCGGCTTTGGCACTCTCCCCCTTTTTCGTGCACCGGACCAATCTGGGACGTCTGGACACGGACAGCCTGAACGTGGGGCTTCCCGTCCTGGTGGTCGGGTGCCTCATGGGCTTTGCCAACGCGCCCCGACGCGCCGGGTTATGGCTCGGGAGCGCCGTGGCGGCCGTGGGGCTGCACGCCTGGTGGTGGGATCAGAGCCCGCAAACGCCGTTTCTTCTGGCGACCGTGCCTTTAGCAACAGCTTTGGTAAAACGCCGCCGGATGGGCGACAGGAAATCCCTCTGGGTGGTTTCGGCCCTTGTTTTTTGTGCCGCCGCGGCGGTCCTTGCGCTCAAAGGCCCCGCCCCTTTCGTGGACGCCTGGCACCGCGCCCGCGGGCAACTCACCTACATGCTGGTCAAACAAGCCCCCGGAGATTTTCCCAACATCGGCCTTTCCATCAGTGAGCAGGTCCGACCGAGTCTCGAAGAATTCGGGCGCACCGTGGCGGGTCATGCGGCGGTGCTCGTCGTTGCGGTTGTGGGGCTCGGCTGGCTTTTCATCGCCCAGCCCAGCGCGTTTTTTTTCTTCGCGCCCCTGGTGGTTTTGGGTTTCGCGGGATCGTTTTTCGCCCAGCGGCTCGCCGTCTTCGCCGCGCCTCTTGTGGGCCTGGGCTTGGGATGGGTCGCGGACCGCATGCACCGACGCCTGGAAACACCCGGGCCTTCCTTTTGGGAACGTTTCCGTCGCGAAGGCGCCCGGCGCCCCCGGCTTCCTCGCCATGGAGGCGATCGGTCCGCGTCCTCGGCCACGGCGCCGCCACCGGCCGGGGGCTCGGCCCGCCGGTGGTTTTCCGCGGCGGCAGCCTTCATGGTGGGAACGCTTTTTCTTCTTCCGGCTTTTTTCCGCACGGCCAAAGCTGTGCGATGGCCCTCGGAAAACGCCCCGGTCGTCGCCGGCATGATCGAAGCGGCGCGGCGCACCCCGGAAAACGCGGTGCTCTGGGCCTGGTGGGACCACGGATATCATTTGCAGTACTGGGCCCGCCGCGGCACCATCGCCGACGGGGAAATCCACGGCGGCGAGCTGGTGGTGTCCCTGGCCGTGCCGCTCGCCGCAACGGACGAAAATTTTGCGGCGAATTTCATGATCTTTTTCGCAAGCCGAGGCCTATCCGGCATTCGGGAATTCTCTCAAGCCAACGGGCTTTCGGCGGCCCACACCATGAAGGCGTTGAAAGCCATGCTTTCGGCCGGTCCGGACGGGTGCGAGGAGAAGGCTCGACAGTTGGGGCTCACCCGGGTTCCGGGCGAAAAGAGCTGGAGCGCCTTTTTCTATCCCGACCCTCCACGCCCGGTTTATCTCTTCCTCGATCAACTGCTTCTTAACACGGCCTACTGGTGGTACTGGTTCGGCACGTGGGATCCGGAAATTCGAGACGGCATTCATCCGGCCTATCGGCCCGTATATCCCGTGGTTCTCTGGGACGATCCGACACGGCGGGTGCCGGGTGCCGCCGGTGTCCATCTTCAACGCGGGGAACTTCACCTGGGCGATCGCCTGGTTCCTCTGACGTCCCTGGGCGTGGTCGGCCCGGACGGGACCCGCACCGTGTGGCGCTATCGAGACGGCTTAGGGCCTCACCTCGATGTGCACCAGGCCGCCTCCTTGGGCGTGCTCATGGACGGGGCGCCCATCGGCCATTCGGTCTTTCATCGATTGTTTTTCCTCAACGACACATCGGCCCAAGGCCGATTTCGACGCATCGCCCAGAAACCTTTCGTCTATCAGCTGTGGGAGGTCCTGCCGATTCGACGGTAGGCCCCCTCATTTTTCCAAAATCCGCCGCCAGGACCCTTTGACCTTCCGTGTGACGTAGGTCGTTCCGAGAACCGTTTCGTTATTGAAGACGCCGTCGCCTACTACACGCACGTGAGTCCCGCCTTCCCGGGACGTCACCTTGGCGTAGAGATGTTCGTCTTCCACGAAAAGACCCGTGACGTTCCCTTCCGCTTCCATGACAACCGTCGGTTCCCCCTCGGTTGTCAGCGCGGTGAGGTCCACGCTGTAGATCGTGCCGCCCTTTTTCCCTTCGTCTTGCATGGGTGCACAGGGATCCGTCGTATCTGTGACCGCCGTGCCGAAATAGACCATACCGGCGGCGGCGACGGCTTCGGCCCAGATGCGATGGCCCGCCGGAAGCTTCCAGGTCCACTGGGCCTCGGCTTCCGTGAACATTTTTTCCGGCGGACACGGCGTGCCGTCGTTTCGGCGCAGGACCCCGCTCGATCGGTCCCTGCGGCAGGTATCGTCAAAAACATAGAACGTGTAGCCCGCCGGCGCATTGGGACTGTCGGCGTGGTAGGGGTCGTCACCGGTACCGAACATGACTTTGACGTGTTCTTCGTCGATGGTTCCGTCCGGCTTGTACCGGTGCGCAAGATAGACCACCGGGGTTGCATAAACCGGTGCGGACACCCTGACGAGAACACTCACGGCGATCTTTGCGGGCTCCCAGGCCGATTCGGCCCGATCCGGAAAGTCCACGCGGTACACATGGCCTTTGTTGTCCGCCACGTAAGCCCGGTCGGCAAAGCCGTTTCCGTCGCTGTCCACGACGGCGGCGCTGCCGCTCAACAGCGCGCCGAGGTTGGTGTCCACGACGTCCAACGGCGTTTTTTGGATCAGCACACCGCGAGCGGCATCAAAGACAAATAGGGACGGATGAGATCGGCTGTGGATCCGCCCTGATGGGACGAAAGCCGCCCACGCGGGAGCGCCGCCATCGTGCAAACGGCCGATTTTCGCCACGGCGGAAGCCGCCCGGCTTCGATAGAGATCGGGGTCGGCGTATTCCCAAAGAAAAGACGGTTTTTCGGGATCCGTCACATCCAGGGCAACCACCGTGTCTCCTCCCGCCCCTTGCGCCGACACAAGGACCGTTTTGAACACAAAGCCCGTGTCCGTCGGCACGGCCATGTCGTGGACCGCCGGCGAGGCGTCCATGCTCGGGGGTTCAGCCCAGGGGTCTGGCCGAAGGAAAAACTTCAGCCTGGCAGCGTGGTTTGATGGAACAAAGGCCCACAATTCGGCGCCGTCGCCCACATCGTGCCCGTCGAAGTATCCTCTATTTTCTTTGATGGGCGTTCGAGGATCATCGCCGTGGCGGTATCGACCGGCACGAAAGGCATGGATCATGCCCCCCAAACTTCCTGCATAAGCCACCGTGGGGCGTTGCGCCACGGCGGGTGACTGCCGCCAAAGATCGTAGGCGTCCCGTTCCTCAGGGGTTGTCCCCGTGCCGAAATACCAGGGAGGAAGTCCCGGCGGTCCCACAACGGCCGGCGTGCCGTGATCGATCCCGTCCAGAGGCCACGGTCTTTCCCCGGTGCCGTCGAAGCCCAGCACCCACCGAATGAGGCGCCCGCGGTCCGCGTCGTCGTATCGACCGTCGTCGTTCAGATCCCATGCGTACCCCTTCCCGTGGACATAGGTGTCGCTCAGACCCACCATGACGGCCGAAACGGTTTCTTCCGAAAAGGGCCGAAGGAAGCTGCCGTGCGTGAACGTGACGAATTCCGCCGTCACGGGACAACGGTCACACGGAGCCTCCACAAAATCGACGGTATAGTCGCCACTTCGCCGGTTGAAGGTCCCCGCGCCGTCGCCGTCGATGGTCCCCACACCGGAATCCCGAAGAACCATGGGGGCTCCGGCCGTCGATACGCTCCGAAAGACGACCGATGCGGGAAGAATCGGCCCATGCAAAAAGTTTCCCTGAAAACGGCGTGTTGCGCCGTCTCCGGTGCCGACGGTTTCCCGATGGGTTTGAACCTCCCTCAGCGGCGTGACCATCGTTCTGGGATCGGCCGCAAGGGATCGTTCGGCAAGCTTTTCGCCCGCGTCCCAAAGAAGGTCGAAAAGGGCTCGTGCGGGATCGGCCGGATCGTAGATTTTGTAAGCTCGAAGGTGCCCGCGGAGGCGGGACGCTTCCGCCCGCGACGCGGACGGTGTTTCCATGGCGCCGGAATACAAGACATTTCCGAGCACCACGGGATCGGCACGTGAAAATTCGCCGCTTTGCGCCGCCGTATAGGTGACTTTCACGTCGGCGATTTCCGGAGGATCGCAGCGCGCGTCCACGGTTTCCAAGACGGCTTTCCACTTGAGGGCACGGCCTGTGCGGCCCGTGTTCAGCACATCCACATGGGCCTTTCGGGTTTGAAACCCGTCCTCGTCTTGGGCCACCTCGTCCCAGGAACGGACGGAAAGCCATGAGGTGCCGTTATCCACGCTGATGAAGTACGAGACGGCCGCGCCCGTCAACGCGCCGCCGTCCAGGACGAAGCCCGCGTCGGCGGCGTCGCAGGGCGCCCGGCGATCCGTCACCTCCATATCCACGGCCGTGATGCATTCCCCCGTTTCGGCACGCTGCGCTTCGCTCAGATCCTGGGAGATGACACGCCCCGCCGCTTTGAGGGAAACCGCACACACGAGGTCGTTGTGGTCCGTATCGGTTCCCCCCTGGCTGTCTTCCCACCCCAAGACCCATCGGCCGGGAAAGCGGCGCGAAGCTCCAACGAGTACATGGGAAAACTTTTTTCCCGTGTGGACCGCCAGATGAGCGGCATCGTCCGGATGGAAAACGATGCCCAACCCGTCCCGCAGCCGGACCAGAGCCTGTGCCGAAAGCCAGCCGGCATCCGCCGCGCACGTGCCGTCATTCAGAGCGGGAGCGCTCAGGCGGTATGTTTTGAGCGGCAGACCGTCGGAAAACTCGGTCCCGCAGGGATCGATCCCCGCATACACGTCCCCGTTCCATGCAGCCTTGGTCGCAAAGGCATCGAGAAAACGCCCGTCGGGAACCAGGAAAAAGACGATCTCCTCGCCTTCCGCCACGATGCCGAGGCTTTTGGTCATATCCCGAACGGTAAGCCGCCCGTCGCCGTCGGGCACGAAAGCCAGCCCCGTGCCGTCGTCCGCCCTCGCCAAGGCCTCTTCCGATTCGGCATAGTCCACGACGGCGGATGCCGCTTCCGGAAACGATGCCGCGCATCCCGGACCGAAGGGTTTGTCGAGAATGCCGTTTTGATTGGCATCCCGAAGGCATGTGAAAATGTAGCGAAACGTTTCCGCGTCGTAGCCGGCCGGATCGGTAAAATCGATCCCTCGAACGAAGGCCGGACGGTCCAGCGTCCCATCGTCTCGAACGTAGCCTTTGCGGCGCGCGGCGGATTTCAGAAAATAACCCAGGTGATGCCGCGAACCTTCGGACCCATCGAAGACGAACGTCACGCGCACCTCTTGATCTTTTGCCGTCACGAACCTTTCCGGGTCCGGCGCGGGAACGCCTGAACGCAGGACAAGCCGGCCTGTGTCGGCGTCCATGACCACGCTGGGATCCAACACGCTGAAATGGCTGCTCCGCCACGCCCCGTCGTAGCGGACGGTTCGCACCGGTTCACATACGGCGGCAAAAGCCGTTGAAACGAATCCCATGAAGATCCCCGGAATGACAAACCAAGCCACCCATCGCATCTTCGGGCTCATGCCGACCATCCCTTCCCACCCTTTCACTGCGGACATCGCCGGTTCGCCATGGGCTTCAGCGAACCGCGGCCAGAGGCGATCCCGTCACGGTGACGGCATTCCGATCTTTCATGTTCACGTAACCGGGCATGGATCCTCCCCCTTCCTGGGCGTAGGAGACAGATGCGGACGGTTCGGCCGCGGCTTCGACCATTATTTCCGTTTCCTGCTCCGCCCCGGCCGGTCCGAAGCCCACGCTGCGCAGCACCACCCGAGTGTTGTCCCCCGAAAGCTCGTTAAACGCCCCGTCTGTGCGGTCTTCGGGAAGTCTGGCAAAGACCTTGAATCGATGATCCATGCCCAAATCCACCTTGACCTCATCGTAGAGGTCGTTTCGGCTGTTGCGGCCCGTATACGGCACCGCCCCCAAGAAAAGGAAATCCCAATCGGGAAGCGCGGCAGTGCCCGTGCGCTGGCGCTGTAGGTTAACGGGGTCTGAAGCGAATCGTTGCGCCAGCCGCTGTTGCGCCAGGGCCAGGCCCGCTTCGGCGTTCCGAAAAGCCGTCTCCGCCGCCTTGCGGTTGCCGGCGATGCGCATCTCCACGGCATGATCCAAGGCCAGCCCCACGGTCAAAACGGCCAGGGCCGCCACAATCACCAGCACCAAGGCCAAGGCCATGCCCTCGTCCCATGTGGCGGTGAAGCCCGTGTTGTCTCGGCCGTGGGGGGAAAGGGGGTGGGGCCGTCGCGAGTGTCGGAACTGTTGGGGTTCGCTTCGCTCACCCCAACCGACGGTTTCCATGGTTTCTGACCTCTGACCTCTGACCTCTGACCTCTGACCTCTGACCTCTGACCTCTGACCTCTGACCTCTGACCTCTGACCTCTGACCTCTGACCTCTGACCTCTGACCCTGGGGTTCGCAGCGCTCACCCCAGCTTACGGTTCGACGCCCCCCATACACCCTTTCCCCCTCACGGCCGATACAACACGGCCTCCAAAGCCACATGGGGCGCCGCGGGATCCGGAAAATCGCAATGCACGGCCGTAGGCGGGGGTTTTCGGGGTTCGCTCCAACACAAAATCACCCGCACCGTCACAAGATGCGGCCCAGGGACCCCTCTTTGGATGTCCCAGCGCCGTGAAAAAACCGACCCGGAACCCGTGCGGACTCCATTTTCGAGAAAGCCGGCATCGGCCACACCTTCGCCGTCGATCACAACGGAATCGCCGCCGGATAAGGCCACCTGATCCACGAAATCCGCCGCCGCATTCAGCGCCGCGGACGCCAGCCGCGCGTGGGCTCGGGATCGAATCCCTATGGCGTGCAGGCTGAAAAAAGCCAAGAAGACCACCACGGCCACAACCACGGAAACAAGAACCTCCACCAGAGTGAATCCGGGTGTGTCCTTCCCATGCGGCACACCTCGAGCCGCTCGAAGGCTTATCCCCGGCATGTTCTTCCGATCCCATCCGTTCCGGCACGGCATTGTTCAAGATCACCCTTTCCATCGGGGATCCGCGGATCACCGGATCGCCGTTGGGCCCTTAAGGCATGGCATTGCGCAGGATCACCGTTTTCATCAGGTGCAGGCGTCGGTATCCGTCCCCGACGGGTTCTGCGTCCCGATCGGCGAAAAGGTACGTGCTCGTGTCCACATAGTTTTTGAAGGCCCTTCGTGTGCGTCCGAGAAGATGGCAGCGCACGGCCGTCACGCGTTCCCAATCGGGGAAGCCGTCCTCCGGCATGGCATCGGGCAGAGCGTCGGCCGGCACCCAGGCTTCCACGGACCCGTCCGGGGTCGGGCTCAAGTCCAGCCCGAATTCCACCTGGAAATCTTCCACGTTTTCGGCCAAGGTTCGGGGGCCGGAAAAGACAAACTGCACGCCGCTCCCCGGGCCGCCTTCAATCCATTGAAATTCCCCCTTGGTGTTCACGCGGAAATAGCCCACACGGACAGGATGAATGAAGGAAATATCCCTGTTAAAGCCGGTCCCTGCAGCGGCGCAGGCGCTCTCATCCAGGCAGGCCGATGTGCCGTCGTCGCACTTTAGGCAGCGCGTGGCGTTTCCCGGAATGCCCAGGGCGGGATCGTGTTCCAACGTGACCACACCGCCGCTCGTGGAAACACCCGTGACTTGAAAAAGAGCGCTTCGGCGGCACGCCGTGACGAAAACAATCTGGCCCTTTTTCAGGCTGCTCGTAAAAGAATTCTTGACGAGTCGAAGGGAATCCGACGGCACGGCTTGGTCCTGGGCGAGCGGTCCGTGGAAGGCCGGATCAAGGAAACTGTAGCCCAGAACATCGGTCCCGCGGCGCGTTTGGCCGTCGGCGAAAGGATCCGAATCGGCCGAAACGTTGTTGAACCCCACCACAGGATGTGTGTGGAAAAGACCGCCCGCGTCACGGAGCGCATTTTTGACGCCGGAACCGTCAAGATCGATCCGGTGCGGGTCCACGCATCGCCAGTAACCCGCCTGTTCGAACGTCTGCGCGGCGGCGTCCAAAGCCGTACGCAGGTTTTGCTGCAGCTCCAGGATCAGCTGCTCCTCCCCATAGAGGCGCTGCTGCGCCGTCAAAGCCCCATAGACGGAAAGCATCACCACGGCCGTGACGGCCACAGCCGTGAGCAGTTCCACAAGGCTCATGCCTTCCTCCCACGGGAATCTCGGGGAAAGGTTCCAACGCGGGATTTGCGGGGACATGTGCGGCTCGGCATTTCTTTCGAGGCTCAGGCACGCGCCGCCGGCGTAACGCCCGCCGCAGGGGGCTCGGGGCGTTCGACCTCGGGGGCTTAGCGGTCCTCCCATTGCGCGCCTCCCGTGGGAAAGTAGCGAAGGTAGGCTCGGCCCGTGTTGTTGAGGACCAGGGCGTACGTGCCCGCCTTTGCGTGGCGGGGCATGTGGATGTAGACGGTTCCCGTGGACGAGGTGCCGTCGGGGTTGAAATTGATGCGGTTTCCGGAAAAGCTCACGCCGTCTTCGGGAAGGGTTCCTCCGTCCCGCGGCGCGCCCACCGACGGGCCTCCGTGCGATGCGGGCACGGCGCCCAGCGTCGGTCGATGCGTCACTGTCCCCGAAGGGGCGAACATGGCTTCGGAAAGGAGGGAAAGATCCCGGCCGGTCTGATAAACAGGGGACGATTGTCCCGAAGCCGCGGGGATCCACAGGACCACCGTGTCCAGGACGCCGTCGTCTTCCGCATCGAAATCGAGATAGACGTTTTTGTTATTTTTGATGGCTTCCAGGCGGGCGCGCTGCACCAGGGACCGCAGTTGCGACACGGCCGCTTTCAGCCGGTATGGGGCGCTTCGCACATGGACGGCCATGACGGTCAGAAGCAGGGCGATTAAACCGCACACGACCATGAGCTCCACCAGCGTCATGGCCCGATCCCACTGGGGGAATATGCCGTGGAGCCGACGCATGGCTTTTCCCTTTCGCCGGGCTCAGTCGAAAAGCCACTGAAAAATGGACCAGCCCAAAGCCTTTGGAGTGTCCAGAACGGGTTTCGTTTCGTTGTCCGAAAGATGAAGCCGATCGCCCACATCGGGTCGTACGGCGTCCAGGCGGTAGCGCTGCCCGTCGGCCCACACTCGAAGGCTTATGACGTACTTGCCTTGGGTCGCGCTTTCAAAGGACGGGAGCAGGGTGAGGGTCTGCGCGTAGCGGTTGTGATCGGCCCAAAAGGCTTCCAATTCCATGCGGGCCCGAAGCAGCGCTTCGACGGCGTAGGCTTGTTCGGAACGCCGCACCGAATTAACGTACGCCGGGATGGCCACCGCCGCGAGAATGGCCACAATGGCCACCGTGACCATGAGCTCCACCAAGCTGAAGGCTTCATGGTCCCAGGCCAGCATCGAAAGAGCCCTCGCGGGGTCCGCCTTCTGCGTGAATTCCGCACCGTATTTTGGCCTCGCCTGCTGATGGCGCCCTTCCCGAAGATCCATGGAAATCTCTTCGTTCAAATCTCTGGAAACACACGAGACTTACCCCTTTTTTAACCCATGCCGCTCGGAAAGCCAAAAATTTTTTGACTGCGCTCATGAGAGCTTCAAAAAACTTTTAATGCTTTGTAGGAAATGTGCCGATAGAAAAGTGGGGTTCTGCAAAGGGGTGTCGATGCTTCTCACGTGAGGGGAATCCGCACCCATTTCCCACGGAGACTTGCCACAGCCTCCCAAGAGCCATGAGCGCTTGGTTTTCCTTCAAAGGAAAGGAGAAAGTTATGGCAAAAAAACGCTTCTTGGCCGCCTTTATTGCCTTCGTCATGTTTTTGCCCCCTGCGCAGGCCTATAAGCCCTCATGCAACCCTCCCCCCTTTGTTTCCGCGGGGGCCAATCCCATGGTCATGATGGTCATGGAAAGGGACCACAAACTCTATTACGAAGCCTACAACGACGCTCAAGACCTGGACGGTGACGGCAAACTTGACGTTGGCTATAAGCACTCCATTGACTACTTTGGTTATTTCGATCCGTATAAATGTTACACGTATGATAGATCAGGCCAGGACAAATTCGTCCCTTCGCGTTACACGGCAACCAAATATTGCGGCGGGTCTGATGAATGGAGCGGAAACTTTCTCAATTGGCTTTCCATGTCGCGCATGGATGTGTTGCGGCGTGTCCTTTACGGAGGGCACCGGTCCACAGACAGTGCCAGCGAAACGGTGTTGGAAGGGGTCTACATTCCGCAGGACGCCCATAGTTGGGGCAAAGAATACAGCGGCAGCGACACGAGAAATCTCACCCCTTTTAACGCCCCGGATTCAGGCAGACGTCACCTCTTTTGCGTGACGAGTACCGCGGCGGGCGAACCTCACAAAATCCGTGTCGCCACAAACGATTCGAACCGCATCTGGGATTGGGCCACCACGGAAAGGGCCGTTTGCAGCGGGCCCGAGACACCCGATAAGGTGAACCAACGTTTTCGCCATGGGCCGGTAGGAACGAGAACCGACATAGAAGATTACGTTGTGCGCGTAGAGGTCTGCAGGAAAGACAACTACTATCAAGGTTTGGAAAGAAATTATTGCAAGCTTTACCCTGGCGGTGGTACCACCCCCAAACCAGTCGGACTTTTACAAAAATATGGCGAAGGGGACGGAAAGAAGATGTGCTCCAAAACCTACAAAACGTGCCAAACCGACGCCGACTGCCGGGCCAACGAAGGCCTGTGTGTGTTCCGGAGCCCTCTTTATATGGGGCTGCTCACGGGATCTTATCTGAAAAACCTCAGTGGAGGCGTTCTTCGAAAAAACATTTGGACCATTATGGACGAAATCAACACCCAGTCGGGGAGCTTCCAGACTTCTGAAAATGTCCAAGGCAATATTATTCTCACCATGGACCGGATGCGCACAGTTGATTTTAACTACGATGATTATTCATATAAAGTAAAAGATAAAGACGAATACTTATGCGACTGGTATACGGTACCACTCCAGGAGGGAAAGTGCCGCATGTGGGGCAACCCTATCGGGGAAATGATGTACGAGGCGTTGCGTTACCTTGTCGGAGACAATTCCAGTGGCACCTCAGAATTCACGTATAGCGTTCAGCAAGATGCCGGTCTTAATTTGTCTAAGCCGTACTGGTTTATCGAGAAAGGCAACGATAAACTCCACCCTTTTGATCTTTTCCCTGATTGTTCAAAACCCAATCTTTTAGTTTTTAGCGATATCTACCCTAGTTACGATTCTGACCAAATCCCCGGAGCGAGCTTCGGAAGCTTTGACTACCAAGATTTGACGGGCCTCAACGTCAGTACCCTCGCGAATATCATTGGAACGCAAGAGAATTTGGCAAACAAGACTTCGTTCATTGGACAAAGCGGAGAGGTTGACGACTTTATTTGCTCTTCCAAAACCATCGCCAATCTCAGTTCCATTCGAGGGCTGTGTCCGGAAGAACCCACCAAACAGGGAAGCTTCTATTCCGCCGCCGTGGCTTATTATGGGAAAACACTCATCACAGAAAAAGAAGGGATTCCCGACGTGACCACCTACGTCGTGGCCATGTCGTCACCCATACCCGACATTAATGTTAAAGTTGGCGACAAGTTTGTTCGTTTGGTTCCGGTGGGAAAGTCAGTCAGCGGCAAACCAGAATGGTATGCATGCACTAATTTAAAATCATCGTGCGCTGACAAAAATGTAATAGTGATAGATAACATGACAGGGCTAACAATAGATACAACCAAATCCAAGGATGCATACTGTCCATCGAACCAAATCGTTGATTTTTATGTAGATAACATGACTTATGATGAGGCGTCAAATATCACTTACGCCAAATTCCGTGTTAATTTTGAGGATGTAGAGCAAGGCGCCGACCATGACATGGACGCCCTCGTTTTCTACGAAATAAGAACGAAGCCGGATAATAAGATCGAAGTTACCGTGAGATCGGAAAAGGCCGCCGGGTGTATCGACCAAGTGATGGGGTTTGTTATCTCAGGAACCACGGAAGACGGGCTCTATCTGCCTGTAAAGGACAAAGATGTGGACAATAGCAGTATTATTGCGAAAATGCCGACCATATGGTCCAAAACGTTTACCGTGTCCGGCAATGCGGCGCAGACGCTGAAAAACCCCCTCTGGTATGCCGCCAAATGGGGAGGCTTTGATGACATCAACGGCAACAAGATCCCCGATCTCCAAAACGAATGGGATAAGGACGGCGACGGTGTCCCGGACAACTATTTCTTCGTAGCCAACCCTCTGGAATTGGAAGAAAAACTGGAAAAGGCCATGCTGGCCATTTTGGCCAAGGCAGGCAGTGCCGGCGCCGTGGCTACCGTGACCCAGGAAGTTCTCGGCCAGGATCTGGTCCTTCGCGGCGCTTTCACCGCCTATGAAGACAACCCAAGTTTCTATGCGTGGAAAGGCCATCTGGAAGCCTACTGGCCTTATGAGGGATGTTCGGCCTTCACGGACAATGCCACGTGCAAGAGCTACGCGGGATGTCAATGGAACGCTAACAACACCTGCACCGGAACGTTGTACAGCTTTCAAAAGCCACAAAATACGGGGAAGTTTTGCTCGGATCCCGGCTACATCGACGGCAATTGTTGGGACGCCGGGAAAATTCTGAAAAACACAGATCCCGCGTCCCGCTGTGTGTTCACCTATATCAACGACAACATGACCAAACTCGATGCTGGCAGCTCGACGTGCAGCATGGCTTTTTACGCGTCGTTGCCGTCCAGCGTGGCCGATGTGCGCACGATCATGGCCAACAATATCGATTTCGACGGCGACAGCGACAACGACACCAGTGACGCGGATGCTCTCATCCGATGGGTCCAAGGTCAGTGGCAGAGCTCATGGGAGAACAACGCGCGAAACCGCCAAGGATGGTCCTTGGGCGACATTGTCTATTCGACGCCTGTGGTGGTCGGCCAACCCTCCATCGGCTCGGTGCATCCCAACATCGCGGGCAACTGCAATTGTGTCTGTTCGGACAACCCGTCCTCCCAATGTGCCAAGGAGTGCTTTTACTGCTATCGGCAAACACAGCGCACCCGCAAAAAGGTGGTCTACGTGGGTGCCAATGACGGCATGTTGCACGCCTTTGTGGTCGGTGTGTGGTGGGAAGACCCCAACAAAGAAATCGACAATGACGGTGACGGCCGCGCCGATGAAAGCCACTGGATTTACAGTCCCGAAGAGCCCGCTACGGCATGCGATGGGTCTTCGTGCACAGGCCGAGAAGAGGTGGGCAAGGAACTGTGGGCTTATGTGCCGGGAAATCTTCTCGGCGAACTTCGCGCTCTCGCCCGGTGCGACTATGGCCATCCCTCAGCTTGCGCCCACCGCACCATGGTGGATCTTTCCCCTGTGGCCTGGGATGTTTTCATCGACCACGACAGGGACGGGCAACGGGCGTGGCGCACGGTTTTGCTGGGTGGGGAACGCGGCGGCGGCGACGTCTATTTCGCCGTGGACGTGACCGATCCCGATAAGCCCAAGGTGCTCTGGGAATACCCTGCTTTGCGAAACTTGGTCATCGACGACAACTCGACGGGCAAGACTCCAGTATATCTTATGCCGTTTTTGGACAAAACCGTTTATGACCAGGTCCGCACCATGCCCGTGTCTTGGACGGTGCCGTATGTGGGCTATATGGACCTGCACAACGCGTCATTTGAAGTGAAGAGTCGTGTTGTGGGGCCTCTGGAATCGGGTTCCCCGTCGCTCTCAGATAAAACTACAGAAAATCTCAGCGGGTGGTTCGCTTTCATGGGCGCAACGCCCCGGGTCTATAAACCAAACAGCGAGCTTCCCCCGAGCGCGCAAAAGGATGCCGTTCTCAAACCCTACCTTTTGGCTATCGACATTGAAAAGGGCATCAATATCTTTCAATATCTCTGGCCCAAAATCCTTCACCAGTGGTCAAGTCAGTGGCCAACGGTGACGTCCGGCGATAATACAATTCCCTATGCCTTGGGAGACCCCTCCGTGCTTGATTTGTGGGATAGCCAAGGCGCCGTGCGACAAGACGGGAAAGCAGACTATGTGGCCTTTGGTGACTTGAACGGCAACTTTTACACGCTGAGGTTCAATTTCCCTCAAAAAGGCATGCATATGACCGTTCATAAGACCAAAACTTCCCCCGCAGGAACAAACATCTACCGATCAACGCGGCAGCCCATAACCGTCATGCCCGCAGCCACGATTGGCCCTGACAATAAACTTCGCCTGTTCTTTGGAACGGGAAAATTCGACGATGTGGTCGGCGGTTCGGACGATCGAACGGACACGGACAACATGACGTTTTACGGCCTTGTCGACAACAGCACCCTGCCGACGAGTTTTAGCGGTGGACTGAGCGTCGACGGGTTCAACATTACGGCCGCTTTTCCGTGCAACGCCACCAGTTTTCTCGGCAACTGCACGTGGACCAAAACCGATGGGAGTCCCGATTGCTGTGAAACTCCGTGTTCCGGGTCCTCGTGCTGGTCGTGTGTGCTGGATTTGCCCATCCCTGGGGAGCGTGTCGTGGATTCGGCTCTGGTGGCCGGTGGCATCGTCTTTTTCACCAGCTTTGTGCCCAAAGACGACCCGTGCGCCGCCGGAGGCGATGCCTACCTCTACGCCCTCGATTACCTGTGCCGCCCTTTGACCACAAACCCTTTTCAGGGCTCAGGTTTCAAAAAAGTCACCAAGGACGTGAAAGACTTGCAGGATGCTGAGTATATTCTCACTTCCGACTACGCCGTGGTCAAGCTGGGTGAGGGCATGCCAAGCCGACCCGTTATGGATTCGTCCGGGGAACATCTGTTCATCCAAACGAGTAACGGCGAGATTCATCGGATTCCGGTGGCTGTTCCAAAACCTGTGGAGAAAACGGGCTGGAAGGAGCGAGAGTGAGGCCGTGGGACGGTCAAGGGCGTGCTGCCTGGACTGTGGTCCAGAAGCCTGCTCTTAGCGCAACCCATGGGCGAGGAGGCCGCATGCCATGCCCAGGGGGGCGTGCCCGGGAGAAGCGCGGATGCGTGGGATCGTTGAACCGGCGAGCGATTTTAAAGTTTTGGAAATAGGTTTTGAAGGCGTTTGTGCCGTATCGTTTCGGCACAGGATATCAGCCAAGGGCATAGCCTTGGACCGGAGGGACGTAACCCATGGGGCATCTCCTTATGAAATGTGTTCGTCCCTTCGGGGCGTAAATTTTATTGAAAGGCTCTCCCACCCGGGGCTGCGCCCCGGGCTATAATGTTTCGCCCCTTCGGGGCGACCGCCTCGCACGCAACACGCCGCTCCACCGAGGCGGCAATTACACCGCCCACAATCCATCGCCCCGCCCCCAGCCGTCACGCACGGTTGCCGAAAGGACAATTTGTTCCCGCGCTGGGGAATGCCAGGGCGGGCCAAGATGGCGCATCAGCGCGAGGTGACTTGGCTTATTTTCCTGACGAGAAGGTCTGTCTCGGACCGGGCCGCGCCACCCTTTTGAGCGGGAAGAGACTCGACGCCCTCTCCGGAGGCGAGGTAATAATAGCCCCTAAACTTATTCATGTCCCAGCCCGGAACCCGGTTGGAGTCCAGAAAGATGATCCGCGGCGTCAACGTTTTTGTGGTTTGGGTCTGATCATTCACGGGTTGCTGAGGCTTCATATACGGCACCATCGCCTCGGAAGGGGTGACATCACTTTTTTTTCTATAATTCGTAAGGATAACCTCGTTGGATAGAGTTTTGAGACAATATAAACTCAGCTGCTGGGCCCCTTCCGCGAGATTAAAAGTCCCTTGGCGACGCTCCACCGATTGGGTCACGCGATAGGTGCTTCCACTTTGGACGACCAGCCACAGGCCAAGAAGGCTCAGCAAGGCCACCGTAGAGACGGCCAAAACCATGGCCATGCCCTTTTGATTATGGAAAATTTCAACAGGAAGTTGCTTCAGTTCGCGGCGGTGGCTCATCGGACGATCCTTCCTCAGGTGTTCCTCGGGTGGATGTGGACCGTATGCACCTTGTATTGATAGCCGCATTCGTCCGGCTTCGTCCCGGCCCGGCGGTTTTCCACGGCGGGGCGGCAGTATCGCGGGTCATTCAATCGATCCTTGTCTTTCGTTGGGCTTCTCAGTACCACGGTCAGGCGAATCAGCCGAATCCGCTCGGGCTGGAAGGGATTTCTGGTGCACTTGTTCGCTCCAAGGCCCGGGCCGGAGCAGTTCGCTTCACCATACCATCTGGTCGTGCTGGTCGTGTCATTATCAACGGCGAGATAGGCCACTTGAAGGTCCACCACGTTATCCGCCACCGGCACACGCCCTTGCGTGTTTCGGTCACTGCGCCGAAGAACACGCGTCTCCAGGGCGCCATTCGGGTGGCAGTTGGCGGCCCCTGTATCCACACAATAATAGATCGCCGGGGCCAACATGGTTCCTTCGACGCCTTTGTAAAGGGTCAATGTCGTCCCGGAGATCGCTTTAATATAGTCGACTTTTTTCTCCGGGTTGGTCGTGTCGGTAATGACGAAATGGTAACTTGAATTATCGAAGTCTTTCTTCCCATCTGCGTTAATGTCCAAATCGGATGGGGAAGGCTCCCAAGGATCCGTCAAGGTGACGTGAGTGCCGGAAAGGGAATCCACCCTAAGACACCCCGGGCACGAGCTTTCCACGAGCCGGGAAGCATGCAGGATGGGATCGATGAGATCCACATCGTTGATGTAAATCCGATCCGAGCCATTGTCGCCTCCGTCCTCAATAAACAGGGCCATATTGGCCGGCACCGACCACCCCGCTTCCCTGAGGTCCCGCTCCAGCACCCGGACCACGTCCAGCGTGTCCAGAAAGGCTTCCTTTTCCGACCGGTCTCGAACGTAGTTTCGGTGTTGGGCCGTGAAGATCCCCATAACCGAGGCCATCACAAGGGCCGTGACGGCCAAGGAGACCATCAGCTCCACGAGGGTCATGGCCGCACTCCAGCCCTTAGACCGCGAAAGGTGAGAACCCGTGCCCCTGGCACGTCGGAACCAACTACTAACGTGTCTACTGCACGAGGATTGTCTGTAAAGAGACTTGCCCTTGCCCACCCCGTTGCTCCCTCCATCGGACGGAAACCGTCACATTGCGCCTCCAGCCGTTCACTGGATCCGGGTCGGCAACCGTGGTTCTTTCGCACCAGATATTGCCTTGGGTATGCAAGAAATACTGGCCACAGTTATCAAGACACGGTGCATCCTCGGTACAGTTATCGGCCCATTTGCCGGAAGCGACTTGCCGGCGCAATTCTTCCAACCGTTGGTTGGCCAAAGCCAGCGCGGCCGCTTCCCGCTTGGTGCTGACGTTGACCTGACGCGATGTCCAGTGAAACCCCCATAAAGACATCAACGCCACCCCGAGAACCATGAGGGCCACCAGGACTTCCACCAGCGTAAAACCGTCGTTTCTCTCGCGACCCATAAATCCACGACCTTTTCGACGGGAAGGACTAATCGACCCCAACCCAGCCTAAAGCGTTAATGGTGACCGTCGCCGTGTTGTCATCGTTGCTCTTGAATGTGACCTTTCCCCCAGAACCAAAACCGCCGCCGGGAGCGCCGAGCCTTCCGTCGCTTCGGACGGAGATATATGGCGCACCGTTCCCATTTTTCGGCAGCGTGTCATTAACAGTCATACTCACTCGGGACGAAAGCACGTCACTGCGAAGCCACGGCTCTCCGTCATCTCTTTTGCCGTTGCCATCGGTGGGCTCCGTGCGGTTGTCGTTGCCGTTGTCGTCGCGAAAGAGCTTGTATGCCGAGCCTCCGGGATCAAAGACGATGGTATGGACCACGCCTTTTTCATAGGCCAGGGTCTTGGCTTCCTGAATGACGGCCTCCAGCCGGCGAGCCGCCGTGCGCACGTCCTCATAGGCTGTCACGCCGGCCAATCCCCACCCCACCAGTTTCAATAAAATGGCGATGATGGCCACGGTAACCATGAGCTCCACAAGCGTAAAACCATTTTGTCCACCGAAACGCTTCATTGCCGAGCTACCTCCGCGGTGCGAGCGGGGTCCCGGCTGGAGGCCACAGTGATGTCAAAACGGTACCGGTACGAATTCCCCGCCGAATCCACCCCCTCAAGGGCCACGGTGAAAACGCCCGAATCGGCCCCCGAAGGCCGCCAGCGTAACGTGCGCGCCGCCGGATCCAGAACCAATCCTTCAGGTCCCTCAAGGAGTTGCAGCGACACCGGATCCCCTTCGGGGTCATTGACGTGAATGTGCGCCGCGTAGTCCCCCGGGGCCTCCCCTTGCTCTTGGACCACTTCCAGCACCGGAGGGGCGTTTCCCACAAGGACCGTGGAGGAGAGCACTCTCGGTTCTTCCCCGGGAACCGAAAGGAGCGCCGTGGCCATGACCGAATCTCCAAAGGTCACGGGTTCTTCCAAGGTTTCGCCGGTTTTTTCCACATCCACCCCGTTGACGTTCCAGCGCACCACAAAGGAGTATGCCCCCAAGCCCTGGGGATCCGAGACGCCGATGACGGCTCGAATCCGATCCCCCGTAACGGGCTGCGGCGGATCGAACTTTAAGGACGTGAGGCTAACCGAAGACCCCAAGCGGCCTGATGCCGTTTCGGGCCGCCCCCCGGTCGTGTGGTCGGAAACCCGGGCGGAAGAGAGATTTTTTCGGGCCTTCGCCGGAGCCGCCTCGGCGCTTTTTCCCCGTGCAGCGCCGCTGGGAACGTCCGACGACGAACAGGCCGCACACGCAAGCCCTAAAGACATCAACGCGATAAGCCATGCCGTCGTTCGAAGGGTTTCCTTGCTCATCATGTTCCCTCAGTCGAAAATCCATTTGAACAACGAAAAGCCAATCGCTTCCGGTCGAAGCACGACGGGTTCCGCATCGGGCGTGTTGGCGGTCACGGACAGTTCGATGATGTCCGTTCCCGCATAAGCATAGATTTTTTTGGAAGCCCGGGCTCGAAACGTACTCGCCCCCGCGCTGTTGGGAACGATCACCACGCGGTAGCCGCTGGCCGTCACGTGAGCCGTCCCCGCGGTGCAATCGTTGCCGAACGAAGGAAGGCACCGAATGGTTCCGGCATAGCGGCTATGGTCATCCCAAAAGATTTCTTGATCCATCTTGACGTTCATGAGGGCCAGCATGGCTTCGCTTTGCCGAGCCCGATTGACGTAGTTCACATAGGCGGGGATGGCCACGGCGGAAAGGATGGCCAAAATGGCCACGGTGACCATGAGCTCCACCAAGGTGAAGCCATGCCCCATTCTGGTGCGGTCTGAACACCGCTGCATGGCAAACCGGCTTTCAAACCGGCCGTGCGGTGTACACCCCTTCTGACGTATCCATATCGTGGCCTCAGCCATACGCCTCTCCGGTGCTGTTCCGTTCTCAACGGACACCTTCGACTTTTTTGCGCCGTGCAAGCCCACTCTCAGCCCATCCGTCTCAATGGATTACTCGGCAAATTTTCTGCACTCCTTAAAGAAAATTCTGAGGAAAGGAGGGAAGGCTTTCGGCCGGTGCCATCGTTTCTCGAAGCCCGGCTGGATCCTGAAAACTTTTTGTCGCCGGGTCGCATGGGGGGCGAACACGGAGCCGGCTCAAAGGAGCCCGGCATGCGCGGTGTGCTGTGTCCCGCCGGAAGAACCGGCCAAAAGCTGGGTCTCAAGCTGCGCCATGAGCTCTTTGAGGACGTGGCGCTTGGGGTAGCCGGGGTAGAGTTCCAGGGTCTGTTGAAAGGCGGCGAGGCTGTTTTCCAGGTTCCCGGCCCTTTGCTCAAAAAAGCCCAGCGCGATCCACGCCTTGGCCGATTGCGGCGAAAGCTCAACGGCCTGCCGCGCCTTGGAAACGGCCTCCTCCACCCGCCCCGCCTCAAAGGCATACCAGCCTTGAAGCAGATGGGTGTCCGCATGCCATGGGTTACGACTCGCAGCAAGGGTCATTAATCGCTCGGCCATCGGTCGTAGAGGCGCGAAAAAAGATTCACGGCTAATGTTTGAAACGGCATAGCCTAGGGCCACCACCAAACCGTTCAGGCGCCAGGGTGACTCTAGGTTTTTCCACACAAGATCCCATTCCCTTCGTTGCCTTTCCGTCCGTTCAGCGTCTATCGACACGCGGGATAGAATCATTTGACAGTCGCGGCTTCGCGCGCATTGCAGAGCAAAGGTGCGCGCGCCGTCATGATCTTCAAGTTCGTAGAGTTTCTGGGCCATCCATTCTTCAGGCGCCGAAAGTCCGAAATCCAGGGTGCCGTCGCCATCTAAATCCAAAGTGTTGTTGATCACTTCTCCAAGCAACTTTTGAAGTTGATGATAAGCGAGCGGTTTTTGATGCACTTCATCAGGAAGCCTGTTGTAAAGAACGACCGCTTGGATAGCATGTCGGTAAGCTTCTTCGTAATTTTTCAGCGTCCTATAACCGTCTGCCATTTTCAGATGAAGCATGGGCAGTGCCGTCGCATCGTAACGAGAAGGTCTTTGGGCCAGGGCTTTTTCACCTTCTTCTACGGCCTCTTGATACTTCCCTTGGCGCATGAGACTGTGGACGATCGAGGTTGCCGCAACAACATGTTCCTCAAAACCTTCTTGCGTCAGTTCAAGGGCTCTTCTTCCTTCTTCTATGGCTTTTTCGTATTCGCCAACACGAGCAAGAGCCACCGAATAATTCGCGTGAGCCCTCGGGTGTTTGGGGGCCTTCATGGCCGCGTCCCGATTGATGGTAACGATATCACACCAGTCCTGGTTTCGTGTAAACGTAAGCAACGACAAAAAAGCACAGCAAATGGCGACCACGGACCATGCAAGTCTCCTTCGGTCTGGAACTGCCATGGTGGTCGAAACCCTGGATAAGCCATGGACCAAGGCATACCCCACCCCGAAGATGAGTCCAACGCTTGGAATATACATCCTGTGATCAAAGTAGAGCTCTAGCGGAACGATAGTTGACTCGATAATCAACGTGCCAAAGAAAAATAAAAGGCCAAAGGTTGTGATAGGGTATTTTTTGCGAAACACTCCTGCCGCAACCAAGAGACCAATGATCAGGACGATGCACACAAGTGTGCTAGGAGGTGACAGGAGAGATCTGGATATCTCGATATCATGTTCTATCGACAACGAACGAGGATTTGGGATTAAAATACTATAAATATATCGCATGACGACCCGAGACTGTGTCAGCAGCCTTTCCGTCATATTGAAGTGGCGAGAGCCGTAACCTTGGGAAAAGTGTTTTAATACGGCATACACAAGCCACGCAGTGCCGACAAGAGAGAACGCAGAAAGGAGCATTCCACTGATGGTGCGAACTTTTCGGAGCCACAGGAGCCAGAGTTTGCGCGGGAGATCCGGTTGGAAAAACCAAATCTCAATGAGGATAAATATTACGGGTAAAATGGCAGAGTTCTCTTTGGAAAGGCACGCCGCGATGCCGCTCAGCCCACAGACAACCGCCCACATAAAAGCCGCAGCACGTCGTTCGGCACGCATATGGCATCGTGCGTTGGCGTAGGCACCGGCGCTAACCAGGAAAAAGAGGGTTTGAAGACTTGCCATCCGCTGAACGATGTACGTGACGGCGCTTGTCTGCACCGGGTGTAAGGCCCAAAGACTCGCGACAATGAAAGAAAACTCCTTAGGACTAAAGATGCCTATTTGACCTATTATTCCGCTTCTCAAAATCGCCAAAACGAAAAACCAGACAGCAGCCCATACCAATATGTGTATTATGACGTTCGTTATATGAAAGGCTATAAATTCCCCCTGTCCCCACCAATAATCAAAAGCCAGAGTTAACATTGGAATGAATCGGTAGATTCCGAATTTGTTTTTGGACAAGAGAATGATTCGTTCCGACGTAAAGGCGTCCACGTGGGTTGCCGGGTTACCCACAAAACTGTGGAAATCATCGAGGACAGGCGGTGAATATAAAGTATTTGAGTAGGCGGCCAGGATGAGCATCAGAACGATAGGAAGGCAGGCAATGTAAGAACAACTCCTCATACGGTCCATGATGTTCATAACTTCCCTCACGCCTACTTTATGTATGTCTTTTCGCCCTCTACATCTAAAAGAGAGCGAAAAGACAAATACGTAGCTCCCTAAATTCACTCTACCTATTTTAAACCTAGCTCTTTGGCAAGTGTACCGCCGAGGGACCAAGATGTTATTTTACCGTCGGATGTGACAGGGCTTGCCTCTAAAGTGAGGTTGGCGAGCTTTTCCAGCTCTTTACAGTTGGTGCCAGCATTAATCGTCATTGAAAGCTTTCTTTGGGTCCACGCTACTGAACTCAAACAAGAAAGATCAGCATCCCTCGTCATGGAGGATATTTGCAAGCCATCAAATGTTCCGCTCACAGCATAATAGGTTGCAATGTTTGTCTGGATGGAGTGCACACCTGGAAAGACTTTAGACGTGAGTCTCGCTTTTTGGACATAGCGTTGATAGAACGGGACGGCGACGGCGGCCAGGATGCCGATGATGGCCACCACGATCATGAGTTCCACCAGGGTGAAGCCTTTGCTTTCCTTCATCTTGAGAAACATACATGTCCTCCTGTGGTTGTTCTGGCCCCGACCGAAAAGGGTCGGCGCGTGGTGTGGTGAGTTCCTTCGCGGAGCGCGATCCCCGGCCGCGTGCTGTCGCCTCCCTCCTTTCTTCGGCCCGATTGGGGATAAACCCTTCCCTTCATGTCATCGGAAACCCTTGCCCGAAACTTAAGCAATCCATGTGCCATGGGAGGAGAAAAATTTTTTCCATGCGATTCCATATGGTTAAAAAATTCCTCGACAGGGTTTTGCTGCCCCAAGGGGCGCGCACGTGACGCGATTTGTCAGTTTAGGGACAAAATTTGTCACTTCTCAAGTTTTCCGTGGAAAATGCCGATAGGGTTTTGAGAAGGTTTCGATGATGTTTTTGTTGCACGGCAAAGCTTTTGGTGACAGAAAGAAAAGAGAGCGAGGGAAAAGCCCTTGAGCCGCGTTCTGAATTTTTTGGACGATGGCCCGTGATCCGGAGGGATGAAAAGATGGCAGCGACACGGCGCACGGATCGGATCGGCTCTGCTACGATGGACCGTCGGGATTTTTCAAGGATGGAAAAACTGGCGCCGCTGACGGCGGTTGTCGCTTTCGCCCTTTTTCTCTTCTTCGGTTCGGCGGCCGCCGTGCCGACGGAATCGCCAACGCAAGGCCTCGATTCTGCGGCACCTGCGGCGTCTGTGGCCGCCAAGCCGTCCGAGGATACGGAAATCAGCCCGGAGCAGGCCTTGGTCCTTCGCAAGCAAATGGTCCAGGCGGTCCTAAGCGACGCCTTTCAGTACCGGCCCTTGGGCCTCGTGGACCCGTTTGTGCCTTTTATCAAGCCGGATGCCACCGTCACCGAAACATATCCGGAGCCCGAGGGCGTTCCGTCGCCCATTCCTTCCGCCGGTTTTCCGCTGACCCCGTTGCAGAAGATGAGCCTCGGCGAGATCGAGCGCGGCCTCAAGGCGATCCTTTGGGGGGAAATGGGATCGCGGGCGCTCATCGAGGATGCCTCGGGCAAAGGCTACATCGTCAAGGAAGGGACGCCGGTGACCCCGGACGGCCTGGTGGAACGCATCTACAAAGACGCCCTCGTGGTTCGCCAGTACGTGTGGAATGCCGGGGAAAAGCAATGGGTGCCGGATTTTGTCACCGTGCAGCTCAGGAAACAAAAAGAGAAGTGACCGGGTGAAGCGGGATCCTTGCCAACAGGTGGCGCGACTAAAAGCCTTACTTTTCGGTGCTATGGTTGGGTCGCGGCTGAAGCCACTTGCACAAAATGCGGTGTCCCTTCGGCCCTTCTGTGGAACGGCTTGCACGCGGGGCGGTCGCCCCGAAGGGGCGAAACATCATAGCCCGGGGCGTAGCCCCGGGTCAGGCCGTCCATTGAAATAAAAATACAAGCCCCGAAGGGGCGAAACACATCCTTTAAGGATGTCGGCATGGGGATCGCTCATGGGGGGTGAGGTACGCCCCTCCGGGGCTCAAGAATGCGTAAAAATGGAACCGATCTGCTTATCCCAGGGCTACGCCCTGGGCTGCCATCGTGTGCCCCTTCGGGGCGCGGAGCGGCCCGTCCCAGGGCTACGCCATGGGCTGACATCCGTTGGCGAAAGGAGACAATTGGCGTTCTCAGGCACGCTCCTAGGAGCCCGTCTGAGAACGCACTTTGTGTCCTTATGACTTCACGGCCTTTTAGGAAAAGGCACCACAGAGACGCAGAGGGCGCAGAGTTTTCTTTTTTGTGCCGCGCCGCTGAGAGGCCGGCGCGGCACAAGAAGCACCCTTCGGGAAGCCTTCCGCGCTCCCCCCAAGGGACACCCCTTTCCGTTCTCGGACACGCTCCTAGAGGCGCGGTGTCGGCACCTTTTCGGTGCGAAACAGACTCCAGGCCAGCAACACCGCGCCCAGGGTCACGGCCGTATCCGCCACGTTGAAGGCGGGCCAGTGATAGGGTCCGATGTAAAAATCCAAAAAATCCACCACGTTTCCAAACCGCAGCCGGTCCACCAAATTGCCTGAAGCCCCTCCGGCAATGAGCCCCAAAGCGAAACGCTTGATCTTTTCTTCCGGCCGACATTCCCGATAAAGAAAGAAAACCACGCCAAGCGCCGCGAGCGTGAGGCCGGCCAGCACCGGCACCCGCCACGGGCTGTCGGTTCCCGCAAAGAAGCTGAACGCGACCCCCGTGTTTCGCACATGGACCAGATTAAAAAAGCCCGGAATGATTTCCTTTTGGGTGTAGAGGGGAAGTGTGCGAAGAACCCAGGCTTTGGTGGCCAGATCCAGGGCGAGCACGGCGAGGGCCACCCGGAAAAGCCCCATGAAATGTTTCGAGCGGCCGGGGATCGAATGGTCGATGGCGGGTTTTTCCATGGTCATGACGGCTTCTCGATGGGGATGGTCGTTGTCGGATTGTCCGCGTCGGGGATGGGGTTAAGGGTTGTTGGTGGAGGTGGTGTTGGGGTTCGCTTCGCGAACCCCAACCGACAATGACAACAGCGGCAATGATTGTGCGGACCATTCGGTCCGGCTCCACGATGCCGATGCCACACGGTGGCGCATAGCCGCATGGGCTCATGGTTGGATCAGCCCATGACGGCCAGCGCGGCGTGGCAGCGGTGGCAAACCGTCGGGTGATCGGCAAAAGCCCCCACGGTGTCCGAAAGGACCCAGCACCGTTCGCACTTGAGCCCGGAAGCACGTTCCACAACGACCTTGAGCCCGGGAACGTCCTGGCCGTCCACGGCGTCCGGCACACGGGCGCCGTCTTCCAGAATCACCTGCGACACAATAAAAACCGTGCGCAACAGTTCGGCATCCTCGGAAAACTCTTCCTTCCAGCCCTCGGGCAAAGCCAGCCGCACACAGGCATCCAACGGATGGCCGATGGTTTTGGCCTGTCGGGCCGCTTCCAAAGCGCGGCTCACATCGGCTCGAATCTTCAGGATTTTTTCCCATCGCGCCTCCAAGGCCTCGTCCACAAGACTTTCCTCCACCTCGGGAAACGCTTCCAGGTGTACGGACTCGCCGTGATCGCCCGGAAGATGGGCCCAGGCCTCTTCCGCCGTAAAGGACAGGATGGGCGCCATGAGCTTCAGAAGGACCGTGAGGATCCGGTACAAAACGGTCTGGGCCGACCGGCGCTCTTCACTGTCCGGCGGGGCCGTATAGAGCCGGTCCTTGAGGATGTCCAGGTAAAAGGCGCTGAGATCCACCGTGCAGTAGTTATGGACCGCATGATAGACCCGGTGGAACTCAAAGCGGTCATAGGCGCGCCGCACTCTTTCGATGATCTTCTGCAGGGTGTGCAGGGCGTAACGGTCCAGCTCAGGCATCCGCTCCACGGAAACCATGTGCCGACTCGGGTCGAAATCATGAAGGTTTCCCAGGAGAAACCGCCACGTGTTTCGAATGCGCCGGTACGCTTCACTGAGCCGCTTCAAAATGTCCTGGGAAATGCGGATATCGTCCCGGTAGTCTTCGGCGGACACCCACAGGCGCAAAATTTCCGCGCCGTACTGCTTGATGATTTCGTCCGGAACGATGACATTCCCCAAAGACTTGGACATCTTGTAGCCTTGGCCGTCCACAACGAACCCGTGGGTGAGCACCGCTTTGTAGGGAGCTCGATCGCGCGTTCCCACCGACGCCAGAAGCGACGAATGAAACCAGCCGCGATGCTGGTCGCTCCCTTCCAGGTAGAGATCGGCAGGGGACCGAAGATACGGCCGCCGTTCCAGAACCGCCGCATGGGACACGCCCGAATCGAACCACACATCCAGAATGTCCATCTCCTTTTCGAAATCCCGCGCCCCGCAGCCGCCGCACACGGCCCCTTCGGGCAGCAGATCCTGCGCATCCCGTTCGAACCAGCAATCGGCCCCTTCCTTTTCAAAAAGGGCCGTCACCTTGTCGAACACCTCCGGGGACGCCAACACCTCCCCACACTTTCGGCATTTGAAAACCGTAATGGGAACCCCCCAGGAACGCTGCCGGGAAATGCACCAGTCGGGCCGGTTTTCGATCATCTGGTAGATCCGGTCCCGGCCCCAGGACGGCACCCATTGGACCTCATCGATAGCCCGGAGCGCTTTCGTGCGCAGGTCGTTCAATTCCATGGAAATGAACCACTGTTCCGTGGCTCGAAAGATGACGGGCTTCTTGCACCGCCAACAATGAGGGTAGCTGTGGGAAATGTCCGTCTCCAGAATGAGCCGTCCCAGTTCCCGAAGCTTTGCATTGATATCCTTGTTGGCATCAAAGACAAATTGACCGGCGAAGAAAGGCACATCCTCGGTAAAACAGCCGTCGTCATTCACCGGGGAATACACATCCAGACCGTATTCCAAGGCCGTTTCATAGTCTTCCCGGCCGTGGCCCGGCGCCGTATGGACGCAGCCCGTCCCGGCATCCAGCGTCACGTGGGACCCGAGCACGATGCGGGAGGCTCTGTCGATGAAGGGATGGCGGCACGAGAGCCCTTCCAGGTCCCGGCTGGAAAGGGGGCGCACCTTTTCGTACGTGTCGATGCCGAAGGCTTTCATGCAGCTTTCCAGCAACCCTTCGGCAAGAATCCAGATCTCGCCGCCCACGCTCACGGCCGCGTAGTCGAAGTCGGGGTGGAGCGCCACGGCCAGGTTGGCCGGCAAGGTCCAGGGGGTCGTGGTCCAGATGAGCACCGAAACGGGCCGATGGCCGAATTCCGGGAATTTTGCCCGGCTTTCGTCGCTTAAGGGAAACTTCACGTAAATGGACGGGGACACATGGTCGTGGTATTCCACTTCCGCTTCGGCCAGGGCCGTGCGGCAGCTGCAGCACCAGTAGATGGGTTTTTTGCTGCGGATGACACTTCCGCGTTGGAAAAAGCGACCCAGTTCCCGGGCGATGGTCGCTTCGTAATCGTAGGACATGGTGAGGTACGGGTTGTCCCATTCGCCGAGAACGCCCAGGCGCTTGAATTCGCGCCGCTGAATGTCGATGAATTTTTCGGCGTAGGCGCGACAGTGCCGCCGGATTTCGCCTTGGGTCATGGTCTTCTTTTTGGGGCCCAGTTCCTTGTCCACCTGGTGCTCGATGGGAAGGCCGTGGCAGTCCCAGCCGGGAACATAGACGGCGTCGAAGCCGCTCATCTGGCGGCTCTTGACGATCATGTCCTTCAGGATCTTGTTCAGCGCCGTGCCCAAATGGATGTGCCCGTTGGCGTAGGGGGGGCCGTCATGGAGGATGTAGGGCGTGCGGCCCGAGGCGGCTTCGCGCAGTTTGCGGTAGAGATCCATGCGGTCCCATTTGGCGAGCAGCTCGGGTTCGCGCTGCGCGAGATTGGCCTTCATGGGGAAATCGGTCTTGGGAAGATTCAGCGTCGTCTTGTAATCCATCACCCTGTCTGCACCCCCGTTCCCGCGCGACTCTTCACAAAGGAAGAGTCCGTTTTGTGCACTCACGCCGTTTCCCGGAATCCCGGCCCGGAAGAACCACAACTTGTAGCACAGCACCAACCCAAGTCAAGGCTCGATTGCGCCGCGAACAAGATCGCTGCAATCGGGTGCATTTCATGCGATTGCCTGCCCAGCACATCCCGTCACCTTGCCGGGTCTTTCGGCTCATGGTATAGGCCTAAGTATTATATGGTCGCATTTCCAAAATTGCCCCTGGGGAGGCACCCATGACCGTATTGTCTCAAACGGACGATGCCCTACTGGAACAAAAAATCACCGCCGTTGTGCACCAGATTCTCGCCAGGGAAGTCGACGGCCTGGTGGCGGAAAAGATCGCCACCTTCGTCAAAGAAAACGAACTCCGCGCCAGGGAACTTTCTCTTATGGAACGCGTTGTTCGCGTTGAGGAGGAACTCAAGTCCCTGCGGGAAATTGAGGCAGCTCGATTCGACGCCGTGGAAAAGCGCTTTGAAGCGCTTCAGCGGGAAATCACGGCACGATTTGAGGCCGTGGACAAGCGCTTTGAAGCGCTTCAACGGGAAATCACGGCACGATTTGAGGCCGTGGACAAACGTTTTGAGGCCATGGATAAACGCTTCCAGACGCTCCAGTGGACCATGGGAATCGGATTTTCCCTCCTTGCCGTTCTCATGGGCGCCCTCAAGTTCTGGCCCTGACCCGGGTCAGTCGCCCTCCTTCTCCTCCCGATGCGCAAGGCCGCCTTAGGGGCCTATCCGAAAATGCATGCTGCGGGCCCCCTCGGGAAAAATCGATGAAGGCGTGAGGGGCGTAAGACTTCCCGAAGGGTGCTTCTTGTGCCGCGCCGGCCTCTCAGCGGCGCGGCACAAAAAAGAAAGCTCTGCGCCCTCTGCGTCTCTGTGGTGCATTTTTAAGATGAAAGGCCGTCAAGTCATGACGGCCTTCGACGGCGCACGACTCGCCGGGCCCCAAAAAGGGGCCTCCCCGAAGGGAGGCCCGCCGTCCATCGTGGTGCCGTGAAAAACGGGGGCAAGGACGCCCCCGGGGGCTTCTTTAGTACATGCCGCCCATGCCGCCGCCCATGCCGGCTCCCGGCATTTCCGCCTTTTCTTCCTTGGGCAGTTCCGCCACCATGCATTCGGTGGTGAGCATGAGAGAGGCGACGCTGGCGGCGTTTTGCAGGGCGGAGCGGGTCACCTTGGTGGGGTCGATGACGCCAGCTTCGTAGAGATCGCAGAATTCGCCGGTTTCCGCATTAAAGCCGAAGGCGCCTTCGCCGGCCTTGATCTTTTGAACGATCACGGAGCCTTCTTCACCGGCGTTGTTGGCAATCTGACGGGCCGGTTCTTCCAGAGCGCGGCGCACGATGTTCACGCCCTGCTGCTCTTCGCCTTCCAGCTTCAGGTCGTCCAGCGCCTTGAGGCAGCGCAGGTAGGCCACACCGCCGCCGGGGACAATGCCTTCTTCCACGGCCGCTCGGGTCGCGTTCAGGGCGTCTTCCACGCGGGCCTTCTTTTCCTTCATTTCCGTTTCGGTGGCCGCCCCCACGCTGATCACGGCCACACCGCCCACGAGTTTGGCCAGCCGTTCCTGAAGCTTTTCGCGATCGTAATCGCTCGTGGTTTCTTCAATCTGAGTGCGGATCTGGCGCACGCGGCCTTCCAGGGCCTTGCGGTCGCCGGCACCGTCCACGATGGTCGTGTTGTCCTTGTCCACACGGACCGTCTTGGCGCTGCCCAGATCCTTCAGGGTCACGCTTTCCAGCTTGATGCCTTTTTCTTCACTGATGACCTGGCCGCCCGTCAAAATGGCGATATCTTCCAACATGGCCTTGCGCCGATCACCGAACCCGGGCGCCTTCACGGCGCACACGTGCAGTGTGCCGCGCAGCTTGTTCACCACCAGCGTGGCCAGGGCTTCCCCTTCCACGTCTTCGGCGATGATGAGAAGCGGCCGCCCCATTTTGGCGATCTGTTCCAAAATGGGCAGAAGGTCCTTCATGCTGCTGATTTTCTTTTCATTCACCAGAATGAGGGGTTCGTTCAGGACCACTTCCATCTTTTCGGGATCGGTGACGAAATACGGGGAAATGTAGCCCCGGTCGAACTGCATGCCTTCCACCACTTCCAGCGTGGTTTCCATGGCCTTGGCTTCTTCCACCGTGATGACGCCTTCCTTGCCCACCTTGTTCATGGCTTCGGCGATGATGTTGCCGATGGTGGGGTCGTTGTTGGCGGAAATGGTGCCGACCTGGGCGATTTCTTTCTGATCTTTGGTGGGCTTGCTGATCTTCTTGAGTTCATCCACCACGACCTTGACGGCCTTGTCGATGCCCCGCTTCAACGCCATGGGGTTGGCTCCGGCCGTGACCAGCTTGGAGCCTTCGAAGTAAATGGATTGGGCGAGAATGGTGGCCGTGGTGGTGCCGTCACCCGCCACGTCACTGGTCTTGCTCGCCACTTCCTTGACCATCTGAGCGCCCATGTTTTCGAACTTGTCGGGCAGTTCGATTTCCTTGGCCACGGTCACGCCGTCCTTGGTCACCGTGGGGCCGCCGAAGGCCTTTTCAATGACCACATTGCGGCCCTTGGGGCCCAGGGTCACCTTGACGGCATCGGCCAGCGCGTTGACGCCCTTGAGCAGGGCTTCCCGGGCCTTGGTATCGTAAATGAGCTGCTTTGCCATGAGATGCGTCCTCCTTGCCTTTCCCGTTTACTTTTCAATGATGGCCAGAATGTCGTCTTCACGCATGATGAGCAGGTCTTCGCCTTCCACCTTGACGTCCGTGCCCGCATATTTGCTGAACAAGACCCGGTCGCCCGCCTTGACGTCCAAGGGCCGGCGGGTGCCGTCTTCCAAAAGCTTGCCGTTGCCGACGGCGATCACTTCGCCCTGAATGGGCTTTTCCTTGGCCGTATCGGGGATGATGATTCCGCCGGCCGTGCGTTCCTCTTCCTCGATCCTTTTGATCACCACACGATCGTTGAGCGGTCTGAGCTTCATACACCTTCTCCTTTCCTGGCACGTCGATGATTTTTTTGAGCGATCACGCCGAGGCCTTATTAGCACTCATCGAAAACGAGTGCTATATAATCACGGGATGCTCTCTTGGCAAGAGGAAAAATCAGGCTTCGGGGAAAAAGAGCCGCACGCAGGTGGGAAAGGCCGGAGACGAGCCGACGCTGATTTCGCCGCCGGCCTCTTCCACGAGGCGGCAGACCACGCTGAGGCCCAATCCCAGGTGGCCTTCTTTGGTAGTAAACAGGGGATCGAAGATTTTCTTCGAAAGATCATCAGGAATGCCGGGGCCGTTGTCCGAAACCTTGAGAACCGTTCCGAAGCGGCCGTCGCCGAGGGGCTGGTGCCGAGCGGCGATATGGATCACGGCGCCTTGAGGGGAGGCTTCCGCGGCGTTGGCCACCAGGTGCCATAGGATTTGAAAGAGGTGGCGCGGCACAAGGCGGACGGTAAGCTTTTCCGGAACATCCGTATGGACGCGGTGGTGCGCCGTAAGAAGCTTGCTCATGGAGAGGGCGTCCAGAACCTGACGGATCGTTTCGGAAACGTTGACGGGTTCCGCTCGGTCTTTTCCGTGCCCTTCTCGAGCGATCCAGAGAAACCGGCCGACCAAGCCGTTCAGTCGGTCGATTTCCCGAACCAGAATATCCCGAAGGCGCCGCGAAAGGTCGTCTTGCTCCCACCGGGCTTCCAGCATTTGGACGACGCCGCTGATGGCCGCCAGAGGATTCTTGATGTCGTGGACGATTTCGCCGGCCATCTTTCCCGCGAAAGCCAACTGTTCCAAGCGTTTCATGCGTTCCTGCAGGGCCTTGAGCAGGGTCTGATCCTGAAACACGAGGACGTTCACGGACCCTTCGGGCCCGTTCGAGAGAGGCTCCAGCCGAGACACGGTGACAACAAAGGATTTTTTCCCTCCCCCGGGAGCTTCGTAGGTGATTTCCCGAACCGCCGGACCCGTGATCCACCGACCGTCCTCGGAATCCTTTGCCCCCGAATCTTCCCGAGGCGCCGCCTCGGGCGCCTCGGAAACGGCGCCTTCCATGGACACCGCCGGGAGCGCCTTTTCCGGTTCGAGCGCCGTGGCGTTCCCTTGCAGGCCCGGAAGCCAGTGGGCGACGGGGCGGCCTTCCAGGCTTTCGGCGTCGACGCCCAAGAGCTCCCGAGCCGCCTGATTGGTATAGGTGATCTTTCCTTGAGCGTCCGCCGTGATGAGGCCGGCTCCCAGGCTTTCCACCAGGCGGCGGTAGAAAGATTCGAGCCTCCTAAGGTCCCGGGTCTTTTGCGCCGAAAGCCGTGCGGATTTTTCCAGTTCTCCCGCCAGATAGCCGCTGATGAAAGCGACGAGGAAAAACGCCGCCGTGGTGACCGTGAGGGTATAAAAATAGAGGCTGTTCGAACCGGAAGGAACGGGGCGTCCCATGAAGGGAACGGGGTGCACCCATCCGAAATACTGCAGATCCAAAAGGGCGCCGTAGGCGATGGTGCAGGCTGCGGCCGCAAGAAGGCTTCCGCGGCGCTGGAACAGCACCGCCGCCGCGATGATCACGGCCATGTAAAGGAAGGCAAAGGGGCTGGCCACACCGCCCGTGAGATAGATGAGAAACGTGACGGCAAGGACGTCGAAAAGGAATTGGGCGGCGGCGAAGAGTTCATGGCGGTGAATGACCCTAAGCACCGAAGCGCTCAGGAGCGTCACCGAAAAGAGGACCGCGGCGTACACATAGAGCGGGGTGAGGACCGGTTCCGAGATGTCCCGGACCAGGCGCAGCTGGAACAGAAACGTCACCGCCAGAATGAAGACCGCCGCAAGGAGCCTCAAAACCAGGTGGGTTTGGACCTTGCGCTGAAAGGCCGCGGCTTCGCCGTTCATCGATGCTTTCCCACTCATCCTGCGGCGGGGTTTTCAGGATCCTCGCGAGACCACGTCGGCCAGCTGGAAGATGGGCATGTACATGGCCACCAGGAGTCCCCCGATGGTGACGCCGAGAAACACGATGAGCATGGGTTCCAGGAGCGACGTCAGGGCTTCCACGGTGGCGTCCACTTCCTCATCGTAAAAATCGGCCACCTTGGACAGCATGCTGTCCAGGGCGCCCGTCGCTTCTCCGACGGAAACCATATGGACGACCATGGGCGGAAAGACGCCGCTTTGCTGCAAAGGTTCGGCGAGGGTTTTCCCTTGGGAGACGGCCTGCTGGGCGTCTCGAATGGCTTTTTCCACAACCGTGTTCCCGGCCGTGGCCGCCACCAGTTCCATGCTTTCCAGGATGGGCACACCGCTTCCCAGCATGGTGCCCAGGGTCCGGGTGACGCGGGCCAGAGCCACCTTTTTGAGGAGGATGCCGAAGACGGGCACCTTGAGAAAGATCCGATCGGTAAGTTCCCGGCCCCTCCGAGTCTTGCGAAACCGCCGAAAAAGGGCGGCCAGAACGACGGCCCCTAGGATCAGCCAGTGGAAATAATTCTTCGTAAAGTCACTGACGTTAAGGACCAGCATGGTCAGCGCCGGCAAAGCCACCCCGGCGTCGCGGAACAACCCCGCAAAGACGGGAATCACGTAGATGAGGATGACCATTATGACGATCACGGCAATGGCCACCACAATGGCCGGATAGGTCATGGCGCCTCGGACCTTTTTCTTGAGCGAAGCGACCTTTTCCAGATAGGCCGCAAGGCGCGTGAGAGTTACATCCAAAATGCCGCCCGCTTCTCCCGCCGCTACCAGGTTGACGAAAAGCTGATCGAAAACTTTCGGGTGCTTTCGCAGCGCCTCGGAAAAGGTGGCCCCTTCTTCCACGTCCTTCTTGAGGACGCGCAGGACCTTGCGAAAGGCCTTGTTTTCCGTCTGGTCTCGAAGAATTTCCAAACACTGGATAATGGGCAGGCCCGCATCGATCATGGTGGAAAACTGGCGCGTGAAGAGCACCAGGTCCTTTTCCTTCACCTTTTCCTGCAGGACAGGGATGTATTCCAACAGGTCCTTGGGTTTGGGCTTGAGGGATTTCAGGGAAAGGCCCTGGCGTTCGAGAATCTGTCGGGCGATGGTGATATTGTCGGCCTCGATTTCGCCGTGAACCTTCTCCCCCTTGCGATTGATCCCCTTCCACACAAATTCCGGCATGGCGGACTCCCTAGTCTCTCACCGTGGCGCGGATCACTTCCTCAACGGAGGTGATCCCTTCCTTGAGCTTGTTGATGGCGCTTTGACGCAGGGTGAGCATCCCCAGGCGGATGGCTTCCCGTTTGATTTCCCCGGCCGACGCGCCCACCAGGACCAAATCCCGAATTTCGTCGGTCATGGGCATCACTTCGTAAAGGGCGATCCGGCCGCGATAGCCCGTATTGGAACACGCCGGACAGCCGCGTCCGCGGTAGCACGCGAACGTGCCCACGTCCTCTTCGCGCACCCCTAGATCGATCAAGGCTTCCGGCGGGACGTCCTCGACGACGCGGCATTCGGGACACACGCGTCGGGCAAGCCTTTGGGCCAGCACAAGGTTGACGGCGGACGCCACGAGGAAAGGTTCGACGCCCATATTGAGCAGGCGGTTGACGGTGCTGGGGGCATCGTTGGTATGTAGGGTGCTCAGAACCAGGTGCCCTGTGAGCGCCGCTTTGATGGCTGTTTCCGCGGTTTCGAAGTCGCGGATTTCGCCCACCATGATGATGTCCGGGTCCTGGCGCAGAAAAGAGCGCAGCGCCGCGGCGAAAGTCAGCCCGATGGCTTCATGAACCTGCACCTGGTTGATCCCGGGCAGACTGAATTCCACCGGGTCTTCCGCCGTGGAAATGTTGTGGCTGATCTTGTTCAACTCAGAAAGGGCGCTGTAGAGGGTGGTCGTTTTGCCGCTTCCCGTCGGGCCGGTGACCAACACCATGCCGTACGGCCGATAGATGGCTTCGCGGAAAAGGTCGAGCTGTTTGGGTTCGAAGCCCAGTTTGGTCATGTCCAGCTGCAGGTTGGATTTGTCCAAGAGGCGCAGGACGACCTTTTCCCCGAACAGGGTGGGAAGCACCGAGACGCGGAATTCCATCTCACCGTTCTTGCTCTTGAGCTTGATTCGGCCGTCCTGAGGAAGGCGCCGTTCGGCGATGTCCAGGCGGCTCATGATTTTGAGACGCGAAATGATGGCGTTTCGAAGCTGATAGGGGGGGCGCATGACTTCGTAAAGAAGCCCGTCAATGCGGTAGCGCACCCTCATGACTTTTTCATAACATTCCACATGGATGTCGCTGGCCTTCTTGCGGATGGCATCCAAGAGGATGAGGTTAACCAGTTTGACCACCGGGGCTTCGCCCGCGGCGTTTTCCAGATGGGCCAGGTCGATTTCCTGGGAACTTTCCACCAAGTCCACATCCGCTTCTTCGCGGATCATGCCCATGACGGCTTCCAGGCTCTCGTCGGAACCCGCCGTGTGGACCTGTTCGATGGCTTTCTTGATGAGGCTTTCCGGAGCGACGTGGACGCGGATGTTCTTTTGAGTGATAAAGCGAATGTCGTCGATGGCAAAGAGATTTCCGGGATCGGAAATGGCCACGTGCAGGGTGGCTCCCGAAAGCCCCAGGGGAAACACCTGATATTTGACCATGACCTGGGGCGAGACGATCTTCAGCACGTCCTTGGACACGGAAAGGCGCACGGGATTGACGATGGGCACGCGAAACTGCTTGGCGAGGAATTCCGCGAGGACCTTTTCTTCGATAATCCCCTGCCGAATGAGAATGGTCCCCAAACGATCCCCGTTGCGGCTCTGCTCTTGCAAAGCACGGTCCAAGTCGCTCGGCGCAATCAGCCCCGCTTCCAGAAGCAGCTGCCCGATCTTGTTCCGTTTGAGCGAAGGCCGATCCGCCGCTTTGCCCTGCTGATCCATTTCTGCCATCATCGGTGTTTGTTCATCCGCACCTGTCCGTCCGCCATCCTTCCCAGGTCTCTTTCAGAAAATCGCCCTTTTTTAAAAAAACTTTAACATCTTTTCCGCGCCATCCCAGTCCCTCCCCCGGGACCGGCCAAAAGATCCATAAAAAGCCATCGGTTCGATATTTTTTTGGGCGCTGCAAAAATTTTTACCGGGCTCAAAAATTTCCGCACCATCGGGCTTGACAGGGAAGATTTCGTGAGTAGTATTACGCCGATTTTCGGGGGACATCACAAGAAGAAAACGGAGGTGATCGCCATGATTTGTCAAACAGTGAAGGCGGGCACGGACTGCGCCTTCATGACCAAAGCCGGCTGTGGGTACAACGGGGGCTCTTGCCATCAGGTGGTGGAGCAGTGCGAAGGATGCCAGCGGATCGTCGAAGTCCCGGCGGGGCGTTTTTGCGCCAGCTATCCCAATCCCAGCATCAAGTGGAAAACGGGGCATTGCAATTTTGCAACCCACGTGAAAGCACCTGTGACCACGCAGCAGGTGAAGATCAACCCGCTGAAGGCATCCAAGCGGGCGTCCAAGTCCAAGTCCAAGTAAATCGCACCATCCTCCAGGATGACACGGAGAGCAGCCCTCGTGGCTCATGGTCCATGAGCGCCTGCTCTCTTTTTTTTGCCTTTTTTCCGCCACCGTCCGCCCAGGAGCCTGTCTGAGAACGCATTTTGTATCCTTTCGCCAAAGGATGTCAGCCTAGGGCGTAGCCTTCGGATGGGCCCCCGCACGCCCCGAAGGGGCACAGGATGTCAGCCCAGGGCGTCGCCCTGGGATGGGCAGATCGGTCCCATTTTTGCCCATTCTTAAGCCCCGCAAGGGCGTAACCCACCCCCGATCAGCCATCCCCATGCGATGGGGTACATCCTTAAGCCATGTGTTTCGCCCCTTCGGGGCTTATGTTTTTATTCCAATGGGCGCTCAGCCCCGGGGCTACGCCCCGGGCTATGATGTTTCGCCCCTTTGGGGCGACGGCCCCCCACGCGAGCCGTCACAACGCTGCCGAAAGGACCCCGCATTTCGTGAAAACAGCTTTCGCCTCGACCTTGCAGCAGGCCTTCACCCATTTTTTCTGAAGGACCTCCCAAAGGCATTTGACGAGCTGAAAAGGTCCAGATCAAAGACGTGCGATTGCCCTGCACGCGTGGCGGATTCCCATTGACTTGTGCCGCATCCGTCGATATGTGAAAAGCTCGCTGGCGACGGCATGATCCATGCCCTGAGTTCCACAAAGAATAACGAAAGGTTGGCACAATCGTGGCAGCAAAAATTCTTACGGGAAATCAAACGGCGGCCTTGGCGGCCAAACTCTGTCGCGTGCAGGTGATCGCCGCCTATCCCATCACGCCCCAGTCCAAGATTCCGGAAGTGCTTTCGGAATATGTGGAAAGCGGGGAACTTCAGGCCGAATTCGTCCGCGTGGAAAGCGAACATTCGGCCATGGGCGTGTGCATTTCCGCCTCCCTGGTGGGCGCTCGAACCTTTACGGCCACCGCCGCCAACGGACTGGCCTACATGCACGAACAGCTCCATTGGGCGGCGGGAGCGCGCGTGCCCATCGTCATGCCGGTGACCAACAGAGGCCTCGGGGCTCCCTGGACCATTCTGAACGACATGCAGGACAGCATCGCCCAGAGGGACACCGGCTGGATGCAGTTCTATTGCCTCAACAACCAGGAAATCCTCGATCAGGTCATCTTGGGCTACAAGGTGGCCGAAAGACTGCTGGTGCCGGTCATGGTCTGTTTTGACGGCTTTCGCCTCTCCCACACCATGATGCCCGTGGATGTGCCCGATCAAGAAGCCGTCGACGCGTATCTTCCACCCTTCAGGCCGGCTTACGAATTAGACCCGGAGCGGCCCGTCAACATCAACCCCGTGGTCATGACCGATCCCGTTCCCGGCGTGGACGGGCGCCTATGGCCCGGATACATGGGCATTCGACGGCGCCTTCAGGAAACTCTGGAATCCGCCCTGGACGTCATCGCCGAGGAAGGCCGTGCTTTCGGCGAGAGATTCGGCCGAAGTTACGAAGACCCCCTCTATCGATACCGCACGGAAGACGCCGAAATGCTCTTTGTGACCATGGGATCGTTGGGCAGTGAAGCCTCGGAGGCCTGCGATATCCTTAGGGAACAGGGCGTGCGTGCGGGGGTTGTGGGGCTTCGGGTGTTCCGGCCTTTTCCCGTCCGGGCTGTGGTGGAGGCCCTGAGTCGTGTGCCGCGCTTGGCCGTGGTGGAAAAAGCCATCAGTTACGGCTTGGAAGGAGCCCTGGCCACGGAAGTGAAAGCCGCGCTCTACGGCCTGAACGGAGCGCGGCCCATTGCGGCTAATTTCATCGTGGGTCTCGGGGGAAAAGACGTGAAACCCGTGGACCTTTGCGAAGCGGCGCGCCGGACCCTGAGCCTCCCAAGCCTTCAGGAAGCCCCCGCCCACCCCATTTGGCTTTCCAACGAAATCTAAGACAAGGACACGCCATGGCGACAGCTCTCATGGATCTTCCCGATAAGGAATACATTCTTCCCGGCACCAGAACCTGCGCCGGATGCGGTCTTCCCATCGCCTACCGTCACATGCTGAAGGCCCTCGGCCCCAAGACCATCGTGACCCTTCCGGCCTGTTGCCTTACCATTCTGCACGGCATGTACCCGAAAACGCCGGTTCTGGTGAATGCCGTCAACAACGTCTTCGGCGGCACCGCCGCTTCCGCTTCCGGACTGGTGGCGGGCCTCAAGGCCCTGGGCAAGGAGGACTACACCGTCTTGGCCATGGCCGGCGACGGCGGGACGTTCGATATGGGCATTCAGGCACTGAGCGGCGCCGCAGAAAGGCAGACGAACTTCATCTATGTCTGTTACGACAACGAAGCGTATATGAACACGGGGGTGCAGCGTTCCAGCGCCACGCCCGCAGGCGCCATCACCACGACCACGCCGGTCCATCCCAAGGAGCAGCCGAAGAAGGATTTCATCCAGATCATGGAGGCGCATCACCCGGCGTACCTGGCCACCACCTGTGCGTCCTACCCGTTGGACCTTTACGACAAGTTCTCCAAGGCCCGCCGCATTCAAGGAACACGCTTCATCCATCTGGCCATCCCCTGCCCGGCCGGATGGGGCTTTCCCACGAGGGAAACCGTCAAAATCGGGCGGCTTGCCGTGGAAACCGGCGTGGTGGTTCTCTACGAACTGGAAGACGGGGTTTTCCGCCTGACGGGAAAGAGCCTGAATTTGGCCAAGACCCGACGCAAACGCCCCGTGGAGGACTACCTCAAGATCCAGGCGCGTTTCAAAAAGATGACGCCGGAACAAATCGAGGCGTTTCAGAAAGCCATCGATGAGCGATGGGAGGGGTACCTCAACCGGGCCGGCCTGTAAAACAAACGAGGGGGCGACAGCCCCCTTTTTTTATATCCACCGCACGAGGATGCTTCCCCAGGTAAAGCCCGCCCCGAAAGCCGACATGACCAGGTAGTCGCCCTTTTCCAAAAGATTCTTTTCCACTGTGGCTTCGTAGAGGCACAGCGGGATGGTGGCCCCGGTGGTGTTGGCGTACCGATCGATGTTGATGATCACCCTGTCCATGGCCAATCCCATGCGATTGGCGCACGCTTCGATGATCCTCAAATTGGCCTGGTGCGGAATGAACACCTTCACATCCTTTCCCGACAAACCGTTGCGTTCCAGGATCTTGACCGAAACATCGGCCATTTCGGTCACGGCGAATTTGAAGACCTTTTTTCCTTCCTGGTAGACGTAGTGTTCCCGCGCCTGCACCGTTTCCATGCTGGCGGGCCGGCGGCTGCCCCCCGCTTTCATGTGCAGGTGCGGCTCCCCGGCCCCGTCGATCCTCTGAATAAAGTCCAGGACCCCGTAGTCTTCGTCCTCACAGGGTTCCAGGAGCACCGCTCCGGCGGCATCCCCGAAGAGCACGCACGTGTTGCGATCCGTGTAATCGATGATGCTGCTCATCACGTCGGCGCCGATGGCCAAAACTTTGTCGTATCGGCCCGATTCGATCATCTGGACTCCCGTGGTCATGGAGAAAACGAAGCCGGAACATCCCGCCGACAAATCGAACCCCCAGGCCTTGTCCGCGCCGATGGCCCTCTGGACCAGGCAGGCCGTGGACGGAAAAAACATGTCCGGCGTGACGGTTCCCACAATAATGGCATCCACGTCGGAGGCCGCCACGCCGGCCCGGTCCAGACATTCCTGGGCGGCTCGTGAGGCCATGAAAGAGCAGCCCAGGCCGGGTTCCAAGATGCGCCGTTCCCGAATGCCCGTGCGTGTGAGGATCCACTCGTCGGTGGTGTCCACCATTTTTTCCAAATCTTCATTGGTCAGCTTCCGTTCGGGAAGGTATCGCCCCACCGAACGGATGCGCGCCCGCCGCCTGCTCTTCATGGCCGATCCTTTCACATCACCCCTTTGTAATACCCGCCGTCGATGTGGATGGACGCCCCCGTGATGTAGCCGGCCCTTTCGGAAGCCAAGAACGTCACCAGCGCCGCAAATTCTTCGGGCGTTCCCAGCCTTCCCATGGGAATGGTCGCCCGCCATCGATCGATGATCTCTTCGGGCGTCTTGCCTTCCTTTTGGGCCGTGACCACGGCAAGGCTTCGCACACGCTCGGTCAAGGTATACCCGGGGCACACGTTGTTCACCGTAATGTTGTACGGGGCCAGTTCATTGGACAGGGTCTTGGCCAAACCCACCACGCCGGATCGAATGGTGTTGGACAGGATCAGCCCGTCGATGGGCTGCTTGACGGACACGGAGGTCATGTTGATGATGCGGCCCCATCGCTTTTCCATCATCGCCGGCACGGCTTCCCGGGTCATCACGATGGTGCTCATGAGATTCAGCCGAAACCCGAAATGCCACAAATCATCGTCGATTTCGAGAAACGTCTTGGCCGGGGGGCCTCCGGCGTTGTTGACCAGAATATCCACGGTGCCGAAATGATCCAACCCCTTGCGGATGAAGTTCCTCGCCTGGTCCGAAACAGTCACGTCGGCCGGAATGCCGATCACTTCGCCGCCCGTTGCCGCCGCGATTTCTTCCACGGCCTTGGGCAGTTCCGGATCGTCCAGCCCGCAAATGGCCACCTTGGCCCCTTCTCGGCACAATTCCATCGCCACGGCCTTTCCCAATCCCTGGCTGGCCCCAGCCACAAAAGCCACCTTGCCCTTCAAACCCAGATCCATGAATTCCTTCCCCCTTTTCTGTGTGGTCAATCGTTCGATGCAGCGTGAAGGAGTCCCTGATGCAGCCGCATCATCGCCGCGGTGTATCGTCCATGCCCGTCGTAGATGAAAAAAGGCGGCGCCACATGGAGTTCCTGCCCGGCGCCTTTGACGCATTCCAGATGGACCAGGGTGGCCGGCGCTTCGGCATGGGAATGGATGAGCGTCAGCCGTTTCGGGCGAAAGCCCGCCCCCACGGCGGCCACCATGGCATCGTCCAAGCGGGACGCCGGGTAAATGACGGCACATCGTCCCCCGTGCTTGAGCAGATGGGCCGCACACGCGAACATGTCTTCCATCGAGCCCCTGAGTTCATGCCTCGCCGCGGCTTTTTGCGCATCGGGATTGATCCGTCCCGAAAGCGGCCGGCGATAGGGCGGGTTGGAGACCACCAGATCGAACCCGTGCGCAGGAAAGATTCGGGGGGCGTCTTTCCAGTCCATGGCATGGATGAACACCCGGCCGGCCAGCCCGTTGGCATCCACGTTTTTTCGAGCCAAGAAAGCCAAGCGCGGCTGGATTTCCACACCCTCCCAATGCACCCCCAGGTTTCGCGCCGCAAGAGCCAGAAGCACCACCCCGCAGCCCGTGCCCAGTTCCATCACCCGGTCCTTGGCCTTCACTCGGGTCAGCCCCGCCAAAAGCACGGCGTCGATGGAAAACCGGTAGCCTTTCCGATCCTGGCACAACACCAAGGACCCCCCGAAAAGGAGATCCCGCGTCTCCACGGCGTCTTTCTGGACGGGGCATCCGTTGCCATCCATGGCACCTTTCCTTCCGAAAGGGATCCGGACGTTTCCATCCTGCCCGCCCCGCGGGCCGTCATGAGCGTAGGGAACACGAAACCGGAAAGAGGGACACTTCAGGCGGTTGGCACAGTCACCACGTCTTCCGGATCCATGGGATGCATGACAAGGCCGCTGAAAACCTTGGGGTAAAAATATGTGGCCTTATGAGGCATGATCAAGCCCGCGCGGGCCACATCCCGCACTTGATCCACCCGAGTGGGATTGACGAAAAAGCCCAGGGCGGCGTCTCCGTGCAGAACGGCGTGCAGCGCCTCGTCCCGATCGTGGCAGAATCGAATGTTTTCCGCGTCGGAAAGATAGGCGTCGTCGAGTCGCAAAAGGCCCCGAAGCAGGAGATGATCCACGACCACCACGTCCAGATCCTGCAGCACTTCCGGAAAGCCTTTTTCCGCAAGGAAAGCCCGAGTGGCGGAAGGCTCCATTTTGAGCACCCAACACGCGTCGCCTCCCTTATGGACAAAACCGATGGCCGTTTCCCTTCGCGCCCTGAAGGTTTCCAGGCTTGCGTTCCAGGCGCTTCGCCCGGCATCGGTCATGGGAAAGGAGAGAGCCTGGAAAAACGGCCGGCCCTTTTCCAGGAATTCTTTCGCCGAAGGAAACACCACGCGGGGCAGCAGCCGATGGGTGGGAAGGACGACAAGCCCGTCGTCTTCCATGGGACAAAAGTAAGTGAGCACGTAATGGAAAGGGGCGTCCGCGGGAGCGTCAGGGTGTTCCTGCATCCTCAGGCGACGGTAGGCGAGCGCCGTTTCGTAACGATGGTGGCCGTCGGCGATGAAAATGTCCTTATCCGCCATGAGTTCATGGACGCGACGCACGCGCCCGGGGTCCGTCAGGCGATAGAGACGATGGGCGCATCCGCGGGTGTCGGCGCATCGGGCGAGCTCTTCTCGAGCGCTCCGGTCAAAAAGCACATCGGACACCCGCCCCTCCGGATCGCTGAAAAGCACGAAAATCGGGCTGAGATGAGCTCGACATCGAACCATGAGCGCCAGCCGCTCGTCCTTGACTTTCTGAAAGGTGCGTTCATGGGGCCGGACACACCCCGTGCCGAATTCTTCCAGGCGCAACAGCCCGAAAAAGCCCCTTCGTGTTTTCCGCCCGTCTCCCATGGGATAGTCCAGTTCGTAAGGGAAAAAGGCCGGTTGGGCTTCACGGATGAGAACCCCGTCGCGGCGCCATTGGGCAAGATAACGAGCCGCCCGCGTGTGCGCATTGTTTTCTTCGGTGTCGTCCGCGGCGCTCTTGCCCAGCTCCAAGCGGATCATGTTGTAGGGGTGCAGGGCGTAGAAAGCCTCTTGTTCCGCGGGACTGATGATGTCGTAGGGAGGAGTGATCACGCGGCCGAGATCGCCCACGGGAGAGGGATTGTAACGGAGCGCGCGAAAAGGAGCCACAACAGCCATGAATCGTCACCCTTTCCTTGGGATGGTATGCGGCGCGCCGGGCTTCCACGCCTTCATCCGTTTCGGTGCGCCTCGACAGCGCCCTCCCTACCACACGACCGCTTTCGAGGCAAGCAAGGAGCGAAAATCGTAACCGAAAAACGCGAGCCCTTGAAAGTCCATAATCCAGCGGGCCAGATCCAGCCATTGGGCGCAGGCATCCACCACGGCCTGGTCGCTGGAAGCGATCACAGCCCCCGAGGAAGGAAAATGCTTTTCGGGAACGGCCACCGCCCGAGCTTCACCCGAAAGGCCCAGGTGCCGGAGGGCCTCCCGGTATCGGGCGGCCAGTTCACCGCTTCGGCTCATGGGGGCATCGAAAAGAAAATGGACCGTTCGTGGGGGAAAGGTTTTCAGAAAGCGCACCACAGCCGTGAGAGCCGCATCCGTCACCGCCGTAGGCTTGTAGCTTCGGGAAAGGGCCGCCACATCGCGTAAGGCTCCGTCGTTGGCCAGAACTAGAGGCCGCCCGAGGAGAAGGCTTTCCACGGTGATGTGCACGTTGTGGCCGTCCACCCACAGGGGTTTTTCGCGCCATCGAGCGCCGCATACCCGCTTGGCACGGCGCCGCTCGGCAAGATTCTCGGCAAAGACACCCCGCCGCAGAAGGTCTCGATCCGTGCGGCGCAAGGTAAACCGATTGCCCACCCAGTCCAAAGCGGCGTCCCGCGGGTAACCCAGGTTTTGGAACAGAAAGAAATCCCGGGCGGCCCGATACACCTTAAGCCCGCGGCCATCATGGCCCTCGTGGCCCGGTATCACGGCCATGCTCCACCCCTCGAGGTTTTATTCATCGGGGACCACATGCACCACCACGTAAAGGTCCCCCGGCGGCCCCCCATACGGAGAATCCGCTCCTCGCCCGGCCATCCGCAGGACCGTGCCTTCTGCGGCACCCGGGGGGATTTTCACCAGGACCGTTTCCACTCGATCGCCCGCACGATAGGAAATCCACCGTTCCTCGCCTCGCTCCCGGCACGATGCCGCCACTTCCAGATGGACTTCCACCGAAGGTCCTTTGGCGCCGGCGTTGCGTTTCCCGACGAAAGACCGCTGCGGCACGGTTTCCGGCCGTCTGCGGGGTCCCCTCGGGCCGAAGAACACCCCGTCCACGAAAGGGTCATCAAACAGCCGCTCGACAAGCTCGGCCCACGGCCCCAATCCGACGGCACCCCGTGCCGCCGAAGAGGCCACCTGATCCGCTGCCGAAACGCGGGAACGCGTCACGGAAACCCCGGGGTCGGCATCGTAGACTTTCTTTTTCTCCGGATCCCCCAAAACCGAATAGGCTTCGTTGATTTCTTTCAAGCGTTCCTCGCACGCCGGATCCCCTTCATTTCGGTCCGGGTGGTGCCTGCGTGCCAACGTCCTGTAGGCTTTTCGAATTTCATCCAAGGATGCGCCTCGGGAAACCCCAAGAATGCGGTAGTAGTCTTTCCGAGCCATCCGCAGCATGCCCTCCCACGAAACCATCGAAGTGTCCGCGCACAACGATTATAGCAAAAGAAGCGGAAATCGCACCGCGGTGCTCTTATGGATGTGCGGTGGAGGGGCCGGGATCGTGCAGGAGCCGGGGCGCACGGCCGTGCGCCCCGGAAAAGACGTCTAAAGGGCGGGCTGTTACGTGGAGGATTGTTTTTCTTGAATCTTGCGCAGTTCTTCGGCCCGCAGTTCCTTGCGAAGGATTTTTCCCACCATGGTCTTGGGAAGGGATTCTCGAAATTCCACCGCCTTGGGCACCTTGTAGGCCGCCAGCTTGGACTTGCAGAACTGGATGATTTCCTCCTCCGTAAGGGTTTCGCCCGGCTTGGGCACAATGAAAGCCTTTACCGTCTCGCCCCGATAGGGATCGGGCACTCCAACGGTGACCGCATCCAACACCTTGGGATGGGTATACAACACTTCGTCGATTTCCCTCGGGTAGATATTGTAGCCGCCGGCGATGATCATGTCTTTCTTGCGATCCACAATGAAAAAGTACCCATCTTCGTCCACGGTGGCGATGTCGCCCGTATACAGCCAGCCGTCGCGCAAGGTGGCCGCCGTCTCGTCCGGCATGTTCCAGTACCCCAGCATGACCTGCGGTCCTCTGACGACCAATTCTCCCGGTTGCCCGACGGGAGCGTCGCTCACCCCGTCTTCCAAGCTGACCACGCGCGCATCGGTGCTCGGCACCGGAATGCCGATGGATCCCGGCTTTCTGAGCCCGCTGATGGGATTGACATGCGTCACCGGGCTGGCCTCCGAAAGACCGTAGCCCTCCACGATGACGCACCCCGTCATCTGTTCAAACTTGGTGAGCACTTCCACCGGCATGGGCGCCGATCCCGTGATGCAAAACCGGATGGAAGACAAATCGTGATCCTTGACCTTTGGATGGTTGAGCAAGGCCACGTAGATGGTGGGCACCCCCGGAAAAAGGGTGGGTTTGCTCTTATGAAGGAGTTTTAGAAATTCGTCGGCGTCGAACCGCGGCACCACGATGGTGGTGCACCCGCCGTAAAGGGAAAAGTTCATGCACACGGTCATGCCGAACACGTGAAAGAACGGCAGGATGGCCACAAGCCGTTCCCGGCCCCACCGGAAATCGGGAAACCATGCGGCCACTTGCAACACATTGGCCAAGATGTTCCGATGGCTCAGCATGACCCCCTTGGAAACGCCCGTCGTCCCGCCGGTGTATTGGAGCAGGGCCAGGTCATCGAGGGTCGCCTCGCACGGATCCTTCAGGGGCGACGCTTTGGCGATCAGCTGGGAAAAGTTCACCACGCGACGGCCGTCGTAAGGCACCGCCATGAAAAGATTCTGCTTTTTGGCCTTGATCGGGTACAGGTGTTTAAAAAGAAAAGGAAGGTATTCCCGAAGGCTGGTCACCACCACGGTGCGGATCTTCGTGGAAGGCAGGACCTTTTCCACTTTCGGATAGAGATGGTCCAAAACAAAAAGCACCTCGGAACCGGAATCGTTCCACTGGTGCTCCATTTCCCGCTCCACGTACATGGGGTTGGTCATGACGGCCACCCCGCCGAGATAGAGCGTGGCGTAATAGGCGATCATGGTCTGCGGACAGTTGGGGAGCATGATGGCCACCCGGGTGCCCTTGGTCACGCCCATGCCCTGGAGCGCTGCGGCCATGCGCAGCACTTGATCCCACAGCTGTTTGTAGGTCAACTTGGCGCCGAAAAATTCCGTCGCCGCGTTTGCCGCGTATTTTTCGGCCGTCCTGGCCACAAGAACCGGCAGCGGCCAATTTGGAAATTCTATCTCTTGAGGAACTTTTCCGTTGTAATGGCGATACCACGGGCGATCCATGCGCTCCCTCCTCCGGACACCCCTTCCATAAAGCCCCTAAGACGCCGTCTCCAACCTTCGACTTCCCCCGACCCCTCGCCCCAAAAGAGCGGGCCGGCTACGCCGGCCCTCGGCCTCTTAGCACGTGCTCTTCAATTTGCGCACTTCTTCCGTAAAAGCCGGAATGAACTTGAACAGGTCATCCACGATGCCGTAATCGGCCTTGGTAAAAATGGGCGCTTCCGGATCCTTGTTCACAGCCACGATGTACTTGGAAGAACCCATGCCCGCCAAATGCTGAATGGCGCCGGAAATTCCCACGGCGATGTACAGATTCGGGTTGACCACCTTGCCGGTCTGCCCCACCTGATCCGAATGGGGCCGCCAACCGGCGTCCACCGCCGCTCGAGAGGCCCCCACCGCGGCCCTGAGCTCCTTGGCCAGCTCTTCCAAAATGACGAAGTTTTCCGCCGCCTTCATGCCGCGGCCGCCCGAGACGATGATTTCCGCTTCCGTCAGTTCCACCTTGCCCGTGGTGTCCAGTTCCACACCCAACGCCTTGGAGCGCGCTTCGGGAACGGAGACGGAAACCTTTTCCACCTCCGCCTCTCGCGTCGCATCCGCCGCCTTACAGTCCATCACATTGGGGCGGCATGAAATCATCGGCAACGCCCCTTCGGCCCATTCACACCACGCCAGGCACTTGCCCGCGAAAATCGGCCGCTTCGCCTTGACGGCCCCGCCGTCGCACACGACCTGAATGCAGTCCTGGGCCAACCCCGTTTGCAACCGGGCAGCCAGCCGAGCACTGAGGTCCTTGCCGTCCACCGATGCGGGCAAGAGCACCGCCGCGGGGGACCACTGTTCCATCAGGGAGGCGATGACCGGAACGTAGAGTTCCGGCACGTAATGTTCCAAAGCCGGGTCGTCGGCCACAAAGACCTTGTCCACGCCGTACCAGCCCAATTCCTTGGCCTTGTCGCCCACTCCCGACCCGACGGCGATGCCGTAGAGGGGCACGTTCAGGGCATCGGCCACCTTGCGCGCTTCACTGGCCACCTCAAACGACACACGACGGAAATTTCCCGCACGAAATTCAGCAATCGATACCACACAGTCGGCCATTTCCCATCTCCTTACGCTGCCAGAGCGTTTCTCTTCGTTCAGGGAACCCCGAACGCTTAGATGACCTTGGCTTCCTCATGCAGGGCCTTGACCAAAGCCGCCGCCTTGCCTTCCGTATCCAACCCGTCGTCGATGATCCGCCCGGGCTTGCGTTCCGGCGGCATTTCCAGAGAGACCATGCGGATCTTAGCCGCCTGCGCCCCGCATTCCTCGGCGCTCAACCCGATGTCGGCAAGCTTTTTCATCTCCAGGGGTTTCTTCTTGGCTTTCATGATGCCGGGAAGGGACGCGTAACGCGGATTCCACACGGCATGGGAACCGCCCATGGTCACCAAGGCCGGAAGCGACGCCTGCAACGTGACTTTGCCGCCTTCAATGGGCCGTTCGATGGTCACGGAAGAGCCGTCTGAATCCAAAGAAACCGCCAAGCCCAGGTGCGGCCATCCCAAGAGTTCGGCCACCATGGGGCCCCGCTGGGCCAAATCGTAATCCACGGCCCGGGAGCCGCACAGGACGATGTCGGGTTGCAAGGCCTGCACCACCGCCGCCAAAGCCCTTGCCACCCCTAAGCTGTCGCTTCCATCCAAGGCGTCGTCGTCCACAAGCACACCCTTGTCGGCCCCCATGGCCAAGGCCGTGCGGATGGATTCCACCACGCGCTGCGGCCCCCAACTGACGATCGTCACCGTGCCGCCGTGTTTTTCCTTCAGGCGAAGCGCCGCTTCCACGGCAAATTCGTCATAGGGATTGATGATCCACTTGAGATCCTGCGTCACAATGGACTGGCCGTCCGGAGCAATGCGAATGACCGATTCCGTGTCCGGCGTTTGCTTGAGTAGCACCACAATGTTCACGTTCCATCCTCCTTTTCCTGTGTCACAACCCGCTTCACCCTTCACGACGTCGCCCGCGTTCCCCCAAAGGACAAGGCTTCAGGTTCCGTCCCGAAAAGCCCTCTCCCAGGAACCGCGGTGCTGCACCTTACACGAACCGACGGGCAAAAGCCAAGAAAAAAATGAATGATAATTCATTCATGGGCTGCGGCCGCAGCCCCTTCCACCGTCCCGTGGCGTTTGAGGTAAACCAAGAGCACGGACAGAGCGGCAGGCGTCATGCCGGGAATCCGGGAAGCCTGGCCCAGAGTGTCCGGGCGCACGGCCGTGAGTTTTTGCCGCACTTCGTTGGAAAGCCCCGGGATTTTTTCATAGGGAAAATCGTCGGGGATACGCACCCGCTCCAGGTTTCGAAATTTTTGCATCTCTTTCTGTTGCCGTTGCAGATACCCTTCATATTTGCATTCGATTTCCACCTGTTCCCGAACCCTTTCGGGAAGGGGCTCGCAAGCCGGGGCGAGATGCTCCACATCCTCATAGGTCAGTTCGGGCCTTTTCAGCAGCCGATCCAGGCTCACGGGCTCTTCCAAAGGGGCCGATCCTTTGGAGGCCAGGTAGGCGTTGACGTCGGGGGCCGGAAAGATCCTATGCGTGCGCAGCCGCTCCAGTTCTCGGTGAACAGCCTCGCGTCTTTCCACCAACTCCTTGAAGGTGTCGCGGGAATGGAGCCCGAGTTCATAGCCCAGTTCCAGAAGGCGCAGATCGGCGTTGTCTTCCCGCAGCCACAATCGATACTCGGCCCGGGACGTGAAGATTCGGTACGGTTCGTTGGTCCCCCGCGTCACCAGGTCGTCGACCATGACCCCCATATAGGCTTGGGAGCGGTCGAGGATGAAGGGCGGCCGTCCGTGCACCTTGAGGGCGGCGTTGATCCCCGCCCACAGACCTTGCGCCGCCGCCTCTTCGTAGCCGGATGTGCCGTTGATTTGCCCGGCCATGAAGAGTCCTTCCACCTGCTTGGTTTCCAGGGTGCGCTTGAGTTGAGTCGGCTGGACAAAATCGTATTCGATGGCGTAGGCCGGTCGCATGACTTCGGCCTCTTCCAAACCGGGAATGCTTCGAATCACCTGCAATTGGATCTCGTAAGGCAAGGAATTGCCGGTGCCGCTGGCGTAGATTTCTTCCGTCTCCAGCCCTTCGGGTTCCAGAATGATCTGGTGTTCTTCCTTGTGGGGAAACTTCATGATTTTGTCTTCCAGGGACGGGCAGTAGCGGGCGGACACTCCCGTGATGGTGCCGTTGTAAAGGGGAGACAAGTGGATGTGCTTTCGCACGATGTCGTGGGTGCGGGGATGGGTGTGGCCCATGTGGCAGGACACCTGGGGCAGTTCGATGCGGTCCGTAAAGAGCGAAAAGGGCCGAGGGTCGGGATCTCCGGGTTGCTCCTTGAACCGGCTGAAATCGATGGAGCGCCTGTGCAGACGCGCCGGTGTGCCGGTTTTCATGCGGCCCAACTGAAACCCCAGGCTGGTGAGCTGATCGGCCAGGGCGATGGAGGGCAGCTCCCAGGCTCGTCCCGCGGGAATGTGGGCGGTGCCGATGTGAATGAGCCCGTGAAGGAACGTCCCTGTGGCCAAGACCACGGCGCGGGCGCCGTGAAAAACCCCCACCTGGTCGATCACCCCGGTGAGCCGCCCGCCTTCCACAACCAGGGATTCCACGAGGGATTGTTTGAGTTCCAGGTTGGGTGTCTTTTCGAGAGCATGTTTCATGAGGGTGCGGTAGCGGACCTTGTCGTTTTGGGTGCGCGTACCGCGGACGGCGGGGCCTTTTTTGGTGTTGAGCCGTCGAAACTGGATGGCGGTCCGATCGGTCAGCCTGGCGATCATGCCTCCGAGGGCGTCCACTTCCCTGACGAGATGTCCTTTGCCGATGCCGCCCACCGAGGGCGAACAGGGCATGTGGGCCACCGTATCCAGGTAAAGGCTCAGCAGCAACGTGCGGCAGCCCATACGGGCGGCGGCCAGCGCGGCTTCGCATCCGGCGTGACCGGCGCCGACCACAATGACGTCGTAGGGGGAACTCATCGTCGTCTTTCCTTCCACAATCCGATATAGTGCCCGTGGAATGCCGAACCGCCTCGTGAAGGAACCCCGGGGGCCATGCCCATGGACGCAAAACCCTATCGAGACTTCAACAGCTATTTGCGCGGCATCTTTGGATGCCGCGTCCACAAGATCAGCCTCGATGCGGGACTCACCTGCCCCAACCGCGACGGGACCTTGGGCACATCGGGCTGCATCTACTGCAACCCGAAAGGATCGGGCACCGGAGCCTCCCGAAAGGGGCTCTCCATCACGGAACAGATCCGGGCGGCCAAATCTTATCTTGCCGCTCGATATAAGGCCAAGAAATTTTTGGCCTATTTCCAATCCTTCACCAACACGTACGCGCCCCTGGACACCCTTCGCTCCCTTTACGCCGAAGCCCTGAGCGATCCCGACGTGGTGGGGCTGAGCATCGGCACCCGGCCGGACTGCGTCCCCGATCCCGTCTTGGACCTCCTCGAGGATCTTTCCCGCACCCACCTGGTGTGGATGGAATACGGGCTGCAATCGGCGCACGATGAGACGCTCCAAACAATCCGGCGCGGCCACGACGCGGCCTGTTTCATCGATGCCGTGGAAAGGACGCGGGAGAGGGGGATTCCCGTCTGCGTCCACGTCATCTTGGGGCTTCCCGGAGAAACCGTGGACCACATGACGGCGACGGCCTCTTTTCTCGCCCGTTTGGACATTCAAGGCGTCAAGATTCACCTCCTCTACGTGGTGCGCGGAACCGTCTTGGAATCGTGGTATCGGCACGGACGGTACCGGTGCCTTACCCGGGAGGAATACGTGCGGGCGTGCGGCTTTTTTCTCGCCCATCTTCCGCCGCAGGTGGTCGTGCAGCGCGTCACGGGAGACCCCCACCCCGAAGAGCTCGTCGCGCCGCTCTGGGCCCTGGAAAAGCAGCACAACATGACCGCCCTTCTCGCCTTTATGGAAAGGGAAGGCCTGTTCCAGGGAAAGTTCTTCACCCCTTCCCAAACCGTGGCCCCACAAACCGGGTCGGCAGGCACAGGGCACGGCGAGACGCCGTCGCTTAGCACACAGGCAGGGTGACGGAAAGGAGCAGCTCCTTTTCCCCTTTGCGCTGGAGCCGCACGAGGCTTCGATGCCGGTGCAGGATCATCTTGGCCAGCGGAAGATCGAGCAGGCGGGACTCATCCATGCGGCTGGTGAACGGGTAAAAGAAATGTTCGATGTCGTCGTCGGACACATGGAGTCCGCACGCCGTCACTTCAAAGATGACGGCGTTGGGCCCGGAGGCGGACGTGATGGTGAGGGTGCCGCCATCCCCCGAACAATAGCTCAGCAAGGCTTCCAGAAGCACTTCCAGGGATTTCTTGATCAGGTCCTGATCCAAAACCAGCTGAGGCAAATCCGGCTGAAGGCGGACGTCCCAGCGCACCCCGTGGCCTTGGAATTTGGGCGTCAGGTCCTTGACGACCCGCGTGACGATGGCGTTGAAATCGCTCTTTTGGGGCACGATGACCACCGGCTTGAGATAGGCTTGAATCTTTTCCAGGATGCTCTCCAGCCGGGCCATTTCCTTAAGGATGATCTGAACCTTCTGCCGGTTGGGATCGTCTTCCGGGAGTCGGGTCAGAAGCCGGCGCGCGAACCCCCCCGCCACGGCGATGGGATTGCGGATTTCATGGGCGAGCCGCGCCGAGATCTCGCTCAGGGTCCTCAGTTCTTCCGTCTGGATGATTTGCTGCTGAAGTTCGTGCCGTTCGGTCACGTCCACGAGAAAGCCGTCCACCATTTGAACTTTGCCTTCCCCGTCCAAAACGGGCAGCGCATGGTCCAGCACGTAAATGGCTTGCCCGTTCCGGTGGCGCACGCGATATTCTTCCCGAAATTCCCGACCTTCTCGAAGGCATTGGTCCATGAGGGGCCAAATCCGGTCGCGGTCCTCCATCCAGACTTTTTCTTTCCAAAACCGCGGCCGCTCCAGAACCTCTTCCTGCGCCATGCCGAGAAGGTCTTCAATGAAACGATTGACAAAGACCATGGTGCCGTCCTTGTCCAAGCGATACACCACCAGCGGGACGCGTTCCACCAGTGTGCGGTATTTTTCTTCGGACTCGCGCAATTGCCGGGTTCGGGCCTGGACCTTTTCTTCCAAAGTGGCCGCGTAGAGTTTGATCTGTTCCCGGGACATCTCCAAGGAGCCGAGCATCTCGTCCAGGGCATCGGCCAAGGTGCCCAATTCGCCTGACGGGCGCACTTCCAATGGCCTTACGGTCCGGCCCATGGCGATTTCCCGGGCGAAGGCGATCATGCGGTCGATGGGGCGGGTAAAGACGAGGGCGATGATATAGATGGCGCCCACGGAAAGGATCATGCCCACCAGGCCGAGTCCCAGCATCCAGCGTCGGTAGCGCACCGTCAGGGCCAAGGTATCGGACCGGTCGACGCCCACTTCCACCAAAGCCGCCGTTTCTCCTCGGTAGTTGCGAATGGCGTTGATCAGGAAGGCGTAGGGGCGATCCCCCACTTTGAGGTTCATGGAGGCTTGGGTGCCGTTTTGAAAGACGGCGCTGTAGGCCGAGTGACGGCGCTCGAAACGTTCTTCGATCGTCGTGGCCACCACCTCGAACCGATCCGGCGCTCCTTCCACAGGCGAAAGAATGCTCACGTCCACATCACCGTGGAGGCGCATGGGTTCGAGGATTTTCTCACTCAGGGAAAAGCCCACTTCCAAAATCCCCGCCAATTCCCCTTGCCAATAGACGGGCACCGCGCCGCGAATGCCGTATCCGGTGGCCCCCATCTCCAGGCCGTAGACTTCCCGTTCTTCCTTGAGCACATCCTGGATCTGCTTTCGATAGGGCCAGAGCTCATCGCCGTATTGGTAAAGCCGGTGGAGGCGCAAGAAAGACCGTCCCGGCGGGATTTCGAAATGGAACTGCTGGATTCCGTAGTGGCGTTTCATGAATTCATAGGCGGGATAACACAGCTGAAGCAGCCGAAGCCGGTCTCTGTCCGCCAGAGCCTTGGCGATTTCCGGATTCCGCGCGAAGCCTGAAGCGAGGGAGACGGCCCATTGGCCGCGAAGCTCCAGGGTGTGAAGGAACGTTTTGTAGAAACTTTCCAGCCTTTGGTGTTCTTGGCGTTGAATGAGGGTGTTTTGGCTGAGGATGGCAAGCCAGACGAGAGAACACGTCCCGAAAAAGGCAAGGATGATAAACGGCAGGATGAGCCGATATCGCAGCGGGAGCGTTCTCAGGGATTTCAAAGCCCACCCCCCTTTGAGCGCATGCGCGCAAAGGCTTCAGGGGCATAGGGAGCCTCTCGGGCTCGTCCGAAAGCCCTGAAGGTGTTGGCTGAAACCACAGAAGGGCGGCGCGCCCTGGCGTTCATCGGCGTCCGTTTGTGTTGGTTTGGGGTTTCTGTTGAGTCGTGTTGGGGCCTTGTTGGGGTTCGCTGCGCTCACCCCAACCTACGTTACGACTCCTGGTGCGCTCACGCGAGCTGCCCTCGCTTTCCTGGAAACCTCAAGCGGTGTCGGCGGCCTGGCGCTGTTGGATGAAGGTGCATGCCTTCTGCAATCGGCGAAGGACCACGTCCTTTCCCAGGATATCGATGATTTCGAAAAGACCGGGGCTGGCCGTGACGCCCGTCAAGGCCACGCGCACCGGCTGAGCGATTTTTCCCAGTTTCACGCCGAGTTCTTCGGCGGTGTCCCGAAAGATTTTTTCCAGCCCGTGCTCGGTAAATCCGTCCGAAGCTTCCAGGCGCTCCATCAAGAGCCGAAAAGCCTGGAGCATGTCGGGAGTGAGGAACTTTCTGGCCGCCTGTTCGTCGTAGGACACCTCGTCGACCATGTAAAATCGCAGCGCCTCGGCCATCTCTTTGAGCGTCCGCGATCGGGGTTGTACCGTGGCCACAGCCTTTTGCAGAAAATCCTCGTCTTTTTCGGGAAGGTTCAGGGCACGCAGGAAGGGCTTGACCAAATCCCGCAATGCGGCGGTCGGTTTTTCCCGAATGTAGTGCGCGTTCAGCCACAGGAGCTTTTCCATGTCGAAGACGGCGGCGGAAGATCCCACCCGATCCAAATCGAACTTTTCGATGAGCTCCTCTCGGCTGAAAATCTCTTGATCGCCGTAAGACCAGCCCAGCCGCACCAGGTAGTTGACCAGGGCTTCCGGAAGGAATCCCATATCCTTGTAGGCCATGACCGAGGTGGCCCCGTGGCGCTTGGAAAGTCGGGTGCGGTCCTGGCCGAGGATCATGGGCACGTGGGCGAATCGAGGCAGAGGGGCTCCCAAGGCATGGTACAGGAGAATCTGCCGGGGCGTGTTGTTGACATGGTCGTCTCCGCGAATGACATGGGTGATGCCCATGGACACATCGTCCACCACCACGGCGAAATTGTACGTGGGCATGCCGTCGCTTCGCAGGAGCACCAGGTCATCGAGTTCGGCGTTGTCGAATTCGATGGGCCCTTTGATCAGATCGTTGAGCACCGTCGTTCCCGCCTGAGGGCACCGAAAGCGCACGACCCGGCCCGCACCGGGCCCCAGCCCCTTATCCCGACATCGGCCGTCGTATTTGGGCTTGCGGCCCGCTTTCAGGGCCTCCTGCCTTCGGTGCTCCACCTCTTCGGCGGAACACGCGCACCAATAGGCATGGCCGGAATCCAGAAGCTTTTGCACATATTCCCGGTACAAGGCCAGGCGTTGGGTCTGGTAAAAGGGCCCTCGATCCCAATCCATGCCCAACCATTCCATGGCGTCCAAGATGGCCTGGATGGACTCTTCCGTGGACCGTTCCAGGTCCGTGTCTTCGATGCGCAAAATGAACACGCCGCGGTGACGGCGGGCAAAAAGCCAATTGAACAGCGCCGTGCGGGCTCCTCCGATATGAAGGTAGCCGGTGGGGCTTGGGGCGAATCGAGTGATGACCGCTTCCATCGACGGGGAATCTCCTCGGGGTTTTTTTCCATGAAAAACGAGGGCCGTTTTTTGCGCGACGGGCTCGCCGTTTGCCGTTAAAACAGGTTATCGCTTAACACAAAGGAGTGCGGATCTCAAGAAGGGCCGTGGGGACAATGCCAACGCACCGAAACGGAGGACAAGACCATGGAATGGAGCACCCTGAACGAAACGCGGCGCTCGGTGAATTTTTTCGACCCCACCGTCTCCATCTCGGAAGCGGATATTCGTCGAATTTATGAGGCGGCGAAGCTGGCCCCGTCGTCGTTTAACCTTCAGCCGTGGAAGATCGTGGTCGTCCTTTCTCCGGAAGAAAAGGAGAAGCTGCGCGCCGTGGCCATGAACCAACCCAAGATCACGGAGGCTTCGGCCGTCTTGGTCCTTTTCGGCAACATGCGCCAATACGAGGAAAGTCAAGATGTTTTCGACGACTGGGTCGCCAAGGGCTACATGCCGGCCGAGGCGGTCCCCCGGTCCGTGGCCGCGGCTGAAAAACTCTACAGCGGCGAGCGCGCCGTGGGATTTGCGTCACGCAACGTGGGCCTTTTCGCCATGAACTTCATGTTGGCCGCCCTGGATCAGGGCTGGGACACGCACCCCATGGACGGCTTTGATGTGGAGGGCGTACGCCGCCTCTTCGGCCTGGACCCCAAGTACCTCCCGGTCATGCTCATCGCCGTCGGAAAGAAACGCCCCGACGCCGTCCTTCCGCCTCGAAAGATGCGCCGCCCCTTTGAAGAGGTGTGCCTCATCCGGTAGGGCTTCGTACGGCGGGCTTAAAGGCACGCAAAGTGCTTGACACGACAAGGGCGATGCCTATACTCAACGCTTTACTCGTGACCGTGAGGGGCTCTGATGAAGATACGCGTCGATGAAATCCCGGAATCCGGGCGCATGCTGCATGTCCATTGGACCCAGGAGCGCTTGGAAAGCATGTTGCCGCCCAACGACCCCAAGGGGTTTTCTCTGGCGCGCCCTCTCAACGTGGATCTGGAAATCCACAAGAAGCCCGATCACCTGGAAGTCACGGGAACCATTACGGGAAAGCTGACCCTCACGTGCGACCGGTGCCTCGACGAATATCCGTCGGAGATGGTGCGCACCGTTCGGGTGCTTCTGTTTCGAGAAAGTCTCGGCCCCAGCGAAGAGGAAGTGGAACTGGAGCCCGACGAGCTGGAGTATGAGTTCTTCGACGGGGAGATCCTCGAAGTGGACCGCATGATCGCCGAAGAGGTCTTTCTGGAACTTCCCCTTCGCTGCTTGTGTTCGGAAGACTGTCGGGGCTTGTGTCCCGGGTGCGGCGCCAACCTGAATCGGGAACCGTGCCTGTGCCGAAACCGAAAGGTGTCCTCGGCGTTCGAAGCCCTGAGAAACCTCAAGCTTGGAAATCCTTGATGCTGCTCAAGAAGGAGAACCTGTCATGGCCGTACCCAAGAGAAGAACGTCCAAATCGCGAAGAGACAAAAGGCGGAGCCATCTCCATCTGACGGCTCCTTCCTTTTCCACCTGCCCCCAGTGCCGTGAACTGTGCCTGCCCCATCGCGTGTGCCCGTCCTGCGGGTATTACAAAGGGCAGCAGGTTTTGGTCACGGAAGAGGTGTGAGCCGGGGGGCGCTGACCTTTGAATGGCTGGGCCGATGGTCATCGCCGTAGATGCCATGGGGGGGGACACAGCCCCCGAAGCGGTCGTGCAGGGGGCGCTCCGTGCGGCGACCCGCACCACCGCGAGAATCCTTCTCGTCGGCGACGAAAAACGCCTTCACCGATGTTTGGCATCCTTACCGCACTCGCCGGCCGTCGATGTCCTCCATGCCCCTGAAACGGTGGACATGGGGGACATCGGTCCTTTGGCCCTTCGAAAAAAAAAGCTTTCCTCGCTCTTCGTGGCCATCGACCAACTGCAGCGCGGCACCGCCGACGCGGTGGTGAGCGCCGGCAACAGCGCCGCCATCGTGGCCACCGCCACGCACCAACTGGGCCTCATCCCGGGGTTGAAACGGCCGGCTCTGGGAGTGCTGCTGCCCACCTTCGGGCCCGACCTGCTTTTGACCGACGCCGGTGCCCACAGCGAATCGGGAAGCATTCATCTGGCCCAGACGGTCTTCTTGGCGCTCTCTTTCCTGAAACACTGGTGCGGGCGCTCCAACCCGACCATCGGCATCCTCAACATCGGGCATGAATCCACCAAAGGCCCTCGCGCCGTTCAGGGAGCCATGAAGCTGCTGGCCGAAACGTCCGCCCTGCCCATCCGCTACGTGGAACCGCACACGCTCTTCGACGGCGCCGTGGACGGCGTGGTCTGCGACGGCTTTGTGGGAAACGCCGTGCTCAAGCTCTTGGAAGGGATGGTGGGCGCGGTCCGGCAGTGCTGTGTCCCGGGTTCGCCCGAGGCGTGCGCCCCCTGTGCGGGCGATTCGGCGGCGGCGCCCCACCGGTGGCTTCACCGGCTGGTGTGCCGGGAACTGGGGGCCGCCCCTTTGCTGGGCGTTCGGAAAACGGTTTTGATCGCCCACGGCCGTTCCTCGGCCCGGGAAATCGCCAACGCCGTCCTGGAGGCGGAACAATTCGCCCGGGAAGGTCTTTTCCAACGCATGGGGCAGGATGCCGAACTTGTGGAGCACCTGGCCCTTGTGCGAGGCCGCTACACCCATTGGATGCTCACGGGACTCAAGAACCGGTGGCGTTTCGGCGCGAAAAAGGCGGAAACCGACAAGGGAGGTGAGCCTTGAATTACTTTTTGACCGATGAACAGAAGATGATCCAGGAACTGGCGGAACAGATCGCCCGGGAAAAGATTCGACCGGTGCGGGCCCAGTTGGACGAAGCCGAAGAATTTCCCACGGAAATTTTGAAAATCCTGGCCCAATCCGATTTGTTCGGTGTCTGCATTCCCGAAGAATACGGGGGCTTGGGCGGCGGCATTTTGGAAAATTGTCTGGCCGTGGAACAGCTGGCCCGAGCCTGCATCGGGGTCGCCACATCCTTCGCCGCCAGCGGCCTTGGAGCCTACCCCATTTTGCTCTACGGCTCGGAAGCGCAAAAGGCGGCCTACCTTCCCGACATCGCCGCCGGAAAGAGATTGGCGGCCTTTGCCGTGACGGAGTCGGGAGCGGGAAGCGATGTGACGGCGATTCGAACGACGGCCGTCAAGGACGGAGATTTTTACGTCCTGAACGGGACGAAACAGTGGATCACCAACGGCGGCGAAGCGGATATCTACACCGTCCTTGCGGTCACGGACAAGACCAAGGGGCCTCGAGGCGCCAGTTTCTTTATCGTCGAAAAAGGCGACCCTGGCTTTTCCTTCGGCAAGAAGGAGAAAAAACTAGGCATCCGCGCTTCGGCGACGCGGGAACTGGTCTTCCAGGACTGCCGAATCCCCGCGGACCGTTTGATCGCCCGGGAAGGCATGGGGTTTGTCATCGCCATGAAAACCTTCGACAAATCCCGACCCGGCATCGGTGCCCTCGGCGTGGGATTGGCCCAAGGGGCTTTGGACATCGCCGTGGAATACGCCCGCAAACGGATTCAATTCGGTAAGCCCATCATCACCTTTCAGGCCATTCAGCACAAACTGGCGGACATGGCCATCAAAACGGAAGCGGCTCGAGCCCTCATCTACGCCGCCGCCCGTCATTTGGACACGGACCCGCCCGATGCCGGAAAAGTGGCGGCCATGTGCAAGGTCTTCGCCAGCGACACGGCCATGGAAGTGGCCACGGAAGCGGTTCAGGTGCTGGGCGGCTACGGATACATGCGGGACTATCCCGTGGAAAAAATGTTTCGCGACGCCAAGATCCTTCAGATCTACGAAGGGACCAATGAAATCCAGCGCAACATCATCGGCCAGGAACTGAACAAGGAATACGGCCGCATGAAAGACACCTTCTTTTAACCTTTCCCAACAGACGGATGGAGCGATGAAAATCGTCGTCTGTATCAAGCAGGTCCCCGATGCCAAGAACGTGCGCATCGATCCGCACACCCACACCCTGGTGCGCCAAGGGGTGGAATCCATCATCAATCCCTTTGACTTGTTCGCCGTGGAAGCGGCCCTGCGCCTCAAGGACCGCCACGGCGCCCACGTCACCGTGATGACCATGGGGCCGCCTCAAGCCGAAGAAGCCCTGCGAGACGTCCTCTCCCGCGGTGTGGACGACGCCGTGCTGCTCAGCGACCGGGCTTTCGCCGGAGCCGACACGTGGGCGACGGCCACGGCCCTTGCGGCGGCCATCCGCAAGCTCGGTGAGGTCTCCCTCATCTTTTGCGGCAAACAAGCCATCGACGGCGATACGGCCCAGGTCGGCCCCGAACTGGCCACCCTTTTGGACATCCCCTACGCCACCTTCGTCAAGCAGGTGGAATTGGAAGACGAGGGACACCTCAGGGTCGTTCGAAAGACCGATGAGGGCACGGAAGTGTGGCGCCTGCCGCTGCCCGCCTTGGTGACCGTCCTGCGCGATGTGGGAGACCCTCGATTGCCGTCCGTCAAGCACAAGATGCGTGCGAAAAAAGCCGCCGTTCCCGTGTGGAGCGCAGCCGACGTGGGCCTTCCCGAAGACCGCGTGGGGCTCAAAGGATCCTTCACCCAGGTCGTCCGCGTCTTCAGTCCCCCCAAGCGGGCGGACCGGTGGATGCTGGAAGGTCCGGTGGCCGACCAAGTGGAAAAACTCTACCAATACCTCAAGGAAGCCAAGGTTCCGGGTCTATGAAAGCGCTGATCGATCTCGAAAAGTGCACCGCGTGCGGCGTGTGCCAGGATGTGTGCCCCGTGGGCGCCATTTCGGTTCCCGAAACCCATGCGCTGGTTTCGGACGACTGCACGCTGTGCGGCATGTGCGTGGACACGTGTGAATTTCAGGCGATTCGCCTTCCGGAAGTGGGGACCGGGGCCGTTTTTGACGCGGCGGCGTATCGCGGGGTGTGGGCTTTTGCGGAATGGCGGCGCGGCACAGTGCATCGGGTGAGCTACGAACTGCTGAGCGCCGCACGGCGTCTGGCCGACAAGAAAGGCGTGGAATGCGCCGCCGTGCTTCTCGGGGAAAACCTCGGCGCCGCCGCCGAAGAGCTCCTGCGTTACGGCGCCGACGTGGTTTACGTTGTGGACCACCCCGCCCTGAAGGATTTTACCGATGAAGCCTACAGCCGGTGCCTGGTGGAACTGGTTCGAGACAAGAAGCCCGAAATTCTTCTGGCCGGGGCCACATCCATGGGCCGATCCTTCATCCCCCGCGTGGCGGCCATGCTGCAGACGGGGCTGACGGCCGACTGCACCGATTTGGACATCAGCGACGAGGGCCTTCTGCTGCAGACGCGGCCCGCCTTCGGCGGCAACGTCATGGCCACCATCATCTGTCCCCACGGCCGCCCCCAAATGGCCACCGTGCGCCCTCGGGTCATGCGTCCGGAAGTGCAACCGCGCAACGGCCGTATCGAACGGGTGGCGTTGCCTGAAGAGGTCTTCCGAACACGGGTGCAGATCCTGGAAGTCATTCCCGAAGAAGACACCACGGCCAAGCTTTCGGAAGCCGACGTGATCATCTCGGGAGGCCGAGGCTTGCAGAAAGCGGAAAACTTTCGCATGGTGGAAGAACTGGCGCGACTCTTCAAAGGCGCCGTCGGCGCTTCTCGAAGCGCCGTGGAAGAAGGCTGGGCCCCCGTGTCCCACCAAGTGGGTCAGACAGGCCAGACGGTGTCCCCGACCCTGTACATGGCCATCGGCATTTCGGGAGCGATCCAGCACATCGTGGGCATGCAAGGCTCCAAAATCATCGTGGCCGTCAACAAGGACCCAGACGCGCCCATCTTCGATGTGGCCACATGCGGGGTGGTGGCGGACATTTTCGAATTCGTCCCGGCTTTCATCGAACGCATCAAACGCGCCGGCGCTTAAAAGTTCTCACGAATGCGAAAAGAACCGGCGTGCCCGTCGAGGGGAAACCCGCTGCGCAGCCCAGGGAGGTTTTCATGGCTCAGAACAAGGTGGTCCTGATTACGGGAGCGAGCCGCGGCATCGGCCGGGCCATCGCCCTGGCGTTTGCCGAACCAGGATCTGCGGTGATCCTCAATTACCGATCGGGAAGCGAGGCGGCGGAAAAGACCGCTGAAGCCGTGAGGCAAGGGGGCGCCCAGGCCGTGCTTTGCCCTTTTGACGTGGCCCAGCCCGAAGCCGTCAAGGCGGCCTTCAAGGACATCACCGACACCTTCGGCCGCTTGGACGTTTTGGTGAACAACGCCGGTATCACCCGGGACAACATCTTTCCGAGGCTCAAGGAATCGGATTGGGACGACGTCCTGGCGGTCAACCTCAAAGGCGTCTTTCTGTGCTGCCAGGCCGCCATGCGCCCCATGCTGAAACAGCGTTTCGGCCGCATCATCACCATCACCTCCGTTGTGGGCTTTACAGGAAACGCCGGCCAGTGCAATTATGCCGCGGCGAAGGCCGGCATCATGGGTTTGACGCGCTCGCTGGCTCGGGAGGTCATTTCCCGAAACATCACGGTCAACGCCGTGGCTCCCGGCTACATCGAAACGGAGATGACCCAAGCCCTGTCGGAAGAGGCCCGCCGGGCCCTTTTGGAGCAGATTCCCGCGGGCCGCACGGGCACGCCGGAAGAAGTGGCCGCCGCCGTGCGGTTTCTCGCCTCCGACGAGGCGGGCTACATCACGGGCCAGGTGCTGCACGTGAACGGCGGCATGTATATGGGGTAGCGAGGTGGCGTCCGTCCGGATGCAACGATGGACCGGGGAAGGACCCCGCGACCGTGATCGGACACCCTCTCGACATGGACACACAGCTCATCACGAAGGGACAACGAGGACATGATGGCGACACGGGAGAGCCGACGGGTGGTGGTGACGGGATTGGGCTTGGTCACGCCTTTGGGGGTCGGCGTGGAACAGAACTGGACCAACGTGGTCAACGGCGTCTCAGGCATCGGCTATATCACGCGGTTCGACACGGAAGGGTTCGCCACGCGCATCGCCGGAGAAGTCAAGGGATTTCAACCGGAAGAGTTCATCCCCAAAAAAGACCTGCGCAAGATGGACATTTTCCTCACCTACGCCATCGCGGCGGCGCAGCTGGCCGTCCGCGACGCCTCTTTGACCATCGACCCGGCGGAAAGTGCGCGAGCCGGCGTCGTGATGGGCTGCGGCCTGGGAGGGCTGACCACCATTGAAGACTGCCACAAGACCCTGTTGCAGTCGGGACCGCGCAAGATCAGCCCGTTTTTCATTCCCATGCTCATCGGCAATATGGCCCCCGGGCTCATTTCCATCCAGCACGGCGCCAAAGGGCCCAACCTTTCCATTCAAACGGCCTGTGCGGCGGGCACCCACGCCATCGGCCACGCCTTTCACCTGATTCGAGACGGCGCCGCGGACATCATGATCACCGGCGGGGTGGAATCCACCATCACACCGCTGTGCGTGGCGGGCTTTAACGCCATGCGCGCCCTGTCCACACGAAACGATGCACCGGAAAAGGCTTCGCGCCCCTTCGACAAGGACCGGGACGGCTTCGTTCTCGGGGAAGGCAGCGCGGTGCTTATTTTGGAAGAGGCCGAACGGGCCGAACGGCGCGGCGCCCGCATCTATGCGGAAATTATCGGCTTCGGAGCCTCAGGCGACGCCTACCACATGACGGCGCCCGCTCCGGACGGCGAAGGCGCCGTCCTTTGCATGCGCAACGCTTTGGACGATGCGGGGGTCGCCCCGAACGACGTGGACTACATCAACGCCCACGGCACATCCACCGACCTCAACGACCGGCTGGAAACCGTGGCCATCAAGACCGTCTTCGGCGATCATGCCAAGAAGCTCGCGGTCAGTTCCACCAAGTCCATGACCGGCCACCTTTTGGGGGCCGCCGGCGGCGTGGAAGGGGCCTACACGGTTCTGGCGATCTATCACGACATGATTCCGCCGACCATCAACTACGAAACGCCCGATCCCGACTGCGACCTGGACTACGTCCCCAATACGGCTCGAAAAGCCGAGGTCCGCATCGCGCTGTCCAACTCTTTTGGATTCGGCGGGACCAACGGCACGGTGGTCTTTCGAAAATGGACGCCCTAAAGGCCGAACGGGTTTTTTTGAAAGAGGAGTGAACATTCCGCCATGAAAATCATGATCGGCGCCGACCACGCCGGTTTTCATCTCAAGGAAATCATCGCCGCCCACCTTCGGGATCGGGGTCACGACGTTCAGGACATCGGCACCCACAGTGTGGATTCGGTGGACTACCCCGATTACGCTTTCACCGTCGCTCGAGCGGTGGCGCAGGGCGCTGTCCATCGAGGCATCCTCGTGTGCGGCAGCGGGATCGGCATGTCCATGGCGGCCAACCGCGTCCCCGGCGTCCGGGCCGTGCTCGCTTCGGAACCCTATGCGGCCAAAATGAGCCGCCGCCACAATGACAGCAACGTGTTGTGCCTCGGTGGCCGGTTCATCGGCCCCGATCTGGCCTTGGAAATCGTGGACGTGTGGCTGGCCGAAAACTTCGAAGGCGGCCGCCACTGTCGCCGTCTGGATCTGTTGGACAATCCTTCCTCGTGGAGAAACAACCGATGAACATGCGGGCATTGGAACAAACGGACCCGGAATTGGCCAAGGTCCTTCGCGACGAAGAAACGCGGCAGCGCACCAAACTGGAACTCATCGCCTCGGAAAACTTCGTCAGCGACGCCGTGCGCATCGCTCAAGGCTCGGTGCTCACCAACAAGTACGCCGAAGGCTACCCCGGACGACGCTATTACGGCGGCTGCGAACACGTGGACGTGGCCGAATCGCTCGCCCAGGAACGCGTCAAGGCCCTTTTCGGCTGCCGGTACGCCAACGTGCAGCCCCATTCGGGATCCCAAGCCAACATGGCCGTCTATTTCGCCCTTCTGGAACCCGGGGACACCATCATGGGCATGGACCTGCGCCAAGGGGGGCACCTGACCCACGGCAGCCCGGTGAGCTTTTCCGGACGGCTGTTCCGGGTCGTTTCCTACGGGGTTCATCCCGAAACGGAAACCATCGACTTCGATCAGATGATTCGACTCGCCCGGCAACATCGCCCGAAACTCATCGTGGCGGGCGCCAGCGCCTACCCCCGCATCATCGACTTCGCACGGTTCCGTGAGGTGTGCGACGACATCGGAGCCTATCTCATGGTGGATATGGCCCACATCGCCGGTTTGGTCGCCGCCGGGCTGCATCCCAATCCCGTCCCCTACGCCCACGCCGTGACGTCCACAACCCACAAGACGCTGCGGGGGCCCCGAGGCGGCGTGATCCTCTCCGACGACCTGGATCTCGGCAAGAAGCTGGACAGCCAGATTTTTCCCGGCATTCAAGGCGGCCCCCTCATGCACGTCATCGCGGCCAAGGCCGTGGCGTTTCGCGAAGCCCTGGAGCCGGCCTTCAAAGAATATCAGCGGCGCATCGTGGCCAACAGCAAGGCCTTGGCGGCCGAACTGCTGGACCTGGGCTATCGCCTGGTCTCCGGCGGCACCGACAACCACCTCATGCTCGTGGATTTGCGGAACAAGGGCCTTACGGGAAAAATCGCCGAAGAGACCCTGGACCGTGCGGGCATCACCGTGAACAAGAACTCCATTCCGTTCGACCCCCAAAAGCCCAACGTCGCCAGCGGGATCCGCATCGGCACCGCCGCCGTCACCACACGCGGCATGGACGTGTCGCACATGGAGCAGATCGCCCGGTTCATCCACCAGGCGCTCAACGCCGTCGGCGACGACAATCGCTTGGCGGCCCTCAAACGGGACGTGGCGGCGTTCTGCCGGCAGTTTCCCTTGCACGCCTCGGCCGAAGACACGGCGGCGCCCTGGACCCTTGACGCCGTCTCGTCCACCTCCGTCGGCTGATAACCCGAGGTGCCGGGGAGGCTCGGATCCGTCCCATGGACATGGCGTTTTGCCCTGACGATTCGCTCTGGCGGTCAGGCCGGCACAAACGAAAAGAAAACTCCGCGTCCTCTGCGTCTCTGTGGTGAATTTTAAAGAGACACGCCCTTCGGATCGGACGACGGAGACTATCACGCCTTGGAAAAGCTCCGTGGAGCCCATGATGGCATGGACGCCTGAAGACGAACGATTCATGCGGCGGGCGATTCGTCTGGCCAAACGCGGCTCCGGCCGAACGAGTCCGAACCCCGTGGTGGGGGCGGTCATCGTGCGGGACGGCCGCGTGGTGGCGGAAGGCTTTCATGAACGCGTCGGGGGCCCTCACGCCGAAGTGAACGCCCTGCGCCGAGCCGGGGATGCGGCGCGCGGGGCAACCCTCTACGTCTCCCTGGAACCCTGCAACCATTACGGTCGAACACCGCCCTGTACGGAAGCCGTCATTGGAGCGGGCATCCGCCGGGTCGTCATCGGCATGGCCGACCCCAACCCGAAGGTAACGGGAGGCGGGGCGGATCGGCTGCGCCGCGCCGGAATCGACGTCCTTGTGGGCGTGTTGGAAGAGGAATGCCGACGGCTGAATCAACCGTTCATTAAGTGGATCACGCTCGGTCGCCCCTATGTGACGCTCAAGTGCGCCGCCACCCTGGACGGGCGCATGGCCACGCGCACGGGCGATTCCCGCTGGGTCACCGGCGAAAGATCGCGCCGCCTGGTCCATGAACTGCGGGCCGCCGTGGACGCCGTCCTGGTGGGGATCGGCACGGCCTTGGCCGACGATCCCTTGCTCACGGCCCGCCTGGGCCGGAAAAATGTCCGCCAGCCCCTTCGCATCGTCCTCGACACCCACGGACGACTGCCCGCGGCGTCCCAACTGGTCAAGACGGCGCGGCAGAGCCCCGTGCTTCTGGCGTGTGCGGAAACGGTTCCCAAAGAGGTCCGGGAACGGTTTTCGTTCCATGGGGTGGATGTGGTCGGCCTTCCCACGGCCGAGCCATCCGGCCTGAATCTTGCCGCCCTTTTGGACGAACTGGGGCGTCGTTCCGTGACCAGCGTTCTCGTCGAAGGCGGGGCACGTGTCCACGGGGCCTTTTTGGACGGGGCCCTGGCCGACGATTTTTATTTTTTCTATGCGCCGAAGATTTTGGGGGACGCCCTTGGGGTGCCCATGTTTCAGGGGGCGCCGAGACATTTCATGAAAGAGGCGGTTGCCGGGGTTGATTGTCAGGTGCGCCGCCTCGAGGACGATCTCCTCGTGTGCGGCCGGTTTCGCCCCCAGCTCTATTGAACGGGACGGCCCCGATCCCGGCGGAAGCAGCCCCCGGGCAAACCAGCGAACCCGGCGAACAGGGGCAACGTGCCAATGTTGGCAATGTAGGCAACGTGCGCAACGTAGGGAACTCGCGGGAACGCAGGCCGATGAAACAAATTGTGGGTCCTGGGAACCCGGGGCTTCGCCCCGGGCTAAGATCCTCCGCCCCTTCGGGGCTACTCGGTCCATGGTGGACGGCACTCCCAGGGTGTTACCCCGCGCTATGATGGTGGGCCCCTTCGGGGCGATCCATTGCCCCGAAAGGGCCAATGCCCCGGAGGGGCGAAGGATGCCAGCCCAGGGCAACGCCCTGGGTCTCGGGGCGCCCCCATTTATAAAAATGGCGGTTGGGGTGAGCGCAGCGAACCCCAACACCCTTTACCGGGGCCGCGTCACAGCCGCGAACCCCAACACCCTGTACCAACGGGTTAACGTGTGGTGCCGACCGTTTGCTGTTATGCGGCGAGCGTCGCGACCTCTATATCTCCCAACCCCCTCGTCGGGCGCATGGCGCACAAGGAGGGCTGTCCATGTTTACCGGGCTCGTGGAATGTCGAGGAACCGTGTTGCGCATGGAGCGCCACGGCGTCGACGCACGCATGATGCTTCGCTCGGATCGGACCTTTGCCGACATGGTACTCGGCGAAAGCGTCGCCGTGGACGGCGCCTGCCTCACCGTGGTCGCCTTTGACGGCCCCGTCTTTTCCGTGGACGTCTCTGCGGAAACACTGGCCAAAACCACCCTGGGATCCAAAACCCCGGGATCGGTCGTCAACCTGGAACGAGCCGTGCGGTTGGGCGACCGCCTCGGAGGCCACCTCATGCAGGGCCACGTGGACGGCCTGGGCACGCTCACCCAAAAGAAAATGGAAGGCCGTTCCTGGCGTTTTTATTTCACCGTGCCGGAAGAGCTCTCGCCCTTCATCGTCTCTAAGGGATCCATCGCCGTCAACGGCGTCAGCCTCACCGTAAACGGCTGCGCTCCCGGCCGCTTCGACGTGAACGTCATCCCTCACACGGCGGATGTCACCACGCTGGGATCTCTCGTCGTGGGCGAGCGCGTCAATATCGAAACGGATATCCTCGCCAAGTATGTGGAAAACATGCTCCGGGCCTGGACAAAAACCGCCTCCGGCGATTTTCCGCAAAAATCCGGCGGCGTGGATGCCGCGTTCCTCAGGCGCCACGGTTTCCTTTGACCCAATGCCGTCTTGAGTCTGCCCAGCCTCCGTGTTATAGGTCACGCGTCTCGGCGCCCCGCTCATGAAGCGGTGCAAATCCGGGAAGGCGCCGCCTTCCCGATTTTTCACGTGAAGGGAGTTTTCTCATGCCATTGGCCACCATTCCCGAGGCTCTGGAGGATATCCGACAGGGCAAGATGATCATTCTGGTCGATGACGAGGACCGGGAAAACGAGGGGGATCTGTGCATCGCCGCCGAAAAGGTCACCCCGGAAGCCATCAATTTCATGGCCAAATACGGTCGGGGCCTCATCTGCCTGGCGCTCACCCCCGAATGGGTCGACCGCCTTCAACTGCCCATGATGGTCCAGCATAACAAATCGTCTTTCGGTACCGCTTTCACCGTCTCCATTGAAGCCCGAACGGGGGTCACCACGGGGATCAGCGCGGCCGACCGTGCCCATACGATCCTTACGGCCGTCGCCGATGACGCCAAACCCGAAGACCTGGTCAGTCCGGGTCACGTGTTTCCGCTTCGAGCGAAAAAAGGGGGCGTTTTGGTCCGCACGGGGCAGACCGAGGGGTCCGTGGATCTGGCTCGACTCGCCGGCTTGAAACCCGCGGGTGTCATCTGCGAAATCATGAAAGATGACGGGACCATGGCCCGCATGCCGGACTTGGAAAAGTTCGCCGCGGAACATAATCTGAAAATCGTCACCATTGCGGATCTCATCGAATACCGCATGCGGACCGAAAGTTTCGTCCAGCGCGTGGCGGAAGCGAAACTGCCCAGCAAGTACGGCGCTGATTTTCGGGTCATCGCCTATAGAAACGCCATTGACGAATTCACCCACCTGGCTTTGGTCAAGGGATCTATCGGCCCCAACGACGAGGTGTTGGTGCGCGTGCATTCCGAATGCCTCACCGGGGATGTGTTCGGTTCCCTTCGGTGCGATTGCGGCGATCAGCTGCGAGCGGCCATGCGCCAGATCGATCGGGAAGGCCGCGGCGTGCTTCTCTACATGAGAAACCACGAAGGACGAGGCATCGGCCTGGTCAACAAGATCAAAGCCTATGCGCTCCAGGAAGAAGGCTACGATACCGTGGAAGCCAACGAAGCCTTGGGGTTCAAGGCGGACCTTCGCGACTACGGCATCGGCGCCCAGATTCTCGTGGACCTTGGGGTGCGCAAAATGCGCCTCATGACCAACAACCCCAAGAAAATCGTCGGACTCCAAGGCTACGGCATCACCGTGACGGAAAGGGTGCCCATTGAGGTGGAACCCAACGAATGCAACGTCCATTACCTGAAAACCAAATGCCGAAAGATGGGGCACGTCCTGCAGTGTTTCACATCGGAAGGGGTCACCCATGAAAGTCTATGAAGGCCATTTGCGTTCCGAAGGTCTGACGTTCGGTATCGTGGTCAGCCGATTCAACGACTTCATTTGTGAGCGGCTCTTGGGGGGCGCCTTGGACGCCTTAAAAAGAACCGGCGCCGACGAGGACCGCATCCATGTGTTCCGCGTGCCCGGAGCGTACGAGATTCCGTTGGCGGCGAAAAAGCTTGCCGGAACCGGCCGCTACGACGCCGTCATCTGCCTCGGGGCCGTCATTCGCGGGGCCACTCCCCACTTCGATTATGTGGCCAATGAAGTGGCCAAGGGGATCGCCATGGTCAGCCTGGAAAGTTCCGTGCCCGTCACCTTCGGGGTGCTCACGACGGACACGCTGGAACAGGCCATCGAACGGGCGGGATCCAAAGCGGGCAACAAGGGCTTCGACGCCGCCATGGCGGCCGTGGAAATGGCCAATCTCCTGAAAAGCATGTAAAGGGTTTATGGGAACACGTCGTCAGGCCCGCGAAATGGCCCTCCAGGTGCTCTACCAGATGGACCTCAACCGCATGGCGCCGGACCGCGCCTTTGAGCTGGCGTGCACCTGTTTCGAGCTGCCCAAGGAGCCGCGGGCTTTCGCCAAAATCCTTGTGGACGGCGTCCACGCCCACCAAAAGGACATCGACCGGCACCTGGCGTCCGCATCCGAACACTGGCGCCTGGACCGCATGTCGCCGGTGGACCGAAACATCCTGCGCATCGCCCTTTATGAGATGCTCTATCGAGACGACATTCCGCCGCGCGTTTCCATCAATGAAGCCATCGAACTGGCCAAGCGCTTCGGATCCCAGGATTCCGGAGCCTTCATCAACGGCGTGCTGGACAAAATCTACCGCGAAAATCCCACCTTTTCGGATCGGAGCGAAAACGAGGCGGGAAAAATGTGACGGCCGCTCCAGCCGGGAGAAGCTCACGGCAGGGGTTTTCTTTGCCTGCCGATGATGCGCTGAATGTCCAAGGCCAGTTCATCGTAATGAAAGGGCTTGGGAGCCACGCCGCAAAACCCGTAGCGAAGGTAGTCGATCATGACGGGATCCAGCGTATAGCCGCTGGAAACAAAAGCCCGGACGTTCGGATCCACCCGCCGCAGCTCCTCCAGGACTTCCACGGCTCCGGGCCCGCCGCGCACCGTGAGGTCCAAGATCACCGCATCAAAGGGATCGCCGTTTTTCAGGCGGGCCGTGTACAAAGCCACGGCCTCTCGCCCGTCGGCGGCCAAGGCCACCTCGTAGCCTTTGAGCCGAAGGATTTCGCCGAGGGTTTCCCGCACGATGCGTTCATCGTCCATGATGAGAAGCCGGCCCTGATGGAGTGAGGTCATCCTGTGTTCCAGGACCTCCCCCTCGCCTTGGCCTCGGGAGTCTCCATCGGCGGGAAGGACCACGATGAGCCGAGTGCCCGTGGCCGGTTCGCACTGAGCCTGTATGTGCCCGCCGTGGCGGCGCACGACGGCATAGGCGGCGCAGGGCCCCAAGCCTCTTCCCACGCAAAAATTTTTGTTGGCATACGGGTCGAAGAGGCGATCCACTTCATGCGGGGTCAAATGGACGTTCGGGGCGTTTAGCGCGATGCGGATCCATGACCGGGGCCAGTTTCCCACAGGCCCGCCCGGGACCGGTCCGGGATCGCATCGCCCTTCCACATGAAGGGATGCAGCCCCTTTTCGGATAAGAACGTCCGTGGCCAAATCCACAAAAGCGTGGCTCAGAAGGTCCGCATCAATGCACACCGATGGAAGATCCTCTGGAAGTTCCGCGGAAACATGCACCGGCAAGGCGTTCAGGGCCGGAAGAACCTTTGTCGAAAGAAACTCGTGGGCCTGCATCGACCGCCGCACGGGATCGCCTCCGTCGGCAAACGTCAGGAGCCGACGGGTGATTTCTTCAGCCCGGGCGCACGCCTTTTCGGCGGCACACAGCCGGTGGTATAGCCGGCTCTGAGGATCGGCATCGATTTTGGCCAAGGACAGGTTCCCAACGACACCGGCCAGGATGTTGTTGAAGTCGTGAGCCATCCCTTCCGCCATGACGGCGAGGGACTCCAGTTTCTGGGCCCGCAGGCGCTCAGTGAGCGCCCTGTTTCGCTCTCGAACATCCCGGCACACCACGATGATCCGATCGTGCCCCTGCAGGGCCAAGGGATTCAGGCTGAGCTCCACATCGAGGAGGTCCCCGTCCCGGGACGCGAGGCGGGTCTCAAGGACTTTTCCCCTTTTGGTGCGCAGCACCTCCATAAGATGCCGTTCCAGGGCCTGGGGATCGCCTTCTGCGAAATCCAAAAGCGAAAAGCCCACAGGCGGGCTGTGTCGGCAGCCCAGCAGGGACGTCAAAGCGGGATTGATTTCCTCGATTTTCCACTGATCCGCCGACACGACGCAGATGCCGTCCAGCGTATTTTGGAGTACGGCGTAGTAGCGTCTTTCCCGATCTTTCAACGCCGCCTGGACCGCTTTCACGGCACTGAGGTCCAGAGAGATTTCCATGACCCCTTTGAGGGCTCCCGTTTCCGACCACACGGGATAGGCTCTGACGGCCCAAATCCTTCCATCGGCCCCGTGATGCTCCGACTCCACCGCCTTTCCCGTTGTGACGACTTTCTGGACCAAGCAGCCCGCACAGGGGTCCGTGCGGCCGTAAAAAACCTCGAAACAACGCCTGCCCACAAGCTCCCCTGGCGGCTTGCCGGCCCAACGCACGGCCGCCTGATTCAGCCAGACCACGCGAAAATCCGGCTCATAAAAAACCATCAATTCCCTGATGTGATCAAAAGCCTTGATCAGCTGAGGCAGCATGGAATCCCTCGGCACTGGGGTGTGAAAGCCGGTTGCGGGACACGGGAACATGGATCTTGGCGATTCTTTAGCAAATCTCCCCTTGAGGATCAACGGGGTTTCGCGGAATGAGCCGCACCGGAAGGAGGCCGCGGAGCTCACTTTACTGGAGCCTCGTTGCGGCTCGGCGGCCCTTCGGGATTAAGGGTTGTCAGGCCCTGTGGGACGTATTAAAAGGGCTGTGCGGCGCCCAACGCGCGGCGAAGCTTTTCCCAGCAGGGAGGACACACCGGTGAAAATCGCAGTGAGCGGCAAAGGCGGCGTGGGCAAGACGACTCTTTCGGCTTTCTTGGCGCGATGGTTCGCCGACCACGGCAAATCGGTTCTCGCCATCGATGCCGATCCCGACGCCAATCTGGGCCACGCTCTGGGTGTGGCCGATGCGGGTTCCATCACCCCCATTTCCCAAATGAAACAACTCATTGCCGAACGCACGGAATCCGTTCCCGGCGGGTTCGGCGGATTTTTCAAAATGAATCCCAAGGTGGACGATTTGCCGGAAAAAATCGCCGTCCCCTGCGGTCCGGGCGTGCGCCTCATGGTCATGGGCGGGGTCAAGAAGGGGGGTACAGGCTGTGTGTGCCCGGAAAGCGTGCTCCTCAAGAACCTGGTGCATCACCTCATTCTGCGCCGAGACGAAGTCGTGGTCATGGACATGGAAGCCGGCATCGAGCATCTGGGCCGAGGCACCTCCAGAGCGGTCAATGCCTTGATCATCGTGGTGGAACCGGGCCGGCGCAGCATTGAAACGGCGCTCAAGGTCAAAGATCTGGCCGCCGACATCGGCATCGGCAACGTGTATGTGGTGGGAAACAAGATCCGCAACGACCGGGACAGCGCCTTTCTGCGGCACAACCTGGACGGCTTTGAGTTCCTGGGATTCATCCCCTACGACGAAAGCCTCATCGAAGCGGATTGCGCCGGGGTTTTTGCCGACCGTATCGGCGAAAACACCCGGAAGGCCTTGGAAGCCATCGCCGAAGACTTGAGCCGGCGTCACCAACTCAGCGGATGAACGGTTCGGCCATGATCGACGTGCAGAGTCTTTTTGACCACCGAAACATCCACGTGGACAAGGTGGGGGTCAAGAACATCCGCTATCCCCTCACCGTCATGGACAAGAAGAACGGGGTGCAACACACCGTGGCAAGCATCAACATGTATGTGAATCTGCCGCGGGAATTCAAGGGCACCCACATGAGTCGCTTCGTCGAGATCCTCAACGAGTTTTACGGCCATTTGGATATCCGCGAGTTTTCCAAGATTCTGGAAGCCATGCAGTCCCGGCTGAACGCCCAGTCGGCCCACCTGGAAATCAGCTTTCCCTACTTCATTGAAAAGCTTTCTCCCGTGACCGGCACGTCGGGCCTCATGGAATACATGTGCCGCGTGAGCGGGTCCTTGAGCGGCCAAGACGGCTTCGATCTCGTCGTGGAAGTCAACGTGCCCATCACCACGGTGTGCCCGTGCTCCCGGGAAATCTCGGAGCACGGCGCCCACAACCAACGGGGAATGGCTCGCTTGGCCGTGCGGTTCAAAAAATTCATCTGGATCGAGGACCTCATCCGCATCGTGGAAGAGGCGGCCTCGTGCGAAGTCTATTCCTTGCTCAAGAGGCCCGACGAGAAGTTCGTCACCGAAAAGGGCTATGAAAATCCCAAGTTCGTGGAGGATGTGGTGCGGGATGTGGCCTATCGCCTGAAAAAAAACCCTCACATTCGATGGTTTCAAGTGGATGTGGAAAATTTTGAATCCATTCACAACCACAGTGCCTATGCGTTTATCGAACGCGCCTTATGAGGCGCCGCCCGGTCCATGAGGATCCCGCCGCCATGGACGACGCCTTGGCCGCCTTTGAGAGGGTTTGCCGCGCCTTCACCGAGCCGCGTTTTTATCCCCACCCCGTCACGGCCGTCCAAAGAATCGACACCCACATTTCCGCCGTGTTCCTCACGGGCCAATGGGTCTATAAGCTCAAAAAACCCGTCGATTTCGGCTTCCTCGATTTTACCGACCTGGAAGCCCGCTGCCGATTCTGCCATCGGGAAGTGGCCCTCAATCGGCGTTTCAGTCGAGGCGTTTATGAAAAAGTGGTGGAGGTGCGCCGGGGCCATTCGGGAATCCTGTCCCTGGACGGCCCCGGTGAGCTGATGGAATGCGCCGTGCTCATGAAACAGCTGCCTGCCGACCGGAGCCTGCAGGCGCTCGTGGCGTCGGGGGCTTTGGAAGAAGCGCAGTGTCGGGCGCTGGGGGAGCGTCTGGCGGCCTTTTACGCCCAAGCCGAAAGAAATGAGGAAATCCGCCGGTTCGGAACCCTCACCGTCATCCGCCGAAACGTTCTGGAAAACTTCGAACAGACCGAGCCTTTCGTGGAATCCGTCCTGGATGCCGAAAAATGGCATCTCGTGCGCAACGTGAACGAAGCTTTCATGGAAGCCCACAAAGATCTGTTTGACAGGCGGCTTGGCGACGAGCGCATCTGTGACGGCCACGGCGACTTGAGATCGGAGCACGTGTATTTCCTCGATGACGGCCTCCAGATCATCGACGCCATCGAATTCAACGACCGGTTCCGGTTCGGGGATGCGGCCGCGGACCTGGCGTTTCTTCACATGGACCTGGATGCCCGCGGCGCCTTTCCCCAAAGCCTCATCGTGCTCGACGCCTATGTTCGAGGGGCCCGGGATCCATCGTTTTACCGGGTTGTGGATTTTTATGCGTGCTATCGGGCCATGGTGCGGGTCAAGGTCTCCTGCCTGCGCCTTCAGGAATTAAACGAAGAAAAGGGAAAAGGCCCGAATGGGGAGGAATCGGGTCGGTGCCGATCCCAAGCGGCCCAATACCTTGAGTTGGCCTACACCTACGCCGTCACCATGACGCGCCCGACCCTGTATGTTTTTTGCGGCCTGCCGGCTTCCGGAAAATCCTATCACGCCGAGCGTCTTGCCCAGGCGTTTCGCATGGCCCTTTTCCAGTCCGACGCCGTGCGTCGCGAGGTCTTTCCCGAATCTTTCAAGGCGGTGCCGGAAAAGTCAGCCTACGGGGCCAGGCTCTACCGCAAGGAGCGGCGTCGGCTGGTTTACAGCCATCTTCTGAACCAGGCCCATGAAGAGCTCAAAGAAAGGCGTTCCGTCGTGCTGGACGCCACCTTCGCCGAGAAAAAATGGCGCGAAGAAGCCCTTCGGTTGGCTCGAGACCACGACGCCGCCTTCATCATCGTGGAATGCCGCTGCTCCCGGGATACGCTGGAAAAGCGCCTTGCCGCCCGCGACGGGCACCTCACCCTTTCCGACGCGCGGCTTCAGCATTTGCCGCACTTTCTCAAAGAATACGAACCGCTGGACGAACCCTTTCCGGCCGAAAGCCACACGGTGTGCCATACGGAAGGAGACCCGGAAGACATATTCTACCGGCTCCTCGCTTCCCTATACGCCATGCAGTGCTCTCAAGCCAGAAGCCGTCTGGAACAAAGCCGTTGACCATCCCTTGCCGAGACCGCGTCACGCCGAACATATCCTTTCGCCAGCCGTGCGTGGAAGGAAGGCCTGGGGGATTCTTGGAACGTCAACGAAGGGCATCTTGGGGGCGGGAGCGGCCGGATTTTGATTGGCAACGTGCCCTTCGTCCATGGGCGGGATGGTGAGCATCAAATCGCTTGAGACCAATTTTCACTAACTGTAAACTTGGAGAATTCAATAAAAGCAGAAGGATACGAAATCTGCCTGGCGGCCGGATCTGCCCGCCGTAGGCGGAGGAAGAATTTGTTCGTGCAAGATTTTTGGCGCTCGTTCTTCTGTCGCCGTATGGTCGCTAATAAATACAGAGAGACGCTGCGGGATCCAGTGGCACCATGCCAAAGATCTCCAACCAACGCATGCATGCATGGATTGTCTTAGTCCCCCCCTCCCCGAACAAACCGCCATCGTCGAGTACCTCGACGAACAAACGGGCAAGATCGACCGCGCCGCCGAAGCGGCCCGGCGCGAGGTCGAGCTGCTCAAGGAGTTCCGCACCCGCCTGATCGCCGACGTGGTCACCGGCAAGCTGGATGTGCGCAAGATGGCGGAGAATCTGCCGGAGGAGCCGCTCGAGGAAGAGGCGGAAATCCTCGAAGAGGACGCGGCAACGGAAGAGGAGAAAGAAGCAGATCTTGAGGAAAAGAGCGATGACGAAGGCTAGATCCTCTTCACGAAAGGCTATCCAAAAAGAGCCCCCAGAAGCTTATGGCGGCGAAATTGTGCTTTACCAGGCTGCCGACGGCTCGGTCAAACTGGATGTCCGGCTGGAAAAAGAGACGATCTGGCTCAGCCTCAACCAGATGGCGACGCTGTTTGAACGGGATAAGTCCGTCATCTCCCGTCATCTACGGAACATATATGAGGAAGCGGAACTGGACCGGGAGGCAACGGTTGCATTTTTTGCAACAGTTCAAGACGAAGGCGGTCGGCGGGTAACTCGCCGGATAGAATACTACAACCTGGATGCCGTCATCTCGGTCGGCTACCGCGTCAACTCCAAACGCGGCACCCAGTTCCGCATCTGGGCCACCCAGGTGTTGCGCGACCACCTCCTCAAAGGGTACACCGTCAATGCCCGTCGATTGCAAGAACTCAAGCAGACGATAAAACTGGTTGCGTCCTTAGCAGATCGGCGAACCCTGAGCAGCGACGAGGCAACGGCGTTGCTCAGGGTGGTGCACGATTACGCCTTTGCTCTCGATGTGCTCGATGACTATGACCACGGTCGTTTCCCCCAACTTATCGAAAGGCCGTCAGCGGGTACACCCATTACCCTCGATGAAGCCCGGCAACTTGTCTCCGCCCTGAGAAAGCACTGGGGATGTAGTCCCCTTTTTGGTCAGGAACGGGGAAACAGCCTTCACGGCGCTTTGGCGGCAGTCTTTCAGACGGCAGGTGGTTGCGAAATTTACCCGACTCTCGAAGAAAAGGCAGCCCATCTCCTTTATTTCATCGTAAAAGACCACCCATTCGTGGATGGCAATAAGCGTATCGGCGCTGCACTGTTTCTGCGGTTCCTTGACAAAAACGACGCCCTGCTTCGAGCGGATGGAACGTCGCGGGTGTCCAACGAGGCGTTGGTGGCATTGACGCTGCTTGTGGCCGAAAGCGCGCCTCGGGAGAAAGAAGCGATGACTCGCCTCATTGCCTACCTGTTGCAAGGACATCAGAAAAGTCAGGAGTCCACATCATGAGCCCCACCAATATCTCCGAACGCGGCCTGGAGCGCCTGATCTGCACGGCCCTGACCGGTTCACCCTGTGATTTTGAACTCAAAAACAGCCTCACCAAGCAGACCGTCGCCGACGCCATCGAACAGTACAAGCAGGACCGCAACCAGCGCGAAAGGCTCTTCGAACTCGGCCGCTGCGTGGTGCACTTCGCCGTGGCCGACCACGAAGTGCGCTTTTGCACACACCTCAAGGGAAACGCGTCGTGGTTTCTGCCCTTCAACCGGGGCTGGAACGACGGCGCCGGCAATCCACCCAACCCGGACGGGCTCAAGACCGACTACCTCTGGAAGCGGATCCTCACCCGCAAGAGCCTCACTGATATTCTGGAAAACTACGCTCAGATGGTGGTCGAAAAGGACCCGCGCTTGGAACGTCAACGAAGGGTATCTTGGAGGCAGGAGCAGAGGGATTTTGATTGGCAACGCGCCCTTCGTCCATGGGCGATTCCGCCCCTCGGCACTCATGAGCTGTTGGCACGTGAAGACCTCATGGCGATAGACGATGGCAAGCTCCTCGGTCACATAGGCGCATTCTTCGGGGTCACGGCGGGCAGGGCCACAAGGTGAGCCCACTGCACCGCCGCCGTCACGCACGCTTCTCGAAAAGACACGCCGAACCCGCCGGGTTCTATGGCTCCTTTTCCAGCGTGAGGTACACTGTCCCCGTATGCGGGGCGTAGACTGTCGGGCTCATGAGCCGATAAGTTCTTTCGTCCGTGATCATGAGGTCCTTGGAAAACGGAAAGCGCACCGCCCCACCCTCTTCTTTTCGGATGACCAAGACGGGATTTTCCGGGTCCGACCTGTCGATGGACACACGACCGCCCAGTTGCGCCGCGACCTCTTCGGCCGGCCGGAACAGCGTGGCGTCCACGTCCTCCAGGCGAAACCCCATGCCACGAGCGCAGGCATGGGCGATGTCCGTGTTTTCCACGGTTCCCGCATGCATGTCCAAGCCGTAGGTGTAGAGGATGATATCCTCGCCCGTATGCCCGTGGGTCGTCCAACCGATATTGGATCGAACGCTCATGACGGGAGCGATGGCATTGCTCAAATGGGGCCCTCGATACCCCTGAATCCGGGCGACTTCCTCGGCGGTCACATCCTCCAGCCCCCAAAAGCGCCGAAGAACTTCTCTGAGACGCGATTCCGTGCGGTTGTCCCCGATGTGCCTGGCGATACCTTCCGCCGTGAGGGTGGCTTTTTTGAGCGGCGCGACCACGGATTCATAAGACATGCGGGAATAGGTGCCGTCCGTGGAGGCATTGCCCAGGCTCATGCCGCCGTTTCCATGGTCCGAAAAGACGAGGACGGCCGTGTCGTCACGGTTTCGAGCATAGTCCAGCGCCACCTGCACCGCGTCATGAAAAGCCAAGAGCTCGGTCACGACCCCCACCGGATCGTTCCCGTGGGAGGCCCAATCCACCTGACTTCCCTCCACGAACAGAAAGAAGCCGTTGGGATGGCGGGAGAGGATGTCGATGGCCTTCGCCGTCATTTCGGCCAAGGAAGGTTCCCGGGGAGCGAAAACGGGTCGATCCAGGTCCCGTTCCATGGCGTCTTCGGCAAAGAGACCCCACACCTTCGGTGCCTGGGTCCGGAGCATCTCTTCTCGCGTTTCGACGATCGCGTAGCCCCGATCTTTCAAAACCTGGATCAGATCCTCCCCGTCGGTTCGCGCACCCCCTTGGGACACGGGCCGCAGATATTTCCTGCCGCCGCCGAAAACCACGTCCAGGTCTTGGTAGACCTGCTGTTCCGCGATTTCGTTGTACTGGTTCCGATCGGGCCAATGGGCCGAATAGGCGGCCGGGGTGGCGTGTTGGACGTTGGAGGTGGCCACAAGTCCCGTGGCCTTGCCCAGGAGTTTGGCCCCTTCCAGAACGCTGGCCACGGGCTTTTGTTGCCGTTCGGGAGGCACCGGAGGAATCCCGGGAAGGGTCACGGGACCCGGCAGCACCCCCACGAACTTGTCACTGGTCTTGTGTCCCGTGGCAAAGGCCGTGGCCGCCGGCGCGGAATCGGTGACCAGGGATTCGGCGCCGTACGTGCGCACGAGAAAGACTTTCATGGCATCCACTGGAAGGCTTCGGGAGGGTGAAACCCAGCGGGCCACCGTGGTGTGGGCGACGCCCGCTCCGTCGGCGACAAGGACGATGAGGCTCCGCACGGCGGCATGAGCGCCCGAAACGGCCCCTCCCACCGTCCAGATCACGACGATCCACAACGCGCCTCGAAAGAGGGAAACCCGCCACCAGTTTTTGGGAGCCATACCCGGTTGCTCGTCAAGACCCGTTTGTTGACCCGTAGGTTGGGGTTCGCTTCGCTCACCCCAACCTACATCGACAAAAACGCTACCGATCGCAGCTCGGGCAGCCACCCCCGCCGCCTTCGTCTGACGATCGGGTTCCGCCGTTTTCGTCCTTTCCGAACTTTTTGACGATTTCGGCGATTTCTTTCAGTCGGTCGTCGGCCTTACGGAAGATGGTCCCTTCGGGATAGGTGCCGTCGGGTTGCAGTTCTCCGGCCGGAACACCTGTGAGGATTTCGATCCCTTCTTCGATACGGCTCACGGGCCAGATATGGAACTTTCCTTCCTTGACCGCATCCACCACCGCCTGCTTGAGCATGAGGTTGCGCACATTCTTTTCGGGAATGATCACGCCCTGGTCTCCGCTCAGCCCCTTGTGCGCGCAAATGTCAAAGAAAGCCTCGATCTTTTGCGTCACACCGCCCACGGGCTGAATTTCCCCCTTTTGGCTCACCGACCCCGTTACGGCAATCCCCTGCTTGATGGGCACACCGGACAGGGCGCTCAGGATGGCGTAGAGTTCCGTGCTGGAGGCGCTGTCCCCTTCCACCATGCCGTAACTCTGCTCAAAGCACAGGGTTGCCGTGAGCGAGATGGGCTTGTTGTGGGCGAAGCGCTCCTTGAGGAAGCTCGTGAGGATCATGACCCCCTTGGTGTGGATGTTGCCGCTGAGCTTGGATTCCCGTTCGATGGCCACCACGCCGTCGCGCCCCACGGATACCGTGGCGGTGATCCGGTTGGGCTTGCCGAATTCGTGGTCGCCCGTCATGAGGACCGACAACCCGTTGACCTGCCCCACCTTGGCGCCGGAAGTCTCCACCCAGAAGATGTCTTTCTTGACCAGCTCCTTGACCCGCTCCTCCATCAGGTTGGCCCGGTAGATGCGCTTTTGCACGGCCTGATGCACATGCTCCCGCCCAATGAATTCCGCGTTGTCCAAAGCGGCGAAGTAATTGGCTTCCCGCAACAAATCGCTGATATCGCCCAGCTCCAAACTGAGCTTGTCTCGATCGCCGGTGACCTCCATGCTGTATTCCAGCACGCGGGCCACGCCGCTGCGATCCAAATGGCGGATCTTGTTTTCCTGGCAAAACCGGCTGATCATGCGGGCGCATTGCAGCACGGCGTCTTCTTTGCGGTCCATCTGATCGTCCAGGTGGGCCTTGACTTTGAAGAGCTTCTGGAACCGGTCGTCATAAATGTAGAGCAGGTAGTAGAGGTAGGGATCGCCCGTGAGGACGATTTTCACGTCCATGGGAATGGGTTCGGGACGGATGGTGCGCGTGCTGAAAATGCCGTACAGCTCGCCCAGATCCTCGATCTTGATCACCCCGTCGCGCAGGGCCCGCTTGATGGCTTCCCAGGACAGGTACCACTTCAAGAGATCCAAAGCCTTCATGACGAGATAGCCGCCGTTGGCGCGGTGTAAGGCCCCGGGCTTGATCATGGTGAAGTCGGTGAACAAGGCCCCGAACCAGGCCTGCCTTTCGATGCTGCCGAAAAGGTTGGGGTACGCCGGATTGGATTCGATGACCACCGGAGCGCCCTGGGTTTCGGAATTGTCGATGAGCACGTTGACGTCGTATTTGCGCATGGCCGCTTCCCGGGGCGGCATGGGAAACGGTCCCATCTGCTGCTGCCCTTCGGGCTTTTTCTTGAATTCCTCGATGTTTTCCAGAATGTCTTCCTGAACGGCCTTGAAATAGTCCAGCACGCCCGGTTCGTTTTCGTACTTTTCGATGTAATGTTCCATGAGTTGCCCGACGACGAACATGGCGATTTCGTTGTCCAGCTTGGCGTGCTTTTCTTTGAATTCGGCCTCGGCCTGCCGGATCCGCTTGATGGCCGCCTTCATCTTCTCCTGCAGATCATCGCTCTTTTCCCGAAGGGCTTTCTTTTCCTCGTCGGTCAGCTCGCTCAGCTCCTCCTGGCTCATGGGCTGACCTTCCTTGTTGGCCGGAATGATCACCATGCCCACCTGGGAAAACTGGAGGATAAAGCCCTCTTCCCGGGCCATCTCGGACAGTTCGTCGATGATCTGGCGCCGGCGCCGTTCAAACCCCTGGTGCACTTCCGCTTCCTTGGCCCGGTAATCGTCGCTGTCGAACACTTCCGGGATTTTGGCCTGCAGGGTTTGAATGAAGGATTCCATGTCCTTCTTCAGTTCCTTGCCGCGGCCGGGAGACAGTCGAAGGCTCTTGGGCTCGTCCGGTTGTTTGAAGTTGTAGACGTAACACCAATCGGGCGGTGTCGGTTCTTTTTTGGCCTGCTCTTCCAGAAAGGTTCGGGCGATATAGGTGAGCCCGGCCTTGGCGGGGCCGGCAATGAAGATATTGTAGCCCTTTTCCTTCATCCCCATGCCGAACTTGATGGCGTCGATGGCCCTTTCCTGACCCACCACGCCTTCCTCCAAAGGGGTCAGCACCCCTGTGTGGTCAAAGGGAAAAGCGTTCGGATCCACGCTCGCTCGAAGCTCTTCCACCGCGAGTTCCCTAAAATGTGTGGTCATCCCCTCTCCTCCACGTCCTCGCAAAAGGTTCGTCCCTCTAACCCTCGGAGCGCCTCAGCCCAAAACCTCCAGGCGGCACTTCTTGCCCGCGCTGGTCGCCGCAAGCTGCACCACGGTTCGCAACGCCTCGATGGTCTTTCCGTTCTTGCCGATGATCTTGCCCATGTCTTCCGGGGCCACGGACAATTCAAAAAGCACCGTATCGCCGCTTCCCTTTTCTTCCAGAACCACCTTGTCCGGTTGATCCACCAAAGCTTTCACAAGATAATGCACCAGGTCGCGCATGTCTGCCTCACACCGCCTCGGTCCGCCTTGACGACGAACTCTTCGTTTTCTCCAAAACGGATCGCACCTTGTCTTCCGGCGTGCTCGCCCGATCCCGACGATCATCGATCTTGATCTGGGTCAAGACCCGATGCACGCCCTTTTGAAAACAACTCTCGTGCATAGCCCGAACGGTTTCCAGAATTCTGTCCAAATCTCCATAGATGATGGTTCCCATGGCTGTCAATTCGTAAGAAAGACCGCTGGCCTGCAAGATCTCCACCGCCCCCGCCACATAGGTACTCAGGCTGGTGTTCGCCGTGCCCAGAGGGACCACACTGACTTCCACAATGGCCATGATGGTTGCGCCTCCTTTTTGGGTGGGTTGTTTGCCGGAAGCCTGTCCGGTCGTCAGTTGGGGGTCGCTTCCCTCAGCCCGACAAAAATCCGTAGGGGCGTGTCCCAAAATGCCGTCATGACTGCACGGCCTTTCATGAAAATGCACCACAGAGACGCAGAGGACGCAGAGCTTTCCTTTCTTTTCTCGGACACTTTTCAAACCCTCCTCACCCGTGCTCCGCGCCGGTCCAGCCGGGCGGGAGTATCTTATCCAGGTTCACCAGAGTATGGCGCAAATGCTCCTTGGTGTGAGGCTCCACGGTGAGAAGCGGCTGGCGCCCCTGGCGCGCCAGCGTCTCAAAAAGAAGTCCGAAATCAATGGTGCCCATGCCTACCGGCAGGTGGTCGTCCCGGCTGCCGTCGTTGTCGTGCAGGTGCACTTCCAGAAGCCGCCCGCCCAAAGCCTCCAGCCACACCGCAAGGGGCGTTCGAGAAAAAGCGTGCTGGTGCCCCACATCGAGGCAGAAGCCCAAAAAAGGGGAATCCAGCCGGGACAAGATGTCCTCGTGAAGGGACGGATCTTCTTCCCACACGTTTTCCAGGCACAGACGCACCCCCAGCCGTTCCGCCCGATCCACCAGGGGCTCCAGGAGTGCCAGCGCCCTGGAAACCCACGCTTTTTTTTGTTCGCGGTGATGCCGAGGGTCAAAGCCCGTATGGCACACCACGTGGTGGGGCCCCACTCGGGCGGCCACATCCAAAATCTGGTGCCAGCGCAAAAGGGTCACCCGGCGGATCAAGGCATCGCAGCTTCCGGCGCACAGTTCCCAAAAGGGTCCATGGATCGTGAGGCCGCATCCCCAGGAGCGCAGCAGGGCCACGGAACCGTCCAGCGACTTCCAGTCCAAACGGTCCAGATCCTCCCCTGTGAAGCCCAATTCCACGTGGAATCTTTCTTCTTCGATGACGGGCAGCTCCTTGGAGAGCATGGCCCACGGCATGTTCACGTGAACATGGCGGACGCACCGCGGCACTCGAGCGCCGAAAAAGCGGCTCATCGATTTCTCCTCCCTTGCCACACCGAAGACGATCCTCTAATGAAAGCGGTGTGCCCCGGACTGCGGGCACCAACCTTTACCCATTGCAAGGAGTCTTAACCATGAAGATCCAATCCTACAAGGACATTCCCGGCACCTTCTTCGATAACGAAGCCGCTCGAGGCGTCACCGGCCGCGTCCTCATCGGCGCCCAAGACGGTGCCCAACGCTTCTGCATGCGCCTTTTCGAAATCAACCCAGGCGGCCACACGCCGCGCCACGCCCATGACTGGGAACATGAAATTTTCGTCCACGAAGGGCAAGGCTCCGTCTACAAAGAAGGGCACTGGGTTCCCATCGCCCAAGGAGACGCCGTGTTCATCCCTCCCAACGAAGAACACCAGATCAAAAACACCTCCGATGAGCCCTTGCGCATCCTCTGCCTTATCCCGGCAGGACCGCCCGAACTTTAAACGCTCCGGGAAAGTTTGCGCATTTTAAACTTTTGTTCACATCCAAAACCTGATAGCATGGGCCTACGCTTCTATTCGTGGCCGTCGCCCCTCGTCTTCTCGCGACCCATGCCTCAGTTTCGACGGATGTTCGACCTTTGCAGCCGATGGCCTGCGGATGGAAGGATGGGAAGGGCATCTGGGGGATTGACGAACTTGATGGAGAACGGAGGCTTTCATGAGTCGACTGCTTTGGCAACCGAGCGAAGAGCGCGTGGGACGCACCAACATGTTCCGGTTTCTGCAGCATGTGAACGAAAAGCACGGCACGGGGTTCCGCACCTACGACGACCTTTACCGGTGGTCGATCGAAGAAATCCCCACCTTTTGGGCGACCTTGTGGGACTATGCGGGCTTTTCGGTCAGCCGCTCCTACGATCAGGTCGTGGACGACGTGAAAAAGCTTCCGGGCGCCCGTTGGTTTGAGGGGGCGCGCCTGAATTTTGCCGAGAATCTGCTGCGGTATCGGGACGACCGCATCGCCTTGAGCTTCAAGGGTGAAGGCCGCCCGACGGTGCACATCACCTACGCCGAGCTCTACGATCGGGTGGCACGCCTAGCGGCGTCTTTGCGGGCCATGGGCATCCAGCCGGGGGACCGCATCGCCGGATTTGTGCCCAACATGATCGAAACGGTCGTGGCCATGCTGGCCTCCGTCAGCGTGGGCGCGGTGTGGTCGTCGTGCTCCCCGGATTTCGGCATCAAAGGGGTTTTGGACCGGTTCGGCCAAATCCAGCCCCGGGTGCTTTTCACCGCCAACGGCTATCAGTACAACGGCAAGACCTTCGATTCTTTGGAACGGATCAGCGAGATCCTCAAGGAACTGCCCACCATCGAAAAGGTGGTGGTCATCCCCTATACGGATGCCAACCCCGATCCGAGCCGCGTGCGCAACGGGATTCTCCTGGAAGACTTTATGGCCAAAGAAAGCGGCCTCACCATCGACTTTGAGCACCTCCCCGCCAACCATCCTCTCTACATCATGTACTCGTCGGGCACCACGGGGATCCCCAAGTGCATCGTCCATGGTGCGGTGGGCACCCTGATTCAGCATTTCAAGGAATTGAAACTTCACTCGGACGTGACGCGCGACGACACCATCTTCTACTTCACCACGTGCGGCTGGATGATGTGGAATTGGCTCGTGAGCTCCCTCATGCTGGGCGCCCGCGTGCTCCTCTACGACGGCTCTCCGTTTTACCCCGACCCCGGAGCCATGTGGCAGATGGCCCAGGACGAAAAAATCACCATCTTCGGCACCAGTGCCAAGTATTTGGCGGCCGTGGAAAAGGCTGGCGTCAAACCCAAGGAAACCTACGACCTGAGCCCCCTCAAGGCCGTTCTGTCCACGGGGTCACCTCTGGCCATCGAAAGTTTTGAATACGTCTATCGGGACATTAAAGCGGATCTCTGCCTGTCGTCCATCTCGGGCGGCACGGACATTATTTCCTGCTTCGCCCTAGGCAACCCCATGGGCCCGGTCTACGCCGGGGAACTGCAGTGCCGCGGTTTGGGCATGAAGGTGGAAGCGTGGAACGAAGACGGCCAACCGGTCATCGGTCAAAAAGGGGAATTGGTCTGCACGGCGGCCGCGCCGTCCATGCCGATCTATTTCTGGAACGATCCGGACGGGCAGAAATATCGTGACGCCTATTTCAGCGTCTTTCCGGGTGTGTGGCATCATGGCGACTTTATCGAAATCACCGAACGCGGCGGGGTGATCATCTACGGGCGCTCCGACGCCACCCTCAATCCCGGCGGCGTGCGCATCGGCACCGCCGAAATCTATCGACAGGTGGAAACCATTCCGGAAATCCTGGACAGCCTGGTGGTGGGTCAGGACTGGGACAACGACGTGCGGGTGATCCTCTTTGTCAAGCTTCGAGACGGATGCACGTTGGACGAAGCGCTCATCAACCGCATCAAGACGGCCATTCGCGTGAACACCACGCCGCGGCATGTGCCGGCCAAGATCATCGCCGTGCCCGACATCCCTTACACCATCAGCGGCAAGAAGGTGGAGCTGGCCGTGCGCAAGGTCATTCACAATCAGGAAGTGAAGAACAAGGACGCTCTGGCCAACCCGGAAGCTCTGGAATACTATCGCGATTTGCCGGAACTGGCGTCGTGAGGACCCCTTGGGGACGCGGCCTCTTCGGCCGCGTCCTGCGCCCCGAAGGGGCAAAGGATGTCAGCCCAGGGCGAAGCCCCGGGCTAGGATCTTTGGCCCCTTCGGGGCGAGCCCCCCGCACGCAACACGTCCTCCGCCCCGAAGGGGCAAAGGATGTCAGCCCAGGGCGAAGCCCTGGGATGCGAGCCCAACCAATCCCCTTTCTCCCACTTCATGAACCCCGCAGGGGCCTAACCCAACCCTCGATGAACCATCCCGACGCGATGGGGTATCTCCTGACCCAATGGGTTTCGCCCCTTCGGGGCTCAAATTTTATTTTCAATGGGCGCCCCGACCCGGGGCTACGCCCCGGGCTAGGATCTTTGGCCCCTTCGGGGCGAGCCCCCCCGCACGCAAGCCGTCACGCACGGCCGCCGAAAGGGCACGGTGTTTTAGGCCAGCCCGCGACGGCCGTCCTTGGCAAGCATGGCCAGAGCCATGGCCTTTTCTTCCTGGAACCGGCGCGTGAGCGCCTCCCGCAGTGACCCCAAAAACAGCCGGCCGAATCGGCTTCGATCCCCATAAACGGACTGGATCAGGGCCGCTTCATCCACCGCAGCTCCCTTGCCCCGCTGGGTTTTCAAGGCCCGAATGAACATATCCGCCGCCCGACTGGGGCCGTGCTGCACGGCGCTGCTCCACAACACTTCCTGCACCGCCCGTGATGCCGATCCCACATCCACCCCGGTGGCTTCCTCGATGGCCATGCGGGCCGGTTCATAATGGGTTTCCCAAATGAAGGCCTGCTGCAGTTGCGCGAACCGTTCGGGGTTTTCCCTGGCAAGACTTTTCCAAACCCTGGGCATGGCCCCATCCGTGCTTCCCGTATTGGCGGGACCCGCCGCTCGAAGGCGCCGCGCCCATTGGGGTTCGTGGGCCTCAAGAAAATCGAGGAAACGCGCCATGGTGCCGGGTTTGGAAGCAATCTGGTAAATCCCGTAAGATGTTCCCCCTCCCGGATCGTAACCCACGGCTTCGACCCCCGAGCCACCGGATTCAAACCGTGCCGCCAGGCTTCCCAGACCGTTCCCCCCTGGGCCATCGGGCACCCGGGTCGATGGCTCATTGGAAAGCCCGGCCCCCACGGCGGCTTGCCCCGGCACGGGGAGCCCACCACCCCGAAGGGAGGCGCCCGCCATGCCCTTCCACGCGGCCGTGCCGGACCCCAAAGCGGACGCCTTGATGTAAGCGGCGGTGATCATGGCCTGCAGCGTGCCGGGATCCATGGTGTGGGCCGAGGAGCGCAGCCGGGACATCGCCTCGTCGCCCGACGGGCTTTGCATGAGCGCCAGCTCTTCCGTTGAAAGCCCCGTCGGAGCCGAATCGGTCCCGGTCTCGCCGCGAAGCACGTTTTCAAAAACCCGCTGCCCCATGGCGCGAACCAACGTCGGCGCATGGCTTACGGATGCGGTCGTCCCTGTCGTGGGGCTCGGCATGGTCTTCCGGATGTAGGACACTCCCACCGCATGTTCCTCCCGTAAGGATCGGCGTCATTCTTTTGACTGAATCGTGCGTCAAGCCTTTCCCTGACGCCACCAATCCGCCAAGGCGGCATGGATTGCCTCGGCTGGGGCGACGCCCAAAGCCAGGGCCGCTTCCCGAACGGTCCCTCCGGTCTCGTGAGCCCTTTGGGCCACTTGAGCCGCTTTGTCGTAGCCCACCAGGGGCACGAGGTATGTGGCCAGAGCCAGGCTTCGTTCCACAAGGGCGGCGCACCGTTCCCGATGGGCTTGGATGCCGCAAACACATTTCTCCGCCAAAACTCTGGCGCTGTTGCCAACCAGCTCAATGGATTCCAGAAGGGTGTGGGCCAAAAGCGGCAGCATCAGATGGAGCTCAAAGACACCCGCCTGTCCGGCAAGGGTCACGGTGGCGTCGTTTCCCATGACTCGCGTGGCGGCCTGGAGCACCGCTTCCAGAATGACCGGATTGATTTTTCCGGGCATCATGGACGATCCCGGCTGAACCGCCGGCAGTTGGATTTCCCCGAGGCCGCATCGAGGACCCGAGGCCAGCCACCGCAGATCATTGGCGATTTTAAAGAGGCTCACGGCGGCTGTTTTGAGAGCCCCCGACGTTTCCACCACGGCATCTTGCGCGCTTTGGGCCTCGAAGTGGTTTTCGGCTTCTCGAAAAACACAGCCGGTCTCGGCGTTGATCCGTTTCAGAACCTCGTGCACAAAACCCGGCGGCACCCCCACACTGGTCCCGACGGCCGTCCCGCCCAGGGCGACCTCGCACAAACGGGGTTCCACGGATCGCAGCCGTTCCTTGGCCAAAGCCACCTGGCGCGCATAACCGGAAAATTCCTGCCCCAACGTCACGGGCAGGGCGTCCTGAAGGTGGGTTCGCCCGATCTTGACGACGTCGCCGAAAGCCTCGGCTTTTTCCTGAAGCGTTTCCTCGAGGCGATCCAAGGCCGGCAGGGTCTTGTCTTGAAGAAGGCGCCATGCCGCGATGTGCAGGGCCGTCGGAATGACGTCGTTGCTGGACTGAGCCAGGTTCACATGATCGTTGGGATGCACAGGGTGCTTGCCGCCCCGACGTCCCGTGAGAATTTCGTTGGCCCGGCCGGCCAAGACCTCGTTCATGTTCATGTTGGTGGAGGTACCCGAACCCGTTTGGAACACATCGACGGGAAACTGATCCCAAAAGCGCCCCGATCGTACCTCGCGGGCCGCCTGACAAATGGCTTCGGCCAATGGGGCATCGAGCCTTCCATGGGCGGCATGGACTTCCGCGGCCTTTTCCTTGATGAGCGCCAAGGCTTCCAAGAAAGGCCGCGGCATGGTTTGACCGCTTATGGGAAAATTCTGCACGGCCCTTTGCGTCTGCGCCCCATAGTAGGCGCCGGCCGGGACCAGCACTTCCCCCAAGGTGTCCCTTTCCAATCTCCACCGGGTGTCTTCCACGGTCGTTGCCTCCACCGTTGCGGTCAATCGAAGCGTTTGTGCATGTCCTGGAGGTTCAACAAACCATATTTGAGGCTCTTTTGGAAGATCTGCACCACCCGGTTGGGCGGAAGTTTTTGAAGGTTGTCCCAGACCGCGTTAAAATGACGTTGCTCCTGTTCGATGGCCCGATAGAGCGCCTTCTCGCGAGCCCGGTTTCGGCGTTCTCGATATTGGTCCATGGAAATTACGTTCATAAAGCGTCCTTTCGCCGCATGGCACTTACGCTCTTCCTTAAGCATTTTGTGTGCCATTCAGGGAAGGAGGAAGGCTTTTCGAAGAAGAGCAGGGCCGGTGCGGCGATGACACGAGTTCTCGCCTTGATGGTTTTGATGGGCGCGGTCTTCATTCCGTCGGTTCCGTCGACCGCCATGCAGGAGGAAACCGCCATGGAGGAGCGGGCATTGCGGGAAGACATGGGGGTCGTTGAGGAGGCTCTGCGCCGGCATGTCCACGTGCTCACCGTGGAAATCGGGGAGCGCAGCGTGGCCGACCTGGCCCGGCATCGGCGCGCCGCGCTCTACATTGCCCAAACCCTGGAGGCGGCCGGCCTTCGCGTTCGGGAAGAACCTTACGGGTTCCACAACGCCACGGTGGCGAATATCCTGGCTGAGACAGGGCCTGAAAATCCCTCGCGGCGCTTCCTTGTGGGAGCCCATTACGATTCGTTGGCGGGAACGGTGGGAGCGGATGACAACGCCAGTGCCGTGGCGGTCTTGCTGGAAACCGCCCGCCTTTTTCACACGGCGGACTGTGGCCGTCGCTTTGGTGTGACCGTCCAGTTTGCGGCCTTCGCCTTGGAAGAGCCTCCGGCCTACGGAACGCGCCACATGGGAAGCCGCGTGCGCGCCCGCACCGCCAAAAGGGAACGGGAGCGCATCGACGGCATGATTTGTTTAGAAATGGTGGGCTATACGTGTCGAGAACCGGGGTGCCAGAGCTACCCCTTTCCCCTGGGTTTCATGAATTATCCGCCCACGGGGGATTTCATCGGCATAGTGGGCAACCGCGCCTCGCGCCGTTTAGTGAAGGCCATGGAAAGGGCCTTCAAGAAAAACCCGGCCCTTCCCGTGGTCACCCTCACCGTGCCCCTGAACGGCTGGCCCATCCCGTCCGTGCGCCTGAGCGACCACGCCCCCTTTTGGGACGCAGGCTACCCCGCCATCATGGTCACCGATTCGGCCTTCTATCGCAACCCTTACTACCACACCCCCGACGACGTCCTGGAGACTTTGGACTTTCCCTTCATGGCCCAGGTGGTCAAGAGCCTTGTGGGCTTTTTGTGTCAAGAAAGCCCCGTGGCCTCGAGACCGTTTTAGAGCCGGAAATAGATGTCGTAGGTCGTGTTGGGGTTCGTTTTGTAATCCCCCGAGCCTCGAATGCTTCCCGTGTTATAGACGCCGTCGTCATACTGTTCGTCCAGGCTTTGGCACACATCCCCCGGGACATTGTCAAAGCCGATCCAGTGCGTGGTGAGGCCTTGGATCCCCACATAACCAATGCCGATGGTGCCGCCGTAAGCGTTGGACGGGGCCTGCGCGCCGGTTCCCACAAGGAGGTTGGTGAGGCGCATGTGGTACCACGCTTGGCAGGTTTCCGTCGTCTGAGTGGTGCACCCAAAAGTGAAACCGGTGATGAGGCCGTCGTTGTTGCCGCTTGTCGGCACGGGGGTCGCCGTAGCCCAACGCGTCGCCGCGTTGGGGTCGTCGCCGGGGTATTTGCCGTAGCGATCGTAGTACGTATAGATGGCGGCCAAGACTTCCCGGTACTGGTTGTAGGCCCTCTTCATTTTGGCGTTGTTGATGAGCTCCTGACCCTTGAGCACGGCGCCCAGGATGATGCCGATGATCACCAAAACGATGGCCAATTCCACAAGCGTAAAACCTCTTTGATCCAACCCTTTGCCTTTCACGATCGCCCTCCTTTGATTGACGTCTCGCCCGAATCCGGAGGTCGGTTGCGCCACTTGTTTTCGGCCGTGCCGCCATGGCGCCCATGTGGGCCTGCACGGCCAAACACCCTCCCGAGACCCTACCGCACGGCGCCGCGCATTTCGAAAAAAGCGCCGCTTCACTGCTTTCATCGGAAGACGGCCGAAGGTTCTTAAGAAAATTTTTTCTTTTCGTAGAGTTTTTTCAGCGGTCACGGCGACATTGATACCGCATCGGCCCCAAGCTTTCCAAGGCCCCCGCGGCGGAAGAATTTTCCTGAAGAGAAAAAACGAGAAGGCAGGCGGCGTCTTTTTTTCCTTGAAACCAGTAGGCAACCGCCAAATTGGCCCCGATGTCGGGATCTGCTGACCGATTGAAGGCTTGGGCCAGAACCTGTTCCGCTTCGGTAAACCGGCCTTGAGCCAACAAGACGGCGCCCAAGTTGTTCATGACCGAAGGATCGCTTTTCCGGGCCAGGTATTCCCTGTAGCCGCGCGCGGCCTCTTCCCAATCGCCCATGCGGCGGGCCTCTTCGGCCATGACCAGCACGTGGCGGGAACCATCCCCCACCCCATCCAAGGGCGCGATCTCTTTCTTGGGGCTTTTGGCCACCGCGCCCTCTTTGGACCTGAGGGGGCTTTTTCGCTCGGCCCGAAGCGCATCCCCCGGCGTGGCGGCAGACACGGGAACACCGGACCCGCTCTCGGCAGACGAAGGACTCTGAGAGATGGCCTCTTTCTCAAGACCCAAAGCCGGGATTTCTCCGTTCAAGGATCCCGCCGAGGCCGACGCTGCCACCTTCGCCCCCTTCCCGTGCCCTTGATCCGGCCGGGCAACCTCCGTGAGCCCCGAGGGAGGCGAATCCACCGGAGGCATGACCGTCGATGAACCGCTCGTCGGCGTCGCCATGCCCGAGGCTTTCACAGACGGTTCCGCCGCCTTTTCCCCAGGCGGAATGGGCCTGGAGCCGGGGCCGCCAGAGGAATCCCCGGTCCCCATCTTCGGCACGGCCTCCTTGTTCGGACTGTCGGGCTCACCCGGCACACCTTCCGATGCCGCCGCACCCTTCCCGACAGCATCCACGCCCTCCGGGGCCCGCAAAGGGGCACCAGCGTAGGGCTCCGCTGGATTCTTTTGCGGCATTTCCAAAGCCTGGAGAGGACTTTCCGGGGCAGCATTGGGGACGCGCGCGATCTTTTGAGACTTCGCCCCCGGCCCGTCCTCGGAAAATTTCCTCACCGCCACCACGGCGGCAACCGTCAGCAGACCCAAAACCACACAGGCGAGGGGAACCGCAAGGAGCAGCCGTTTGGATCGCCCGGCCCCGGAAGGCTCTTCCCGTCGCCCCTGAGAAGCCGGAAAAGGAACGCCTTCGTCCAGAACCCGCTGGTGTTTCCCCTGCAGTCTTTTTAGGTGATCATAGAGCTCGCTCATTACATCAACCGGGCTTCCAGGAAAATGATCATTTCCACTTTTTTCGACTCCCTTCGCTGGGTGCCGAAAAGCGATCCCACGACGGGCAAGGATCCCAGCACGGGCACTTGGGATCGATTTTGTTTGCTCCGATCCAACAGAATACCGCCCAAAATGACCACATCGTCTGGTTTCAGCTTGACCACCGTGGTGCTGCTGCGCAAGTTGACGATGGGCAAAGTGACGGTGTTGTTTTCCACTTCTTCTTTGTTCAGCGCCACGACGTCGCTCTTTATAGGCACGATGCTTAAAAGGATATTCCCGTCGGGCTGAACGTACGGGGTCACACCGAAGGTGAGGCCGTCGAAAACGGAAGAGGTCTCGGCGGTGGTTGTGATCCTGGTCTGACCGAGATAGGCGTCTTCATGGCGTTCGATGGACTTGATATAAGCGATGGACGTTCCAACCGTCATGACGGCCGGCTGCCCGTGCATCACACGAATCTTGGGGTTGGAAATGACATTAACTGTGCCGTAGGTTTCAATGGTTTTCAGGATGGCATCCAGGTAATTGCCGGCGGAAAGTTGCATCACAAAAGTTTTGTCCGAAGCCTGAGGCCCGTACATATAGCGCGAGACCGCCCTCCAGTCGGGGCCCCCCAAACCCTCCTGAAGAACGACCTGCCATTCGACGCCGAACTCATGGCTCTTGGAAAGCTCCACTTCCACGATGCGCGCTTCGATGGTCACTTGGTTTTCATAGCGCTTTCGAAGATTTTCGATAAGGTTTTCCACGCGCCGCACATTCGCCGGAAAGTCCCGCACCAAGAGCGTGCCGGTGAAACGATCCAGCGCGTACTTTCCTTGCGGCGAAAGAAGGCTTTGCCCCAAAGCTGTTTCCAAAAATCTATACAAGTCACCGTCCTCTTTGGCGGATTCCCCCTCCAGCTCCAGAAGCCCTTTGAGCGGGGTGGTGATGGTTTCCGCCCCCCCGCCTGTGCCGCCAATGCTGTTGACTTAAGCATCAGCACTGACGGCAAACTTCACTCAACATGCTGAAATGGCATATATTTCATTGCAATTACCCTTCGAGATGTGCGATACTGTTTCGTGTCAAAGGCGGAAGCAAAG
>Ga0209381_1000395_pt1 | contig 110472 bp, 74 predicted proteins | sample DewCreD2012metaG_FD_184111 | JGI IMG/M metagenome (GOLD analysis project Ga0209381, IMG submission 184111) | Hot spring sediment bacterial and archeal communities from British Columbia, Canada, to study Microbial Dark Matter (Phase II) - Dewar... ...
GGGGCGGTTTGTGCGTCGTCGTATTCCCGGGGCTTCGTGCGGCGTCAATTTGGATGGATTCCCCGCACCGGCGCTGGTATAAGCGGGACATGGCGACGAAATCGTCGGACCTCGATCTGGAGGGATTGGTGCGCGACCTGCTGGTGCGCATCGGGGAGGACCCGGGCCGCGAGGGGCTGCGGCGGACGCCGCAGCGGTGCGCCAAGGCGCTCGAGTTCCTCACGAGCGGCTACGGGGAAGATCCCGAGCAGGTCGTCAACAACGCCGTCTTCGACGACCCGTGCGACGAGATGGTGGTCGTCAAGGATATCGAGCTCTACAGTCTTTGCGAGCACCATCTCCTGCCGTTCTTCGGCGAATGCCATATCGCCTACATCCCGGACGGGCGCATCATCGGCCTTTCGAAGCTGCCGCGCTTGGTGGATGTCTTCTCCCGGCGCCTGCAAGTGCAGGAACGGCTGACGGCCGAGATCGCCAACGCGATCCAGCGCCTGCTGAAGCCCAAGGGGGTGGGGGTGGTGATCCGGGCGTCGCACCTCTGCATGATGATGCGGGGCGTTCAGAAACAGCACTCCCAGGCCGTCACCTCCTGCATGTTGGGCGGGTTCAAGCGGGACAGTCGGACGCGGTCCGAGTTCCTGAACCTTATCCAGAAGTGACGGCGACAAGTCTCCCGCGTTGCGGCTTGCCGGCGCCGCGTTGCGCGGGGGAGTTCCGTGTTCCGAGGGGATCGCCATGCCAGCGCTGACGTACCCGGACACGCCGGAGGCGATGGCGGCGCATCTGAAGCGTCAGCTCCGGGATATCGTGCCCGAGGTGGAACTGCGGGTGAAGGCGGAGATCGCCTGCGAGGTGAACCGGCTCAAGCGCGAGCGGCGGGCGCTGATTCTCGGCCACAACTACATGGAGCCGGCCCTGTTCCATTCCGTGCCGGACTTTACCGGGGACTCGCTCCAATTGAGTCGGATCGCGGCAAAGGCCGATGCCGACCGCATCGTTTTTTGCGGTGTCCGGTTCATGGCCGAGACCGCGAAGATCCTGAACCCCCACCGAACCGTCCTCCTGCCCAGCCCGAAGGGCGGCTGCTCGCTGGCCGCGGCCATCACCGCCGACGAGGTTCGGGCCCTCAAGGCCCTCCTGCCCGGGGTCCCCGTCGTCACGTATGTCAACACCTATGCGGAAGTCAAAGCGGAATCCGACTATGCCTGCACCTCGGGGAATGCCGCGGCCGTTGTTCGCCGCGTCTTCGCAGAGGGGCACGACCGGATCGTTTTCCTGCCTGACGAGTACCTCGGGCGAAACACCGCGCGGGAGACGGGGGCGGTCTTCGTCCTTCCCGTCCGCCGGGGCGACGGAACGCTGGGGGCGCCGGATCTTCCGCCGCCGCCGGCGCGTGCGATTGTCGGCTGGCCGGGCCGCTGCGAGGTTCACGAGCGATTCACCGTCGGGGACATCCGGGAGGCCCGGCGGCAGTTCCAAGACGTCGTGGTCGTTACCCATCCCGAGTGCAGCCCGGACGTGGTGGCGGCCTCGGACTACTCCGGCGGCACGACCGACATGATCCGCTACGTCCAGGGGCTGAGGGGTGGACGCGTGATGCTCCTGACGGAATGCACGATGGGGGACAACATCATGGCGGCCTGCCCGAAGGTCGAGATGCTGCGCCTTTGCAGCATCCGGTGCCCCCACATGAACGAGATCACCCTCGAGGAGACGCTGGCCTCGCTGCGACTCGACCGCTATCCGGTCGAGGTCCCCCCGGCGGTCCGCGACCGAGCCCGGGTCAGCCTGGATCGCATGATTGCGACGGGTTGAACCGGCGCGCGCGGACGCCCCCAACCCCGTGGGTGCGATCGGGTTGCGATCAAGCTGGGCCCGTCCCCCCTGGAGGGTTGATTCCCTTGACTTGGCATGGGTGCCTCCCTAGAATGACCTTCTTAGGGTTGGTCGCGCGAAAAGTGGGATAATCCCCACTTTTTTTTATCGCAGGGGACGGACATGAACGGCGAGTTGCTCCGCCTGATCGATTCGATCAGCCGGGACAAAGCGATCAACAAGGAAGTCATTTTCCAGGGCATCGAGCAGGCCTTGGCCACCGCCGCCAAGAAGCGGGGGGTCGAAGACGATGCACCCGAGGTCCGGATCGACCGGGAGAACGGCCAGATCCGAGCCTTCCGCAACGGGGTGGAGATCGACCCGACCATTCTCGGACGGATCGCCGCGCAGGCCGCCAAGCAGGTCATCATTCAGAAGATCCGGGAGGCGGAGCGGGACGTTGTCTACAGCGACTTCGAGGCGCGCAAAGGGGACATCGTCCACGGCAATGTCCTCCGTCTGGAGGGTCCGCACATCGTCGTGAGCGTCGGCAAGGTCGAGGCGATCCTGCTGCGCGGCGACCAGGTTCCGGGCGAGACCTTCCGCATCGGCGACCGCATCCGCGCCTTCGTCTATGACGTGGAAAAGAAGGGGCAGAAGATTCGCGTCTGCCTGACCCGCGCGAGCTCGGATTTTGTCCGGCGTCTCTTCGAGCTCGAGGTGCCTGAGATCACGGATCAGACCGTGGTGATCCGTCAGATCTCCCGCGAGCCAGGCTATCGGACCAAGGTCGCGGTCGATTCGACGAACGACCGGGTCGACGCGGTCGGCGCTTGCGTCGGCGTACGCGGATCGCGGATCAAGGCGATCGTGGACGAGCTCAACGGAGAGAAGGTGGATATCATCCGCTGGAGCGACGATCCCGAAGCGATGGTCAAGAACGCGCTGAAGCCGGCCGAGATCGCCCACATCGAGTTGGACCGGGAGAACCGTCACGCGCAGGTCTACGTGATGAAGGACAAGCTCTCCCTGGCCATCGGCAAGGGGGGACAAAATGTCCGGCTGGCCTCGAAGATGACGGGATGGGAGATCGACATCGTGGAGGTGGTGGAGGATCGGCCGGAAGAGGCCAACGCGCCGCCGGCTGCCGAAGGGGCGGTCTCTTCCGAGGCGCCCGCGCCGGCCGCCGCGGGCGAGGCGGCTCCCGAGACGACCGCGCCGATCTCCGAGGGCGAGTCGCAGACCCCTTCCGGGACGGCCCCCGAGCTTTCCGCGCCGGCGGGCGGCCCGGGGCCGGAGCCTGCCCCGACGCCGCCCGGTGAGCCCCTTGCCCCGAAGCCGATCGACCCCCGGGCCGAAGGCAGTCCCGAGTAGTTGCGGCGCTGTTAACGGAAGGACAGACATGCCCGTTCCGACGTACAAGCTGGCGAAAGAGCTCGGGATGGCCGCGAAGGACCTGATCGACCGGGCCCTCGATTTCGACATCGTCATCAAGGGCAACTTCTCGTCCCTCGACGATGAGACGGCGGAGCGCCTGCGGCGTGCCCTGACGGGGCCGAGCCCGGAGGAGCTTGCGCGCCAAGCGGCGGAGCAGGAGGCGGCGCGGCTGGCGGCGGAGCAGGAGGCGGCGCGGCTGGCGGCGGAGCAGGAGGCGGCGCGGCTGGCGGCGGAGCAGGAGGCGGCGCGGCTGGCGGCGGAGCAGGAGGCGGCGCGGCTGGCGGCGGAGCAGGCGAAGGCGAAACCGGCGAAAGCCGGGGCCAAGAAGGCCACGGGGACGCGGGCGAAAAAGGGAAAGGCGGCGGGCGAGCTCGATCTCTCCGTCCTCGTGACGCCTCCGCCGGCAAAGGCCGAACCTCCGGCCAAACCCGCGCCCGCGGCGAAGGTCCACGTCGTGCTGCCCCTCGACATCCCGAAGGTCAAAGTCGAAGTCCCTGTCGAGGCGGGATCGAAGGAGAGCCTGCTTCACCTGAAGGCCGAGGCCCCCGAGGTGCGCGTGCTGCGCCCCACGGAGATCGAAAAGTACACGCGCGACGTGCCCGTCGATCCGGAGAAGGAGAAGCGCAAGCTCCGCCCGCTGCCCCGCGGCCCGGTTGGGGGGGCTGCTCCTGCGGCGGAGGCGCAGCGCGTGCGCGGGCGCGTGCGCGTGCGCCGGGAGGTCCGAATCGCCGATCCGGTCGCCGAGGCGGCGCGGCGCGCGGCGATGCTGGATCGCGAGATGGAGATCGCCCTGCCCGTCACCGTCAAGGAGCTCTCCCAGCAGCTCGGGCTCAAAAGCGTCCTGCTGATGCGAAAGCTGCTTGAGGCGGGGACACCGGCGACGCTCAACACGACCCTCTCCGAGGAGACGGTCGTGAAGCTGGCGCAGGAGTTCAAGCGGAAGATCAAGATCAAGCGGGAGCGTGAGATCGAGCAGGAGTTCCTGGCCGCGGAGCCGCCCGATCGGCCGGAGGATCTCGTTCCGCGCGCCCCGGTCGTCACCTTCATGGGGCACGTCGATCACGGGAAGACCTCGCTCCTGGACCGGATCCGGCAGACGAACGTCGCCGCGCAGGAGTCCGGCGGGATCACGCAGCACATCGGCGCGTGGAAAGTGACGCTGCCGAGCGGGGCGGGGGTGGTCTTCCTCGACACGCCGGGCCACGAAGCCTTCACGGCGATGCGGGCGCGCGGGGCCAACGCCACGGACGTAGCGGTCCTCGTCGTGGCCGCCGACGACGGCGTCATGCCGCAGACGGAGGAGGCCATCAACCACGCCCGCGCCGCGAACGTCAAGATCGTCGTGGCGCTGAACAAGGTGGACAAGAAGGAGGCGAATGTCCACCGCGTGAAATCCCAGCTCTCCGCCCTCGGGCTGGTCGCTGAGGACTGGGGCGGGAACACGATCATGGTGGAAGTCTCCGCGCTGACCGGGCAGGGGATGGACAAGCTGATCGAGAGCCTCTCGCTCGAGGCGGAGATGCTCGAGTTGAAGGCGAATCCGAAGCGGCCGGCCAGCGGGGCGATCCTGGAGGCCAAAAAACACGACACGCGCGGCGTGATCGCCACGGCGCTGGTCCAGAACGGGACGCTGCGGCGGGGGGACGTGATTCTCTGCGGGACGGTCGTGGGGCGCGTGCGGGCCCTGGGCGACCATCTCGGCCGCCCCCTCGAGGAGGCGGGGCCCTCCACCCCGGTCGAGCTGCTGGGCCTGACGGAGATGCCCGCCATCGGCGAACCTTTCCGGGTCCTGCCGACCCTGGAGGCGGCCAAGGCCGTCGCGGAGGAGCGGTCGCGCCGCGGTGCCCGGGCTGCGGCGGCCGCCGCCCGCGAGCACGTCACCCTCGAGAACCTCTTCAGCCAGATCGAGGCCGGCAAGCTCAAGGAGATCCGCGTCGTCCTCAAGACCGACGTCAAGGGGTCGGCGGAGGTGCTCCAGGAGGCCTTCACCCGGCTTTCCACCCCGGAGGTCCGCCTGCGCGTCCTCCATACCGGCATCGGCAACGTCAACGAATCGGACGTGATCCTCGCCGACGCCTCGAATGCCCTCGTCATCGGGTTCAACGTGGCCGTCGAGGATCGGGCGCGGACGCTCGCCCAGGAGAAGCACGTCGACATCCGCCAATATCAGGTCATCTATCACGCCGTCGAGGAGCTCGAGGCGTCCCTCGAGGGCCTGCTCGAGCCGGACGAGGTCGAGGTCGTCACCGGCCACCTGACCGTCAAGCAGATCTTCCGGGTCTCCCGCCTCGGCAACATCGCCGGCTGCCTGGTGACCGACGGGAAGATCGAGCGCAGCGCCCATGTGCGCCTCTACCGGGACAAGCAGGTCGTCCACACCGGCCGCATCGACTCCCTGAAACGGTTCAAGGACGACGTCAAGGAGGTCCAGTCCGGTTTCGAGTGCGGGATTCGGCTGGCCGGCCACGACGACATCCGGGAAGGGGACGTGATCGAAGCCTACCAGATCCAGCACGTGGCCAAGAAGCTGAAGCGGTAGACCGGCGCCCATGATCGTCGGCGTGCTTCGGATCCGGGCCCTCCTGCGCGGCGCGCACTCCCTGAAGGAGAAGCGGCAGGTCCTCCGCAGCCTCAAGGACCGCCTTCGAAACACCTTCAACGTCGCCGTGGCCGAGGTGGGCGCGCAGGACGTCTGGCAGACGATCGAGATCGGCGTCGCCACCGTCGGCACCGACACCCCCTTCGTGCAGAGCGTTCTCTCCAATGTCGAGAATTTCGTGCGCGCCTTCCACGGCCTCGAGCTGTGCGACTGCGAGGTCGAGACGTTCTGACGGGGATCCCCCCATGGCCACCGAGCGACGTATCGAGCGGATGCAGAAGGAGATCCGCCGGGAACTGAGCCGGATCCTCCGGGAGGAGATCAGCGATCCCCGGCTGGGCATGGTCACCCTGACGCGGGTGAAGGTCACCTCCGACCTGAAGGCCGCCACGGTCTTCGCCTCGGCGCTCGGCGGCGAAGCGGAATGGCGGCGGTCCCATGCGGCCATCCGGCACGCCCTGGGCTTTATCCAGCAGGCCCTCGCTCGGCACTTGGAGACCCGCTACGTGCCCGAGCTGACGTTCGCCTACGACTCGAGCATCGAGAAGTCCGTCCGCCTGCACAAGCTCCTGGACGACCTTTCGAAGGAGCGGGCCGCCCGAGCGTCCGCCGGGCCCCCCCGCCCGGCGGACCCGATCGACGCGCCGGACGACACGAAAGCGTGACCCCCCGGAGGCTGCCATGCGACCCGACGGACGCGCGCCCGACCAGCTCCGCGAGGTGACGATCTCCCGCCGCTACACCGACCAGGCCCCCGGTTCCGTTCTCTATCGGTCCGGCCGGACGATCGTTCTCTGCACCGCCACGATCGACCCCAAGGTGCCCGACTTTCTTGCCGGGAAGGGCCGCGGCTGGGTCACCGCCGAATACGGCATGCTTCCCGGCTCCACGAACACCCGAAAGCCCCGCGAGCGGAACAAGGTCGACGGCAGGACCTACGAGATCCAGCGGCTGGTCGGCCGCGCGCTTCGCGCCGTGGTCGACTTCGAGCTGCTCGGCGAGCGGACGATCTGGGTCGACTGCGACGTCCTCCAGGCGGACGGCGGCACCCGCACCGCCTCGATCACGGGCGCCTGGGTCGCCGTCCACGACGCCCTGCGATGGCTCGAGGGCGAGGGCGTCCGGTTCGCCCGCTTCCCCCTCCGCGACCGCGTCGCCGCCGTCAGCTGCGGCATCCTCGGCGGCGAGTGCCGACTCGACCTCTGCTATGAAGAGGATGCGAAGGCGGATGTGGACCTGAACCTCGTCATGACGGGCGACGGGCGGATCGTCGAGGTGCAGGGGACGGCCGAGGGGAAGCCCTTCACGGAGGGGCGGCTCGAGGAGATGCTGGCGTTGGGGAAGAAGGGAATCGCGGAGTTGGCGAGGCGCCAAGAGGAGGCGGTGAGGGCCTGAGGCGGGGCGTGCGCGGCGGCGGGACAGAAGCCCCGGGACTCGGTCCCGGGGCTTTTTCTTTCCGCGAGCCCGGGACCGTCAGTGCCCCTTGGTGGTGGCGACGCCGCGAAGGGAGTCGGCGCCGGAGAGCCGGGGCCAGAGGAATCCGTAGAGGGCGACGAGGACGAAGCAGCCCAAGGGAACGATGAAGGCCCGGGACATGTCGTAATGGTCGGCCACGGCGCCCATCTGCTTGGGAAGGATCGCGCCGCCCATGATGGCCATGACGATAAAGGCGGAGGCCTTCTTGGCGGCGGGGCCGAGGTTGAAGATGCCCAGGGCGAAGATCGTCGGGAACATGATCGACATGAAGAAGTAACTGGCGAAGACGCAGATCACCGAGAGCCAGCCGAGCTTGAGAAAGACCAGGAGACAGACGAGAACGTTGACGAGGGCGTAGATCCCGAGCATCTTGTGGGCGGAAAAGCGGGCGAGGAGCCCGGCGCCGGTGAAGCGGCCGGCTAGGAAGCAGGCGAAGCCGAGCGACGCGAGGTTGGAGGCCCCCTGGTTGCTGAACTGGAGGATGCCGTCCTTGTTGGTCTCGAACCAGCTCTTGAACCATCCGGAGGCCCAGGACGACGGGATGGGCGGGGTCTGGGAGGTCATGTAGTTGATGAGGAAGCTGAAGATGCCGGCCTGGGCGGCGACGTAGAAGAACTGGGCGAGCGTGGCCGCGGAGAAGTGAGGGGTGGACCACATGCTGTCGGAGGGGAGCTTCCGGTAGACCGGCAGGAGCGCGAAGACAAGGACGGCCGCGATCACGCACTCGACGACCAGCAGGATCTTGCGGACCGCCGGGCCGTGCTCCTTCCAGGCCGCGACGGCCGCGTCGGCCGTGTCCGCCTGCTTGTAGAGATCGATGAAGGTCCAGAGGATCAGGCCGACGATGAACGTGAGGGCGACGGCGTTGGCCAGGAACAGGAGATAGGCGAGCGTCCGGTTGGCCTTGCGGCCGGCGGGGCCGGCGGAGGCGTCGACCGGGCTCTCCTCGTGCCGGGTCCGGATGTCCGGGACCGGGGCGAACCAGAAGACGGCGGCGAGCACGACCACGACGACGGCGATGGCGGCGTAGGGGATGTAGAGCGTCTCGCTGCCGGTGCTCTTGCCGGCGGCGTCCTTGCCGTAGAAGAAGATGCCGCCGGCGATGGGCCCGAAGATCCAGCCGATGCCGTTGCAGGACTGGGCGAGGTTGATGCGGGTGGCGGCGTATTTCGGGTCGCCGAGCACGGTGGTGTAGGGGTTGGCGATGGTCTCCAGGAAGGTCAGGCCGGAGGCGATGAGCGCGACGCCGACCAGGAAGGCCCAGAACTGGGCGATGCTCGTGGCCGGCACGAACCAGAACCCGCCGGCGGCGACCATGAGGAGCCCGAAGATGATGCCGCCCTTGTAGCCGAGCCGGGTGGCGAGCCAGCCGGCCGGGATGGACATGAGGAAATAGCCGAGATAGTGGGCGAACTGGACCGTGGCGGACTGGGCGAGGGTGAGGTGCAGCTCCTCTTGGAAATGCTTGTCCATCACGTCGATCATGCCGTTGCAGAAGCCCCAGAGGAGGAAGAGGGAGCTGACGAGCGCGAAGGTGAAGGCGACGCGCTGGCCGTCGGGGGTCGTGAACATGCCCGCCGAGCCGGCGCCGGGGGGGGGTTCGGTGCTCATGCGGCCTCGGGAATCTGGATTAGAGGGGAAACGTAAACGTTTAAGTTGAACTATACCCACGCCGGGCGGGGCTGTCAAGCCCCCGCCCGGCGTCCGCACCGAGGGATCCGCCGCGCGTCTACGCGTAGAGCGGCCCCAAGGCGGCGCAGGCCCGGTAGTCGTCCCCCCCGAACCGGTCCCAGAGCGTCGGGCGGAAGACGTCGTCCGCCGGCACGTTGTGCATGTCCACCGGGATCCGCAGCATCGCGTTGAGGGTGATCAGGTCCGCCCCGACGAGCCCGAAGCTGTTGGCGTCGTGGTTCGGCCCGATGCGGGACATATACTCGAAGGAGGTCATGCCGCGCGGGGCCCAGTAGGACTCGGGCCACGTCTCGTTGGTGACGCGCGAGATGTGATCGGCGACCTTTTTGGGCAGCTCCACCGTCTCGCCTTCCACGACCGAGCAGGTGAGGAGGTCCCCGACGACGTTGTATCGGTAGGCGGTCATCGGGATGCCGCCGGGGGTTCGGTAGTGGCTGGAGAGACCGTCGCCGGGGAAGTACTCCAGGATAGCGGCCCGGTAGGTCGTGCCCTTGACGGCTTCGGCGATGAGGCGGTCTTGGAGCTTCCGGTCGCCGCGGATGGACGCCCAGAGGGAGGCGATGTCGGGCGGGGCCCCTTTGACGAGCGCGTAGGGGTTGATCGCGTAGTCGAGCGCCCCGGCGCCGGAGTTCCGCTTGTCGATGATGCCGCGCGGTATGAGCCTGGAAACGTCGATGCCGGTGGCCTTCTTGACGCTTGCCGGCGTCCAGTTCGTCCGGATGTCGGCGAAGAGCTGGGGAGCGCCGGTCAGGAGCGTGGCGGCCAGCATGCCGATGGCGTTCTTGCTGTCGTTCTCGGTGGCGACGACGTAAGGAGCCCGGAAGCCGTTCCAGTCAAAGGAGCTGCAGAGGATGGACTCGGTGAGGTCGTAATTGGGATGGAGGTCGGTCCACTGGCGCTGGCCTTGGGTGCCGGCGGCGATGGCGTTGCAGCCCTGCGCGAACTCGACATCAGCCGTGAATCCCTGCCGCCGGCCGGTCGCGGCGTCGGCCAGGCGGGGATTGCCCACCATGAGGTCGCGGACGACGAGGGTCATCTTGCAGCACTCGCGAAGGAGCCCCTCGTTCGAGAGGGGGCGCTTCCCGCCGCCGAAGTCGATGGCGAACCGCCTCATGAAGGCGACCGCCCGCTCCAGTTCCTCGTGATCGTAGAGGCCTCGATCCATGCGGCCCTTGACGCCGACCATGTCGTACGAGACGGTGCCCATGCCGAGGTAGTGCTGCATCAGGTTGCGGCGGACGTCGGATCCGATGATCCCCATGGAGACGCCGCCGACGGAGAGATAGTTCTTGCCGCGCATCTCGAGGACGGCGGCCGCCGCGCGGGCGAAGCGGATCAGCCGGGTCGCGACGAACGGGGCCAGCGGCCCCTTCTCGTCCTCGAGATCGGGCGAGTAGATGCAGAAGATCGGGCGCCGCTTCTCATCCATCGCGGCGGTGAAGGCCTTCAGCCAGACCGCCCCCGGGCGGTCGGTCTGGTTGAGCCCGTAGGCCGCCTGGGGCCATTCGGTGCTGCCCACCCCCATGCAAGCGCCCATCAGCTCGTCGGAGTAGGCCCAGCTTCGGCTCAGCCAGATGTTGGCGCCGACGCCCTGCTCCGCATAGTACGCCTGGGCCAGGGCGGCCGTGCGCGCCCCGTAGACGATCTCGGGGGCCACCACGACGCGAACGGGCGTGCCATCCGGCAGCGCCACGTGCCGCGTGATCAGGTCGTAGACCTTCTCGACCATCCTCCAGGTGCCGGCGACGTTCGACTCATAGGCCCCTGTGCGCCCGTCGGCGACGGGCGTGATGGCGATCGTCGGGACATGGCCGACGAGGGCGCGCGTCGTCGTGCGAAAGGCGCGGGAGGAGCGGGCGAGTGCGGCGAAGTCGGGCACGGCGTCCGGGCGCGTCATCTTCATGGCCTCCCCCATCGATGCTGGGAACGGGAAATGGGCAAGATCGCGGGGATTCTACCCCGACCGGAGCCGTTCGCCAATGCCCAAAAACAGAAAAATAAAGAATGTGTCCAATGACGGCCCGCGGGGGCGGGGGGCAAGGTGGAGGAAAATCCGGCGCATCGAGTTGGCAACGAGCCGTCAGCCGCCCCGGCGGAGTGGGAAAGGGCTACGCCGGGGGGCGCGGGGCGCGGCAAAATACCGGCCGGTCAGGGTCGTGGGGAGCTCCCGGCGCGCGCGGCGCGCCGCGGGAGATAGGGAGAGGGTGTGTCCCGTGCCCCCTCCGCGCCCGCCCCGCCCCCTGATGTGTTGTTGGCCCCCCAACCCACCGGGTTTCAGAGGGCTTTATTTTCGCCAAAAGTGTGGGGTCACTTGAGCGGTGGAGGGCGATCCCGAACCCGCCCCGTGCGACGTCGGCCGGCTCGAACTCCACGGAGCAGGGGCGATCGTATGCGCCGAGGATCCGGCGCGCTCCGAAACACGGGACGCACGAACGGCCGGTCCTGGACTCATGGTGGAGAGGGGACGCCTGCGGCGGCGACTCATTCCAGCCCGGCGGGGGCCGCACGATCGCGTCAGGAGCGGGGCTTCGGGGCGGGCGGGGCCGGATCGGCCTTCTCGGCGGAGGCCGCCTCCAGTTGCCGCGCCAGCGTCATCGCCCGCTTCTGCGCCTCCTGCTTCCGGCCGCCCAGTTCGATGTACTTCAGGTAGTGCTTCAGAGCGTCCTGTTCCATCCCGACCAGATGGCGATCATAGATCGAGGCCAGGAAGAAGTGGGCGTCGGCGTCGCGCGGATCTGATTCGAGGAGCCGCTGGAGATCCCGGGCGGCGAGGCGGTAAAGGTCGGCCCAACGGTACTCGGCAAGCTGGTAGTAGGCGACCGCGCGGTTGTAGAGGGCTTTGGCGAAGGTGGGGATGATGCGGAGGGCGGCGGTGTACTCGTTGACGGCCGCCTCGCCGTGGCGGAGGTCGGCTGTTTCGCGGAGCCGCTGGAGGCAAAGGTTGCCCCGCTGGTAACGGGCCTCGGCGAGGTCGGGGTGGATCTCGAGGGCGGCGGCATAGGCGGCTTCGGCGGCGGCGAGGTCGCCGTTCCGGCGGGCCTGGTCTCCCTCGCGGAGGAGGGCGTCGATCTCGCGGCGCTCGCCGGGCGTGAGGCCGCCGGGGGCGGGGCCGCCGGCGCAACCGGCGAGGGGCAGCAGCAGCCAAACGGCGCGCGATCCGAGAGGGCGCATGAGATCCTCGGCCAATGCGGGAGTCGCGGGGCAGCGCGGGAATCCGCCCCGGCTCCGGGGGTCATTCGCGCGGCTCGAACTCCCAGTCCGGCACGTGCCGCTTGACGTCTCCGGACGTGATCATCTTCAATTGCGCCTGCTCGAGACGCGACATCTCGCGAAGCCCCTCGGCGTCGTTCACCACGAAGGGGGTCAGGAAGATCATCAGCTCGGCCTGCTGCTTGAGAATCTCGTCGGTCCGGAAGAGGTAGCCGAGCAGGGGAATGTCCCCGAGGATGGGGATCTTGTTGACGGTCGTGTTCTCGATCTCGCGGATGAGGCCGCCGATCACGACGGTCTTGCCGTGGGGAACGGCAACGGTGGTGTCCGCGTAGTTCCGATTGATCACGGGCGAATAGACGCCCGGCTGGATCTCGACGCTCTCGGAGTTCGGGGCGAGCGTGGAGACCTCGGGATGGACGGTCATGGTCACGAGCCCGTCGGGGTTGATGCGGGGCGTGACTTGAAGGATGATCCCGATGTCGCGGCGCTGGATGGTGTTGATCTGGTTCCCGTTGTTGTCGTAGCGGGTGCTGACGACCTCGGGAATGTCCTTGCCCACGTTGATGGAAGCCATCTCGTTGTGGAGGGCGAGGATGCGGGGGGTCGAGAGGACCTTCAGGCGTCCGTCCTTGTTGAGGGCCTGCAGGCGGAGGTCGACCTCATCGCCGGCCAGACGATAGAGGAAGCCGGAGCCGCTGGGCTGGACGACGCTGAAGTCGGCCCCGAAATTGGTGCCGAAGCGCTGGTCCTGCATCTCACCGTTGACCCGCCATCCGTTCTCCCAGTAGCCCTGGACGCCGAAGCGGAGGGTGTCGTCGAGGGTGACCTCGGCGATGAGGACCTTGATAAGGACCTGCTGGCGAACCTGGTCGAGCTCGGCGATGAGTTTGCGGACGGCGTCGAGATTGCGGGGGGCCGTGCGGATCAGGACGGCGTTGCTCTCGCTGTCGGCGCGGACGTCGACCTGGCCGCTGACGCCGCCGGGGCCGGCGGCGGACCGCTTCTCGGCGTCCGGGTCCTCGACGGCCGAGTCCGTCGGGGCGGGGGCTCCGGGGGCGAGCCGGGGCGCCGGGACCGGCTCCGGCGGCTCCTCGTCCGGATCCCCGCCGGGCGCCATGCGGGAGAAACTGCCGGTGGACCCGCCCAGGGAGGACGAGCCTCCGGTGCGCGTGCCGCTGCTCGAGGTACCGGTGCGGGAGGCGTTCGTGCGGGTCGTGGAGGCGCCGGTGGCGGTGCGGCCGGCCGTGGAGGCGGCGGATCCCCCCCCACCCGTGCTGCGCAGCAGCTGCTGGAGGACGGTGGCCACGTTGTCGGCGCTGGCGTTCCGGAGGGGGACGACGATGGTGCTGGAGGCCTCGGTGGGGTCGTTGTCGAGGGCCTTGACGAGCAGGTCGAGCTCGCGAAGGTTGTCCTCCGTGGCCCGGAAGATGAGGGTGTTGGTGCGGGCGTCGGCCGTGACGTCGAAGGAGTCGGAAGGGAGGGCGCCGGAGCCCCCGGCGAGGCCGGAGCGGCTGGTCGTGGCCCGCCGGAGGGCGCCCTGGACGAACGTCCGGTTGATGATGTCGGCCGTCTCCACGGCATCGGCGTTCTGGAGGCGATAGACGCGGACCTTCATGAGGCCGGAGATCTGGGAGTCGAGACCTTCGATGATCTCTTTGACGAGGATCTGGTACTCCTTCGAGGCGACGACGATGACGGAATTCGTGCGAGGGTCGGCGGTAACATCGAGGTTCTGATTGGGAAGCATGCCGCCCTGCCGGGTCTCGGGGGTGGCGCGCGGCTGGAACATCCGGGCGAACCGCTCCTGGGGGGATCCGCCCCGGCCCCCGCCGCGGGTGGCGGCGGCGGTCCCGGACGAGGACGTTTCCGGGAGAATCTCCTTGATGATGCGCACAGTGTCGGTGGCGTCGGCGTGCTGGAGCATATAGACCTTGACCTGGAGCAGGTCGGCCATCTGGACGTCGAGGCGGTCGATGACTTCCTGGATGAGGGCGTGGTACTCGTCGCTCGTGATGGCGATGACGCTGTTCGTCCGCTGGTCGGAGGCGATCTGGATGGTGGTTCGGGGCGTCGGATCCTGGGAGGAGGGTCCCCCGCGCTCGCGGTTTCCCCGATCGCCCCCTCCCTGGCCGAAGAACATCTGCCAGGGGTTCATCATGCCGGAGCGGGACCGGCTGGAGTCGTTCTTGCCGAAGATCTCGTTGAGAACGGCGGTGACGGACTGGGCGTCGGCGTGCTTGAGGAAGTAGATCCGGATGCGCGCGGCCTCGGTGAGCTGCCGGTCCAGCTCCTTGATAATCTTCACGAATCGGTGGACGCTGGCGGACGTGTCGGTCAGGACCAGGGTGTTGCTCCGCGCGTTTGCCGCCAGCTCCCCCGTCTTGGAAGCGACGTTCGTCAGCTCCTTGAGGATCTCGGTGGCGACGGCGTTCTTCAGCGGGATGACCTGCGTGATGATCGTATCGGAAAGCTTGACCTGGTCAGGGTCGCTGCCGACGAAGATCTGGATGTTGCGCCGCTTCGCCTCGTCCACGTCGACGATCTTGACGATCTCGCCGAAACGGAGGGTGGTCAGTCCCTTGGGCTTCAGGACCGAGTCGAGGAAGGCGAGGACCTCGCCGGGGGGGACGCCCTCGGTGCTGACGGCCGTGACGGTTCCCTCGATTTTCTCCTTGGCCTCCTTGATGAACGTGACGCCGAGCTGCTCGCTGACGTACTTGAGGAGGCTCTCGATGGTGGCCTCCTTGAATTGGAACTTGATGCGCGCGTCCGGGGCGGGCGAGGCGGTGCGGCCGGGGGGCGGATCGATCCGAATGGGCTCCTCGGCGGGCGCGGCCGGCTTCGGCGCGGGCGCCGGTGCGGAGGCGGGGGATTTGGGGGGCTCGCCGGGCTTCGCCGGCGCGGCGGCCCCCGGGTTGGCCTCGGCCTGGGACGAGGCACCCGGCACCGCGGGGGTCGGCGACTGCGGCGCCTCGCGCCCCGGCTCGTGATCGTGACCGGGCCCCCGGGCCGGCGGGGCGTCGTTGTCCTCCATCGGGGGCGGGAGGGGGATGGGAATCCCTCCCTCGGGCATCTCGTCCTGGGCCGAGGCGCGCGGCAGAGCCGGCAGCACGGCGGCGAGGGCGGCGGCCAGCGCGAGGACACGGGACATGGACCGGCTCCTGACAGGTGCGCGGGGAAGGTCGTCCCGCGGCGGCATCATTCCTTACGATCCGTGCCGCCGGAAGATCTCCGGCGACGCTCCTTGAGCAGCTCGAGAATCGAACGATGCTTCTCGCTGAGCCCCTCCATCGGAGGGGGGGACTCGGGGCGCGGGGCCTCCTCCGCGGCGGGGGCGTCCCCCGAACGGCTGTAGCGGGATTTCATGCGCTCGAGCACGCCCTGGCGGTCGGCCTCATCGACGGGCTTGCCGGTTCCGTTCTCCGGCTCCCCGGCGGCGCCGTTGCCCCCCAGCGTTCCTCCGAGGGGGACCTCGATCTCCCGGCCGTCGCCCCGGACCACGAGGCGGTCGGAGGTGACGCGCACGACGGGGCCGAGGGCGGTGTCGTCCCCCGGTCCGAGGAACTGCGGCTCGGACGCCCCGTAGGTCTCGATCAACCCCTTGTAGGTTTCCGTCCGGGCATCGAAGACGATGCCGGTGAGGACGGGCGCACGGGCGGCGCCCGGCGCAAGGGAGGTCTTCGAGGCGGTCCCGGCGGCTGGGGCGGCCGTCGCGGGGGGGGCGAAGATGTTCCGGGTCTCGATCAGCTTGTAGTGGTCGTAGGGCTTTCGGGCGGGAGACGGAGCCGCCCCGCACGCGGGGACGGCCCACGCCGCAGCCAGGACCGCGGCGACCGCGACGGAAGCGCTACGAGCGACGAGTCTCATCATGGCTGGCCTTCTTGACCGGCGGGGGGGCCGCAGGGCCGATCGTGGAGATCTGGACGTCCACGTCCAGCGTCGCCGAGCGGCCCGGGCGCGCCGTGACCTGCAGGCGTCGCACTTTCAACAGCTCCGGCGACGTGTCCAGCTCGTAGACGAACCGGGCGAGGCTCTGGATGCCGCACTGCAGGCGGACGTCGTAGGAGATCTCGTTGAACTCCCCCCGGGGATCGACCCGCTTCAGTTCCTCTGTCTTCGAGAAGGAGGTCCCGGCGGTCGTCGCGAGCTGCCAGAGGTGGTCGATGAAATAGAGGACCTCCTCGAAGGAGACCCGCTTCATCCGGGCCTTCAGGTCCTCCCAGCGGGCCTGGACCTCCTTCTCGCGCGCGAGGATCTTGCGGTCCCGCGCCAAGTCCTGGTCGGCCTTGGCGATCAGACGCCCGAGTTCCTCCCAGCGGGCCAGGGCGGGTCGGAGCACCGCTTGATCGAGGAACAGGATCCCCACCACCAGGACCGTAACCCAGGCGTAAATCCGTTCGCGCCGGGAGAGCTTTTTCATGTTTTCGCCTTCGTTTTGTCGCCGTTGGCCTTCTCAGGGATCAGGCTGCGGATCTGCACCGTGATGGTGTAGTCATACCGGAACTCGCCCCGGTCGTTGTTCTTCGTGAAGGCGCCCATGGCGGCGTTGGCGAACAACGGGGACCCGTTCAGCCCGTTGACCAGCTTGCTCATGACCTGGTTCGACTTGCTCCGGCCGCTGAGACGGATCAGGCCGGACTCGTCGACGCTCATCGTCGTCACATAGGCCTCCGGCGGGAAGAGCACGGTGATTTCGCGAAGCAGGTCGGCGAGCGCGACCCGGTTGGGGCCCCACTGCGAGGCCAGCGCCACCTGCTTTTCCGTCTGCAGGATCTGGTCCACGCGCGGCTTCAGTTCCTTGATCTGCGCCTCCCGCGCATGCAGCTCTGCCTCCCGCCGGGCGAGCAGGACCCAGCCGGTTACAAGCCCCCCCGTGAGGAGGACGGCGCCGGCGATGCCGGCGGCGACCAACACGCCATGGAGGCGGCGCCGCCGGACCTCGAGGGCGCCCAAGAGGTTCAAAAACGGGGCGTCCTCCCCGAGGGCGGCGAGCGCGGCGCCTGCGGCCGTGGCGAAAGACGGATCGAGGGAAGCCGGAGGGACCGCCGTTCCCACCAAGCCGCCCGACGGCTCGAGCGGCGCGACGGGGACGCCCAGCTCCGCCCCGATGCGGGCCTGCAGGACGGGCCATCGTGCCCCGCCTCCCGCCAGGAGGACGTTGCCGATATTCAAACCGCCCGGCTCCGTTTTCCACGCGCGAAGGGTCCTCCCGATCTCGGCGAGCAGGCGGCCGACCCACGCTTCGGCGGCCGGCGGGAGCGGCGCGTTCTCGCGCAGCGCGACCCGCGGGTCGGGGCGGGGCGTCTCGGGTGCGGCCGAGCCCGGCGGCGGGGGGGCGGCCGGCGCGACGCCCGCATCCGGTTCGGCGGTTAAGGCCGACAGGCCCACGGGGGCGCTTCGGGAGTGCCGGATCCCGCTCGCGTCGCACCATGAGACCTCGCACGAGCCCCAGCCGATGTCGATCAGCACGGTCGAGGCCGGCGACGGATCCGGCCCCGCCGCGGGCCCGAGGCTCGCCTCCCCACCCGATGCCGGCGATCCCGGCCCGGCCCGGAAGAGATCGGGGCGGGCGGCCCGTGCAAGGGCCCAGGTCGCCATCATGCTGGGCACGGCACCCTGCACCGCCAAGCCCGCCGCATCGACGACCGCCGCAGCCCGGTCCGCCACCTCCGCCGGGACGGCGGCAAAGAGGACCCGGGTCTTGGCGGGGAGCTCCGCCCCGTCGGGCGGCGCCGCCTCATCAAGACGCGCGTAGTTGTAGCGGAGCCGATCCATCGGCAGCGGGAGATCCTTTCCCGCCTGGAAGCGAACCATCTGGGCGATCTCCTCGGGGGTGCCCCCCGGGAGCTGCATCCAGCGAAGGATTAGCCGGTGGCGCGGGATGGACCAGACGGCCTGAGCGGCGCGGAAGCCTTCGCGCCGCAAGGTGTCGGCCAGCCATTCGCCGACGGCGGCCGGGGTGCCGTTGCGCACGGCGTCGGGCACCGCCACGGAGACCGCACGGAGGATCTCGTAGCCGGAGGAGGTCCGCTGGACCTCAACGGCCTTGAGGGCGTGCTCGCCCCAATCAAGCCCCACGGCGGCCCGCGGGCGTCGCGTCGCGTCGGGAACGGGGGCGGATCGGCGCATGGTGCTAACCTGTTTCGTCGGCGCGCATTACGCTCTATATAGACGGGTCACGCCCCCCGAATGATTCAGAGGGGCCTCAAAAAGATCGGGCTCGTCCGGCATCATACCTGCGGGGGCCCCATCTGTCCAAGTCCCGCGTTCAGTCCGAGATCCCCTCCAGGGGGTACGGGAAGCCCAGGGACGAGAGGTCCTTCAGGGCCAGCACGCGGGGCGGGGAGGCCGACATGTCCACCACCGTCCAGATACGACAGTAGACGGGCGGGAGGCCGCGGGTGTTGGGGACCCAGCCGACGGCTTGGATGGAGAACGGGTTGGCGTGCACGGTGATGTAATTGGCGATCTGGGCGAACAGGGTCCGGTCCATCACGTTGAGGAGCCAGCCGATGTTATCCAGGGGCTCCGAGGACTGGGCGCGCTGAACGATCAGGGCGTCAGCGATATCCTCCGTCATCCCGGGGAGGGCCAGAAGAACTTGCCGCGGGGCGGTATTGACGTTCACGAGGCCGGGAATCTGGGCGGTATCGACGATGGTCACGCGATCGGCCACGGCCTGGAAGGCCGCATTGTCCCAGCGCGGCAGGAACAGCAGGGCGGCCACCGAGGGGTAAGGGCCGTTGACGCGGCCGACGACGATCTCGCGGATCTGCTCCTCGGAGACTTTGTCGCCGAGGACCGACTGGAGCTCCGGCAGGGAGGCCGTGTTGATGTTCACGCGGGGCTGGCCGTCCTCGGAGACATTCAGGTCGAAGGAATGGACGGTGCAGAGGTGCCAGAGACCGGTCTCGAGGATGCCGTCGGCGTTATCGGGCGGGTCGGTCTCCGCCCCGTCGTTCTCATTGGGGTCGAGCAGGCCGTTCCGGTTCCAGTCTTCGCCGTAGAGGACCATGGCATCGACGCCCTTGACGTAGAGGAGCTCCTCGACCGACTCGAAGGGGGCGTTCTTGCATCGATAGGGTTTGGCGAGTCCGAGGTAGTAGTTGCTCTCGGCGCCGGCGGAGCCGGGAACCTCGTCGGCGTCCCGCCAGTCGATGATCGCGTCGACGACGGCGTCGGTCACCCGGGGGGTGAGGCGGAGGAGCATGTCGCGGGTGGCGGTGTTGAGATGGATCTTGCCCGCCTCGTCCTCGGGGCCGTACTGGAGGGGGACATTGTCGACGAGGTAGTCGCTCTTGAAGACGGTAAAGCGGCCGAAGGGCTCGCGACCGCCGGCGGGATCCTCGACGGCGACGTCCAGGAACCGCTCCCGGTTGTCGTACCAGATATCCCAGGGGCCGTCGGCGGCGGTGCTGTCCTCCAAGAGGGCGGCGATGGTGTATTCGACGGCGGAGTTGGCCAGGGCCTGGGCCCGGAGGCGGTCGGCGGCGCCCGCGCTGATCTCGCGCTCGACGCGCGCGCCGTGCAGGAAGCTGTACATGAACAGCGACAGGCCCGCGAAGACCCAGAGGACCACGATCAGGATGATCCCCCTCCGGGTTCCGGGGGCTTGGTCGCGGCTGGCCGGTCCGTGGCGCATGGGGTCTGGCCTCATCAGGATCCCGTCGCGGCGGCGTCGAGCTGCGTCGCCGGCGGCGAGGCGAGACAGCGAACGATCGTCTTCAGAATGCGCTCGTGCGTCTCGCCCTGCCGCTCGATGCGGATCGTCAGGGTCACCTCGACCGCCTGGGGGAGCGCATTCGCCTGCCGGGAGTCCCAGCTGTCGTACCAGGCCGTGCCGAGGCAGTAGCGCAGGCGAAGGGAGACGGCCTCGGGGGCGATCTCGGTCCGATCGAGGTCCTCGTCCTGCTGGACGGTCGGCGTGTTCAGGAGGGTTTGCTCGGCGCGAACGAGTCCCCGCTCCGGCGTTGCAGCGTCGTCGTCGATGAAGTAGAGGACGCGCGCCAGGTCGATCCGGCGCGGACGGTCCGCGTCCTCGACATCGACCGGCCCCATCCGGAAGGGGTCGGGAAGGACGGCGGCCGTGACGAAATCGATCCGGTCCCGCGACTCCGGTTCCTCGCCCTCGTGCTCGCCGGAGAACCCGCTGTCGTAGATTTCGGAGGGCTTGACCGCAAGGCGGAGGTCGGCCGCGAGCCGGTCGAGGGCCTGGCGGGCGACCTGATCGAGCTCGGCCTGGATCTCGCCGCGCCGCGAGACGGAGCGGCCCGCCGCAAGCGTGCCGAAGATGGCGGAGGCGATCACGGCGCTGATCACGACGGCCAGGAGGATCTCGATGAGCGTGAAGCCAGCGCGTGGGCGGGGAGGGACGGGGGGACGTGTCCCGGATCGCAGGGGGGAGCGGGAACGGGTCATACGCGTCTCCTGTCCTTATCGGCCCGATCCGCCCGCGGAAGCGCCGCTCGTGGCCGCGGCGCCGGCCTGGAGTCCGGCCAGCGCCCCGGCTTGCCGATCCAGCATCCACTGGACCACGGTCAAGTCCCGGGTGCCCCCCCGGTCGGGCCACTCGACCGTCAGGACGATCTCGTAGAGGCCCAGCCAGGATGTGGTCCGGCTGTCGATCCGGTAACGGAAGTCCGGCTCGCCGAGATCGCCGAAGTCCCCCTCGTCATCCTGTGTCACGGGGATCAAGCCGGCGTCGAGTTCGGCCAATTTCGACTGGGCCAAGTGCGACGCCGTCGTGGCATGGCGGGCCACGGAGGCGGCCCGCAGCCCGACCGCGAAGCCCTGGGCGATCCCGACGATCGCGATGCCGAGAACGACCATAGCGACCAAGACCTCGAGCAGCGTGAGGCCGCGTCCCGGCGTCCCGGGTCCCGCGGCCGGCCTTCCGTGGGGTGGGCGACAGCGGATCATGGTGGGGGCACGCATCCGGGACCCGGAGCTAGGGGCCCGTCTCCGTTGACTGCGGCCGGCCCCGTTGGCCGGAAGCCGATTGAAGGACGTCGTCCATCTCGTCCGCCGGCACGATGCGAGCGCGGCCGGTGACGCCGCGGATCTCGACGGCGCCCCGGTCCCCCTCCTCATTCTCGACGAGGATGACGGCCTCGTCGGCGGAGCCGTCGGCGTGGAACCGGATCTCCACGGCGTCCGCCGGGGCGGGTTCGTCGTTGACCCGGACCGTTCCGAACCGGGCGCCGTCGGCAAGGGCGTAAGGCTTCCCTTCGCGTCCGGGCATCTCGAACCAGCGGCCGGGGGCGGTGAGGGGCTTCCGCTCCTCCTCGATCCAGAAGGTGCCGTCTGGGGGGGCGAGGACGAGTCGGGTGCGGAGGCCGCGGAGAACGGCGCGGGCGCGGCCTTCGCGGGCGGCGGCGAAGACCAGCTCCGTGCCGCGGCTGACCCGGAGGGCGGCGAGCGAGCCGGCCAAGCGGGGCACCGTGAGCGCCGCCACGACGAGCAGAACCGCGAGCACGAGCATCAGCTCGAGCAGCGTGAAGGCCCCGTCGTGGCGCGAGTCCCTAGAAGGAGATGTCATCCTCGGTGCCTTCCGCCTTGTCCGGGCCGAGGGAGAAGAGGCTGAACGTTTTGGACCCGCCCGGGCCCGGATAGGAATAGCTGTACGGGCTGTCCCAGGGGTCCAGGGGGATCTGCTTCTTGTTGATGTAGGGGCCCTTCCACTTGGCCGGGTCGCTGATGCCCGCCGGCATCTCGATAAGGGCCTGGAGCCCCTCGTCGGTCGTGGGGTAGCGGCCGAGGTCGATCTCGAAGCTGTCCAGGCCGGTGGCCAGCGTGGCGATGTCGCCCTTGGCGGCGGCGATCCGGGCCTCCTGCGAGCGGCCGGCCAGCCTCGGCACGATGAGGGCGGCCAGGACGCCGATGATCACGACCACGAGGAGCAGCTCGATCAGGGTGAAGCCCCGCGGGTTCCGGTTCCGGCGGCGCGCGCTGGACGGCGTCATGGCGGTCTCCTGCCGAAATGGGGGTTATCGCATGCTGCCCTGCAGCGAGTAGATGGGCAGCAGCATCGAGATCACGATGAGGCCGACGACGGCGGCCATGACGACGAGCAGGGCGGGCTCGAGCAGGCTGACGAAGATCCGCACGGACCGGTCCACCTCCCGGTCATACGCGTCGGCCACGTGCCCGAGCACCTCGTCGAGGCTGCCGCTCTCCTCGCCGACGGCGATCATGTCGACGACGACGGGGGGAAAGTGGGGGCTCCGGCCGAGCGGCTCGGCGAGGCTGCGGCCTTCCTTCACGGCCGCCGCCGCCTCGGTGGCGTCGAGCTGGAGCACCTGGTTGCCGAGCGCCTCGCGCGCGATTTCGATGGCCGTCAGGATCGGGACGCCGCTCTTGAGGAGCGTCCCGAGCGTCCGGGTAAAGCGCGCGACGGCCGTCTTGGTCACGAGATCGCCGATCAAGGGGGCTTTCAGCTTGAGGCGGTCGAAAAGGAACCGCCCCTGCGCCGTCCGGAGCGCGCGCCAGAGCAGAACGCCGCCCATCCCGGCGCCGCCGAGGATCGCCCACCAGTAGGCGAGGCCCGCGTCGCTGATCCCGATCATCACGCGGGTCAGGAAGGGCAGCTGGCCCCCGAGGTCCTTGAAGATCTCCGTGAAGCGGGGGATGAAATAGAAGACGAAGAAGGCGATGGCGAGGGCGGCGACGGTGACGAGGAGGGAGGGGTAGATCAGCGCCCCGGTGATGCGCCCGCGCAGCTCGAGCTCCTTCTCCGCGAAGAGCGCGGCCCGATGGAGGACGTCCTCCAGGAAACCTCCGGCCTCCCCGGCTCGGACCATGCTGACGTAGAGCGGGGAGAAGGCGTCCGGGTGACGCGCCAGCGCGTCGGCCATCGGCATGCCGCCGGCCACGTCCGCGCGCAGCTGTTCGATCACGGCGACGAAGGCCGGGTTGTTGGTCTGCCGGGTCAGCGTCCCGAGGGCCCGGTTGAGGTTCACCCCCGCGCGGAGGAGGTCGGCCAGCTGGCGGCTGAAGAGGGCGGTGTCGGCGACGCGGATGCGCTTCCGCCACGCGAGGCCGGGCGGGCGGGCGTTCGCGCCGTCCAGGAGGCCGGCGCGCGGGTGCGTCGGCGGGCCGGCGTCCGATTTCGGCGCCGGGGCCGCCTTGGCGTCTGCCACGCGCTCCGACCGCGCCTCCAGGTGGAGCGGGAAGAGTTGCATCCGGTCCAGCGTCGACACCGCCGCCTGCTCCGTGTCGGCCACGAGGGTGCCGGTCACGATCCCGCCCGACTCGTTCTTGGCCTTGTAGGCGAAGGTCGCCATGCGTTGGTCCGGGAGTCGCTAAGCAGGCCGCCGGCCGTCCGCAGGAAAAACGCCCGTCGCTACCGGGAAGACGAGCGCCGTGAATTCATCGGAGCAAGAAGATCCGCTTAGAAACGGTCCTCCTTGGTCATCCGCAGCACCTCATCCGGCGTCGTCTTACCCTCCCGCACGCGCTCCCAGGCGTCCATGCGGAGGGTGCGCATGCCTTGTTTCTCGATCGCGTAGCGCTTGATGGCGCTGGCGGGCGCGCGGTTGAGGATCATCTCGCGGAGGGCGTCGTCCATCGTGAAGAGCTCGAAGAGTCCCGTCCGGCCCCGGTAGCCCGTCCCCCGGCACTCCTCGCACCCGGCGCCGTGGTAAAGCGTGTCGATCCCGGCGGGCATGACGCGCTCGAGGACCTTGAGGTTCGACGGCCGGTACGGCTCCTTGCACTTCCGGCAGATGGTCCGGAGGAGGCGCTGGGCCATGAGGCCCTCGACGGAGGAGGCCACGAGGAAGGGCTCGATGCCCATGTCGATCAGCCGCGTGACCGCGCTGGCCGCGTCGTTCGTGTGGAGGGTCGAGAGGACCAGATGGCCGGTCAGGGCCGCCTGGACGGCGATCTCCGCCGTCTCGAGGTCGCGGATCTCGCCGATCATGATGATGTCGGGGTCGTGGCGGAGGATCGACCGGAGGGCGTTGGAGAACGTCAGGCCGATCTTGGCGTTGACCTGGATCTGCTTGACCCCGTCGAGCTGGTACTCGACGGGATCCTCGACGGTGATGATCTTGTCCTCGACGGCATTGATCTTCTGGAGGGCGGCGTAGAGGGTGGTCGACTTGCCGCTGCCGGTGGGGCCGGTGACGAGCAGGATGCCGTGGGGCTCGCCGACGAGGCGCTCGAAACGATCGTGAACCTCGGGAGGCATGCCGAGGTCCTGGAGGGGCAGGAACATGGTGGCGCGGTCGAGGAGCCGGAGAACGACGCCCTCGCCGTGGACGTTCGGGATGACGGAGACGCGGATGTCCACCTCGCGGCCGCCGGAGCGGAGTTTGATCCTTCCGTCTTGGGGGAGGCGCTTTTCGGCGATGTTGAGGTTCGCCATGATCTTCAGGCGGGAGATGATCGCCGCCTGGAAGCGCTTGATCTGGGGCGGGGTGGAGACGCGGTGCAGCACGCCATCGACGCGCAGGCGGATCCGGAGGTCCTTTTCGAGGGGCTCGACATGGATGTCGCTGGCCCGCTCCTGGATCGCCTCGAGGAGGAGCTGGTTGACGAACTTGATGAGGCTGGCGTCCTCGGCCAGCTCGAGGTCATCCTTCGAGGCGGTCTCCTCGTCGTGGATGAACTGGAGGTCGCCCTGGCCGTCGGCGATCATGCGCTCGACCGTGTCGGCGCCGACGCCGAAGTGCCGCTTCAGCAGTTTCTCGATCTCCCGCGCCTTGGCGAGGACCGGTTCCACGCGGCCGCCGACGAGGAGGCTCATCTCGTCCACCGCCCGCAGGTCGAGCGGGTCGGCGATCGCCACCGTCAGACAGCCGTTCTCGCGCTTCAGCGGAAGGCACCGCCCCTCGATCACCGCCTTCATCGGGATCGAGCGGATCAGCTCCGCGTCGATCGGGACGGCGGCGAGGTCGACCACGGGCATCGCGGCCTGGCGTCCGAGCGCCGCGAGAACGGCGTCCTCGGTGGCGTGGCCGAGGCGGATCAGGGCCTGCCCGATCCGTTCCCCCGCCTGGCGCTCCGCCAGCGCCGCCTCCACGTGCGCCGCCGTGCACGCCCCCTGCCGAACCAGGATCTCGCCGAGTCTCATGGGTTGTCGTCTTGAACCGGGGCTGGGTTAGCGCAGCAGGCCGAGGCGGATCAGCTCCAATTCCTGGCGGGCCGTGGTCACCTGGGCAAGCTCCTCCTGCGTCTTCCGGAGCCGCTCCTCGAGCGCCAGTCGGTCGCGCCGCCCGGCGCGCGCCGCATCGCGCGCCGCCGCGTCGCCCGCCGCGTCCGCGCGCAACTGCGCCTCCGCCTTCTCGCGCGCGGCCCGCTCGGCCTCGGCCAGCTCGCCTTGGAGCGCGACGACGCGCTCGACGAGGAACCTTACGGCGGCCGCCTCGTCGGGGTCCGAGATCCGCAGCGCCTCCATCGCGCGCGCGATCCGCTCCGCCGCCGTCTCCGGGCGCCGGAAGACGTGCCGGAGCATCCGCGACCGTTCCTCCAGCAGCTTCCCGTAGCGGGGCAACTGGTCGGGGGCCAGCAGGGTTTTCACCTTCTCCGTGGTCTCGTTGTAGAGCCGCTCCGCTTCGGCGCGGATGGCGGCCCAGTCCGTGTCGCGAAAGCCGCCCGCCCGGGCCTCCTCGAACCGCTTGCGCATGAGGTCCGCGGCGGATTGGGTGAGGGTCCCGATCCGTTCGCGTTGCTCCGGAGTCAGCGCGAGCTCGCGCTGGAGGTCGTCGATCGACGGGCCGATCCAGCGGGCCGGGGAAGCAGGGCGCGGGCCTCCCGGGTCGGGCGCCTTCGGCATTTCGTCAAACGTCGCGCGCTGTGCGTCGGTCAGCAGCTCCCGGATGCGCCGCTCGGCCGTCTTCCGTTCCTCCTCCTGCCGCCGACGGGACGCATCGAGGATCCCGCGAACCTGCTCGGTCTGCTCCGGACTGAGGCCCAGCCTCTCCCGGTAGTGGTCCAACTGCCGGTCGGGCGGCGGGTCCGGAGGGGGAAGGGGGGTCTCGGGCAGGGAGGTCCTGCGGTCGGGAACGGGCTCCCCGACGGCCGAAAGGGCCAACGCCAGAAGGAACCCCGCGCGGGCCGGTGTCGTTCGATTCATCAGAGGGATCTCCCCCTCTTAATACGGGCTGAACGCATCTTAGCATCAAGAATAGAGGTGAAACAGACGATTTTTAATACGGCACGGATGGACGGCGAGGCGCGGCGGAGAGACCGCCGCTGCGAAACCCGTTCTCGGCGCCTTGTTTATGGAGGGGGCCTCGGCCCGGGGGCGGGCCGGAGGCCCCGCGCCCATGGCCTCGACGTATTCCGATGCCGTGATGGAGCACTTCCGCAACCCGCGGAATTGCGGGGAGTTGGAGGACGCGTCGGCGGCCGGCGAGGCGGTCAACCCCCTCTGCGGCGACCGGCTGCGGCTCACGCTGAAGATCGGGGGCGGGCGGATCGTGGCGGCGCGGTTCAAGGCCTTCGGGTGCGTGGCCGCCATCGCCAGCGCATCCCGGCTGACGGAAATGTTGGAAGGACGGACGCTGGAGCAGGCCCGGGCGCTGACGAACCGGGAGGTGGCCGACTCGCTTGGCGGGCTTCCCGGGGCCCAACAGGCCTGCTCGGTCCTGGCGGAACAGGCGCTGCGCGAAGCACTGGATCGATACGAGGCGGCAACATCCGATTGATGGGGAGTTGACATGGAAAAGCTCACGGGCCCCCGGCTCTTCACGCTGGACGAGGCGCAGCGCATGCTGCCGCTCGTCCGTTCCATCGTGCGCGACATCATCGAGCGCTATGCCGCCTTCAAGGACCGCGTCGAGTTCTACCGGGCCGGCCAGGAGGCCCTCAAGCAGGGCTTCCCGCCGCCCGACGGCTGGCACCGCGAGCGGGTGGCCCGGGAGATCGATGCGCTCAAGGACGATGTCATGGCGGTTGTCGGCGAGCTGACCGAGCTGGGGGCGGACCTGCGCGACTACGAGGAGGGGATGGTCGACTTCCCGGCGCGGCTGGGCGAGGACATCGTCTACTTGTCGTGGAAGCTGGGCGAGGACAAGGTGGGGCACTGGCGCCCCCTCGACGGCACCGACGGCCCGCGCCGCGCGCTCGAGGAGATCCACGAGGAGGCGGGCGGGGCTCCGTTCTGAGCGGGCGGATCCCATCCCGCTCGCTTGACCGCCCCCTCCGCCGGCCCGGTCGTCCCGCCAAGACGGCCGCGCCGCCCTTCATTTCAAGGCCGCGAGGATCTGTTCCGTCGTCCACGCCGGCTCGCTCACGGTCAACGCCTCCTCCCGTCCCGCCGCCCGGAAGGCCTCCCGGATCCACGTCGCGTCGAATCTCCCCTGCGCGTTATGGATCACGAGCTCGCCGCCGTCGGCCGCGACGAGGATCCCGGCGGTGCGGAGCCCCCCGACGCGGAGCATGCCCGGCTGGGCGCGGTCCCCGGTCCAGGAGGCCGGGTCGCCGTCATCGAGTCCCCGGACGTCCACGATCGTCTTCGCGATCTTCACCCCGGGCGGGACGAGGGCGCGGGCGAGCAACGCCGCGGGTCCGGCCTCGCCGAGGCCGACGAGGTGCCGCACGGGGGCGTCCTTCCGTGCCGCGATGTCCTCGAGGGCGGTCAGGATGTCCTGCACGCGCCAGGCGAGGGGACTCCGGTAGAAGGTCGATGGGAAATTCTCGGCGTTCCGGTCGCCGGCCCGGATCTCCGGCTCTCGTCGGGAGGGGGGCTTGAGCTCCAACCGAAAAACCGACAGGCCTTTCAAGACGGCCGCCCACGCCGGCTGGGCGCCGGTATCGGCGGCGCCCTCCGACTCGACCTGGGCGAACAGGACCGCGGGAGGGGCCAGTCCCGCGTCGTCCCGGACCCGGTGGGTGATCTTGAATCCCGCGCACGATCGCGGGTACTGAAGAAAACGCTCGGCGAGCTGGGTCGGCGGGTCCTGTCGCATCGTGGCCGACACGGGGATGTCCTCCCTCCGGACGTCGGTCGCGGGGGGATACTCGGCGTGCAGCGTGAGGCGCAACGCCGGGCGCATCCGCTGCGCGAAGGTCTCCAGCGAGACCGCATCCCGCGGGCGCAGGCCGTCGAGCTGCGCCCGGATCGCCTCTTGCAGGGTCTGCGTGAGCTTCGCCCGGTCGGCCGCCCCGGCGGGCATGGGGTGACCGGGCCCAAAGACGGCGAGCGCCTCCCGCGGCTCCACCTCGAACGGCGCCTCGGGCAGGCCGAAGACCTCCATCGGCTTGGATCCGGGGGGCGGGGGCGGGCTCAGCAGCCAGGTCGTGAACCAGTCGTAGATCGCCTCCCGCGAGGCCTTGTTGTAGTTGTGCCCGGCCTTCTGCTGCACGCACGCGAAACGCTCGGGGACGCCCAGCCGCTCGTAGACCGCCCGGATCGCCGGCGCCTCCAGCACCGGGTTCAACCGTGTCCAGTCCCCTGTCGCCGAGACCAGCAGGAGCGGCCTCGGGGCTGCCGCCGCCGCGATCTCGACGTTGTTCAGGTCGATCCGCAGCAGCGGCGCGTTCTCGCAGAGACATCCGCCCTGGAACTCGCCCGCGACCATGCAAACCGGCGCCGCGCAGGCGATCCGGTCGTCCACGGCCGTCAGCAGGAAGGTCTGCGTCCCGCCCCCCGAGGCGCCGGTCGCCCCGATCCGCTTGGGATCGACATCGGGCAAGGCGCAAAGGAAGTCGACGGCGCGAAGGCTGTTCCAGAGCTGGAGACCGAGGAGGCTGATCCCCCACGGGGTGTCGCCGAAGGGCGGGTCGGCGCGGTGCGGGATCTGGGTGCAATCGCCGTAGCCGACCATGTCGTACGAAAAAACGACGCAGCCGAGCCGGGCCAGGGTGATGGCTCGGCCGGGGACGGATCCATCCGGATCGTCGTGGAAGCGGCCGTGTTTCCAGTGACCGTGGGGCGAGACGATACCCGGGCAAGGGCCTTTTTTGTTGAGCGGCCGGTAGAGGTTGCCGGTCAGGTGGAAGCCGGGCCACGTCTCGACATGGACCTTCTCGACGGAATACCCATCGCGTTCGATCTTGCCGAAGATGACGGGTGCCAGCGGCGGCCGGTCGAACGGGGGCCAGAGACCGGCTGAGACCAGAACCTGCAGGCGGATGTCGTCGGCGCGTGCCTTCCAGGACTCCGGCGTCGCGGAGTGGCGCGCGAGCCGCTCCCGCCAGGCGGGGATCTCGGGCGGCGGAGGCTCCGCGGCGCGGAGGGCGGGCGCCAGAAAGGCCAGCGCGGCCAGGAGCATCGGGGCGGCGAGGTGACGGGGGGGCATGGAGCGCATCCGACAGGAGCGGCGGGGACAAACCGATCCGTTATTATATAGATGAACCGCGTTGCGCGCCGCAAGGAAAAGCCCGGGGGGCCGGGCTCCGGAGAGGCGCACCGACGCGGCCGCGTTGCCTTTGCCTCCCGACGGTGGTAGACTGCGGCCCGGCCGGCGTTCGAACGCGCGCCGCCCCGACATACGATCGCCGACCGCGATCCCGGCACGGATCTCCCCGGTTTCCCGTATGACCCGCGTGACCGCCGACGAGGCCTACGCTCACTGTCTTCGCGTCGCGAAACGGTCGCGATCGAGTTTCCTGCCCGCCATGCGCCTTCTCGCTCCGGAGAAGCGCCGCGCCCTTCTGGCCGTCTACGCGTTCAGCCGCGCCTGCGACGACATCGCCGACGAGCCGGGGCTCGCGGCCGGAGATCGCCTCCGCCGGTTCGCCGACCTCCGCCAGCTCCTCCACGACGCCTACGCCGGCCGCACGGAGACCCCCCTCGGGGTCGCCCTGGCCGACTCCGTCCGGCGCTTCATCATCCCCAAGGAGCACTTCGCCCAGCTCATCGTGGGGTGCGAGAGCGACGGCACCGTGACCCGCTATGCGACCTTTTCCGAGCTGCGGACGTACTGCTACCGGGTCGCCTCCACCGTCGGGCTCATCGGCCTGGAGATCTTCGGGTACGAGGATCCCGTCGCGCGCGAGCTCGGCGAGGACCTCGGCATCGGGATGCAGCTGGTCAACATCCTTCGCGACGTGAAGGAGGACGCGGCGCGCGGCCGGATCTACCTGCCGCAGCAGGACCTGCGCGAGTACGGCGTCGCGGAGGAGGAGATCCTGCGGGGATCGATGACGGACGCGATCCGTCGGCTCCTGGCCATGCAGGCGGCGCGCGCCCGGGAGTTCCTCGACCGGGGCGGCAAGGTGGTGCCGCTGGTCGTCGAGGATGCCCGCCGCTGCCTCGCCTTGCTCCGGGCCTCCTATGTGGCCCTCCTCGACCGGATCGAGCATGCCGGCTACGATGTCTTCCGGCGGCGGATCCGCCTGGGGATGGGCGAGAAGCTCAGCCTGCTCTTCAAGGCGTGGACCGGCCGGCTGACGAGCGCGCTGTAGGCCTCAAGCCGGGCTCCCTGGCGCCATGCGGCTCTTCGATGCCCATTGCCATCTCCAGGACGAACGCCTCGCGGGGCGTTTGCCCGGGCTCCTGGAACAGGCCCGCCAGGCGGGCATCGCGCGCTGGGCCTGTTGCGGCACCGCCGAGGCGGACTGGCCGGCGGTGCTCCGTCTGGCGAAGGCCCACCCGGGGGTGATCCCCTGCTTCGGGCTCCACCCGTGGCATGTCGGCGGCCGCTCCGCCGCGTGGACCCGGGCGCTCGAGGAGATCCTGCGCACCTGTCCGAGCGGCGTCGGCGAGATCGGGCTCGACCGGCGGGCGGCGCCGCGCGACGACGCGCAACAGGAAGAGGCCCTGCTCGCGCAGCTCGACCTGGCGCGCCGGCTGCGGCGGCCGGCGGTGATCCATTGCCTCCGGGCCTGGGGCCGCCTGCTCGATCTGCTGTCCGGTTTCGGGACGCTGCCGGCGGGGCTGATGCTTCACGCCTTCGGCGGGCCGCGCGAGGCGATCGACCCGCTGGCGTCGCGCGGCGCGTATTTTTCCTTCTGCGCCGCGGCGCTCTCCCCCCGGGGGCGGGCGACGCGCGCCGCCCTCGAGGCGGTGCCGCTCGACCGCCTCCTCCTCGAGACGGACGCCCCGGATTTCCCGCCCGATCCAGCGGGACGGGCCGTGAACGAGCCGGGGAACCTCGCGCTCCTCCTCGACCGAGCCGCCGCAATTCGCCGCCTCGACCCGGAGGCGCTCGCGGCGGCCACCTGGGAGAATGCCTGCCGGCTCTTCGCGCCGGCGATGCCGTGAGGGCCGCGCCATGCCGCACGACGTGTTCGAGCGCACCGCGCTCCGGATCGGGAGGGAGGGGCTCGCGCGCCTCCGCCGCGCCTTCGTCTGCGTGGCCGGTCTCGGCGCCGTCGGCGGCTATGCCGCCGAGGCCCTCGCGCGCGCCGGCGTCGGGCGGCTGCGGGTCGTCGACTCCGGCGTCGTGCGCCGCTCCAACCGGAACCGCCAGCTCTACGCCCTCGCGTCCACCACCGGACGCCCCAAGGCCGAGGTGGCGCGCGAGCGCATCCTCGACATCCAGCCCGGATGCCGGGTCGAGGCGCTGACGCTCTTCGTCGAGGCCGGCACGATCGAGGCCGTGCTCGCCGGCCCGCCGGACGCGGTGGTCGACGCCATCGACAGCTGCGGCCCGAAGGCCGCGCTGATCGCCGGGGCGGTCGGGCGCGGCCTGCCGGTCCTCTCCAGCATGGGCGCGGCGACGCGCACCGATCCGTCGCTGGTGCGCGCCGGCGATCTTTTCACGGCCCAGGGCTGCCCGCTGGCGCGCATGCTGCGGCGGCGGCTGCGCCGGCTTGGGGTCGACCGGGGCGTGCGCTGCGTCTACTCGCTCGAGACGCCGGCCCCGTGCGCCATGCGGGAGGCCCCGGACGCATCCTGGCGCGGGCGCCCGCGGCACGCGCTCGGGAGTCTGCCGACCCTCCCCGGCCTTTTCGGCCTCTGGCTGGCGCACGAGACGCTCGCGCTCCTGCTGGGCGGCTTCCCTCCCGCCGCGCCCCCGCGGTAGCAAAGGCCGGGCGGCGCGCCCGGCGGCCCCGCCGGGTGACCGCGCGATCGTCAGTCCACCACGACCACCGCGTGGATGTCCAGGCGCGGGACCGTCACCCGGATCCTCCCGTTCTCGTAGCCGGCCTCCAGCGCCGGCCCCCCCGGCTCGAGCGTCACGCGGGCCGGCTTCGCCTCCCGGCGGATCGTTACCGTCAGCGGCCCCGCCGGCGGAATCGCATCATGGATCGGATTCTGCCGGTCGGCGTGCGGGCCGGCGGTGTTGACCAGGTTCACGAGGAGGCGGCCGCTCTGGCGGGCGACGGAGACGTCCACGTCCCCGGCGCCCGTCACCTCGACAAGCGGCGCCGGGAAGACCTCCCGGACAATGTCCGTGAGGAACCGGCGCGAAGCGGCGCTGCGGTTCCCGAGGTACCCCTGCGCGAAGTCGAACCAGAGGGTCGCGATCCGGCCCTTTCCCAGCGGGGCGACGGTGGCCGCGGGGACGGACGCCGAGGCGGCGTCTGCGGCGGCGTGGAGCCGTCCGAAGGGCTTCGTCTGGGGCCCGGGCTTCACGGGCTGGCACTCCCCCTTGAATGCGACAAAGGCCTCCCCTTGCGCCAGGTGGCGCGGGTCCTTGACGGGGAGGCCCTCCGGCGTCGCGCCCGTCGCGTCGGCGAAGAGCGCCGCCGTGCGGGGGCCGACGAGGAGGAGGCTCCCGCCCCCCTTTGCATAGGCGAGCAGCTCGTCCCGGAAGGCCGGCTCGAGATAGTCCCACTCCGGGACGACGATGATCGGCCAGTCCGCCATGCGGCCGGCGAGGTGGTGCTCGCCGACGACGTCCACGCAGTGTCGATCCTCGAGCAGGGCCTGCAGGGTGCCGTGGACGCGGTTGAGGTCCCGGTTGAAAAGACCGTTGATCCGGCGGTAGTGGCCCGCGGTCGAGAGAAGCAGCGCGATCTGGGGGACGGGCTTCGATCGATGGCAGAGCGCCTGCCGTGCGCGGCAGAAGGCGGCGGCTTCCCCCATCAGGGGAATCTGCTCGTCGAAGACGGAGCCGTCGCGCTTCTGCTTGAAGTAGGCTTGGAAACCGCCGCCGAGGGCGACCACCACGGCGGCCTCGCGCTGGAGCTGCGGGACGCTCTTTTGGAGCGTCGGCCCTTTCCCGCCCCTCCGGGCGAAGCTCCACGCCATCAGATCCCAGGGCTTCCCCTGCCACGCGAGGTAGCGGGCCGAGAGACGGGCGGAGTTGACGCTGTCCTCGGGCGAGTAGTCGCCCGACAGAAAGTCCACCGGCGCGTTGACCGGCTCCGCCATGTGGTCGGTGTAGGCCCAGTTGCTGCAGATCTGGAAGCCGGGGTGCGTCCGCTTGACCTCCTCGATGTAGCGGCGAAGGTAGCGGCGGAAGGCCTCGCGGTGGAACTGGAGGAACTCGACCCAGTGCGGGTCGCCGGGCTTGCGGGGGACGTCGGCGATCCCCGTCGCATCCCGGAAGGCCTTGAGCGCCGCATCGCCCCAGTCCGGCACCGAGGCCCAGCACTCGCCGTCGACCCACGCGCCGTCCACGCCGTACTCCCCGGCCAACTCGCGCAACTGGGGGATCAGGAGCTTGTCCGCGTACGGGCCGAACAAGGAGGTCGCCTTGCCGTTCGGTTTCCCGTCCGCGTTGACGGCGGCCCAGTCGGGGTGGGCGGCGACGGCGGCCGAGTCCCAGACGCCGGAGTAGTGCATGTAGAGGGCGACGCCGTGCGCGGCGGTGACTTCCCGCCACGTCTTCAGGGGATCCCCGATGATGCCGGGGGCCCGGTGACCGACCCGCGTCGGGTAGCTGGAAAGACCCGGATGCCCCTTGCAATCGATCTGGAGATAGTCGGGCTTCACGAGGCGGATGATGTTCTCGATCATCGCCGGGGTGGTGTTCTTCCCGACCTCGGTGCAGTCCTTGCCGGCGTGGAAATCGAAGTGGACGCCGAGGAAACTCTCGGCGCGCGTCAGGCGCTTCGGGGCGTCGGCGGCCGCGGCGCCGCGCGGCGGGGGCGCGGCGAGCCCGGCGAGTATCAACGCGAAAGACAGGACCCTCGTTTTCATAAGGCGCTCCCTCGGTTCCCTTGGCCCGACGTGCCTCGCCGCCGAACGGCCCCGAGTGTAGCGGTTATTCGGGCGGCATGCTAGCGTTGGCGGGTTTCGGGCGGGGCCGGGTCGGACTGACGGCGGCCGTCCGGGGGCCTGTATGCTTTCCGAACCTTCCGGCACTCGGGACAGGGGGGCGCACGCGCCGGCATGACTTGATGCTTTCCGATCGATCGTGTACAAGTGGCACCCTATCCCCTCTCGAGGATCTTCTCATGCCCCTCGCCAATTGCCGCCGATGCCAGCGGGGCTCCGTGCTTGTCGCCGCCCTGGTTGCAGCCTCGAACGCGCTCTTCCCGGTGTTCGCCGCCCCCGCCGAGGTCCCCGAGTCCGCGCGCAAGATCCCCGTCGCCTACGAGGTGGACGTCGTGGTGGTGGGCGGCGGCGCGGGCGCGGTCGCCGCCGCGGAGGCCGCGGCGAAGGCGGGCGCGAAGGTCTTCCTCGCCGCGCCCCGCACCTACCTCGGCGAAGACGTCGCCGGCACGCTGCGCGTGTGGACCCGCCCCGGCTGGGAGCTCACCACCGCCCTGGCGAAAAAGCTCTTCGGCGCCGGCGCGGCCGAGACCCCCGCCGCCCCCGCCACGGGCGGGCTGGCCCTGAAGTACGAGGCCGACCGCCCCTCGGGCCCGCAGCACAGGGACACCCATCCGCCCGCGATGCTTGTCGATGGGAAGTGGGGCAACCCCGTCGATCAGAGCGTCCAGTACGATGGGCCCGTCACGCTCGTGGCCGATCTCGGCGAGATCCGCGACGTCGCCACCGCCTGCCTGATGGTCTTCCACGCGAAGGACTTCCTGGCGGACGCCGTCGAGGTCGCGGTCAGCACCGACCGAAAGGCGTGGAAGGCGCTGCCCGAGATCCGCAACACGGCCGAGGCGGGGTCGGAGACGACCGCCGCCGTTCCCTTCGCCGCGAAGGTCGATGCGAAAGTCCGGTATATTCGTTTCTCGGTGAAGCCGTCCGCCGGGGCGAAGCGCGTCCTGGTGGGCGAGATTCTCGTGGCCGCTCCCGCGGGGGCCGCCGCCGCGGAGGGCGGGGCGAAGGAGAAACCGGGCGAGGCGGCGGCCGCGCTGGTCCGGCCCCTCCACGTGAAGCGGACCCTCGACGAGGCCCTCATCGCCGCTGGGGTTCCGTACCTGCATGGGTGTCTCGCCTCGGACGTCCTGCGCGACGCCTATGACAAACCGTGCGGGATCGTGATGGCGAACCGGAACGGCCGCCAGGCGGTGGTTGCGAAGGTCGTCATCGATGCGACCGACCGCGCCTGGGTGGCGCGGATGGCCGGCGCGAAGGCGAAGCCCCTCCCCCCCGGCCCGCACACCTTCCACCGCGTGGTCGTCGGCGGCGAGCTGCGAACCGGTCCCGGCGTCTCCGGCCGAACCCTCGCCGAGTCGTTCGGCGGGAAGCCCGTCCACGAGTACACTCTGAAGCTCGACCTGCGCGACGGGCGCTGGGACGCCTGGGCGGAGGCGGAGCAGAAGGCCCGCGACCTGACGTACCACCCCGACCAGCTCGCCACGTCCGACTTTCTTTTCCAGGTGCCGCCCGACGCGCTCGTCGCGGAGCGGCCGGCCGAAGACGGCGCGTGGCCCGGCGCGGGGAAGGTCGATCTCGGCGCCTTCAAGCCCGCCGGCGTGGAGCGATTTTACGTGCTCGGCGGCTGCGCGGACCTGCCGCGCGCGCAGGCGGAGCGGCTGCTCGAGCCGCCCGCCCTGATCGAGGTCGGAGCGCGGATCGGCGCCGCCGCCGCCGCGGAGGCGAGGAGTCTGGCCACGCCGCGCGACGTGAAGGTCGCCGGCAAGGCCGCCGCGGGCGGCCCCGGCGACGCGAAGGAGCTGCTGGACGGCGTCCGTCCCTTCCAGAAAGCGGCCGCGACGGTCGATCAGCCCGCCCGCGGCCTCCCGGTCCTCGGGCGCTACGACGTCGTGGTCATCGGCGGCGGGACGAGCGGGGCCCCGGCCGCGATCGGCGCCGCCCGGCAGGGCGCGAAAACCCTGCTGGTCGAGTACCAGTGCGGCCTCGGCGGCGTCGGCACCCTCGGGATGATCAGCTCCTATTACTGGGGCAACCGGGTCGGGTTCACGAAGGAGGTCCCCGGCGGCAACAGCTGGAAGATCGAGCAGAAGATGGAGTGGTGGCGGTCCGAGGCGCGAAAGGCGGGGGCGGAGATCTGGTTCGCGGCGGCGGGCTGCGGGGCCTACGTCGACGGCGGGCGCGTCCGCGGCACGATCGTCGCCACCCCCCAGGGGCGCGGCGTCGTTCTCGCGAAGGCCGTCATCGACGCCACCGGCAACGCCGACGTCGCCGCCGCCGCCGGCGCGGAGACCGTCACGACCGGCGCCGAGGACGTCGCCCTGCAGGGCGTCGGCCTCCCCCCCCGCGAGCTCGGGAAGAACTACACGAACACCGACTACTCGCTTGTCGACGACACCGACCTGGTCGACATGTGGCGCTTCTTCGTCGCCGGCCGACAGATGGCGAAGAACGCCTTCGACCAAGGACCGCTCATCGACAGCCGCGAGCGGCGCCGCATCGTCGGCGACTTCACCGTCACCATCCTGGACGAGGTCCTCGACCGGACCCACCCGGATACGCTGTTGCAGGCCTACTCGAACTTCGACACGCACGGCTACACCGTCGAGCCCTACTTCACGATCCACTTTCCCCACAAGAAGGGGATGTCCACGAACGTCCCCTACCGCGCAATGCTCCCGAAGGGGCTCGAAGGGCTGCTCGTGGTCGGCCTCGGGATGAGCGTCCACCGCGACGCGCTGCCGGTCGTGCGCATGCAGCCGGATCTCCAGAACGGCGGGTACGCCGCGGGCGTCGCCGCCGCGACCGCGGCAAAGGCGGGCTGTGCGCTTCGCGCGATCGACGTCAAGGCCGTCCAGCGCCACCTCGTCGAGATCGGCAACCTCAAGGAGTCCGTGCTGACGGACCAGGACAGCTTCCCGCTCCCGGCGGAGCGCGTGGCGGCGGCGGTGCTCCAGCCGACCGACGCGTACAAGGACACGGCGGTGATCCTCGCCCACCCGAGGGAGGCCCTTCCGCACGTGAAGAAGGCCTTCGCCGGGGCGAAGGACGACGCGGCACGGCTGCATTATGCGCAACTCCTCTCCATCCTGGGCGACGCCTCCGGGCTGGACGTCCTCGTGGCCGCCGTCGAGGCGGCGCCTGCGCTCGACAAGGGGTGGCACTATGTGGGCATGGGGCAGTTCGGGTCGAGCATGAGCCCGCTCGACGCGGTCTTCTACGCCCTGGGCCGGATCGGGGACAAAAAGGCGACGCCGGCGCTGGTGGCGAAGTTGCGGCTGCTGAAACCCGAGACGGAGTTCTCGCACTTCCGGGCGCTGGCATGGGCGCTCGACCGGATCGGCGACCCCGCGGCGGCGCCGGCGCTGGCCGAGGTGATCGCAAGACCGGGAATCCGGGGAAAGGCGATGCCGTCGATCGGGGCGGTGCTCGACGTGGCGAAGGGAATGAACTGGACGTCGACGGGCGAGCGGGCGGAGGCGCTGCGGGAGCTCTTCCTCGCCCGAGCCCTCTTCCGGTGCGGCGACCACGAAGGGCTCGGGCGGAAGGTGCTCGAGGAGTACACGCGGGACCTGCGCGGGCACTTCGCCCGGCACGCCGCGGCTGTGCTGGAAAAGACGAAATAGGGCGGGAAACCCGGGAGCTCCCCTCGAGGTCGAGCGGGCGTACGGCGTCAGCCACCGCGTGAAGGACGGCGGACGGAAGTCCGGGGTGCAGGAGGAGCGCGCGAGGCGGATCGTGGCGGCGAGGTCGTCGCCGGCGGGAACGCGGACGGGGCCTCCGCGCAGGCCAGGAGGAACGCGATGCGGGATGCCGCCCCGGCCATGTCCGAGCCCCTCCCAAGCCGTTTGCCACCCGCGAATGCCGCATGGTATCCTGGCCGCCCATGACCGCACGAGTCCGGCACGTCTGGATGCTGGCCGCCGCGGGCGCCCTCGGGGGAGGATCGGCCGCGTCCGGCGAAGCCGAGGTTGTCGGCGAGCGCCCCTACGAGCTCGACTGGGCGGGCCGCGTCGCGGACGACACCCCCCCGCTCATCGACTTCGAGAGGCCGGAGGGCTGGCGCGTCGAATGCCATGACGCCGAGGCCTCCTTCGTCCGGACGCGCGAGCAGCGCATCTGGGGCGAGCACGTCGGCAAGCTCACCTACCGCGCGGCCGGCGCGAATCCCGTCGTCCGCATCCTCCCCCCGGCGCCGGTCCGGATCGAGGCCCCCTTCGACGCGGTGACGTGCTGGATCTACGGGAACAACTGGGCGTACGCCCGCGACCCGGAGACGCCGCCCGTCTCGGTGGAGGCGCTATTCGCCGACGCCGACGGGAGGGACTTCGGCGTCCCGCTCGGCCACGTGAACTGGCAGGAGTGGTTCCTTTGCCACCGGCGGCTGGCGCCCGACCAAGCCCGGCGCGTCGCGCGCGGCGGCGCGTTCAAGGGCCTCGCCGTCGCCGGCGGCCGCAACCCGAAGGACCGCGTCCTCTATTTCGACAACCTGGCGGCCTTCGTCGAGGCGTTCCAGCCGCTCGTCTTCGAGCCCCGCCCCGCGCGCGGCATCCCGATGCTCCCCGGACAAGGAACGGGGACCCACACCGGCCCCGGCACGCTCCCCTTCCCCACGCGCCCCGAGACGATCCTCCCCGACAACCTCGAACGGGCGTTCACGACTTCCCTGTCCGAGGACGGCGGCGCCTTCCTGTTCACGTACGCCGGCGCCGATGGCCGCCTGACGTACCGTTTCGAGCCGAGGACCGGGTCGCTCGGGGACTTCACGGCGCGCTGGGAGGGACGGGGCGGAGCGATCCGGCCGTGCGCGGGCGGCGGGCTCCTGCTTCAGGGCACGGGGCCCCCCGTCGCCCCCGAGCGCGCGGAGCCCCTCGGCACGGCGCGCCAGGACGAGGCCGTCGTCTCCCGCTGGCGCCTCCGCGGGGGAGGCCTCGCCGCCGACGTCACCTACACCTGCCGGCTCTGGAACAAGTCGCTCGTCATCGACATCGCGGCGCCGGGCGGGGCCGTCGGCGAGGTGCGCTGGGGCCGCGCCGTCGGGCTCGAGGCCCCGCGGCTCGTGACGCTCCCCTACTACATGTACGGCGCCACGCGCCCCGCGATCGCCGTCTCCGGCCCCCCCGACGCCCCGCTCTTCCTGGCCGCGCACACCGACTGGTGCCTCTCCAACGCCTCCCTCCCCTGGGCCGTCAACGACGTGGCGCCGGAGGGGGTGGCGCTCAACGGCGGGACGCGGTACGTCCCGAAGACCGACGGCCGCCGGAACGACTGCTTCGAGCGGCTCTTCCTCACCCTCTCCCCCCGCTTCGAGGAGGTCCTCCCGACCGTCCCCAACCCGGTCTCACCCTGGAAACGGGTGACGGGGACGAAGCTCTGGCGCGCGCATGGGGCGAGCCCCGACCGCGCGCAGGACGTCCGCCACTGGACGGAGTGCCGGCGGCACGGCATGACCGAGGTGGTCGTGACCGACCACGAGACGATGTGGCGCGACGGCGGCGAGAGCTTCACCTTCCGGACGCGCGCCGCGCCGAAGAAGGGCGGCGACGACGGCGCCCGCGCCTACGCCCGCACGATGCAGGACGCGCTCGGCTTCGTCTACGGCCCCTACAACAACTACACCGACCTCGCGCCCGTGAACGGCTTCTGGCACGTCGACCGCGTCAGCCGCACCCCCGAGAACCAGCTCCAGCACGCGTGGGCGCGCTGCTACGCCCCGAAGCCCGCGCGCGCCGTCGAGCTCTGCGCGCGGCTCGCCCCCGAGATCCAGGCGAAATTCGGCTTCAGCACGGCCTACTGCGACGTCCACACCGCGGTCGCCCCCTGGGACCGCGTCGACTACGACGCGCGCGTCCCCGGCGCGGGCACCTTCGCCGCCGTCTTCTACGCCTACGGCGAGATCCTGCTCCTCCAGAAGGCGGCCTGGAACGGGCCGGTCTACTCGGAAGGGAACCGCCACTTTCTCTACGGCGGCTTGGCCGACGGCAACTACGCCCAGGATCAGCCATACCGGCCCGCGACGCACCCCTGGCTCGTCGACTTCGACCTGCGGAAGCTCCACGACCTGGGCTGCAACTTCGGGATGGGGAACCCCGAGATGTTCTTCGTCGACGCGGAGGACCGCCCCCTCGACCGGTTTCTCGCCGCGACGGTCGCCTTCGGCCATCCCGGCTTCCTCGCCTACGAGTACGGCCTGCCCGGCGCGCTGCGGAGCTACTACCTGCTCCAGCAGCTCCACAGCCGGTATTGCCTGGCCCGCGCGGCGGAGATCCGCTACGCCGACGCGCAGGGGCGGCTGCTCGACACGAGCGCGGCCGTCGCGACCGGAGCCTTCGCCCGCTCGCAGGTCGTGACGCGCTACACGGACGGGACGGTCACCGCCGTCAACGGCCACCCGGCGGAGCGCATGGCGGTGGAGGCCTGCGGCCGGCGGGTGGATCTTCCCCCGGACGGCTTCGCCGGATGGACGGAAGACGGCGCGATCGACGTCCGCAGCGGCGACCCCGGCGGGCGCCGGGCCGACTACGCGGCGACGCCGGCCTACCTCTATGTCGACGGCCGCGGCCGGTTCGTGCGCTTCCCGAAGGCGGCCGGCAACGGCATCGGGATCTGCCGGGCCCTGCCGGGCGGCGCGTGGGAGGTCATCCCCGTCCAGGGGGCGGAGTGCGGTTTCGCCGTGAGCGCCGCGCGCGCGACGGCCCTCGACCGGGCAGGCCAGGAGATGGGGCCCGCGATGCTCCGGGCCGCTCGCGGCCTGACGTACGTCCTTCCCGTCCCCGGCGCCTTTTGTTACCGGCTCGATCCCGGCGAGCCGCCGGCGTCCGCAACCCCCGCCTGCGACCGCGACGACGTCGTCGCCGGCGAGACCGTCATCGTCCGGGGGACGACGGAGCACCGGGTCGTGATCCCGCGCGACGCCGCGCCGGGATCGCGGGTCTGGCGCGAGATCGCGGGCGGCTGGATCGACTTCACCGTCGTTCCGCTCGCGGACGCGGCCGTGGCCCTGGAAGGGAACGCGCTGCGCGTCACGTTGACGAGCCGCCTCGCGAAGACGGCGGAGGCGGAGGTCGCGGTCGGCGCGCGGCGGCAGGCGGTGCGCCTCGAGCCGGGGAAGGCCGCCGTGACGGCGGTGGACCTCGGCGCGCCGTCGGCCGAGGGCGAGGAGGTCCTTGCGGTGGAAGTCCGAGCCGGCGGGCACGCGATGACGGTCGAGCGGGGCCTCCGCACGGCCGAAACCTGGCGCCCCCTCGCCGCGATCCCCGAGCGCTGGCGCGCCGGGATGCGGCTGCGCGGGCGGGAGGAACAGGTCGATCTCGGCGACTCCGGGACCGCGGTGCACCCCCAGACGTCCACGTGCGGCGGCGTTGCCCGGCCCGGCGTCTTCATGCACCCGCCGTGGAAGGGCGGCACGGGGTATGCCTTCCTGGAGTACGACCCGGTCGCGATCCCCGCCGCGCCCCCCGCCGCCTTCCGCGCCCTCGTCGGCAAGGGGGATGGGAGCACGCCCGGCGACGGGATCGAGTACCGCGTCGCGGTCGTCGACGCGTCCGGGACGGAGACCGTCGCGGCGAAGGTGCACGTCCTGAAGCACGAGTGGCTCCCGCTTGAGGCCGACCTCGCGCCGTGGGCCGGGAAGACGGTCCGCCTGAAGCTCGTCGCCGACGTCGGGCCTGCCGGCGACTCGGGCGGCGACTGGGCGTGCTGGGCGGGGATGCGGATCGAGACGCGGGACCGCATGCTGACGCGGACGCTGGACGACGACCCGGAGCCGTACCGGCGCGGCCCGGCGCCGTTCCCGATCGCGCGAACGGAGGAGGGCGACCTGCGGAAGGCGTCGCGGGGGTGGCTCCGCTACGACGGCATGGGGCTGGAAGGCGGAGGAGGCGCGCACCCGACGATCGCCGTCCTGAACGGCATCGAGGTCGGCCCGATGGCGCCGGCGGGCGGCGACGAGACGAAGGGGATCTGGGCGGAGCGGGTAGGCGTCCCCCTGACGCCGGAGGCGATCCGCTCGCTCCGCCGGTTCAACCGGGTGGTCGTGCGCAATCCGGGGCGCGACTGGTTCGCCCTCCGCCGGTTCTGGATCGAGCTGGAATGGCCGGACGGTCGGAGGGGGTCGTCGCTCGTCTCGACGGCCGCCTTCACCCAGCCGCCGGAGTGGGCGCCCGGCACGGGGATCCGGGTGCCCTTCGGCCGCGATATCGAGGTCGGGATCTCGTTCGGGCCGTGAGCGAAACGGCGCGGCGGAGCCACGACGGAAGGGAAACGACGGGGGCCGCCGATCCGCGCGACGAAGGACGAAGGCCACCAACCTGGGAGAAGAACCCTTGAGACTCGCCGCAGCGGCCGCGTTCGTCCTCCTGGCGGCGCCCCTCGCCGGTGCCGAGGAGGGCCCGGCGTGGGCGAAGGCGGACCTTCGCGCGGGGATCATCGGGTGCGACACCTCGCACGTCATCGCCTTCACGAAGATCCTGCACGCCCACCCCGCGTGGCGCGTCCGCGTCGCCGCCGCCTTCCCCGGCGGCAGCCCGGACATCGCGTCCAGCCGGTCCCGCGTGGACGGCTACGTGAAGCAGCTCCGGGAGACGTCCGGCGTCGAGATCGTGGAAACGATCCCGGAGCTGCTCGGGAAGGTCGACGTGGTGCTGCTCGAGAGCGTCGACGGCCGCCCCCACCTCGAGCAGGCGCGGCCCGTCCTGCAGGCGAAGAAGCCCGTCTTCATCGACAAGCCGTTCGCCGCCAGCCTGGCCGACGCGCGGGAGATCGTCCGGATCGCGAAGGAGACCGGGACGCCCTTCTTCAGCTGCTCCTGCGTGCGGTTCCAGCCGGAGATCGCGGCGCTCCGGACCGACGCCGGCGTGGGCAAGGTCACGAAAGCCCAGGGGAGCTCCCCGTTCTCGACCGAGCCGCACCACCCGGACCTCTTCTGGTACGGCATCCACGGCGTCGAGGCGCTCTACACGGTCCTCGGGCCCGGCTGCGTAGCCGTCTCGCGGAAGGCGGAGGGGGACCTCGACATCACGACGGGACGGTGGAAGGACGGCCGCGTCGGCGTCTTCCGCGGCGTCATGAAGGGCGACTACAAGCCGATCGTGAAGGTCTGGGGCGAGACGGGCGAGGTCGAGACGCCGAAGGGGTTCGACTACAACGGCCTGGTGCAGGTGATGGCCGAGTTCTTCCAGACGGGGAGGGCGCCGATCGATCCGGAGGAGACGCTCGAGGTCGTCGCGTTCATGACGGCCGCGCAGCTCAGCAAGGAGCGGGGCGGCGCGGAGGTGACGCTGGAGGAGGCGTGGAGGTAGCGGCTCACCGCACGAACACCCCCCCGATGCCGATGTGGAATCGGGGGGCCGGCGCGCGCCTCACGCCCGTATGCCAGACGACCAGATGCCGGATGTCGAGGACGGGATAGGCGTACTGCGCGTCGTCGAGCGCCGCGGTCTCGACCCCGCGCACCACGCCGGCCACGGAGACGCGCGTCCCCCGCGGCAGCGTCGCCGGGTCGAGGAATGTTTTCTGGTAGGCCAGGAAGCGGCCTTGGGAGAGGGAACGGGCAAACGTGGGTTCGTGGCCCGCGTCCAGCGGCAGTTGAAGGATCTCGAGTCGGGTCTCGGTCTCCGATCGGCGGCCGGACAGGACCTCGCCGCCGAAACAAACCAGCTTGCCCGCGTAGAAGTCGGGGTTCCTCGCGAGATATTCGTACGGGAGCGACCAGTCGACCTGCGCGTGGAGGTCTTCGGGGAGGACGCATCGATGGCCGCAGGCGGGGACGAGGAACAGGGCGGCAGCCGCCCCCAGGAGGAGACGGGCGCGGGGAGACGCGGTCATGGCGCGACCTCCGATGTCGGCGGGCGCGAAACGGGCGCGCGGACAAGCGTACCGGTCATTGTACGATGGCCGGCGCGTCGAAAGCAACCGCCCGGGTTCGCCCGGTCCCCCGCGACGCCCCCCGGCGCCCCGGTGAGCCGCCGCGGGGTGCTCGCTCAGGCCCCGGGGGCCTCCCGAAGCGCGCCCCGATCGAACCGCATCCGCGCCTCCCTCGCGATCTTCTCGAACTCGGCGATTTCGGCATCGGTGAAGATCAGCCCGCCCGCCGCCTCGCTCCGTTTGAACGCGTCGTGCTCGAGCTGCCCCGGCAGGATGGCGCGCCCCTCGGGCGGCGCATTGCCGTGGCCGAGAATGTCGGCCAGCACGGCCTTGACGTTCTCCGCCTGCGTCCGACCCTGCGCAAAGCCGCCGCAGTCGAGCGCCTCCGGCTTGAGGGCTTGAAAGAAAAAGCTCGGGGTGTGCTTCTCGTCGGACGGCCCCTGCCCCCACCGGCTGCGCAGCGTCGGTATCGATCCGCCGGTGTACGCCGCGTAGAGCTCGTTGATCAGCGAGAGACCGTACCCCTTGTGGGCACCGAAGGGCAGCAGGGACTTCGCCTGCGCCGGGTCCGTCGTCTCGTTCCCCTGCCCGTCCACCGCGCAGCCCGGCGGCAGGGGCTTCCCCTCGCGCGCCAGCTGCTGGACCCGCCCCATCGCCACGGTGCTCGTCGCCCAGTCGATGCAGACGGGGAAGCCGACGGCCTCCGTCGTCGGGAAGCCCCACGAGTGGGGGTTCGTGCCGAGGACGGGGTGGCGCCCGCCGAAGGGCACGACCTCGGCCAGGGCTGCGGTGCAGCAGGTGTAGGCAATGTACCCCTTCTTCGCCGCGTCGATCACATACCCGCCGCCCCAGAGATAGTGGAAGGCGTTGTCGACGGTGACGATCCCGACGCCGAAGCGGTCGGCCAGCCTCATGGCGGCGGCCATGGCCTCGAAGGCGACGGCTTGGCCGAGCTTGCGATTGGCGTTCCACTTCTGCACGGCGCGATAGGGGCTCTTGAGCCGCTCCACCTTGGCGCCGGGGACGCAGCCGCCGGCCTTGGACCCGAAGAGCTCGTCGAGATGAAGGGCTTTGATGGCGTTATGGGTCTTGATGCCGTGGCGGGCGGTCAGCTCGGAAAACTGGGCCGCGGCGGCGGCCTCCTTCGCGGTGTAGCCGCGCTTCCTGTAGGCTCGGGCGACGATCGCGTTGTGCATCGCAACCGGCATGATCCACTCGGCCATGGCGTGCTCCCGGGAAAGTAGGGGCGGACGCTGGTTATATAAACGCGAAGACGGCAGTACAGCACATCCGCACCGGCAAATCAAGGGCGGGGGAATTCGCGGGATCGGCGCTCCCCGAACGAGCGTCCGGGCGGTATAATGCCGGCGGATCCATCAGGAGCCGCGCCATGCGACCCGCCCTGCTCCCCTCCATCCTGTTCGCGGCCGCCGCGCTTGCCGGGCCGCCCGCCGGGGCCGCGGAGTTCAAGCCGAAAAAGTCGCGCCTCAACGAAAGCGACATCCAGCTCGCCGTCCACCGCGGCGTCTCCTTCCTCAAGACCGCCGCGCCGCCGGTCTATCATATGGACGACGCCCCCAAGCGCAATCGATCCGAGACCTTCATGCTCTACGCGATGGTCAGCGGCGGTATCGCCCGCGAGGACCCCGTCTTCCAGCAGTATCTCAAGATCGCCGTCGACCTCGTCCCCGAGCGGACCTACGAGGTCGCCTGCGCCGCGATGGCCCTCGCCGAGTTGGACAAGGCGGGCTACCAGTGGAAGCTCCGGCAGTTCGCCCAGTGGCTGGTCGACAACCAGTGCAGGAACGGCCAGTGGAGCTACGGGGAGAAGATCGATCTGCCGGACCCGCCGCCCGCCGGGCCCGCTGCGGTGGCCTCCGGTCCGGGCGGGTCGAACACCGCCCCCCTCTACGGGACCCGCACCGACGGGGCCCCCGCCGACCGCGGGAACACCCGGACGAAGGCGCCGATCAAGCAGCGGCGTCGCGGCCCCGAGTCGGGGGACAACTCGAACTCGCAGTACGCCGCCCTGGGGCTGCGCGCCTGCGCCGACGCGGGCTTTGCCATCGACCCCGTCTGCATCAACGACGCCCTCAAGCAGTGGGCGAAGTCGCAGAACCGCGACGGCGCCTGGGGCTACGCCGAGGGATGGAACTGGGACCAGGATCCCAACCGCGGCTACGGCTGCATGACGGCCGGGGCGGTCGGCGCGATCGCCATCTACCGCTGGATGCTCGGCCAGTCCGCCAAAGTCGATCCCAACGCGGCCGCCGGCTGCACGTGGCTGGCGGCGAACTGGCGCGTTGACGCCGTGCCCGCCGCCGACGGGATGGGCGCTTCTGCGTTTCACTACTACTACCTGTACGGTCTTGAACGGGTGGGCATGCTGATCGGCATCAACACGATCGGGGGCCGCGACTGGTACGACGAGGGCGGCGCGTTGCTGCTCAAGCAGCAGCGGGAGGACGGGTCGTGGCTGAGCCCGAACTGGAACCTCGGGAGCACGGACGGGCCGGTCTGGGATACCTGTTTCGCGATTCTCTTCCTCGCCCGCGCGACCAAGCCGCTGACCTATTCCAAGGGCTGACCGGGATCCGACCCCGCCTCCTCCCGCGCCTTCGCCCCACGCACGCCGCGCGGCATGGAACAGGCGGGCCCCTCCGCCCGGAACGCGAACGGCCGGAGGGGCGGCGCCCTTCGCGATTTGCGCGCCCTGCGGGCCGCCCCCCACGCGATCGGCGGACTCGAATCAACGGGTGACTTCCCCCCTCCCCCCCGCTATACTGTCACCCCATGGAAAACGGATTCGACATCGTCGGCCTCTTCAAGAGCCGCCTCGGCGAGAACGCGGCGCTCCACGCGAAGTACATCAACCCCGCGTGGGCGAAGTCGATGCAGTTGATCGGCTACGACCGCATCTACGCGAAGGCCGAGGGCTGCCACCTCTGGGACACGGCGGGGCGGAAGTACCTCGACTGCATCTCCAGCTTCTGCGTCTCCAACATCGGCCACAACCACCCCCTCGTCCGAAAGGCGCTGCAGGATGTGCTGGGCGAGACCTTCCCCAATCTCATCCAGCTCGACCTCCCGCTCCTCTCGGGGCTGCTGGCCGAGGCGCTGGTGAAGCGCATCCCCTGGCTCGACATGGTCTTCTTCGCCAACTCCGGATCCGAGGCGAACGAGGGGGCGATCAAGTTCGCGCGCCGCGTCACGAAGAAGCCCCGTATCCTGTACGCCGACCATTCCTATCACGGCGTGACCTACGGCTCCCTCTCCGTGACCGGCCACGCGATGTGGCGCGAGGGGTTCGAGCCGCTCCTCCCCGAGACGACCGCGGTCCCCTTCAACGACGCCGAGGCGATCGAGCGCGAGCTGGCCGCGGGAGACGTCGCCGGCGTCATCCTCGAGCCCATCCAGGTCGGCGCGGGGATCATCATCCCCTCCGACGACTACTTCCCCCGCGTGCAGGCCGCCTGCCGGAAGCACGGGGCGCTCCTCCTGTTCGACGAGATCCACACCGGCTTCGGGCGCACGGGCACGTTCCTCGCCTGCGAGCACTGGAAGGTCGAGCCCGACATCGTCTGCCTCTCCAAGGGCCTCAGCGGCGCCATGGTCCCCGTCTCGGCCATCGTGACGCGCCGGGCGATCATGCGCGGCGTCTTCTCCAGCCTCGACCGGTCCGAGATCCATGCCTCCACGTTCAGCGGCAACAACCTCGCCATGGTCGCCGGGCTGGCGACCCTCGCGGTGCTCGACCGCGAGAAGCTGATCGATCGATGCCGCGAGCGAGGCGATGCCCTGCTCGCGGCGCTGCAGCCGTTCGTTCGGAAATACGACCTCGTCAAGGCCGTCCGCGGCAAGGGGCTCCTGATCGGCATCGAGTTCGGCGAGCCGGAGGGGTTCCTGCTCCGGCAGGCCTGGACCCTCATGCACAAGATCAACCGCGGCCTTTTCGCCCAAGCCTTCACCATCCCGCTGCTCGAGAAGCACGCGGTGCTCACGCAGGTGGCGGGGTCGAACCAGGACGTGCTCAAGATCGCGCCCTCCTTCGTGGTCGAGCCGGAGGATCTGGACTGGCTGGTGCGCGCGCTGGATGACGTCTTCGCCGCCGCCCACAAGTTCCCCGGGCCTTTCTGGGAGGTGGCGACGTCGCTGGCGAAGAACGCGCTCTTCTGAGAGACCACGACACGGAAACGCCGGATTCGGAGGGGAATCCGCCCATGGCGCCCGGTCCCGCCCTGAGCGTCAGGGTGCGGCGTCGCGCCGACGCCACGACCGCCCTCATCGCGCTCCTCGCCGCGGCCTGCGCCGGCCCCCCCCCGATCCCCGAAGGGCTCCCGCCGGACTTCTCGGACGAGTGCGTCCTGACCGGGGCCGAGCGGGCGCTCGATCTTCCCGCCGCGCTCGACGCCGCGCGCGACGCCCTCGCCCGCCGCGGGGAGCCCGGCGCCCTCGAACGCGCCTGCGCCCTTCTTCATCACCAACGCCTGGCCGGCCGCGGCGCGCCCGCCGCCGACATCCTTCTCGCAGAGGCCCACGCGCGGATCGCGGACGCGCTCGACCCCGCCTCGCCGGCCGGCGGGCCGCGCTGCCGGCGGCACACGGAGGCCGGGCTGGCGCGCGCGGACGCCGCGGTCGCGGCGTCGCCGGGGGACGGCGCGGCGCACTACTGGCGGGGACGGCTGCTGCTGCTGGCGGCGGACGTGGAGCGGTCGTACGGCCGGCTTGCGCAGGCGTTGGCGGCGCTGGAGGAGGCGGACCGCTTGGCCCCGCTCGCCGACGAGGCCGGCCCGGCGCGCTACCTCGGGCGGATCTACCAGCAAACGCCCGGCTGGCCGATGCTCGGGTCGATGGCGAAGGCGATTGCCTGGTACGAAAAAGCGGCCGATCGCGCGCCGGGCGAGCCGCGCAACCACCTCTGGCTGGGGGAAGCCCTGCTGGCCGCCCGCCGTGCGGAGCAGGCGCGCGCCGCGTGGGAGCGCGTCCTCGCCCTCCCGATCCGAGCCGGCCGCGAGAAGGAGGACGGCGAAGTGCAGGCGGCGGCGAGGAACGGGCTTGAGAAGATGGGGGCGAAGTGACCCCCGGCAAACGGCGCCGCCGCCGTCGGCCGCACCGTTTGCCGCGACGCGAGCCCCGACCGCAGCCGCCGCGCGCGCCATCGGGGCGCGCGTCACTCGTATCCGATCGCCTCGATGACGCTCAACCCCGCCGCCCGGCGGGCGGCCACATAGCCGGCCACCGCCCCGATGCCCATCGCCGCCCCCAACGACAGCCCCAGCTTCGCCCACGGGATCTCGATCGGCACCGCGTAACCGCTCAACTCCAGGACGTGCACGGACAGCGGCCACGCCGCGGCTCCCAGCCCCAGCGCCACCCCCGCAAGCCCCCCCGCCGCCGCGATGAGGGCCGATTCGATCACCACCATCCCGGCCGCCTGCCCCCGCGTCATCCCCACCGCCCGCAGCAACCCGATCTCCCGCCGCCGCCGCAGCACCGAGATGACCAGGGTGTTCACGATCCCCAGGATGCCGACGAAAATCGCGACGGTCACCTGGATGTTCGTGAAAAGGAACGTCTGGTCCAGCACGCGGTGCGCCTCGCGCCGGATGTCCGCCCGATCCAGGACCTGGACGCCCGGGTGGCGTCCCGCCGCCTCCTTGACGCGCCCCCGCGCCGCGGCCAAGTCGTCCCCCTCGCGGAACTGCACGTCGACGGTCGAGAGCGACGGGTCGTTCCAGAGCGCCTTATAAACGGCGCGGTCGAGAAAGACCGTCCCCTGCGGCCACATGTAATCCTCGACGACGTCGAGGACGTCGAAGCGCCGCCGTCCGGCGGGAGTTTCCAGCTCGAGCGTGTGTCCCGCCGCAACGCCGTGGAGCATCGCGAAGTTCCCGGAGACGACCGCGCCGGTCCCGGCGACGAGCCCCCCTCGGGCGGCCGGGGGGACGAGCCCGGTCCGGCCGCGTCGCGCCTGCATCCGGGCGTACGCGGCGACATCGACGGCGGCGATCCGGATGTCGCGACCGCCGTGGGGAACGATCGTCTCCCGGACGCCGCAAACCGTTTCGACGCCGGCGATGCCGGCCAACTCGCCGAGCAAGGACTCCGGCAGGGGCGCTCCCGCGTAGAATCCGGCGCTCAGGTCGGCCGCGGTCACGGTGTAATCGAAGGCGAAGGCCTCTTCCATCCAGCGGGCGCTGTGGACCTTGAAGCCGAGGATGATCGCAGCGGCGCTGATCATGAGGGCGAGGGTGCCGGCGAGCGCCGTGGCGGTCAGCGCCGAGCGCTGGGGGTGCATGGCCAGGTTGTCCGCGGCCAGACGCCCCGGAAGGCGGAAGACGCGCGCCAGCGTGCCTTGCATCAGGCGCGCCCCCCAGAGCATCAGTTGCGGCAGGACCAGGGCGCAGCCGAGGAAGGCGAAGAAGGCTCCCGCCAGTCCCGCCCCCGGGAAAACGGGGAAGCGTGTGTCGGCGGCGGCCAGGAGCAGGCAGGCCAGCCCGACCGCGCAACTGAGTCCGCACCTGCCGCCGCCCCGCGTCGGCAGCCCACCGTGCCGGATCATTTCGATGGGAGAGACCGTCATGGCCTGCCGCGCCGGGACGTATGTCGCCAGGAGGGCCGTCGCCCCCCCCGCCGCCGCCACCAGCAGCGCCGTCCGCAGGGGAAGGACCACGTCCTCGACCGTCACGATCGCGGCGACCTGGTTGACCTCCTGAGACGCCCTTTCGAGCAGGAGAAACGCCAAGCCGTACCCGAGCCCGATCCCGACCGCCGACCCCAGCAGTCCGATCACCGCCCCCTCCCCGAGGACGGCCCGGAAGACCTGCCCCCGCGTCGCCCCCAGGGCTCGGAGCGTCCCGATCTCCCGGATCCGCTCGACGACCGAGAGGGAGAGGGAGTTGTAGATGATGAAGAGACCGACGAGCGCGGCGACCACGCTGATCCCGGCGAGGGCCTGAATGCGCGAGAGCGCCTCGTCGAGCATCGAGTTGGTCCGCGGGGGTGGGCGAACCTCGTAATCGGGCCCGAGCGCCTCCCGGATCCGCCCGGCCGACGTCTCCGCGTCCCCCGTCACGCAGATCTCGACCCGGTCCACCCGTCCGGCGCCGCGAAAGAGCTTCTGGGCCGACCCCAGGCCGAGGACGAGGAGGTTTCCCCCCAGCACCGAGGCGGGCCCCTCGTCCTTGACGATCGCCCCCACCGCCACCGGCCGGGGACCGGACGGGGTGTCGAGCTCGAAGATCGCCCCGGCTTTCAGCCCGTGCCGCGCGGCGAACCGCGCGGTCACGATGGCGGCGTCGCGCAGGAGAAACGCGACGGGGTCGAGCCCGGCCAAGTCCCCTTCCGTCATGTCCCACCGCCGGAAGTCCGCCTCCCGGCGGAAGTCGAGCCCCAAGACCATCAGCGGCCCATCCGACCGCGCCCGCGTCATCGTCGTGCTCAGCTGGATCACGGGGGCGGCCCGCACCCCCGGGATCCGATCCAACCGATCCAGGACCGCCGCCTCGACGCTGCCCGCCCCGGCTCGGACGACGTGCAGCTGGGCGTTCCCGCAGAGACGCTCGACCATCCGCCGGAAGGCCTCCACCGTGCTGGCGTTGGAGGCGTCCACGGCCACGAAGAGGGCCGCGCCGAGGGCGACGACGAGCATGTTGAGCACGGCCCGGAGCGGATGGCGCCGGGTGTAGCGCCAGCTGAAATAGCGCAGGATCCACTTCATATCAGCCGCCCATCCTGCAGCCGCAGGAGCCGAGTCCCGCTGCCCCCCACCCGCTCGTCGTGGGTGACAATCACGACGGCGCGGTCGCGGGAGAGCTCCCGGAGGATCCCGAGGACCTCCTGCCCCGTGGACGTGTCGAGATTGCCCGTGGGCTCGTCGGCCAGAAGAATGCCGGGATCCGTCACGAGGGCCCGGGAGATGGCCACCCGCTGCATCTCGCCGCCGGAGAGCTCGTCGGGGTAGTGATCCAGCCGGTCCCCCAGCCCCATCCGGCGGAGCAGCGTCTCGGCCCGTTCCCGGGCTGCGGAGCGGTCCTCGCCATTCAGGAGGGCGGGGAGGCAGACGTTCTCGACGGCCGTGAGAGTCGGGACCAAATTGAAGAACTGGAACACAAAGCCGATCGCGCGCCGGCGCAGAAGGGTCAGCGCGTCGTCGTCCAGCCGGGCGGTCGACTCCCCCGCGACGCGCACCTCGCCCGACGTCGGCAGGTCGAGACAGCCGGCCAGATGAAGCAGGGTGGATTTTCCGGAGCCGCTGGGCCCCATGACGGTGACCAGCTCGCCACGGCGGATGGCGAGCGAGACGCCGTCCAGGGCGGTGACGGCGCGCTTCCCCTGGGTATAGATCTTGCGGACGGCCCGGAACTCGACGGCGGGAACATCGGGCGGGGTCGTCTCGGATCCTTCGGTCATGGATTGTCTCCGGGCGTCCCGTCTGGGCGGGACTTCATGCGAAGCATAACACGCGGGAGCCGACAGGGGAAGGGACCCATCAATATGGTTTGCCCGTGTGCAAAAAATCTGGTAGAAGGTGTGTTTTGAGATCGGCGTTCTGGGCCCGCGTTCCACCCGAGAGGGCCTGCGCCCGAATCAGGCCGCCTGCATGTCGTCCGGTCGCAACCGGCGACGCGCGGGGGCTCTCGTGTCGAGGAACTGACACGTGAACACGGCTGCATCGCAGGCGTCGCGGATCCACCCCCTCCCGGTCACCGCGCCGATCGAGGCGCGGATCGAGCAAGCGATCCGGTCCGCTCAAACCTACCTGCTCGGGCGCCAAGATCCCAACGGGTACTGGTTTGCAGAGTTGATCGGCGATTCGACGCTCGAATCCGACGTCGTGATGCTGATGCACTTCCTCGGGCGGGTGGACGAGAACAAGCAGCGCCGGCTCCTCAAGTTCGTCCTCAGCCAGCAGAACCCCGACGGAGGCTGGTCGATCTACCACGGCAGCCCGAGCGACCCGAACGCAACCCTGAAGGCGTACTTCGCGCTGCGGCTGGCGGGGTACACCGACGAAGACCCGAGGCTGCAGCGGGCGCGCCGTCGCATCCTCGAACTGGGCGGGATCGAGGCCTGCAACAGCTACTCGAAATTCTACCTCGCGCTCTTCGGGCAGTACGACTGGACAAAGCTGCCGGCGATGATCCCGGAGATCGCGCTCTTGCCCCCCCTGCGCTGGGGGTTCAACCTCTACCGGATCTCGTCCTGGACGCGGGCGATCATCGTTCCGATGCTGATCATCTACGCCCTGAGGCCGCGGGTGGAGATCCCCTTCTCGGTTCGGGATCTGGCGGTGCCGTTCGAGCCGCGCAGTCCGAAAGGCCTTCGGAAGAAGCTCTGGCACGCGATCTTCCGGTTCGCCGATCGCCTCCTGGGATTCTACAACCGGCTGGACATCAAGCAGGTCCGCGACCGGGCGATTCGAGCGGCCCAAGCCTGGATGATCGAGCGGATGATGAAGCCCGGCGGGCTGGCGGCCATCTACCCGCCGATGGTCAACACGATCATCGCACTCAAGGCCCTCGGCTACCCGCCGGACTCGCCCGAGATGCGCAAAGCCCTCCGCGACCTCGAGGAGCTCCAGATCGCCGACGACGGCATCATGCGCGTCCAGCCCTGCTTCTCCGCCCTCTGGGACACGGCTTGGGCGGTCAACATCCTCGCCCGCAGCGGTCTGGCCCGATCGGACGCCGTCCAGCGCGGCGCCGATTGGCTCCTGTCCAAGCAGATCTTCACCGGCGGCGACTGGCAGGTCAACTGCCCCGGCGTCGAGCCCGCCGCGTGGGCCTTCGAGTTCGACAACCCCGTCTACCCCGACACCGACGACACCTGCACGGTCCTGATGGCGCTTCATTTCGCCGGCCGGCAGCACGAGCCCGGTTTCGCCAAGGCCGTGCGCTGGCTCGAGGCCATGCAGAACCCCGACGGCGGCTGGGGCGCGTTCGACCGGAACATCGACTGGAAGGCCCTCGAGAACATCCCCTGGGCCGACCACAACGCCCTCCTCGACCCGAGCACGGTGGACTTCACCGGCCGCATCATCGAGACGTTCGGCTATCTCGGCAGGACCGAGGCGGACCCCGTCGTCTCCCGCGCCGTCCAGTTCCTGCGACGCAGCCAGGAGCCGGACGGCTCCTGGTTCGGCCGCTGGGGCGTCAACTACATCTACGGCACCTGGCAGGTCCTCGTCGGCCTCCGCGCCGTGGGCGTGGACATGAAGGCGGATTGGGTCCGCCGCGCCGCCGACTGGCTCCGCTCCGTCCAGAACGCCGACGGCGGCTGGGGCGAGTCCTGCCGCTCTTACGATGACCCCCTCTTCAAGGGCCGCGGCCCGAGCACCCCCTCCCAGACCGCGTGGGGCCTGATGGGGCTCATCGCCGCCGGCGGCACGCTCGACGACGCCCCCGTCCGCCGCGCCGTCGAGCACCTCCTCCTCACCCAGCGCATCGTCGGCGGCTGGGACGAGACGGAGCACACCGGTACCGGCTTTCCCCGCGTCTTCTACCTCATCTACACGCTCTACCGGGACTACTTCCCCCTGCTGGCCCTCCAGTTCGTCCGGGAAACCCTCCGGAAATCCCCGAACCGGCCGGCCGGCGCTTGACGGACCCCGCCGGAGACGCGTCGCATGCGCCAGCCGTTCGCCCTCACCCTCCGGATGGCACGCTATCTTCTCGGCAAAAAGCTGCGCGGCGAGTCCCGCTACCCGGTCGTCATGATGCTCGAGCCGCTCCACACCTGCAACCTCGCCTGCCTCGGCTGCACCCCGGATCGCTACGCAGGCCCCCGTTCCGAGTGGCTTTCCGCCGAGGACTGCCTCCGCGGCGTCGACGCCTGCGGCGCCCCCATCGTCTCGATCTGCGGCGGCGAGCCGCTTCTCCACGACGGCATCCACGAGATCGTGGGGGGAATCCTCGCCCGGAAGAAGTACGCCATCATCTGCACGAACGCCCTGCTCCTTCCCCGCTACCTGGAAAAGGCCCCCGCCTCCCCCTTCCTCTCCTTCGCCATCCACCTCGACGGCCTGGAGCAAACGCACGACAAGGTGACGAAGCGGCCGGGGACCTTCCGCAAGGCCCTGGAGGCAAGCCGGGAGGCCATCGCCCGCGGCTACCGCGTCAGTTGCAACACCACCGTCTATGCGGAGTCGGACCTCGACGAGATTGCCGCGCTCTTCACCCTGCTCAAGGAGCAGGTCGGCTTCCACGCCCTGCTCGTCGCCCCCGGCTACGATTTCGACCAGACCGGGAAGGACTTCTTTCTCCGGCGCCGGGAGGTGAACGAACGCTTCCGCCGGCTTCTCGAGCGCGTCAAGGAAAAATGGTTCGGCAACTCGCCGCTCTACCTGGACTTTCTCAGGGGGGCGTGCGAGTTGACCTGCACCGCCTGGGGAAACCCGACCCTGACGCCCAAGGGCTGGCAGGGCCCCTGCTACATGCTCCGGGACGCCTACTACCCTTCCTTCGCGGAGCTGATGGAGAAGACGCCGTGGGAGCGCTACGGGCCCGCCTCCGGCGAGCCCCGCTGCCAGGGCTGCATGGTCCACGCCGGGTTCGAGCCCACCGTCGCCGTCGGCCGCGACATCCCCCTCGTCCGCCAGCTCTCCAACGCCGTCCGGATGATGACATGACCTGGCTCGTCCTGGCCGCCCTGCAGGCGGAGATCCGCCCGGCGGTGTCGCGCCTCCAGGCGCGTCCCCGCCGCGTCGCCGGCCTCCCCTGCCATGAAAAGGGCCCCCTCGTTCTCGCCGCCGGCGGCGTCGGCGCAACCGCGGCCGCCCGGGCTGCCGCACGGCTGGCCGACGGCCTGAAACCCGACGTTCTCGTCTCCACCGGATTCGCCGGCGCGCTTGCGGATGGGTTGGCAACCGGCGACCTGCTGCTCGGGGGCTCCCCAGGCTTTCCCGCCGACGAAAAGGCCCTCCGGGCGGCGCGCGAGGCGGCCCCGGAAGCCCGGATCGGAGCCGTGCTCGCCGTCGATCGCGTCCTCCGCGACGCGAAAACCAAAGAGCGGCTCCACTGGGAATCCGGCGCGCTCGCGGTGGACATGGAGTCGGCCGCCGTGGCGGCCGCGGCCCGGGAGTGCCGCCGGGGGTTCCTTTGCGTGAAGGCGATCCTGGATACCCCGGTCGCCCCGCTCGCCAGCGACTACGCCGGCCTCTCCCGCGTCCTCCTCCAAATCCTCCTCCACCCGTCGACCCTCTTGCGCCTCCCCGTCGACGCCTCCCGCGCGCAGACCGCCGCGGACCGCCTCGCGGCCTTCTACGCGAGGCTGGCGGACCTTCTCGATAAAGGCTGGCCGTAAAAAAACGGAAGCCCGCCCCGGGCCCCCCTGCCCCGAGACGGGCTTTTGCGTGTCTGGAGAAAGCGAAAGGCCCGGGCGGACGTCCTCTCGCCCCGCCCGGGCCCTTATGCGGAACTCGCGCCCCCCGGGGCGTGAGATGCTCGCTCCTCGGGATGCGCCGGGCCCGAAGCGCGGTCCCCCGTTCCCGGACCCCGCGCGCGTCCCGCTCTCTATGTCAGTATAGCCGCCCCCTCCCTGGAAAGGCAAACGGGACCGCGCGCGACTCAGGGCCCGCCTCGCTTGCCGCGCTCCGCTTCCTTCGGCGCATCGGGATCCAGCTCCGGCACCCGGTAGAGCACCCGCAGCCGAGCCAGTTCCGCTTTCAGCGCCTCCACCACCTTCGCATAGGCGGGGTCGCCATACACGCTGGCCATCTCTTGAGGGTCTTTCTTCAGGTCGTACAGCTCCCACTCCTCCCAGTCCGACGCGGCATCGTAGAAGCGCACCAGCTTGAAGTCCTTCGTGACCACCCCGTAGTGGCGCCGGACAGCGTGCACGGCTGGAAACTCGTAATAGTGATAATAGACGCTCGTCCGCCAGTCTGCGGGGCGCCTCCCCTCCAGCAGCGGTCTCAGGCTCGCCCCCTGCATCTCGGCGGGAACCGGAACACCCGCGAGGTCGAGGAAGGTCGGAGCGTAGTCGAGGTTCTGAACGAGGTCGTCGTTCTCGGCTCCCGCCTTTACCACCCCCGGCCAGCGCACCAGCAGGGGCGTCCGGAAAGACTCCCGATAAATGAACCGCTTATCGAACCATCCGTGCTCCCCGAGGTAGAACCCCTGGTCGGAGGAATAGATGACGACCGTGTTCGCCGCCAGTTTCGCCTCGTCGAGATAGTCCAGGAGCCGCCCGACGTTCTCGTCCACCGCGCGGATGCAGCGCAAGTAGTCCTGCAGGTAGCGCTGGTACTTCCAACGAACGAGGTCCTGCCCCTGGGGGTCCGCTCGGCGAAACGCCTCGTTGACGGGCCCGTAGGCGGCGTCCCAGGCCTGCGCCTGTTCCGGCGTCATCCGCTTGTTGTGGTACGGGGTCCGCACCTTGAGATCGGACGGGAGCGTCATGGTCTTGGCGATACTCATGTCCTGCGTCTTCGCGGCCGTGCCGCGGCCGGAGTAGTCGTCGAACAGCGTCTCCGGCTCGTGGAAAATCGTGTCCTTGAAAAGATGGAGATGCCGCAGGGCGGGCTCCCAGGGGCGGTGGGGCGCCTTGTGGTGGACCATCAGGAAGAAGGGTTTGGCGGGATCCCGTTTCGTCTTCAGCCAGTCGATCGCCTTGTCCGTGATCACGTCCGTCACGTACCCTTCGCACCGAATCTTGCCGGCCGGCGTCAGGAAGTCGGGGTTGTAGTAGTCCCCTTGCCCCGGGAGGACCTCCCAGGCGTCGAAGCCGGTGGGGTCCGAAGCGAGATGCCACTTGCCGAAGATCGCGGTGGCGTAACCGGCCGCTTGAAGATGCTTGGGGGCGGTTGGCTGGCTTCCGTCGAAGGCCCCCCGGTTGTCGATCTTGCCGTTGAGGTGGCTGTGCTTGCCGGTGAGGACGACGGCCCGGGAGGGGGCGCAGATGGAATTGGTGACGCAGGCGCCGCGGAAGAGCATCCCCTCTCGGGCGATCCGATCGAGGTTCGGGGTCGGGGCCGCCTTTGCCAAGCGATCCCCGTAGGCGCTGATCGCCTGGTAGGCGTGGTCGTCGGAGAAGATGAAAACGATGTTGGGCCGGGCCGCCTCTGCGGCTGCGGGACTGGGACGGACGGCCGGCGCGAGGGCGGCCAGGACAAGCCCGGCCCGTGCGAGACACGTCATGCGGGATCTCCAGAAAAAGGGGGCGGGCGGCAAGGGCGCCGACGAGAACCGCCCCCGGCGCGCCCGCCACGGATAATGGTCTGTGCGAATCCGGCCGACACCCATAGCCGGCCCGCGACATTTTATATAAACTGGGATCCTTGCGCCAGCCCGGAGGTCTCCATGCACCGCCTGCGCCTCGCAATCCCTTTCGTCCTCCTGTCCCTGCCGGGAGCCCGATGGGGCGCGGCGGCCCCCGCCGGCCCCGCCCCTCTCGCCACGCTCCGCAAAGAGCATCCGCGCCTGATCCTCACCGACGAGCGCCTCCGCGAGCTGAAGGCGCTCCACGCCTCCGACAAGCTCCTGCAACGCTACGTCCGTGACGCCCTCGACGGCGCCGATCGCCTCCTCGGGGCCAAGGCCCTTCAGTACGAGATCCCGGATGGGCTTCGCCTCCTCGCGGTCAGCCGCGCCTGCGTCGACCGCGTCAGCACCCTGGCTTTCGCCCACCGCTGGACCGGCGAGCGCAAGTACGCCGACGCCGCCCTCCGCGACCTCCGCGCCGTCTGCGCCTTCAAGGACTGGAACCCCCGCCACTTCCTCGACACCGCCGAGATGGCCAACGGGGTCGGGATCGGCTACGACTGGCTTTTCAAGGCCTTGGACGACGGGGAGAAGAAGACGATCCGCGAGGCACTCATCCGACTCGGCCTCCAGCCGGGGCGCGCCGCCTACGAAAAGGGCGCCTACTGGTTCCCGAAAGCCGAGCACAACTGGAACCAGGTCTGCAACATGGGGCTGATCGTCGGGGCGCTCGCGATCGCCGACGAGGAGGCGGACCTGGCCGCCGCCGTCGTCTCCGGCGCTCTCGAGTCCCTCCCCCGCGCCATGGCCAACTACGCCCCGGACGGCGCCTGGATGGAGGGACCCGGTTACTGGAACTACGCGACATCCTACACCTGCTTCGGCCTGGCCGCCCTCGACACGGCCCTCGGGAAGGACTTCGGGATCGGAGCCTCCCCCGGCTTCTCCGAGTCCGGAGCCTTCCCCATCTACGGCTCCGGCCCCACCGGCCTTTACCTCAGCTTCGCCGACGCCGGCATGATGTCCCGCCGCCGCCCCCAAGCCTGTCTCATGCACCTCGCCTACAAATACAAGCGCGCCGATTTCGCCGACGCCGAGCACGAGACCCTCGAGAACGGCCGCGCCTCCGCCTTTCACGTCGCCTGGTACGTCCCCCCCTCCGGGCGCGCCGCCGCCCGCGACCTCGACCGGTACTTCCGCGGTCCCGTGGAAGTGGTGACGATGCGCACCGCCTGGGGCGACCCCGACGCCCTCTGGGTCGGCGCCAAGGCCGGCTTCAACACCGTCAACCACGGACACCTCGACCTCGGCAACTTCGAGCTCGACGCCCTCGGCGTCCGCTGGGCCGTCGACCTCGGCAGCGACAACTACAACCTGCCCGGGTACTGGGACGGCAAGGAGGGCGGCAAGCGCTGGTCCTACTATCGCCTCGGCTCCCACAGCCACAACATCGTGACGATCGGCGGCAAGCACCAGCTCGTGGCCGGCACGGCGCGCGTGGTCAAATGGGCGACCACGCCCGAGGCCGGCGCGGCGGTCATCGAACTGGTCAAGGCCTACGCCGACGCCTCCCGCGTCTTCCGCGGCGTCCAGCTCCTGCGCCGCGAGCAGGTCGTCCTCGTCCAGGACGAGATCGCGCTCAACGGGACCCAGGACCTGACGTGGGGGATGACGACGGAGGCGAATATCCAGTTGGAGAACGGCGCCGCGATCCTGTCGCAGGACAAGAAGCGGCTGCGCGTCAAGGTCCTCGCGCCGGAGGGGGCGAAGTTCGAGTCCGGCTCGGCGGAGCGCGCGAAGCCGGAGAAGGACAACCAGGGGTTCAAACGGCTGATGCTGACGCTTCGGGGCGCCAGCGGCGAGCAACGGATCGCCGTCCTCTTCCAGCCGCTTCCCCAGGACCGCCCCGCGCCGTCGATCGCCGTCCGCCCCCTGGCCTCCTGGTCGGCGGCCGGCGCGTCCGCGGCGTCGAAGCCCGCCTCGGCCGGCGTCGCAACGCCCGCCCCGAAGCCCGAACCGGCGGCCGCACGAGCGCCCCGCCCCGGCGCCATCGAGGCGTGGAAGGAAAGACTTAAAGCGCGGCTCGCGGAGCAGGTGGCCTCTGGGAAAGGACCCCGCTTCGCAGCGTTTGGGACCGAGGTGACGGTGACGGCCTTGACTCCGGGCGGCGATTTGAGGGTGCGGATGTCCGGCGGCGGGGAGGCCGAGGTGGCCTGGGCGCGAATCGGGAACGCGGAGGGCCTCTCGCTGGCGCAGGGTTTGCTCCGAGAGGGCATGGCCGCGGACCACGCGCTCGTGGCCTTCTATCTGCTGCTGAATCAGCGTCCGGCCGCGGCGCATCTGGCGATGGCGGGAAGCCTGGCGAAGGAGGTGGAAGGGGCGTTCGCCGACTGATCGCGGGAGGACAGCCGGATCCCCGCCCCATGGGATCCCCCGCACCTCACCTGGGCTTGCTTCAGTTGGTGCGGCCCCGTGCAACGGCCGCAACACGGAGAGGCTCTGCGGCGGGAACCCGCGAACACGGTGCGCCCACCGCTCGACCTCCGACGCGATCCGGGGTCGCACGCAACCGCCCCGATCCGTGTCCATCGGGGCTTCACTTCATGCGTTCGCCTGTCTGACCGCTCTTGCGCCGGTCTCCCGGCCGGTCGCTGTCGCATTCCGACAGGATTCTGTCGCGTCGCGCGCGTGACTTCCCCGTTCGTTGCAGATAAGAGACAAGGAGTCGGCGCGATGAGCGGAAACCGGCCCCACGTCCCCGGCCGGGGGGTGCGCGAACGAGGTGTGAAGTCCGGATTCCGTGAACGAGCGCTCCGGATGCATGCACCGGGACGCCCATTAACCCATAACCGTGGGTTTCAGGAGAACATCCATGTCCATGACGTCCAAACTCCTTGCGCCCCTCATTCTTGCGATCGGTGCCGCCAACGGGATGGCCGCCGAGCCGAGTGCCTCGACGCCCCTCCGAGGCACGACCAATGGCGAAAAGTGGTGGAACGGGAATTACGAGCGGATCAACGCCGACCTCAAGAAGATGGAGGGCCGGATCGATCTGGCCTTCGTCGGCGACTCCATCACCGCGCGATGGGGCGGTGAAAGCTGGAAGAAGCACTGGGGCGAATACCGCGCGGTCAACATGGGCATTGGCGGCGACCGGACGCAGAACGTGCTCTGGCGGCTCCAGAACGGCCAGTTGGATGGCTACGAGGCGCGCGTGTTCGTGGTCCTGATCGGCACCAACAATTGTTGGGGCAAAAATGTCGACCCGGCTGACGTGGCGGCCGGCATCAAGGCGATCCTGGACTTGATCCAAGCCAAACAACCCAAGGCCAAGATCCTTCTGCTGAGCCTCCTGCCTTGCGGCGAGAAGCCCAACCCCGGTCGCGACGTGAGGGCGTCCGTCAATGCCTTGATATCGAAGTTTGCCGGCGGGCCGGTTCATTACCTGGATATCGCCGGCAAGTTCCTCGAGCCGGACGGCTCCATCAGCAAAGAAGTCATGGGGGACTACCTGCACCTTGCGCCCAAGGGCTTTGATATCTGGGCGGACGCCATCAAAGGCAAGATCCAGGAACTCATGGGCGGAGCCCAGGCTGGACGGAAGCCGTAGGCCTTCAACGAAGGCCGGGAAGCTCGCGATTTGCCCCGGGGCCTTGAGGGAGCGACCGTCTCCTGGCCGGAGACGCGCCGGCGCATCGACGGGTGCCCAGAAGACGAGCGCGAAGACCCGATACGGCGGGGAACCCGCGCGTGGAGCATGCGGTCCGCCCGGCTGCTCCTGGCGCCGAATCTGCCTTCCATATCGGCGCACGGACCTTCGACCCAACGCCTCTTGCGCCGACCGGCTACGAACCCCGAGCGGAATCCGCCCGAGAGAAAGTCTTGGTCTGGGCGAATAGGGAGATCCACGCCATGCGCGCGACGATACGCCCTTACCGGCAAAGCGACGCGAAAGCATTCCTCGGCCTTGTGAAGGCCCTGGCCCGGTACGAGCGACTCGCCCCGCCCACGCCCGCCGCGGGACGACGGATGTGCCGCGACATCGGGAAGCGCATCCAGGTCCTCATGGCCGAGGTCGACGGACGCCCGGCCGGATACGCCATCTACCTCTTTACATACAGCAGCTTCCTGGGCCGACCCACGCTGTTCCTGGAAGATCTTTTCGTCCTCCCCGAGTTCCGGAAGCGCGGGGTCGGGAGGCGGCTGCTGGAGGCGCTCCGCCGGATCGCGCGGAACGAGAAGTGCGGCCGGATGGAGTGGCTGGTGCTCGGCTGGAACACGCCCGCGATCCGCTTCTACGAGAAGATCGGCGCCCGCCATCTCCGGGAGTGGCTGCCGTATCGGCTGCAGCCATAGGCGGCTCCGCGTCCCCGGATCCTCCCGGCTCCTTCACCACCGCCCTCGCCCGAGCCGGCGCGTCGGCGGTCTCGCGCTCCGCGCGGTCCGTCGCCATCGATCCCCCCGTGCGGCGGCCGCTCCACGGCGGACCGCCAACAGCGCCCGCCGGCGCAGGGTCGTTTTCAGGATCGGATTCCGGTAAGATCGAGGGACCGTCGCGTGCAATAGACAACAAGGGGCACGGGTTCTCCGCCGAAGGTTCGGCCATGGACGATTCCCTCCTGGACCGCTGGCGCCGGGGCGACTTCGAGGCCTTCCTCGAGCTGGTCCGTCCCCACCTGTCCTCCCTGCGGGCCTTCGTCGCCGGACACGCCCCCCCGGGTCAGGCCCTTCAGGACTACGACGACATCGCCCAAGAGGCGCTGGTCGAGGCCTTTCGGTCGGCGACCGATTACGATCCCGCGCGCGGCCCGATCAAGGCGTGGCTGGGGGGGGTGGCGCGGAACGGGATCCGGCGGGCGTGGCAGGAGGCGGCGCGGGAGCGCCGTCGCGCCGAGCAGGCCGCCGCCTTCGCCGCCCGTCGCGCCGCCGCCGAGCAGGCCCTCGCGCGCGGCCTCGAGGCGGACTCCGTCCTGGCCGCCCTAGAGCGCTGCGTCGCCCGACTCCCCGAGCGCGGCGCCCGCATCGTCCATGCGCACTACAGCGAGGGCCTGCCCGTCGCCGCGATCGCCCGCCGACTCGGCCTGACCCCGAACGCCGTCTACGTCGAGCTTCACCGACTTCGCCGCGCGCTCCGCCGCTGCGTCGAGGAAGCCCATGCCTGACGCGACCGAGATCCTGCTCGGGAAGGCCGCCGCCGGCGAGTTGGCGCCCGCCGAGGCCGAGACGTTGGCCGCGGTCTTGGCGTCGGATCCGGCCCTGGCCGACGAGTACGCGAAGGACGCCCGATTCGGCGCGCTGCTCCACGCCGCGCTCGCCGGCCCCGCGGCCCGGGATCGATTCGAGCGGGGGGCGGCCGGCCGCCTCCGCGCCGCGCGCGGCGACAGCGCCCTGCTCCGCGCCGTTCGCGCGCGAACCGCCCGCCTCGCCGTTCGCGACCGGTGGGGCCGGCGCCTCGCCGCCGCCGCGACGATGGCCGCCTCCGCCGCCGTCGTCCTCGCCACCCTCCTCGCGATCCGCTCCGCCCGCCCGCCCGGCCCCGACGCCCGGCCGGTCGTCGACCGCGTCGTGGGCGCCGCCGGCCCGGGCGGCCCCGGCGGCGCGGTCGTGAAGGCCGGCGCGCGGCTCGATCCCGGCGCATTCGTCCGTACCGGCGCCGGGGGCGCTCTCGCGCTCCGGTTTCCCGACGGCACGACGATGGGGCTCGGCGGCGATGCGGCCCTCGCCCTTGAGTGCGTTCATCCCGTCAAGCGGGTCGCCCTCGCCCGCGGCACCCTCGAGGCCGACGTCGCCCCCCAAGCCCCCGGTCGCCCCCTCGTCCTCCGCACGCCGCAGGCGCAGGCCGACGTCCTCGGCACGCGCCTGACGTTGGCCGTGCACGGCGAGGCCACGCGGCTCGACGTTGCGGAAGGGCTCGTGCGACTGACCCGGCTTTCGGACCGGCGATCCGTCCAGGTGCCCGCCGGCCATGCCGCCGTCGCCGCGCCCGGCCGCGCGCTGGTCCCGGTGCCGCGAGACGTCCCCGAACCGGCGACTCCGTCTCCGCGGCTCGTGCCGGCCTCCGCGCCCGCGGCCCCGCCGGCCGCCGACGCGGCGCCTGCGCTTTCCCCCCCCCTCCGCTGGCGGCCCCTCGGCGAGCCCGGCTGCGGCGGATGGATCACCTCGATCCGCGTCAGCCCCCACGACTCCCGCCGCATCCTCCTCGGCGGCGACGTCCTCGGCATCGCCCTGAGCGAGGACCGCGGCGAGACGTGGCAGGGCACCGCCGGACTGCGCATCTGGGAAATCGGAGATCTCACCTGGCATCCCACGGACCCTCGGGTCGCCTGGGCGGGGACGATGGGCGGGCCGTACATCAGCCGCGACGGCGGCCGGACGTGGGAGCTGAAACGAAACGGCATGCCCCCCCTCAACAACTGGATGTTCTCCGCGCCGATCGAGAAGGTGCTCTTCGACCCGCAGGACCCGCGGCGGCTCATCGCCGTCGGCGGCTCGAGCCGCCGCATGACCTCGCCCGGGACGCCGATGTGGGGCGCCGTCTGGGAGAGCCGCGATGCGGGCGAGTCCTGGTCGCTCCTCGCCACCCTCGGCGCCGACGGCGCCTCGCACGACCCGAAGGCGAAGGGGATCAACATCGTCGGCGCCGCTTTCGCCGCCGGCTCGTCCGACCGGATCTACGCCGCCGTCGATGGACACGGCCTTTATGCCAGCGAGGACGGCGGCCGGACGTGGGCCAAGCGGAACGCCGGCCTTCCCCATACGGCCATCGAGCGCGTCATCGCCCACCCGCGGGATCGGGACACCCTCTGGATTCTCCTCACCGCCTGCAAGCCCGCCGGAGCCCCCGCCCACCTCCCCGGCGGCGTCTTCAAGAGCGTCGACGCCGGGCTTACCTGGACCGCCTGCACCAGGGGGCTTCCCGCCGTTCGCCACGCCGATTTCAACCTCAGCTCCAACTTCAAGGGCTTCGCCGTCTGCTCGAGCGCCCCCGACACGATGATCGTCGGCGAGTGCGCGTGGAGCGCCGGCGCGATCTACCGGTCGACCGACGGCGGTGCGTCGTGGCAGGCGGTCGCCACCCGACAGGCGGCCGACCCGAACAACCCCGCCACCCGCGGGCTGGCCGGCGCCTGCCGCCCCGAGATCGCCTATTTCGCAGGTCTCGGCATGACCGTGCTCGAGGCCGACCCGCGCGACCCGAAGGCCTTCTTCGGCGGCGGCAGCGAGTACCTCCTCCGGAGCCTGGACGGCGGCGCGACGTGGACCGACGCCTCCGCCGCGCGCGTCGACGGCGCGCCCGGCGCATGGCGCGGCCGCGGCTACTCCGGCCTCTGCAGCATCGGATTCCGCTTCGACCCCTTCCGCAAGGGGCGCGCCCTCCTCCTCGCCATGGATGCCGGCAAGTGCTGGGAGAGCCTCGATGGGCTGAAGTCCTGGACCTACCGCGGCCACGACCCGTGGCCGTGGGGCGGCGGCAGCGACGCCGCCTTCGCCCGCGACGGGACGACTTACACCACCACCGGCCAGTTCGGATCGTTCGGCGGCCTGCTCCGGACGACCGACGGCACCACGTGGACGTCTCTCGCCGGGAAGGCCCGCGGGCTGCCCGAGTACCGCGGCAACGCCGTCGCCACCGGCGTTCACACCCTGCCCGACGACCCGAAACAGGTCTGGGCCGTGATCGGCGGGACGCTCTACCGCAGCGCCGACGGCGGCGAGCGCTGGGCCGCCCTCCAGTCGGGCGGCCTCCAGTGGATCGCCGCCGACCCCCGGAACCCCTCCCGCTTCTACGTCTCCGGCCCGGCCGGCGTCCTCGCCACCGAGGATGGCGCGGCCTTCAAGCCGATCGGCGGGCCGAAGCCCGCCTACCGCATGGCCTGCGACCGCGAAGGCCGCCTCTATGTCACCGGCTACCGCATCGACCGCGGCGCCGGCCTCTGGCGCTTCGACCGCGGCGCCTGGACCCGGCTCCTCGACGAGTTCTACGCCAGCAACGTCGCGATCGACCCCTCCGATCCCGCGCGCCTCCTCTTGGCCACCAACGACGACCCCTTCCACGACGTCTGCAAGGCCGCCGGCCCGTGGATCAGCGACGACGGCGGGAAAACCTGGGCCGCCGCCGCGGACGGACTCTCCATGCTCCGCGGCCACGCCGTCGCCTTCGACCCCTTCGAGCCGGAACGGATCGTCTACGGGACGCTCGGCCGCGGCTACTTCACGGCGCGCTGGCCGAAGGGATACCCGCTGAAGGCGGCGCGGACGTATGCGCACACGGCGGAGGACGGGGCGCTGGCCGCCGTCGAGCCGGTCCCCGGCCCGGTGCCGGCACGGCGACTCGCTCCCCTCCTCAACGGATCGATGACCGAGGGACGCGACGTGCCGTCGGGCTGGGAAGGAAAATGGGGCGACGCCCAGGTCGCGCGCGATACCGCCGTTTTCAAGTCCGCCCCCGCCTCCCTCCGCGTCCGCGTCTCCGCCGGCAAGTCCGGGCAGGCCTTCCAGCTCCTCGACGCCCCGGGCGGAACCCGGATCCGTGTCCGCGGATTCGCGAGATGCGCCGGCCGCGCGAAGGTCAACGCGGCGCTCCAAGCCTTCGACGAAGACTGGACCCGCAACGAGTTCCACCAGCTCCTCTACCTCCAGGACGACACCGACTGGACGGCGTTCGACCGGGTGGCCGTCCTTCCCGGCTGGGCGTCCCGATTCAACGTCCAGTTGCTGGTCGAGGGGGACGGGACGGCGTGGATGGATGACGTAGCGGTGGACGCGGTGCCGTGACCCCGGGGGCCCACGCCATGGCGCCTCGAGTCTCCCTCGCGATGCTGCTCGCCGCGGTCCCGCCTCTTGCGGCGCAGGACGCGGCGGCGCCTCCCACGACCCGGGACCCCTGGCGCTGGCCCTTCTCCGCCGACTCGATCTGGAACACGCCGATCGGCTCGGGGGCCGTCTACACGCCTGCCGGGCTCGGGCCGGCGACGCATGTCGGGACCGACATCCAGATCCTGCTGCGCACCGCCGCCACCGACCCCGAGCGCGAGGTCCTCGACAGCCCCACCTGGGGCCCGGGCCGGGCCTCCGGGAAGACGCCCCTCGGCTTCGCCCTCCGCGTCCCCGACGACTGGATCGTGCCCGACGCGGGCAAGGACAACCCGTACGGCCTGACCCCCAACGCCAATTTCGCCATCCTGCTGCCCGACGGCGACAGCCTCCTGCAGGGCTGCAAGGTCTGTCGCGTCCAACGCGGCGGCCCCGTTCACATGCCGGACTGGATGCGGTTCCCGGCGAACCGGAAGACCGTCAGCCTCCGGGGCGACGGCCTGGAGGGCGGCGGCCAGGGCGCGTCGGGGATGTCCGCGCTCGGCGGCACGATCCGGCTCGGCGAGCTGGTGGGCAACGCGCCGATCCGCCACGCCGTCAAGATCAACCCCTTCGCCGCCCGGTATTGCTTCTACTCGAAGGAGATCCCCGGCTGGCGCTGGCCGGCGAAGCGAGCGGACAGCTACGCCCCGAAGGAGTACAAGGGGACGAACCCGGCCGTCGTCATGGGCTCCCTGCTGGCGCTCAAGCCCGACGCGACGCCCGAGGCGCTGGGGCTTCAGACCGCGCCTGGGCGAAAGCTCTTCTTCGCGCTGCAAAACTACGGCGCGTACTTCACCGAGGACGCGGCGTGGGACACGTGGGATCTGATCGTCGAGCGCGACGTGGAGAAGGAGTTCGTGCGCGCGCACGGGTTCACGATGAACAGCGAAACGTGGCGGGACGAGGTCAACCGGCTGATGACGGCGCTGCACGTGGTGGACAACAACGGCCCGTCCCGCATCGGCGGCGGGGGAAAGCCGCGGCAGCCGCCGGCGCCGCCGTTCAGGACGGAGGCGGCGGCCGGAACGCCGGCGAATCTCGGCGGCGGCGCCGCCGCGGCGCCCGCCCCGAAGGCCGAGCCGCCCGCCGCGCGGACGCCCCGGCCCGGCGCCGCGGAGGCCTGGAAGGAGCGGCTGAAAGCGCGGCTGCTGGAGCAGATCGCCTCCGGGAAGGGGCCCTGCTTCGCGGCTTTCGGCGGCGAGGCGACGGTGACGGCGGCGGCGCCGGACGGCAACCTGACGGTCCGGATGACGGGCGGCGGCTTGGCTCGGGTTCGATGGGAACAAATCGGCCCGGGGGAAGGACTCGCGCTGGCGCAGGGCCTGCTTCGGGAGGGCACGGCCGCCGACCACGCGCTGGTGGCGTTCTACCTCATCCTGAACCGCCGGTCGCCCGCCCCGCACCTTGAGCGGGCGGGGAGGTGGGCCCCCGAGGTGGAAAGCTCGTTCGCGGAGTAGCGGAGGGCGGGAAGGCGTGCCGGCCGCGTCCGACCCCTTGCGCGCGTTGGGAGATCGGCGCTCGCCGCTCGACCCCGTGCATCCTCTCCGGGCGATTGCCCGACCGGTTCTCCCATGAAAGGCCACCCGCATGCGCATCCCCCCACGGCTGCTCGTCGCGATCGCCTCCCAGGCCGCCCTCGCCCAGACGCCCCCGCCGTCCCCAGCCGCCCCCTCGGCCGCCGCGCCCGCCGACTTCCAGTTCGCCGAGGATCCCGCCGGAGACCCCGTCGCGACGCCGCTCCCCCCGGGCAAGCCCTGGGTCCCTGGCTGGTGCCGCTGGGACTGGCGCGCCGGCTGGGTCGGCCAGCACAATACGATGGTCGCGCGCACGAAGCAGGGCGGCATCGAGACCGTCTTCCTCGGCGACTCCCTCACCCAGGGCTGGGGCTCCGAGGCGAAAGATCTGTTCGCGTCCCGCTTCGCGGGTCCCTTCAAGGCCGTCAACTATGGCATCGGCGGCGACTCCACCCGCCAGATCCTCTGGCGCCTCAAGCACGGCGCCATCGACGGCCTCCCCGCCCGCCTCGCCGTCCTGATGATCGGCACCAACAACCTTTACGACGACGCGAACGGCGGCAGTGACGAGGAGATCGCCCGGGGGATCGCAACCTGCGTTCAGGCCCTCCGCCACAAGCTCCCGAAGGCGAAGATCCTCCTTCTCGCCATCCTGCCGCGGCAGAACGACTGGTTCTGCGGGCGGGTCCGGGCCATCAACGCGATCATCGCGAATCTCGACGACGGAACGACCGTGCGGTTCCTGGATGCCGGCGCGCAGTTCCTGGAGGCGCCGGGAAAGGTGAAGGCGTCGCTCTACAACGCGGACCAGCTCCACCTCTCGCGGAAGGGCTACGAGACGCTGGCCGGCGCGATCGAGCCGGCGATGCGGGCGCTGGTGCGCGAGCCGCCGCCCCGTTCCTCCCCCCCGTCGTAGTCGCCGCCGATCCCGCCCGTCGCCATCGCCGCGATGCCGCGTTCAAGCCGCGGCCCCGACGGCGGGGGGTCGCGGCACGCCCCTCGATACCTTTCCATTGACATTTTTATACAGCACAGTACAGTACAGTACTAGATGCGGAGGAAGCCGGTCCCGCAGACCCCGAGGAGGTCCCCATGATGCGCCCCGCGCTTGCCGCCGTCCTGCTGCTGGCCGCCTCGCCCGCCCCCGCCCGCGAGATCCACGTCGCCACCACGGGCGACGACGCGCACCCCGGATCCCCCGAAGCCCCCCTGCGCACCATCCAGCGCGCCGCCGACCTCGCCCAACCGGGCGACACCGTCACCGTCCACGCCGGCGTCTACCGCGAGCGCGTCAACCCGCCCCGCGGCGGCACCTCCGACGCGGAGCGCATCGTCTACCGCGCGGCCCCCGGCGAGACCGTCGAGATTCGGGGCTCCGAGATCGTGAAAGGCTGGGAGCAGGTCCAGGGGGACACCTGGAAGACGTCGATCCCCAACGCCTTCTTCGGCGAGTTCAACCCGTACCGCGATCTCATCCGCGGCGACTGGTTCAACCGCAAGGGCCGGGACCACCACACCGGCGCGGTCTACCGCGACGGCCACTGGATGGTCGAAGCCGCATCGCTCGAGGACGTTCTCAAACCCGCCGGCGACCCCGCGGCCTCCGGCTGGTTCGCCCGCGTGGACGGGACGACCACCACGATCTGGGCTCAGTTCCCGGGCCTCGACCCCAATGCGGCCGAGGTCGAGATCAACGTCCGAAAGACCGTCTTCTACCCCGAAAAGCCGGGCGTGAACTATCTCACCGTCCGCGGCTTCCGAATGCGCCACGCCGCCACGCCCTGGGCCCCCCCCACCGCCGAGCAAATCGGCCTCCTCGGCACCCACTGGAGCAAAGGGTGGATCATCGAAGCGAACACGATCAGCCACTCCGTCTGCTCGGGCATCGCGCTCGGCAAGCATGGCGACGCCTTCGACAACACCTCGGCCGACACCGCCGAGGGATATGTCAAGACCATCGAGCGCGCCCTCGCCCATCCCATCGCCTGGAACCGGGAGAACATCGGCCACCACATCGTCCGCAACAACCGCATCTCCCACTGCGAGCAGGCCGGCATCGTCGGCAGCCTCGGGCCGGTCTTCTGCATCGTCACCGGCAATACCATCCACGATATCCACGTCCGCCGCCTCTTCTCCGGCGCCGAGATGGCCGGCATCAAGTTTCACGCCGCCATCGACACCGTCATCAGCCGCAATCACATTTTCCGGACCTGCCGGGGACTCTGGCTCGACTGGATGGCCCAGGGCACGCGCGTGACCGCCAACCTCTTTCACGACAACCTCTCCGAGGACCTCTTCGTCGAGGTCAACCACGGCCCGTTCGTGGTCGACAACAACCTCTTTCTCTCGCGCACCACCCTGCTGGACATGTCGGAGGGCGGCGCCTACGCCCACAACCTCATGGCCGGACGCCTCCTCCTCCGCCCCGAGCTCCGGCGCGAGACCCCCTTTCACCCGGCGCACGACACCCGCATCGCGGGATTGCTCAATATCCAGGGGGGGGACGACCGCTTCGTCAACAACCTCTTCGCCGGCGGCACCGGGCTGTCGCCGTATGACAAGGCCGCGCGGCCCGTGCTGATGGAGGGAAACGTCTTCCTCAAAGGCGCCCGGCCGGCCGCGGCCGAGAAGGAGCCCCTGGTCCTGGCGGAGTCGGATCCGGAACTCCGGCTGCACGAGTCGCCCGACGGCGTCCGTTTGGAGATGACGGTCGATGCGGCCTGGGCGGCTGGACGGACACGGTCCCTGGTGACCGCCGAGCGGCTGGGCAAGGCGGCCGTCCCGGACCTCCCCTACGAGAATCCCGACGGGACCCCGCTGCGGGTGGATACCGATTACTTCGGCAAGCCGAGGAATCCGGCCAATCCCACCCCCGGGCCGTTCGAAAATCCCGGGGAGGGACGGCGCGTGCTGAATGTGCGGTAGCCCGCGCGGTCGGCGCCGGCCGGCGCCCTCGCCGGCCCCTTGACAGCCGCGCCGTCAGGCCGTATAGCAGGGGCCGGTCCGAGTGAAGCGGGCGCGGGATGGCGGGCCGGGCCGGAGTCCCGCGTCGGGCGGGACGCCTTCTTGTCTCCCGGGCTGGAAGCGGTCCGTCATGTCCACCTCGCGCCGGCCGATCGCCCTGATGGGCGTGCCGATGGATCTCGGCACGCACCTTCGCGGGGTCGACATGGGCCCCTCGGCGATCCGCGTCGCCGGGCTCGGCGAGAAACTCGCCGCGCTCGGGCTCGAGGTGCACGACCTCGGCAACATCCCGGTGCCCCACGCGAGCGTCGCCGCACCCGGGCGCCGCGGCGACGGGGTCCGGCGCGGCAAGCGGCTCCCCTTCGCCCCGCCCGTGGCGGCCGCCTGCCGGGAGGTGATGCGCGCGGTCGCCCGGGCGCTCGACCAGGGCCGGGTGCCGCTCGTGCTCGGCGGCGACCACTCGATCGCGATCGGCACCCTCGCCGGACTCGCCCGGCATGCCCGGCGGACGAAACGGCGATGGGGGCTCCTCTGGGTCGACGCCCACGGCGACTGCAACACGCCCGAGTCGAGCCCGAGCGGGAACATCCACGGGATGCCGCTCGCCGTGGCGACCGGCCGCGGGCTCCGGATGCTCACCTGCCTTGCCGGCGTCCGCCCGATGGTCGACCCCGCCCGGACGGTCCTCTTCGGCGTGAGCGACCTCGACGCGGGCGAGCGCCGGAACATCCGGGACGCCGGCCTCCGCGTCTTCACGATGCGCGACCTCGACGAGCGAGGCACGCCCGCCTGCGCGCGCGAGGCCTTGGCGATCGTCACCGACGGCACCGACGGCTTTCACCTGTCGTTCGACATCGACGCGATCGATCCGGCCGTCGCGCCGGGGGTGGGGACGCCGGTCCCGGGTGGGCTCACCGCGCGCGAGGCCTACCTCCTCATGGAGATGATCGCCGACACCGGCGCCCTGATGAGCTGCGACGTGGTCGAGGTGAACCCCACCCTCGACCATCGGAACGCGACCGCGGCCCTCGCGGCCGACCTCCTCGCCTCGGCGCTCGGGGCGCGCATCCTCTGAGCGGGCGGGGCGAACCGAAGGGCCCCCCGCCCTTCGCGGGAGAGACGCCGACGCGCCCCGAATTGACCGCCCCCGCACCGGCTACCCCGGCCGCTTTTCCCGCCCGCAGGCCTTTCCTCACGGCGCCGTCAGGGTCACCGCATCCAGCCCGAAGTAGAACCGCGGCCCCTTGGAGGCCGGGCTGGCGTCGATCACCTCCGCACGGATCGCGATCCGGCCGTCCTTCGGCTCGAAGACGCCCAGCTCGACCGGCCCGCTCAGCACCGGCTGCGGGGCGTAGCCGTCGAACGGCTTCGCGACCGGCGTCCCGTTCACCGCGAACCGCAGGATGCCGTAGTCGTAGCTCTTTGTGGCGTGGAGCGTGACCTTCTTCGGCCCGGCCTGGTTCTCGGCCACCAGGAGCTCGATGAAGTCGCCGGGCTTGGCGGCCTGCACGAAAAGCTGGGCGTCCCGGCTCCACGCCCCCTCGGCGAACGGATAGCCCGCCTGCGTCGACGCCTTCAGTCCCTCGGATTGGGCGATCACCTTCATCGTCTCGCACTCGACGGCCCCCTGGATCCTGACCGGCCCGGCCATCTGGCGGAGGGCGGCGGCGGCCTCCTCCGGCTCGGGCTTCCGGTTGGACGTCGCGCCCGGCGCGGCATACCAGTACGTCGCGACGGCGTAGTCCACCTTGCAATCCGCCCAGTGCCAGACCTCGATGTCGAACTGGAGCGACTTCGAGAAGGGGATGGCATCGAGGCTGCGCGCGCGGGTGTTGGTCGTGTGCCCGAGGTTGCCCGGGTGCGCGACCGGCTGGTTGCAGAACGGCCCCTGGAACGGCGCGGGATGGCCCCAGGCATACCCGTAGTAGTCCTCGCTCCCGGTCCCGAAGTGGGACGGGAACGCCTCGCCGTCCACCCGGATCTTCTCGTCCCCCTCACCCCACCAGTGCTTCGCCGGGTTGAAGAGGGCCAGCGTGTCGCCGAGGTAGACGCCCTGGCCGGTCACGGTCACGTAGTTCCAGTCCGAGAAGGGCCGGGTCGGGATGAGCCGTTGCTGCCGCCAGGTGGAGTGGAAATGCATCGACCGGTCGTCCCACGCCCAGTCTCCGGTCTCCGCCTTCAGCCGGACCTCCACGTTCGCCGCGCCCCGGTTCGCGACCGCGACCCGAGCCGACTTCGCGTACGGCATCACCCAGCGGCACGACATCGTCCCGTCGGCGGCGACAGCCCGGTACCAGCTGCTCAAGGGGTTGACGCCCGGCCCGCAGCCGAAGAAGTCGCCGACCGGGCACCAGACGGTCTCCGCGCCGTCGAAGGCGATCCGCAGCACGGTCGAGCGAAGCGCCTGTCCGACCTGCTCCTCCGGGACGCCCCCGAGGCGCGCCTCGATCCGGCGCACCGCCGCCGGCCCCGCGGGGAGCGACACCGACGCCTCTTTTCCAGGATCGATCGTCTGCTCAAGCGACACGGCCCGGCCTCCGGCGTGCGCCGGGGGATCGGCCAAGACCCTGGCCGTGCGCTCGACAGCGTTCTTCAGCCGTTCGAATTCGGCCATCGTGAACGTCTGCACCGCCGTCCCGGCGGGGTACGCGCGGTACTCGATATTGTACCAGCGCCCCGGCGGGGCCTTGGGCGGCCGCCCCTCGTCGTAGGTCACCGTGCAATGTGTCGCGTACGGGACCGGGAGGTACAGGTTGAGGGCCGCGCCGGAGTTCTCGATGGCCAGCGGGCGCGGGACGAAGGACCGGCCGCCCAGGAGGTCGAAGAGGGGCGCCTCGATCGCGGGATCCTCCGCCCCGTCAAGGTAGAACCGGACCTTCCCCTTGGGCGGCGCGCCGCCCGACCAGAACCGCACGACCGCCCCCGGTCCCTCGACGTCGAGGAGCACGCATTCGCTCCGCCCTTGGCGCGTCACCCAGACCGGCGGCGCATTCATGCTCTCCATGTTGTCGCCGTTGGCGAACCAGCCGGCGGGGTCGTCGGGCGACGTGGACTTCCGGTCGTAGCTGCTCGCCTGCCGGCACGTGTACGCCGGCTGCGGCCAGCGGGCGACGGCGTCGCGGTCGATCATCTCCCGGAGCAGGGACTCCAGCGTGATCGCGGGGGTCTCGGCCGGAGCGGCGACGGCACCGGCGTACATCACCCAGGCCAGCAGACCGGCAGAAATCGGACGTTTCATGGATGAGCTCCTTTCCGATGTCCCGCGGCCGCGCCCGCGCGGCGCTTTTCCCCGCCCGGATGGCGTTCACGCGACATCCGGCACGCGCGCTCCTCTCGTTGCGTCTGCGATGTCCGGGCGGCCACAAGGGCCGCCCCCCTCACGGCCTGGCGATCCCCCGCGCCGCCAGCCACCGGAGGCACGCCGCCTGCCACGCTTCCCACTGCGGCCCCTTGCCGCAGCCCAACCCGTGGGCCCCTTCGGGGAGCTCGAGGAATTCCGACGGCACCCCGTTCGCCTGCAGCGCCGCGTGGAACATCGCGCTGTTTTCCACGGGGACGAGCCGGTCCGTCTTCGCGTGGGCGAGGAACGTCGGCGGCGTCTGCGCCGTCACCTGCTTCTCGTTGGAAAGCAGCTCGACCAGGTCCGGCGCGGGGTTCGGCCCCAGCAGGTTCGCCCGGCTGCCGCCGTGCGACTTCGCTCCCAGCGTGATCACCGGGTAGACGAGCACCAGGAAGTCCGGCCGGCAGCCGACGCGGTCCACGGGATCCGCCGCCTTCGGGTCGCCGGCATCGAAGTGCGTGCCCGCGGTGGACGCCAGGTGGCCGCCGGCGGAGAAGCCCAGGATCCCGATCCGATTCGGATCCAGCCTCCAATCCGCCGCCCGCGCCCGGACGGTGCGAATCGCGCGCTGGGCGTCGAGCAGGGGGGCGGGGTGCAAGGCCTTGACGCGGTACTTCAGCACGACGCCCGCCACGCCCGCGCGGGTGAGCCACGCGGCGACGTCGTGCCCCTCGTAGCCCATCATCAGCGCCCCATACCCGCCGCCCGGGCAGATGACGGCGGCGGCGCCGGTGGCCTTCTCCGGCGGGGCGAGATGGACGGTGATCGTCGGATGGTCCTGCTCGCTCCGGGCCAACGGCACCTCGCGTTCCCAGAGCGGGATCGTCGCGGGCGTCCCGGGCGCCGGGCCGTCCGCCGCCCGCGCGGCGGTCGCGGCCGCGAGCATCGCGAGAAGCGCGACGGGGGCGGGTCGGCGCATCGGGCCTCCTGTGCTTGGGGGGTGCCGCTATTCCATGGCCCCGGCCGGCGCCGGAGCCTTCATCCGCCGCTCCGCGTCCCGGCGCTCGGCGCGGTGCTTCTCGAAGAGCCGGTGGTAGTGCGCGGTGTGGCCGCTCGCCGCCTGGGCCTTCAGGTAGTCGTAGGCGTACGGCAATTGGTACTCGGCGAAGGTCTTCGCCGTGCTGGAGACCCACCTGATCATCTCCGGCGGGACGGTGCCGAGGACCGGCTCGAGGTCGAGCAGGATGTCGCGGTGCAGGCGGAGCCCGTCGTACTCGATGCACTCGCGCAGCAGCCCGAATACGGCCGGATCGTCCAGCTCCCCGTGCCGGACGCGGTCGGCCACTTCCTGGTGGCGATCCTCTTGGAACAGGTTCGTCAGCTCGAAGATGATCACGCTGACCCGGTGCGCGCCCCTCAGCGCGTCGTTCAGCCCGATGCGTCCCCGGCCGGCCTGGAAGTAGGCCACGCCGCCGGGGTACTCGGCGGTGGGGGCGATCGTGTAGCCGCCGCGGCGGTCGACGGCCTCGGCCATCGCCCGGTAGCGGGCGCTCTGCTCGCGCAGCCACCGGTCGGCCTGCGCGTCCGACTCGAAAGCGGGCAGCCCCGCCGCCCCGGCGGCGGCGGACGCGGACAGGAGAAGCCCGAGCGGCAAGAGCGCTGAAACCCGTGCGGTCATGGCGCACCTCCCGGCAGGTCGATCCCGGCTACCGTGCACCGATCCGGCCGGAGGCGAACGCGTCCCGCGCGGGCGCCCCGCGGCGGAGGAAGGCCCGGACAAGGAAGGGCATGACGCGGTCTCCCGCCGTGATCGGAACCTTCCGAACGGCCTGCTCGCCCGGCTTCAGGGGGATCGCGAGACGCTCCCGGCCCAGCGTGACGCCGCTGGCCGTCAGCCGCAGCTCCAGCTCGACCGCGTCCCGCCCCGTGTTGCGGACGGTCACCGTCGCCTCGGCGTCCTCCCCGGCCCGCAGCTCTTCCGGGACCGCGACGCGGAGGTCCGCGTCCCGCGCGACATCGACGACGACCCGGTGGTCGCCGCCGGCGATCGCGGCGAGGGGCCGCTCCAGGGTCCGGTCCCCGATCGCGACCTGGAGGGTGCCCTCGGCGGGCGTGGGCAGGTCCGTGATGACGAGGGCGCCGGCCGCATCCGTCCGGTACGTCGCGCGGTGCTCGGCGTGCGGCGGCGCGCATTCCTTCAGGACGACGCGCACCTCGGCCGGCATCCCCCGGCCGCCGTCCTCCGCGGCCAGGCGCAGCGTGTACGGGGCCTCCAGGTGCGCCACGCCCTGGACGTAGGCGTGGCTGTGGAGGATCCATCCCTCGTTGAACTGGAGCCTCCCGCCCGCGTCGATCAGGCCGGCGGGCTTGTCGTCCTGGTCCGCGATGAAGTTGGTGAAGGTGGGCAGCCAGAACTGGGGGGCAGCGCTGAACCCGTTCGGCACGGAGCCCCGGGCCGTGTCGGTCGGCTCGCCGGCCGGGCCGAACCAGGACCGCCCGACGCCCTGGATCAGGCTGCGGGCGTCCCACGCCGTGTCCTGGAAGGCGTTCGGTATGCCGGGGTTCAGGCCCGCGATGAAGCCCACACCGGCGATGGCGCTGAGCTGGAATCGGCTGTCCTGCAGGAAGGCGCCGAGCCGCATGAAATTCTTCGTGCTGAACCCGTGGACGCAGGAAGCGCCCATCAGCGTGTTCTGGAAGAACTTGAGCCCGCCGTGCTCGGGGTCGCGGTAGCAGGCGACCGGGTAGAGGCCCAGCGGGTTCCGGGTCGTGGCGGCCTGCGCATAGCGGTAGGCATAGGTGCGGATGACATTCAGCCACGCGGCCGCCTTCGGATGGTCCGGCGCCAGCCGCAGCAGGAGCATGAAGCCGTCCAGGTTGCAGGCCTCGACATTGCCCTCCCACCAGTGTCCGCCCTGGGCGAACTCGATGAAGAAGGCGTTGTCGTCCCCCTCGAACTCGTAGAAGTTGCCGAAGCATCCCTCGATCGGGTTCCGCCAGTCCGTGAACTGGCGGGCCGCGACGGCGTCGGCGAACTCGATCGCCCGGGCCAGGAAAGGCTCCTCGCGCGTGATCTCGTAGAGGAGGGCCGAGCCCTGGATGAACGGGAGCCGGTCCCGCGTCCGCAGCGTCTTCGGGCGTTTCCAGCCCGGGTCCGGGATGTTGTAGACGCATCGGCCGAACGTCTCCTGGATCCCGTGCGGCGCGTTCCAGAAGTAGGCCTGGCAGCCCGCAGGAAACGCGAAGTCGTCATCCGTGTGGTACGGCCGGCGCGTGCACAGTTCCCACGCCTTCCGGCTTGCGGCCAGGTAGCGCGCGGACCGCTCCGGGTCGATCCCGCGGAAGAAGCGGCTGGCCTTCGCGAGGAGCGCCATCCCGTAGGCCGCGTCGAGGTACGTGAAGATGCTCCCCGCCCACGTGTCGCGGGTGTTGACGAGGATCGAGTGGTGGAACATTCCGTCCTTCAGGGGGTCGTCCGACTCGCGCTGGCAGGCGACGATGTAGTCCGCCCCCATCCTCGCCAGGTCGAGCATGCGCTTCCGGTCCTTCTCGGGGAACCGGTCGCCCAGCTTGTCGTGGAGATCCATCAGGGCGTAGACGCAGGTGCCCACCGCCTCCAGCTCCGCGTAGGGCGAGCCGCAGTCCATGTAGATCTGCACGCCCGGCTTCGTGTACTGGCCCTTGAGGCCGCTTCGGGTGTCGTCCCGGCCGCGATGGATGCGGTGCTCGAGCTGGTCCAGCGCGACGACGTCCAGATCCGTCTTGTGGAAAACGCCCTCCGCGACCTGGAAGACGGAGGTGGCCAAGGCGCCGGTGCGGACGACGTACGCGCCGGGCTCGCGCAGGGGGGTGAAGTCGAGGGCCCACCACCAGGAGCCCCACTTCTTCCCCCACGCCTCGACCCGGCCCCGGAAGACGACCTCCTCCGTCGCGGCGCGCACGACGTCGAAGCCGGGCCCGAAGACGCCGGCGGGCGGCGTCTCGTGCAGACTGCGGAGGTAGACGCGCTTGACATTGCGGGGGTGGTAGCCGATCTGGGACTCCAGGATGCTCACGGGGCTGGTCTTCCAGTTGAAGGTCCGGGCCAGCTTCCGGCCCCATCCGGCCGCCTTCATCCGCCGCGCGAGCCCGTCGGCTGTCGGCGGCGCGGTATACAGGGCGAGGTGGGCCACCCGGACGTCCGCATTTTCGAAGCCCTCCGGCGTCGCCGCCCCGATCACCAACGGCAGCCCCGCCGCATGGGAGACCGCGGCGGGGGACTTTTCCGGGACGCAGGGCTTCCCGTTGAGCCAGACGGCTGTCCGGCCCGCATCGAAATGAAACGCGACGTGATACCATTCGCCCGGAGCCAAGAGGTCGTCGGGGTCGAACGAGGAGACGACGTTCCCGTTCCAGATCACCAGCTTCGAGGCGTCGAGCCGGTAATGGAGGCTGAACCGGGTGGCCTGGGAGTTGCGGATGCCGAAGAGGCAGGGGGAGCCGCCCTGGGGCCGGTCGATCTGGAAGAGCATCTCGACGGTCAACTCGGGGCGGTCGAGCTCCGGGGCGGGGCCGAGGACGAGCGGGCGCTTGCCGCGGAGGTCGAGGCCCGGCTCTCCGAACGGCCCCTCGGCAGCGGCCGGGGACGCCCCGGCCGCGCGGATCGCGAGCCTCCCGCGGGCCGCGTCCAGGGTCCCCGCCAGCGGCCAGCGGGCCACAAGCCCCTCGACGCGCTCGAGGGCGGCGGCGTACCCCGCCGCGCCGGAGGCCGGCGCCTCCGCGCCGCACGGCGCGACGGCCAGCGTCGACAGCAGGCACGCCCACGCCGCGCGCGGTCGCAGGAAGATCATCGCGTCACCCGCCTGTGCCGAGGCCTTTGCCGCGCACCGGGACGCTCCGCCTTCCGGGGCGGCGGCTCATTCCAGCACGACCTCGATCGCCTGGCCCGCCTCGATCGTCGCGTCGGCGGCCAGGGTGACGAGGGCGCGGTTGTTCTCCAGGGCCAGATCCGCCGCCACCTGCTTGCCCGCGACGGTCACGGCCGTCTTGGCGGGCCTCGCGCCCTCCGCCGTCGCGAAGGCCATCGTCTTCACGCGCAGACGGCCCCACGCGAGGGCGATCGACTCCTTCTGGACGCCGCCCTCCCGCCGCTGGGCGATCGTCCCCCACCCCTCCGCGGCGGTGAAGGCGGCCCGGAAATCCTCCGGGGCGATCCGCGGTGCGAAGCCGAGGTGGCCCTTCGGGCCGTGGTACTCCCAGCCGCACACGGCCAGGAAGACGGCGTAGCTGGCCATCGAGCGCGCGTAGTGGTCGCCGCACTCGATCTCGTTCCAGGGATTGCGGCGCGAGGCGTGATAACGGTCGTGGACGGCGCGCGTCACCGCCAGTCCCTCCTGCACCAGCCCCTCCCAGATCATGTGCGCCGCGACCTGGTACTCGAAGCCGTTCATGCACTCGTTGAAGTAGCCTGCGGCCCAGTCGGGTCCCTTCCCCTTCGCTTTGTCGTAGTCCCAATCCGCGCGCGGGAAGGTGCACATGAGAAGGCCCGCCTCGCCCGGCATGGCGTACCAGCGGCCCGGCTTGTGAACGCCGCGGTAGGGTCCGACGTCGGGCGCAAAGTTGAAGCGCCAGAGCGACTTCAGCGCGGAGACGGTCTCCGGCTCGGGGATCACCCGGCCGAGGCCGACCTGGAAGGCCCAAAACTGGCCGAGGACCTGGTCGATGTGGCAGCCGGTGCCCGAGTTGATGGCGTCAGGGCGCTTCGGGTCGGGCTTGTTGATGAAGTAGCCGTCTGCGAAAAGTTCGTCGAGGAGTCGCTTCCGCCCCTTTTCAAAGATGGCGCGGCAGCGGCGGGCGAAGGCGTCGTCGCCCATCTCCCCCGCCATCGCCTCGGCGGCGCGCAGCGCGGCCAGGTACAGGCCGACCAGCCACGCCACGGGTCCGTACCAGTCGGCGTCGAGCGTGTTGTGCTGCCCGCCCTCGAGAAAACCGTCGCCGTCGCCGTCCTTGTCCATCAGGCACTCCAGCGCCTTCCGAATGTTCGGCCAATTGCGCTTCAGGAACGCGCCGTCGGCCGACATCTGGTGCTCGCGGTAGCATCGGAGGACGACGCCCGCCTGGCCGTCGACCGCCAGCCCCGCCTCCTCGGCGCGGAAGCGGACCACGCCGGTGTTCCGGTCGAAGGCGATCCCGAAGTCCGTCCGCTCGCGCAGGTCGCGCTCCAGCTCCGGGAAGAGGCGCGCCGCGGCCTGGGCGTAGTGCCAGACATGGGTGCATGTCCCCGGACAGCACCCGACCCCCTCCCAGCCGTAGAACCGGCCGGTGGCGAAGCGATGGCAGGTCGACGAGGCCAGGATGGAGGCGTTCAGGAAGGTCCGGTCGAGGAGCCAGAAGGGGAGCGTCGAATCGTACCAGGTGTCGCGCCAGAGCCGTGTCCGGGCGGCCAGCACCTCCGCGTTTTTGTCCAGGTGCTGCGCGACGGCGAGGGCGTTCGGGAAGCGCGTCGCGTAGAAGCGGCCGCCGTCCTTCAGCCTCAAGTTCGGGAAGTGCCAGGCGATCGCGAAGGTCGCCGCCGTCTCCGCGCCGGGCTCGAGCGTCGCCGAGCGAACGAGCGCCCCGCGCAGCGGATCCCCGATCGGCTTCGCGGCGGCGGCCCCGGCGGCGAACGATCCCTCCGCGAAGAGGGTTTCCGGGACCGCGCCCGCCGGCAAGGCCGCGGCCCCGCGGTCGCTCGCCTGGCGTCCCAGGAGGGCGAGGGCCATCGTCCCGAAATCGGGCTGCTCCCCGAGCGGCAGCGCCGGCTTCTCCGCCCGATCGCTGAAGACGATCTGGTCGACCCCGATGTTCCCCCATCCGCCCGACTCCGCGTCCACGATCTGCAACTGCGCCTGCCGGCCGGCGTGGGCGCGCACGTCGAAGCGGTGGGGCTGCATCCGGTTGTCGTTCCGCCCGGTCGCGGAAGCGACGACCTTCCCGTCCACCAGCAAGTTGACGCAGGTCTTCCCCGGGTGGGCGCCGCCGCCGACCAGGAAGGTGATGTAGTGCCGCTCGATCGTAAAGGGGCGGCTGGTGAGCGTGCCGGTGTGCGCATCCCCCCTCCCGACGTCCTCCCCCTGCCGCGTGTTGTGGGTGTTGACCAGGCGCTTCCCCTGCGCGCCGACGTCCCCCTGGTAGGCGGGCATCCGGGCCTTCTCGATGGGGCCGGCGCCGAAGGCCGTGCCGGCGGCGGTCCACCCCTCGTAGGACTCCTTCTCGAAGTCCTCGAAGAGAATGTCCGGCCGCTCGGGGCCGGCCGGCTTTTCCGCGGGCGCCTCGGCGTCGCACGCGAGGACCGTCATCCCGCCGGTCGCGAGGACCCGGTTCCGGCGCAGACACGGCGTCTTGCTGTGGAGACAGACCGCATTTTCAAGCCAGCCCGCGAGGTCGATCTCGACCTTCTCGGCCCCCGTGTTCCTGACGCGGAAACGGAGGACCGTCGCCGGCAACGAGGAGGCGTCGACATCGAGCGGTGCGAAGGGGGAGAAGGCCTCGAGGATGACCTCGACCGGGACCGCGGGATCGCGGTAGGTCACGAGCCCGATCGGGTACTCGCCGCGGAAGCGCACGTCGGCGAACCCGGTTCGGTCGAGCGGCTTCACCACCGACAGGCCGGCGGCCCGGACCCGGATGGCGAAGCCCTGGTCGATCGGCGAGACCGGCTTCATCGGCTTGGCATAATGCCCGGCCCCGGTGCCGATGTGCTGGTTGAAGATGTCCCAATGCCATAGCCGCCCGTCTCCCCCCAGGTAGACCTGCCCGGCGCAGAGGCCGCCGACGGGCATGCCGATCGTCTCCAGCTCGGCGCCCCGGTAGACGGCGGGGGCGCCGCGCTCGAAAAGGGACTTCACCCAGTCGGGGCGGAGCCTCTTGTCGGGCGGGACGAGCTTCTCGAAGTCAGCCCGCCCGAAGGGGCCGGCCATGACGGGCATCCCGGGAAGCAGCGCCGCCGCCGCGCCCGCCCCCGCCCCGGCGAGAACCCGACGCCGCGTCACGCCGCCGGCTGGGTCGCCCGCGCATTCGCAATCCGGCCGACCGGGGTCACCTGCCATGGTTTCGCTCCTGATGGGGTTCCGGGCCATTCACCGGCGGACGCGACTCCCACCGAGCCGAGGGGCCGATCCCGGCGTCGTAAACCTTTCCCCCCCCGCGGATCGCCTCCAGGCTCCCGGCTTCCGCTTCCCGGCGCTCCGCATGGAAGGCCAGCCGGCGCCGCCCGTCCTCCGCCGGGACGAATCCCGGCATGTCGGCCCGCGGCCGCCTTGCCAACATCGTCCGCCCCTCCCGAATGATCGCCAGCGCCTCGCCGTACGCGCCGGAGGCGGGGTCGAGCTGCTGCAGGCACGGGCTGAGCTCCGGGCGGTCGAAGCACACCTGCGGGCCGCGGTTCCGTTTGTGATCCGCCATTCGGCCGATCGGCACGCCCGTGAGCTGCTCGAGTCGCGCGAGCTGCCGGCTGTCGAGCGGGCACCGCCCCGCGAGGTGGTCGGGGTAGGCCGACTCGTAGACGGGGTAGTAAGGCGCGTTGAGATCCATCCACGTGATGACGCGGTCCTTCTCCTCCGGCGTGAGGGAGACGCCCTCGTGGTCCTGAAGATAGCGGGTGAGGCGGCTGGCGTGGGCTCCCCACGAGCGTGCAGGCTGGATCTCCGCGGGGCCCGCGCCGACGCATGTAATGACCCGTTTCCGCCAGAGCTCGGTGTAGGAGACATTGAAAAAACACGTCTTATCGCCGGCAAGATTGAGCGTCTTCCCCGCGGCCTTTCCGAAGTCGTGGCAGGAGACGCAGTGCCGGTCGAAGACAGGCTGGACCTCGGCAAGATAGTTGAAAAGGCGAGGCGGGCCGTGCCAGCCGTCGAGCGAGCGGGGCGGCTTCGCGAGCGCCAGCGGCGCGCGGCCGGGCGGGGGGCCCTCCGCGCCCCGGTCCTCGTGGCATCCCACGCACCCCTGCCGCTCGCCGGACTGGATGATCGTCCCGCTGCGCATCGACTGGATCATTTTCCCCTCGGCATCCAGCAACTGGAAGTAGACGAAGCGACCGCTGGGGACGGCGACGCAGGCCGAGCCGTCCGACTCGACGGGCACGGTTCCGAGAACCCGCTTGTTGTTGAAGTCGTGCCAGTTCATCCCGGGCGCCTGCTGCCCCTGGCCGTTCCAGGCCGGCTTCGTCCAAGATCGTTTCGCGGGCGACTCCACGACGCGCAGGAACTTCACCGTCCCCGGGGCCACCCCCGCCATATGCGTGCCGCGGTAGACGTTCTGCACGTAGAAGATGCCGGGACCGTCGCGGAAATCGCGCGCCGTCGGAAGGACGGGCGGGCGCGGTCGGGGCCCGAGCGGCATCGGGTCGTAGCAGCCGGGTTCCTCGGCGTGGATCAGGACTTCGTTGCCGTCGGTATCGACAAGGTAAAGGCCCATCCGGTCCGTCGGCCCTTCGCCCACCGATCGCGAGACCAGGAAGCGCTTCGCGTCGAGCGGGTACGGGTCCTCGTACCGGGGCCAATACGTCCGGAAGGCGTCCCAGTCGCCGCGCCCCACCTGGTCGATCGCCCCGGCGGGCCAGGTCCGGATCACCGGCTCCCGGCCGTCCACGCCCCGCCGCCGGTCGATCATCGCCAGCGCCCCCCACGGACGGTCGTGGCAGGAGCCGAAGAGGCAGAGGCAGAGCGACGTGCCGGGGACGATGCGCGCGTCGATCACCGCGCCGGGGCTGTTCGTGTTGTTCCCCCAATAGAGAGCATGCGACGTCCCGTCGGGCCGGCACGTCCAGAGCCCCTGGGCGTCTCCGAAGTTCCGGTCCACGTACTCCCATCGGTCGTAGAGGATCAGCCCCTCCGGGGTCATCGTCGCGTGCCCCTCGAAGAGCGTGCTCATCCCGATCTGGTGGATGTTCGCCCCGTCCGGCTCCATCCGGAAGAGGTTGCCCATGATGTGCCGGTTGCACATGCAAAACTTGGGGTCGCGCGTCGAGGTGAAAACGATGTGGTCGTCCGGCAGGTAGAGCGGGTCGATGTCCGAGACGCCCGGGGCCGAGGTGAGCGCCTTCAGGCCGGACCCGTCGGCGTTCACCTCGTAGATATGATAGGAGTCCTCGGGCCCCCTCCGCATGGCAAAGACGATCCGCCCGCCGTCGTAGTGGACATCGGGGTCTCGGACCAGCCCCTGGGGACCGGGATCGACCAGCGTCGTGACCCGGCCGCCTTTCGCCAAGTCGAGGATCTTCAGCCGCCCGGGCGGGTCGTAGCTCCGCGCGTTGATCTCCCCCGGCTGGAAAAGCGTCTCCGTGTTGTGGTGGTCCTGCCGGTACTGTTTCCGGACGACGAAGAGGATCGGCCGGCCGCTGACCAGCGGGTTGGCGAGCAGGGCCTCGCGCCGGAGGGCGTCAAGGTCGGCGCGAACCACCGACAGGTCGGCGGGGGGGACCGTCGCCAGGGAGGCCTCGATTCGGTCGAGCCGGGCGAGATAGTCCGCGGCGCGGGGGTAGCGGGAACCGAAGGTCTCCGCCAAATCCCGGATCGCCGCGCGCAGCGGCGCCGTCGGGATCGCCGCGCGGGCCCGCGCCCGCGTCGCCTCCGCGTCGATCTCGCCCCGCGCCGCAAAGTCGCCGAAGCCGGGGGAGGCCGTTTCCGCGGATCGGTCCGCCGCGCCGGCCGCCGCGGGCGCCAGCAACGCGGCCGCGACCCGCAGGAAGGCCCTTGCCCGCACCCGCCGCGCGCCTCGGCACCGATCCGAACGGGGCTCATCCTTGTCCATCCGCGCTCCCCCGGTTCCCGTCATACCCCATGTCCGCCGAGATCGCCCGCCCGGCCTCGCGCACCGCCGCCTCGACGTCCCGCGTGCGCTTCGGGTCGAAGTGGGAGTAGAGACCGGTGATTCCGACACCGGCCAGGACGCGGCCGTCCACGCCGAAGACCGGCGCCCCGATGCAGAACGCCCCCGTCGTGTACTCCTGCCGGTCGTACCCCAGGCCCGCCCGGCGGACCGCGGCCAGCTCGCCGCGGAGGCGGTCGAGCGAGGTGATGGTCTTGGGCGTCAGGGCGGGCAAGGGGGAGACCAGCACCGCGCGAGCCTCCGCTTCCGGGAGATGAGCGAGGATGCACTTGCCCATCGCGTTGCAATGATAATAGAAGCGGCTGCCGGCCACGAGGTTGAAGTAGGCGTCGGCGTTCGGTGCGACCACGTCGAGGACCAGGACGCGGTCCCGGTCGGGAACGTGGATCGAAGCGGTCTGGTCGGTCCGGGCGCAGAGCCGCTCGAGATGCGGCCGGGCACGGTTGCGCAGGGAGAAGCGCGGCATCAGACGGACCCCGACGCGGAAAAAGCCGGTGCCGAGGCGGTAGCCGCGGCCGGGCTCGTCCCACTCCAGATAGCCCCGCCCCTCGAGACGCTTGCAGATGCGAAAGACCGAGTGGGTGGAGATGCGGAGACGGCGGGCGAGCTCGGAGACGCCGAAGGGGCGGGACTTGTCGAGAAGAAACTCGACGATGTCGAGAACGCGGTCGACGGCGGGGGCGGCATAGCCGTCCGGGGCGGTCCGGGCCCGGCGGGGGGGAGTCATCGCGTCGCGTTCCCTCGGCGGTCCCATGCCCGGCGCCCCGACCGTTACGCTATTGGAATGAGTATTCCAATAGTAATATGATCGGGCCGCCCTGTCAAGGGGGTCGCGCTCGCCCGCCGTCATCGCTCCGCCACCACCACCCGCCCCACCGCCCGCCCGGCCACGTAGATCCCGACGACGGCGCCATCCTCGCGCTCGACCAGCCAGGCATGGGCCGCGCAGGTGCTCTCGGACGCGACGCCGCCGGGCGGCACGGCGCCGTATCCCTTCCGCCTCCCCTCGAAATCGAGCCAGAAGAGCCGGAGCATCGCGCCGGTCCGATTCAGGAAGATCATTTCCGTGGCCGGCTGGCCGCCCAGAGACTTCACCCGGCCCTCCTCGTCGGCCGGCCGCGCCGCGAGGTCCTCGACCTCCGTCCGCCCCGGGGCGAGCCGGCCGGCATAGATGGCGTCGAGCAGCGCGTACCCCTCGGGGTCGTACCCGGCCAGCCAGCGCGCGCCGGGGCTGGGCGTCGGGTCGAGCGTGCCGTAGTCGCCGCGGCTGCCGACGTACCACATCGTCAGCTCGGCGAAGTACTCGTGCGGGTGGGTGGCGGCGTAGGCCCCCGGCCACTTCCCGGCCGCCATCGCCCGCCTCCACTGCGCCTCGACGCGCTCCCGCAGCGCCCGGTCGAGACCGTACCCGAAGATCCCGTGGGCGAACTCGTGGCTGCAGATGTCCCGGTGGTCCTTCCAGCGGTCGCTCGGCAACCGCAGCAGGTTCTCTTCGCCGCAGGAGCTGTGAATGCCGCCGTAGCCTCGCCCGCGCTCGTCCATCGTCTGCGTCCCCTCGAAGGGCTTCCCCTTCATATGCCGGTACTCGGGCAAGTCGGTGACGGCCTGGTCCTTCCCGATGACGTGAAGCTCCGCGCCGAGGGCGGCGAGGTTGGCGGCGATCGCGGGCGCGCGGCCGAGCAGCCGCTCCAGACGGCGCGCCGCTTCGCCCAGCGCCGCGTCGGAGACGTCCGCGTGGGCGAGGATGGGAATGCCGCGGACGGCGAGGCGCTTGGCATAAAAGCCTTGCGACGGCGGGTCGAGACGCTCGATGGCCGGCACGGGCGCCTCCGCGGCCGCGGGCAGGAAGGCGGCGACCAGCGCCCAGGATAAAACGCGGGTCATGGCGATCCTTCGCGCAAGCAACCGAAATCGTCCGGCCCGGAACCGGCGCTTCAGCGCATTCCGACGCGCAGGATCGTGAGCGACGAGGGCGGGAAGGTCATCTTGAACGACGGCCGGATCCCCTCCACGGCCGCCTCGACGGGCACGATTCGGCCGGGCCGGTCGACGTCGTTCTCCTCCCGCGGATTGCCGGCCAGCGTGATCGTCCGCCCTTCCGCCTTCACCGTCGCATGCTTCAATTCGACCGACGCCGTCATCGGCCGCTCTTCGGCATTGACGATCTTCAGGATGATGTCCTTCGCCTTCCGGTCGAGGCCCGCGCCGGCGTAGAAGCGAACGCCGGACGCGCCGTGAAGCGCGGCAACGGGTTTCCCGTCGAGATAGCCCTCCGCCGCGTCGCGGCGGACGACCAGCCGGATCTCGTACCAGCGCCCGGCCTCGATCCGGCCCGGCGTCTCCGGGCTGACGGTCGCTTGCCGTCCGCCCTGGATCCGCTCGAAGGCATGCGCGCGATTCCCCCACCCGCCGAGGTTGAGCTGGTGGTAGTTGTCGCGGTCAGCCGCCCCGAACTGGAGGAGAAACCCTTCCGCTCCCGACAGCTTGCGGGCCTTGAGCGTGAGGACGTACTCCTCGAGCCGGGCCCCCTCGTAGAGGGCGATCTTTCGCTCCCCCGCCTCGCTCTGGCGGTAGGCCCCGTCCACCGCCTCCCATCGCCCCCAGCAGGGGGTCCAGCCCGCCGTCGTCTTGTCGAAGTCGGAGGCGTAAAGGACCTTGCCCTCCCGCTCGATCCGGATGTCCTTGTACTCCGCCTGTCCGTTCCACGTCCCGAGCCCGATAAAGCCGGCGAACCGGGGGGGGGCATCCGCGGGCGCGCGCGCTTCGCACGTCACGGCCAGATTCGTGTCCGGCCGGTGGAGCGAGAAGAGCTTCTGCACGTGATAGGAGCTCCGGCCGAAGGCGGTCGCGCTGTCGTAGCCGATCAGGTTGACCGGCCAGTCGAGCCGGTTCACGTTGAAGAGGAGCGGGGCGTAGCTGGTCATCGTGACGACATCGCTGTTCCGCTCCATCCCGAGAAGGAAGGCGGCCTCGGAAAGGGCGGCGAGCAGGTTGCCCCGTCCGACGCCCTGGTTGCACGCGTACTCGCCGACATAGACCTCAAAGCCGCGGTCGCGCGGGACGGCATCGTACCGCCGGTGCTCGTTGAAGAACCAGTCCGGGTTCCGGTAGAAGTGCTCGTCGGCGATCTCGACCGGCCCGACGCCCTCCACCATATCCGGCGTCGCCCACCCGCAGCCGCAACAGAGGACGAGCTTCAGTTTCGGGTGCTTTGCCTTCAGGGCCTCGTAGAACCGGCGGTAGTATGCCTTGTACCGGGGACCGTGGTTCTCGTTGCCGATCTGGACGTAGCGAAGGGGGAAAGGGGCGGGGTGTCCGTTGGCGGCGCGCTTCGCCCCCCACGCCGACGTCACCGGCCCCAGAGCGTACTCGATCGCGTCGAGCGCGTCCTGGATCTGCTCCCCGAGGCGCTCCTCCGGGAGGAACGAGCCGTGGCGAAACTCGCAGGAGAGGCCGCAGTTGGCGACATAGAGCGCGTCCGCCCCGATATCCTCGCACAGCTGGAGGTACTCGTGGAAGCCGAGGCCGTCGGTCGAACGGTAGTTCCAGAGACACCAGTGTCCCGGACGCTCCTCGATCGGCCCGATCGTCTTCTTCCACGCGTAGCGGTTCTCCCAGGTCGCCCCCTCGACGTAGCATCCGCCGGGGAAGCGGACGAAGGCGGGCTTCAAGTCCGCCAGCAGTTGTGCGATATCCGCCCGCAGCCCGTTCGGACGCCCTCGGAACGTCTCCTCCGGGAAGAGCGAGACGACATCCACGCAGAGGCTTCCGGCCGAAGACGGCTCGAGGAACAGGCGGGCCTTGGGATGGGTCCCGTCCGCCTTCAGGACGGCGGCGTGCCGCCTCCAGGCGGCGGAGGCGACATCGGGGATGACGGCGCGGGCCAGGACGGTCCCGTCGGGGGCGACGAGGCCGGCGGCGACGCCGCCGGCGTAGCCGCCCGCCGTGCGGGCGAAGAAGGAGAGCGAGTAGCGCTTCCCGGCCTGCACGGCGATCCCCCAGTACCCGTCGTTGAGGATCCGCACCGCGCCCGGCGCGGGCTTTGCGTCGAGGCGGACGTGAAGGTAGCGCGGATTATTGCCGTTGAGCGGCACCTCCCCCTCGACGGTCATGGAGGCCCCGCCCGTCGCCGCGAGCGTCCAGGCGGGATGCGGGGACCGGAAGTCCCATCGAACCCGCCACTCCTTGTCCCGCCCGGTCAGGTAATGAGGCCCGGGAGGGGCCACGGCATGGCCGTCCCGGAGCGTCGTCCCCTCCGGCGGCAGCGTTTCCTCGAAGGATCGGTTCTGCACCAGCTCCGCGTAGATTCCGCCGTCGCCGGCGTGGTTGATCTCCTCGAAGAAGATGCCGATCAGGGAGGGCGGCACGACGGGGCCGGTCTTGGCGCAGTCGACCTCGATCGTCGCGTCGCCGTCCCTCGGCGAAGCGGCGGGGGCCGCGGCCGCGAGCAGGAGGAGCGCCGGGATCGCGCGTCGCACCATGGATGGCCTCCGAACCGCGCGCGGTCCCGGCCGCATCCGAGCCGCGCGCATCCACGACGAGGCGCGCCCCCTCGCGCACCATCGTGCGCATCCGCCGCGGCCGTCACATCCCGGCCTTCAGCCGCAGCACGGTAAACGAGTAAGCCGGGAATCGGTGCGTAAAGACCGCCCCCGCGCCCGGGATCGTCCGCGTCACCGGCGCGACGCGGGTCGGGGCGTCCAACGTATTTTCGTCCTCGCGGCGGCCCGTCAGCACGACGGCCGTGGCCTCGGGGGCCACGCCGGAGGCCCCCCGCAGGTCGAGCGTCAGGACCTGTTCCCCCTCCGAGACATTGACCACCTTGACAAGGATCTCGCCGGTGGCCCGGACGCGGCTGGCGGCGGCGTAGACCGGGAGGAGGGGCTTGATCTCATCGGTTGCCTCGGTGACGAGCTTGCCGTCCAGGAAGCAGCGGATGGATTTGCCCTTCACGTCGACGCGCACATCGTACCACCGGCCGGTTTCGACCTGAAGGGGGGCGTTGGCGCCCAGGACGCCCTTGGCGCCGTGGCTCGACCGCTCGAGGGCGCTGTGGCTGTTGCCCCAGCCGCCGACGTTCCACCAGATCCAGTTGGCCTCGTCCTGGGCGCGGAAGAGGATGAGGAAGCCCTCGGCGCCGCCGAGCTTGCGCGCCTTGACGCGATAGGTGTAGTCGGTCCACGCCGCGTCGCCGATCAGCGCCCGGCAGTTCTCGTCGGCGGAGGTCTGGCGGAGCACGCCGTCTTTCGCCGCCCAGTTGCCGCGAAGGAAGCGCCAGCCCGCCGCGTCGCCGGCGTTCTCCAGCAGGACCTTCTCCCCCTGCGTCACGCGGATGTCCTTGAACTCGGCCTGGGTCATCCAGGTGCCGACGCCGACGGCGCCGCACAGGCCCTTCGTCGCCGCCTCGGCGGACGGCTGCGGCTCGACGGACACGGGCAGGACGACGTCGCCGCGGTGCTCGCTGAACATCTTCTGGACGTAGTAGGAGGGGATCCCGTAGGCGCGCGAGGCGTCGAAGTTGATGAGATCCGGGTTCCAGCGCCGGTGGTTCACGTTGACCAAGAGGGGGGCGTAGGAGGCCATGACCACGACGTCGCTGTTCCGCTCCAACCCGGTCATGAAAGCGGCTTCGCCGAGGGCGCCGTAGAGGTTGCCTTGGCCGCAGTTCTGCGTGACGGCGTACTCGCCAACGTAGATCTTGGGGCCGTCGCGCGTGTAGGCGTCGTACCTCGCCGCCTGCTGCATGAAGAACTCGGGCGTGCTGTAGTAGTGCTCGTCGATGAGGTCCAGCGGCCGGCTCTTCGGCGTGCCGCCCCAGAGACAGGCGACCAAGCGCACCTGGGGATACTTGGCCTTGATGGCGTCATGGAAGAGGGCGTAGCGCTTGTCGTATTCGGGGCCGCCGTTCTCGTTGCCGATCTGCAGGTATTTCAGGTTGAACGGCGCGGGGTGGCCGGCCTTCGCCCGCAGGGCGCCCCAGGGGCTGTCGGCGGGGCCGTTGGCGTATTCGATCGCGTCGAGGGCATCCTGGACGAACTCGCCCATCCGGTCCATCGGGACGTTCTCGCGATGGGACATGCCGCAGTTGATGACGAAGAGCGGTTCGGCGCCGAGATCCTCGCACATCTGGAGGTACTCGTGGTAGCCGAGGCCGTTTGTGGCCGAGTAGTCCCACAGGTTCCATTGCGTCCAGCGATCGCCGATATCCCCGATCGTCCGCTTCCATCGCGAGGCCAGTTCCATCCGGTCCCCCTCGACCCAGCAGCCGCCGGGGAAGCGAACGAAGGCGGGCTTGAGGCCGGCGAGCATCTCCGCGAGGTCCGGCCGCAGGCCGTTGGGGCGGCCCTTCCAGGTCTCCTTCGGGAAGAGGGAAACGACGTCGAGCCAGTAGGTCCCGGCCTGCGTGCCGGTGATCACCAGCCGGGCGCGGGGGTCGGTGGCGCGGGAGGTCAGGGTCAGCGTATGGCGCTTCCACTCCGGGCCGATCCCGTCGATGCGCCCCTCGGCGTGAACAACGCCGGAGGCGTTCTCGAGCGCCACGCGCAAGGAGCCGGCGAACCCGCCGGAGCCCCGGCCGTACAGGGAGAGGTCGTACTGGGCCCCCGCCTTCAGCCCCATCCCCCACCAGCCGTCGTTGGCGACGCCGACGCCCGCCCCGCCCTCCTCGACGGCCACGCGCAGGGAGCGGCGGTTCTTGTCGCTGACGGGGTTCGCGGTGTCGATCGCCACCCAACCCCGCCCGCCCCCCCGGCAGACCAGCGTCCAGTGAACCGGCTTTTCGCCGTCCTCGAAGGACCGGTTTCGCACGAGCTCGGCGTAGAGTCCGCCGTCGCCGGAGCAGTTGATTTCCTCGAAGAAGATGCCCCACAGCAGCGGGCTGATCGCCGGCCCCGGCTGATCGACCCGAACCGTCAACCGCCCCGGCTCCGCCCCGTGCGCCGGCAGCGCCGCCGCGACGATCACGGCCAACGCCATCCACCGTCCGATCCGTCCCATGTCATCCTCCCGTGTCAGCAAGGCCTCCGTGCGCGGGTCGCCCCGGCCGCCGTTCACGAACCCGACGGCTTCAGCATCGCGCATCCGAACACCCCTCCCGCCGTGCTTCCCGGATGCCCCTGGAAGCGGACGGTAACCTTCTCCTTCCCCTTCGTCAGCTCGGCGGGGATCGCCGTATCCACCTCGTAGAACGCCCCCGGCCGGCTCCGATCGAGCCTTTGCGTGGCGACGGTTTGCCCGTCGACCTGGACGTCGAAGACCCGCCCGGCGTCGTCCCCCCAGTAGGTGCAGCGGAGCGTCATGGGGGCGTCGGGGAGCACCCTCATCTCGTAGCTGAACCAGCCGCCGCCGGTGGCGTGGCGCCAGGTTCGGCCGAGATGCTCGCCGGCCTCGGTCCGCTCGCCCCGCAGCGCGTGATCCGTCTCGGACGGTGCCGCGCCGGGGTGCACGACGTCGACGAGGCGCTGCTCCTGCGCCCGGCGCTGCTTCTCCGCATCCGCCCGTTCGGCCTCGTGCCGCCTCCACGCGTCCTCCGTGAGAACCTGCCAATACACCGAATAGCGCTGGTGGTGGAGACGGTAAAACGGGACCAGCGTCACGTCGCGCGGGCGTCCGAGCCCCGCCGTCTCGAAGACCTGCGGCCGGCCCGCCACCGGACGGACCCGGCCGGCCACATCTGTCGCGTCGGCCACGAAGACCGGGACCTCCGGGGCGGGGACCCGGCTGAACTCGGTCTGTCGTCGGGCGTACGGCTCCGGCATGCCGTCCGTCCCGAGCTCGCCGGCGAGGACGACCGGCCCGTAGAGCAGCGCGACGGTGCCCGGCTCGCCCGGCAACGCCTCCGTCCGCACGGCCAGCGGGAGGCGGATCTCGACGCGGTCGCCGTCCGCCCACTCGCGGTCGACCGCGACATACGAGCCGGGCCTCCCGTCGGCGGCGGCGGGCGCGCCGTTGACGGCGATGGCGAACCCCTCGCCGGCCCACGCGGGGCGCCGGAACCGGAACGCCATCCGGAGGGGCGCCGCGCACCGCACGGAGATCCGCGCGACGTCGGACTCCGGCACCGTCGTCTCCTGACGGACCGTCAGCCCCTTCGCCTTCCAGGCAAGCTCCGAGGCGATGTAGAGGTTGACGATGAGCGAGTCGGCGTCGTGGAACCAGATCGACTCGCCGTACCGGGCCTGGTTCTCCATCCCCGTGCCGACGCAGCACCAGAATGAGTGCTCGGGCGTCGAGTAGGTCTTGAAGTGTCCCGGTTTGAGGGACATGAGGTATACGAACATGCCCGTCTCGGGATCCTGGGAGGCGAGGATGTGGTTGTAGAGGGCGCGCTCGTAGAAATCCATCCGCTCGGCCGACGGCTCCCAGGCGAAGAGGTGGCGGGTGAGCTTCAGCAGGTTGTAGGTGTTGCATGTCTCCGCCGTCTCGGGGCCGAGGTGCTTCGCGAACTGGTCGATGGGGAAGAAGTGCTCGCGGTCGCTGTGGCCGCCGATGACATAGGAACGGTGGCGGGCGACGCGCTCCCAGGCGAAGCGGGCGATGTCGCGGTAGCGGGTCTCGCCCGTGAGCTCGTACAGCCGCGCCGCCCCGACCCATTTCGGGATCTGCGTGTTGGCATGGAGGCCGTCGAGCCGGTCCTCGCCGCGCGCCAGGGGGTCGATGGCGGCGCGGTGGTCGAACCGCCGGGCGGTCGCCAGGTGCGCGGGGTCCCCCGTGATCCCGTACAGGTTGGCCAGCGCCTCATTCATGCCGCCGAACTCGTTCCGCAGCATCCGCTGGACGCCGGCGTCATCCAGCGCGTCGAGCCGCCCCTTCGCCCAAGCCGCCATACCCTTCGCCGTCTCCAGGGCCTTCGCGCTGCCGCAGAGGACGTGGACGTCGATCAACCCGGCGAGGATCTTGTGGAGGGTGTACCACGGCGCCCAGACCGGCTTTCCCGCCACGACGCGGTCGATGAAGGACTCCGGGTAGGCCGAAAGGTATCCCGGGCGGGAGCCCCGGGACGGCAGCGCCGCCTGGCAGGCGGCCAGCGCGTCCACGATGTACTCCGCCCGCGCCCGAAGCGTCGCGTCGTCGGCTCCCGCCCAGGCGAGCGCACAGGCGGAGAGGTAGTGGCCGAGCGTGTGGCCCCGGAGCTCGCAGTCGGGGGCCTCCCAGCCGCCGTACGGCTGCGCGGTCGAAGGCAGGCCGGCATTGAGGCGGAACGTGTGCAGGAGGCGGTCGGGATCGAGCGCGCGGAGGACCTTCCGGTTCCGCTCCATCGCCTCCCGGAAGGGGCCGCCCAGGAGACGGACATCCTTCCGGTCGAAGGCGAAGGCCCGGATCGGGACCTTGGGGGGAACCGGGACCGCCGAGTCGGACGCGACGAGGCCGTCCGCGGCGAGCGGGAAAGCGGAGGCGAGGGACAGGCCGAGCGCGGTCAGGGACATGGTGACCCGGCTCCGACGGGGCGGCCGCTCCGCGCCACCGGGGATCAGCCTTCGGCGCGGGACGTCCCGCCTCTTGGATGTCCCGCGACACGCGCCCTAACCGCCGTCCGCGAACATTCCACCGGACCGCGGGGGCTCGGCGGCTTGCGTTAGGACCCCGCCCCGGCCGCATCCTGTCCGGGGAAGACAAACTGTGGCGCGACGGGCCCATTTCGGATATGAATGGCGTCCGGTCGCTATCCCCGGTCCCCCCATCCCGGAGGCCCCATGCAGCCCGTCACGCTCGGCTTGGTCGTCGGCAACCGCGGCTTTTTCCCCAGCCACCTCTGCAAGACCGGTCGTGCGGCGATGATCGACAAGCTCGAGAAGGCGGGCTTCAAGATCGTCGCCCTCTCGCCCGCCGAGACCGAGCACGGGAGCATCGAGAGCCTGGAGGACGCCGGGAAGTGCGCCCGCCTCTTCGCCCGGAACCGCGAGCGGATCGACGGCATTCTCGTCACCCTCCCCAACTTCGGCGACGAGCGGGCCGTGGCCAACGCCCTCCACGGCGCGGACCTGAAGGTCCCCGTCCTGATCCACGCCTTCCCCGACACCGCCGGGGCCATGACGCTGGCCGACCGGCGCGACAGCTTCTGCGGGAAGATCTCCGTCTGCAACAACCTTCGTCAGCACGGGATTCCGTTCAGCCTGACGACGCGCCACACGGCGGGGCTCGACGACCCGTCGTTCGAGGCGGACCTGGCGCGCTTCGCCGGCGTCTGCCGGATCGTCCGCGGGATCAAGGGCCTCCGGATCGGCGCCCTCGGCGCCCGCCCCGCCGCCTTCCACACCGTCCGGTACAGCGAAAAGCTCCTGCAGCGGGCCGGGATCACCGTCGAGACCCTCGACCTCTTCGAGTTGATGGGCTGGGTCGGGAAACTGGGCGACCGCGAGAAGAAGGTTCAAGCCAAACTGAAGGAGATCCGCCGGTACGTCAGGACGGACAAAGTCCCCGCCGCCGCCCTCCTGAAGATGGCCAAGCTCGGCGCGGCCATCGAGGGGTGGATGGAGGCGTGCGACCTCGATGCCACCGCCGTCCAGTGTTGGACCGCCCTGGAGGAGTTCTACGGCGTCGTCCCCTGCTGCTGCATGAGCCTGCTCAGCAATCGCCTGATGCCCAGCGGGTGCGAGGTGGACGTGATGGGCACGGTGGCCATGCACATCCTGGTCCAGGCCGGCGGGCGCCCGAGCGCCCTCGTGGATTGGAACAACAACTACGGCGACGACCCCGACAAGGGCGTCCTCTTCCACTGCAGCAATCTGCCGAAGGATCTCTTTACGTCCGTCCGGATGGATTACCAGGCGATCATCGCGGGCTCGGTCGGCGAGAAGAACGCCTACGGCACGATCGTCGGCCGGCTCAAAGCCCAACCCTTCACCTACCTCCGATGCACGACCGACGACGCGAAGGGGACGATCAAGGCCTTTGTCGGCGAGGGGGCGTTCACGGACGACAAGCTCGAGACGTTCGGGGGGTACGGCGTCTTCCACGTGCCCCGCCTCCAGGCGCTGTTGCGCCACATCTGCGAGGAGGGGTACGAGCACCACGTTGCCGTCAACCCCGTCCGCGTCGCCGACGCCGTCGCGGAGGCGCTCGGGACCTACCTCGGATGGCCGGTCTACAGGCATGCGTGACACGGCGGACGGCCGCGGGCGGCGCACGGGCGGCGCCGGAGCGGGCTCGCGCGACGGCCGCCCGGGGCCTCCGGCGGGCGGTGCTTCGCGGGCGCTGCGCCTCGGCGAGGGATTGACCGGGGGCGCCCGGGCGCGTTTCGCCCTCCCCGTTTCCGCGGTTTGTTAAGGATCCCGGAATGGACACGTTCGCGATCGGTGTCGACTACGGCACCAACAGCGTCCGCGCCCTCGTCGTGGACACCGCCACCGGGGCGGAGCTGGCCTCCGAGGTTTTCGCGTATCCGAGCGGCGAGGCCGGGATCCTTCTCGACCCGAAGGATCCCAACCTCGCCCGGCAGAATCCCGCGGACTACGTCGAGGGGTTCTTCGCCGCCGTCGGCGGGGCGGTTCGCGCCGCCTCCCGGGTCCCGGGCTTCGACGCCGCCCGCGTCGTCGGCATCGGCATCGACACCACCGGCTCGACGCCCATCCCGGTCGACAAGAACGGCCTGCCGCTCGCCTTCCACCCGGAGTTCAAGAACGACCTCGCCGCACAGGCCTGGCTTTGGAAGGACCACACCGCCCACGCGGAGGCCGCCGCGATCACGGCGGCCGCGCGCCGGGCCGGCGTCCCCTACCTCGCCACCTGCGGGGGCGCGTACTCCTCCGAGTGGTTCTGGTCGAAGGTCTGGCACTGCCTCCGCGAAAGCCCGAAGGTCTTCAAGGCCGCGTACTCCTGGGTCGAGCACGCCGACTGGATGCCGGCCTATGTCACCGGCACCCTCGACCCCCTGACGTTGAGGCGCGGCATCTGCGCCGCCGGCCACAAGGCGATGTACGCCGACGCGTGGGGAGGGCTTCCGTCGAAGACCTTTCTGAAGCGGCTCGACCCGGCCCTCGCCGACCTCCGCGACCGGCTCTATGCCAAGGCGGTGCCGGCCGACCAAGTCGCCGGCCGGCTGACGCCGGAGATCGCCGGGCGCGTCGGTCTCCACGCCGGGATTCCCGTCGCCGTCGGGGCCTTTGACGCCCACCTGGGCGCGGTCGGGGCCGGCATCAAGCCGGGAACGCTCTCGAAGATCATCGGGACCTCCACGTGCGACATGATGGTCTACCCCGCCGGCCGGAGGCTCCGGAACATCCCCGGCGTCTGCGGGATCGTGCCGGGGTCGATCATCCCCGGGATGATCGGGCTGGAGGCCGGCCAGTCGGCGGTGGGCGACATCTTCAACTGGTTCGTGAGCCATCTCTGCCCCGCGGCGCATGCCACGGGAAACGCGCACGAGCATCTCACGCGCGAGGCGGAGCGGCTCGCGCCCGGCGCGAGCGGGCTCGTCGCGCTCGACTGGAACAACGGCAACCGGACGATCCTCGTCGACCCCCTCCTCACCGGCCTCCTGGTCGGCCAGACCCTCCACACGACGGCGGCGGAGATCTACCGGGCGCTCGTCGAGGCCACCGCCTTCGGGGCGCTGACGATCATCCATCGCTTCGAGGCGTATGGCGTGAAGGTGAAGGAGGTCGTCAACTGCGGCGGGATCGCGGAAAAGAGCCCGTTCGTGATGCAAATCTACGCCGATGTGCTCGACCGGCCGATGAAGGTGAGCCGCTCGGCCCAGACCTGCGCCCTCGGCGCGGCGATCTTCGGGGCCGTCGTCGGCGGCGCCCACAAGACCGTCGAGGCCGCCCAGAAGAAGATGACCGGGGTCAAGGACGTCGTCTACCGCCCGAACCCCGCGGCCGCGAAGGTCTACGCGGAACTGTTCAAAATATACCGCGTTCTCCACGACGCCTTTGGAACGGCGGGGTACCGCGGCGCGCTCAACCGAGTCATGAAGGACCTCCTCGCCATCCGCGACCGCGCCCGGAAACGCTGAGCCGGGCCACCGGGGCGCGGCGGACTCGAAACGGCCGCCGACGCGGCACGAAACTCCCCGGCCAGGACGCACGGCATGCCCCGAGGGGCAGGAGGGCGGTTCCGGGCGGGCGCGGCGGCGTTGCGGGCCCCCTCCGCCTCCGCGCGCGCCGGGTTTCCGGGGCCCGCCCATTCAGGACCGGACGAATGCTGAACGACCTCAAGCGCCAGATCCTCGAGGCCAACCTCGCCCTCGTGCGGCACGGGTTGGTCACGCTGACGTGGGGAAACGCCTCGGGGATCGACCGTCGGCGCGGGCTCGTCGTCATCAAGCCGAGCGGCGTAGGCTACGACACCCTGCGCGCGCGCGACCTGACCGTCGTCGACCTCGACGGGCGGGTCGTCGAAGGCCGCTTCCGCCCCTCCTCCGACACGCCGACCCATCTCGCCCTTTACCGGGCGTGGCCGTCGGTCGGCGGCATCGTCCACACCCACAGCGCGCATGCCGTGATGTTCGCGCAGGCCGGCCGCCCCCTCCCCTGCCTGGGAACCACGCACGCCGACGGGTTCCGCGGCGAGGTGCCGGTGACGCGGGCGCTGACGCGGACGGAGGTGGCGGGGGACTACGAGGCGGCCACGGGCGCGGTGATCCTCGAGCAGTTCGCCCCGGCCGCCGGGAAGCCGGACCCGCTCGAGCGGCCCGCCGTGCTCGTCGCCCAGCACGGCCCGTTCGCCTGGGGCCGCGATGCGGCCGAGGCCGTCCGGAGCGCGGTGACGCTCGAGGCGGTCGCCGCCATGGCGCTGGGCACCTTTCATCTCGCGCCCGAGCCCTCCCCGGTCCCGGACTACGTGGTCGAGAAGCACTGGTCCCGCAAACACGGGCCGGGGGCGTACTACGGGCAGGCGGGACGTCGGGCGATGCGACGCGGTCAAGGTCAGATGGTGTAGCTCAGCGGCGCGCTCCCGTCCTTCGATCGGGCCGCCTCCAGCAAATCTTCCAGGCTGGTCCCGTCCAGCACGCCGTCGATCGCCTTCCGGATGCGAACCCAGACGTCGCGCGCGGCGCAGGTCGCGTGACGACAGCAGGTCTCGGGGGCGTCGACGCACTCCACCACCACCGGAGGCCCTTCGAGAGCGCGGATCACCTCGGAGAGCCGGATGGACTTGGGGGGGCGCGCGAGCGCATACCCGCCCCGCGTGCCGCGCGCCGAGCGGACCAAGCCGGCCGTCTTGAGCGCGGCGACGATGTGCTCCAGATACTTGACCGAGACGCGCTGGCCGCGGGCGATCTCCTGGACCGGGATGGAAGCCCCCGGACGCGCCCCCGCGATCTGCACCAGCGCACGGACGCCGTACCGGACACGCGTGGAGACCTTGAGCACGAGAACCTCCTGCGTCCCTCCCGGCCCCCCCGCCCCCGGGGCGATTCTACCGGCTGATCACGAAAATCGCCATGTCCGCGTTCCGGTTGGGGTCCTCGAAGACCTCGCGACCCGACTCGAGGTCGAGCGCGATCACCTGGTGGACCCGGATGCCCCGCTCGCGGCAGAAGGCCTCGAAGTCGGCGATCGAAAAGAAGCGGACGTTCGGCGTGTCGTACCACCGGCACCGGAGCAATCCCGGCGCCTCCGGCGCCCGCCCCTCCTCCGCCAGCATGCGCCGCAGCTTGTGGTACGCGAAGTTCGGAAAGCTCACCACGCACCGCCGCCCCACCCGCAGGCAGTCCGCCACCACCCGCTCCACGTCCCGCACCGCCTGGAGCGTTTGGGAGAGGATCACGACATCGAATTGGCCGTCGGCGAACGGGGGCAGGCCCGCGTTGACATCGGCTTGGACGACGTCCAGTCCCCGGCGCACGGCGGCGAGCACCGCCTGCTCGTCCAGCTCGATGCCGACGCGATGCGCCGGCCCCCGCCGGGCGAGGCGCGCCAGCAGCCCCCCCGGTCCGCAGCCCACGTCGAGCACGCTCGCCCCCGGCGCGATGAGGTCCGGCAGCCGGTCCAGATCCAGGCGGCGGGGATGGCGCCTTTCCCCCGGGCCGCGGGCATAGACATCGTCGTTCAAGTCCTCCTCGGTCCCCGCCCGGCCCGCCGCGTTCTCCAGATGGGCACGGATCAGGCCGCCGTAGGCGGCGAGATCGTCCTCCAGCAGGAAGGCGTCGTGGCCGCACCCGCTGGCCACGTTGCAGTAGCTGACGGGCTTGCCGAGGGCCAGCAGGGCATCGACGATCTCGCGGGATTGGGCGGGAGGAAAGAGCCAGTCGCTGGTGAAGCTGATCAACAGCCATCGGCACGTGCTCCGGCCGAGGCGGCCCGCCAACTCCGCCGGGGTGCGCCCCAGGTCGAACAGATCGAGCGCCATCGAGAGGGTGATGTAGCTGTTCGCATCGAAGCGCTCGACGAACCGGTCCCCCTGATACGCCAGGTAGGAGCCGACGGAAAATCGCTTCTCGAACGCCGTCGGGACGTCGCGCGGCGCCATCCGGTCCGCATCGAATTTCTCGTCCATCGCCTGCGGGGAGAGGTAGGTGATGTGGCCGAGCATGCGGGCCAGGGCCAGGCCGACGGCGGGGCCGCCGCTCCCGTAATACTGGCCGCCGCGGAAATCCGGATCGTGCCGGATGGCGTTCCGGGCCACGACATCGAAGGCCAGGGCCTGGGCCGAGAGGCGCGCGCTGGCGGCCACGACGACGGCGGCCCGGACGCGGTCCGGGTGGCGCGTCGCCCACGTGAGCGCCTGATGGCCGCCCATCGAGCCGCCGACCACCGCGTGAAGGCGGTCGATGCCGAGGCGGTCCAGCAGCCGGCGCTGCACCTCCACCATGTCCCCGATCGTGACGACGGGGAAGTCGGCGCCGTACGGCCGCCCCGTTGCCGGGTCCAAGCCGTTCGGCCCCGTCGTCCCGCGGCAGCCGCCCAGCACGTTCGGACAGATCACGAACCACCGGTCCGTGTCGATCGCCTTCCCGGGGCCGACCGCGAGATCCCACCAGCCGGGGTCGTCGCCGGGGCCGTGCCGGGCGACGTGCGAGTCGCCGCTGAGGGCGTGGCCGATCAGGACGGCATTGTCCCGCTCGGCGTTGAGCGTCCCGTAGGTCTCGTACGCGACGGTGACGGCCGGGAGGCGCCCGCCCCGCTCGAGGTCGAGGGGGCCGTCGAGATCGACCGTTTGCACATGCCGGAGCGGCCGCCCGCTCCGCGTGCTGTCGCTGCTGTGAAAGAGATCCTGCGCCATCGCCGTGGCCGCTCCCCGATCGATCCGGGATCGCCCCCTTCGGGGCGGGGGACGACCCCGTGCCCGCGCCGGAACGCGCCGCCGGACACCGTCTATTCCCGCCCCGGTCGCCGTATCCGGGCGTGGACGAAACCCGCGCCGGGCGCGTCAGGGGGCCCGCCCCGGATCCTGCGACGCCCGCAGCGCCTGGTCCAGGTCCGCCAGGATGTCCTGCAGGTCCTCGATGCCCACCGAGACGCGGATGTACTCCGGCGTGACGCCGGCGGCCGCCTGCTCCGCATCGGTCAGCTGCGAGTGGGTCGTCGAGGCGGGGTGAATGACGAGCGTCTTGGCATCGCCGACGTTGGCCAGGTGGCTGGCCAGCCGGACGCTGTTGATGAACCGGACGCCCGCGTCACGCCCGCCCTTGACGCCGAAGCCGAGAATCGCCCCCGCCCCGGCCGGCAGGTACCGTCTCGCATTCGCGTGGTGGGCGTGTCCGGGAAGCCCCGGGTAGTTCACCCACTGGACGGCCGGATGCTGCTGCAGCCACTCCGCGACGGCCTGGGCGTTCTGAACGTGGCGCGGCATGCGAACGTGAAGCGTCTCGAGGCCCAGCAGGAACAGGAAGGCCGCGAAGGGACTCATCGCCGCCCCCGTGTCCCGCAGCCAGTGCGTTCGGATATGGACGAGGTAAGCGATGTTGCCGACGGGCTTCAGCGCCTCGGCCAGAATCAAGCCGTGGTAGGCGTCGTCCGGCGCGCAGAACTCCGGCCAACGCGCCGGATCCTCCGCCCAGGGGAACCGCGCGCTGTCGACGACGGCCCCGCCGATGTGCACGCCGTGGCCGCCGAGGAACTTCGTGGTCGAGTAGACCACGATGTCCGCGCCGTGCTCGATCGGGCGGAAGAGCGCGGGCGTCAGCACGGTGTTGTCGACCAGGAGCGGCACGCCCACGGCGTGCGCGGCGTCCGCGATGGCGCGGAAGTCCGGCACGTCGTTCTTCGGGTTCCCCACCGACTCGATGTAGACGCAGCGGGTGTTTGCATCGGCGAGCCTTCGGATCTCGTCCGGACGGTCGGGGTGGAAGAAACGGACCTCCACGCCGAGCTTCTTGAACGTCTGGGTGAAAAGCGTCCAGGTTCCGCCGTAGAGGCTGGTCGAGGCGATGAAGTTCTGGCCGGCGCGGGTGATCGTCAGGACCGCCGCGGTGATGGCGGCCTGCCCGCTGGCGAAAGCCAGGCCGGCGGCGCCGCCGTCGAGCGCCGCAAGGCGCTTCTCGAGCACGTCGGTGGTCGGATTCATCAGCCGGGTGTAGATGTTGCCGAACGCCCTCAGTGCGAAAAGGTCCGCGGCGTGATCCGTGCTTTTGAAGACGTAGCTGGACGTCGCATAGATCGGCACCGCGCGGGCGGTCGTCGCCGGATCCGGCTCCTGCCCGGCGTGGAGCGCCAAGGTGCCCAGCCCGAACGGACGTGCGGAGTCGGTCATGTCAGGACCCTTTCCGAGCCGGGTGTCATGCGCCCGGGATCAGCCCCTCGTACAGCACCGTGGACAGGTAGCGCTCCCCGGAGTCGGGGAGGATCACGACGATCGTCTTCCCCTTCAGCTCCGGCTCGCGGGCCAGCCGGGCGGCCGCGGTCATCGCCGCGCCGCAGGAGATCCCCGCCAGGATCCCCTCCTCGCGGGCCAGCCGGCGCGCCATCTCGATCGCCTCCTCGTCGCAAACGGTCTCGATCCGGTCCACCAGCGGCAGGTCGAGGATCTCCGGCACGAATCCCGCCCCGATCCCCTGGATCTTGTGCGGCGCCGGCTTCAGCTCCAGCCCCGCTCGGGTTTGCGAAAGGACCGGGCTCTTCGCCGGCTCGACCGCCACCGACAGGATCGGCCGGCCCTTCGTCTTCTTGAGGAAGCGGGAGACGCCGGTGATCGTGCCCCCCGTTCCCACGCCGGCGACGAGGACGTCAACGGTCCCGCCCGTGTCCTCCCAGATCTCCGGCCCGGTGGTTCTTTCGTGGATCGCCGGGTTGGAGGGATTCTTGAATTGTTGGGGCAGGTACCAGTGAGCGGGGTCGGAGGCCGCGATCTCCTCCGCCTTCGCGATCGCCCCCGGCATCCCCTTCGCCCCCTCGGTCAGAATCAGCTTTGCGCCAAGCGCCTGCAACACCTTCCGGCGCTCGAGGCTCATCGTCTCGGGCATCGTCAGCGTCAAGCCGTAGCCGCGTGAGGCCGCGACGAAGGCCAGCGCGATCCCCGTGTTGCCGCTCGTCGGCTCGATGATCTCGCGCCCCGGCTTCAAATCGCCCCGCTTCTCCGCGTCCCAGATCATCGCCGCGCCGATCCGGCACTTCACCGAGTAAGCCGGATTCCGCCCCTCGACCTTCGCCAAGACCGTAGCCCCGGCCCCCTTCGTAATCCGGTTGATGCGAATCAGCGGTGTACGCCCGATGGACAGTGAATTGTCGTCGAATATCTTCATGTAAACCTCCAATTACCATATAAATCATAGAGGAATAGTATGATATCAACAAAAAAACAATTGTCAACTGTTTCTTTTAGAAAAACGCGCATTCCATTAACTGTTAATTGTAAATGAGATGCGACCGAATCGAAATCAATCGACAGATTTTTCCTCTCCAGTTGATTTTCGATATGAGGTTTCGGTGCTTCTTGACTTGGCGGCCGGATGAACCCGAACAACAGCCATTGAGACCAACTCGAGCCGCAGAAGGGTCTTCCCTACTTCCACCCGATCACCATGCTTGATAGCCACGGGACTCTGGATTAGAGATCCCGCAAGACGCGTCCCGTTCCGACTGCCCAGGTCTGTCAACACCGGCTGGAGCGTCGTGGGATCAAAATCGATCTGGGCATGCTTCCGGGACACGTCCGGGTCGGGCAGGAAGACCTGTGCGTCGGGGTTTCGTCCGATCAGGTTGTGGACGCCGAGCGGGAAGCGTCGGCCGACGAACGTCCCCTGCTCCATGACCAGCCAGCCGAACAAGACCGGGGGCGGAACGAACCGGCGGGGTCCGACCGGCGCGGGTCCCTCTTCGCGAACCTTCGCCGCCGGAGCGCGAAAGCGCGTGGACACGCGCTCGGAGGCGGCCTGCCGGAGCGCGTCAAGATCCCCCCTCGCCACGGCCTCGGCTTCGACAAGGATCTCTTCCAGCCGGCGCGGCAGGCGCCGCTCCGTGGCGTACTCCGTCGCCTGGGCCTCCAGGGCAAGACGGACGAGCCCCGCATCGACCAGCCCCGCCTTCACCGCCCGCGCGCCCAGATCCTGGTCCTCCGCCCGGATCTCCTCGTATTGCTGCTCGAGCAGGATGCCCCGGACCTGGACGGGCGTCAGAAGGCCTCGCTTCAGGCAGCGCATGGCGAGGTCGAGCGAGCCGTCGTCGTGCAGCGCCTCAAGCGGCTCCTCGAGGAGACGCAGCATCTGGGCGGTCTGGAGATGCCCGCGGAGAACGGCGATCTGGGCGAAGCGGGGCGGCAGCGACGGGATCGGCATGGCGGGCGGCGTCCGAATCCGCGCCGGGCAAGGATGCCCCCGGCGTTCCGCCATCCTACCGCATCCGCGATACATCACAAGAATTATATGACATCACTATTCTCTGTTTGCTTCGGCGCGACGAGTCGCCTTCTTCGGGGCGTGCGTCATGGGCCGCATTCCACCGGCCGGGCGCGCGGCCCGTACGACGCCGCGCCTGCGGCGTAGCCCTCGAGCCGGTTCTTCCTCAGGAGCACCTGCGACCAGTCCATGACGACGACGCCGTGTTTCCCCCCCTTCCCCCGGATCCCCTCCGCAATGCAGGCGGTGACGATCTCGCCGTCGGGGCCGTCCGGCTTGGGGAGATGGGCCTGGATGACGCCGGCATGAAAGCCCCCGCGCGGGGGGGCGGTCGGCGAGACCTCGACGCGGCAGTCCCGGAAGGCGTTCCCCAGCAGCCACGGCGCGATCACCTGCGTCTTTCCCCACGCCCACCCGTCGAAGAGGAGACCGGCGGAAAAGCACCCCTTGGCGTCCTCGTCCCGAATCTCGTTCCAGAACGACGGCCCGGTCATCGTCCCGCCGATGCGCCGCGCGCTCGTCGTCCGCGCCGAGACGTTCCCCTCCGCCGCGCACCCGAAGGCGTTTCCGTCGAACTGCATCGCGTTGCTCGCCGAGTAACCCGCCTGGTACCCCTCCGGGAAGGCGTTCATCGCGTTCTTGTAGAGGACCTGGTCCTTGTAGAGGAAACAGAGCGTGATCACGCTGTCGGCGGCGGGCGGGATGCGCCAGGGGGCGGAGACCGTCGCCGTGTCGGGCGTGTGCGAGACCACCAGCCGGGCTTGACCCAGCCCCGTTCCCCCCACGATCACCACGTAGGCCTCGCCGTCCACCTTTCCCCACGCCACCTCGTCGACCACCCGCGTCGCGGGCGGGAACGTCTTGCCGGCCCCCACGTGCACGGCCTTGCCGTCGATGAGGCCGTCCGTCCGGATGGTCACCGCCGTCCCCGCGCACCGCGCCACCTGCGCGTACCAGTTCGTCTCCACGCCGTGAAACAGGTACATCTCCCCCTTGTTGTCGTCGACCGCGACATCCCTTGACGTGTTGAAGGCGTAATACCCGTTTTCGGAGGACCCATGGCCGACGCCGTTCGAGACGACCCGCTTGGCCCAGATCCGCTCGTCCAGGTCTTTCCCTGTGAGAAAGTCGAGGTAGTTCCGGCTCCCGCCGGGCCCCTTCGGCCAATCCTTCGTCTCGGCGTGGTTGTTCTCGAAGACCAGGTTGTCGGCGTTCGCCTCGAATCCGCCTTCGCAGCGCTTGTAGGGCCCCCCGTAGAAGACGTTGCGGTGGATCCAGACGTCGCCGCCGCCGGACGTGTTGACGTGGCGGTGAAACTCACAGCCGGTGATCTCGCCGACGCCGATGCGCAGCTCCAGCCCCTCGTCCCGGGTCCCCGGGTCGCCCGAGATGCGGACGCCGGAGAGGCGGACGTCCCGGTGAACGGATGGCCAGTCGGACTTGATGGGGCCGTAGCGGGGCGGCTTTCCCTCGGCTGCGAGATGGAGCGTGAGATCCTCGAGGGCGAGACGGTCGCCGAAGAGGTGCAGAGCGCCCTGCTGGGGGGCCGCATGGTCGACCCGGATGGTGGTCTTCTCGCGACCCGCCCCGGCAAGGCGGACCTTTTCCTTGAGGCCGATTTGCGACTTCACGGTGTAGGTCCCGGCCGCCAGCCGGACGGTGCCGCCGTTCGGCTTTTCGCTTTGGGCGTCGATCGCCCGCTGGATCGCGGGGGCGTCGTCGCCCCCGGAGGGCTTGAGGAGCACCTCGCCGGGATCGCGCACCCACCGCGACGCCTGGACGACCACGTCGACGGGCCCGCCATAGCCGTACACGCCGCCGTGGCCGTTGTGGACCCAGAGCCGGTACGCGCCCGGCGCCTGGGACGCCGGGACCTTGAAAGCGACGGCGTACGGATTGACCTCCGCCGTCTCGAGCTTCTTCCACGTCCCCCCGGCGGCCGGCTGGAGGTAGACATGGCTCTCCTTCGTGCCGTGGTCGCGGGTGAGGTTCTTGCCGAACACGCGCTTCGTCTCGCCGGGCAACGCGACGTTCCCCATCGGGCCGATCCACCCGGGCGCCGCGCGATTGAGCGGGACGGGGGCGCCCGCGCCGGCGGCGTTCTCCACCCAGACGAGGTACATTCCGAACGGCACATCCGCCGGCACCGCGGCCATCAGAACTCGCGGCTCGGCGCTGAAGACGCGGCAGTCGCGGATCTCGACGCCTTTCGGGGTCCGGGCGGCGAGCCGCACGACGGGCGGCCTCGGCACTTTCCCGCCGGCCGGGCCCGCGAACCGCTCGCCGGTCAGCACGAAGCTTTCGTCGGGCTTGACGGCGTTGGGACTCCACGCGGCGATGGCGGGGGCGCCCGCCGTCGGGGCCGCGGCACTGAAGGCGGACTCCACGCGAAAGACGTCGCCGGGGGGCGCCGGCGCGCCGGCCGGCGCGGCCCACTCCGAGAGAGGCGGCACGGCGGCGGACACGGAGGCCGGCTGGGCCGCGAACGGGGGGGCCGGGAGGGGAGCCAGGGCGGGGCTCAGGAAGATCCCGCCGGCAAGCAGGGGAGCCGCGCACGCCGCCCCCAGCATCGCCGCCGCCTTCGCCTTGGCCGCCGCCATCGCCTTCAGCGCCCCGTCGGCGAGCGAGGCGACCGGCGCCGCGGCCGCCCCCGCGCCGCGCGCCGCCGCGCAGGCCGATCCCGCCAGCCCCGCCGGTGCCGCCGCGAGCGCCCGCTCCGCCAGGCATGCCGCCAGCAGCGGAGCCGAGAAGGCGACGCCGCGCGACCGGAAGAGCCCCCGGAGCCGCTCCAGGCCGGCTTTCACCCGCATCTGCAGCGTGCTCTCGCCCACCCCGAGCGACCGCGCCGCGTCCTTCTGCGTCATCCCCGACAGGTAGTGCAGTTGGACGGCCTCCCGCTGCGCCTTGGGCAGACGGTCGACCAGCTCGTCCAGCATCCCCCGCGCCTCCTCCCAAAGCCGGTCCGTCCGCGCGTCCCTGCGCATGGTGGCCGCCTCCCGTTCGTGGCGCGAGCGCCGCGCGCGCTCGCGGACCCGGTTGAGCGAGACGTGGCGGGCGACCGTCAGGAGCCAGCCGGCGAGCCCGGCGCCCCCGCGCGGCCGCAGCCGCGGCGCCTCCCGCGCGAGGATCACGAAGACGGCCTGTGCGCACTCCTCCGCGTCCGCCGCCGCGCCCCCCAGCCGCCGCAGGCAGGCGGAGTAGACGGCCGCGACGTGCCGGTCCACCAGCGCCCGGAAGTCCGCCTCGGACCGGGCCGCCGCGTAACGGGCCAGGAGTTGAGCGTCGTCCATCCGAGTCTTCCCCGCACGGGATCCGCCCGTCCTTTACAGAACACCGCCCGCCGCCCGATCCACAAACAGATTCCACACCCCGCCCGCCGGCCCGTGATCGCACACGCCGTCGTATCCGGCCCCGATCAGTTCAGTTTATCCAGGTACCCCAACGGCACCAGCCAGCCCCTTCCGGCGGCATCCTTCACCGCCATCCGCCAAGCCCCGCGCCGAGGAGGGCGCTCGACGGTGACGGTCGATCCGACGCGACCGGACGGCTCGGTGCAGCGCAACGGCGTCCCCGGCAGCACGCCTGCCAGCCGCGCGTGCGCCTCGAGGACGCGCCGGGGAAGGGGCCGGCGCGCCCACCGGCGCCGCGCCGGGGGCCGCCGCACCAGCTCGATCCGCGACCCCAGTTCCCGCATCCGCGCGTGCGCCCACCGCTCCGCCGCGACCTCCCCCTCGCCCGGGTGCAGTCCAAGGTGGTGCCGCCGGAAGTGGTGCAACTCGTGGGCGAAGAGGTGGCCGAGGTGGGCTTCGAAGGAGGGGAAGCGCCATGTGAAGCGATAGCGGCTCGTGTGACAGGCGGGATAGGGATCGACCTGCCCGCCGCAGTGGAGCCGGATGAGTTTGAAGCGTGGCGGAAGGCCGGCCGGGAAGACGGCGTTTCGGCTCCGGCGGGACCGGGGCCAACGCGCCCGTGCCAAAAATGCCGGCGTGAGCCAGCGCTCCGCCAGCGCCTGCCCCCCCCAGCCTCGCCCGCGAGAGGTCAGGATGACGGCCACGACGAGATCGCGCGTGTCCGTCCCTTCTCCCACGCGCCGCAGGAGATCTTCGATTCGAGAGGCCGAAGTTCCGAACCGGTCGAAGAGGTCCGGTCGCTCACAGAACAGGTGGATCTGCATCTCCGCCGGATGGTAGCCCCCGCCCTCACGAATGTCCAGCCCCCCTTCCGATCAAAATTCTTGCTTTTCAGCCCATATGCAGGCTAGAATCATTTTCGTGACGCGGGGTGGAGCAGCCTGGTAGCTCGTCGGGCTCATAACCCGGAGGTCGGGGGTTCAAATCCCCCCCCCGCTACGAGGACCAAGAGATGACTTTTCGGCGACGCCAGGCGCCGGGGTCATCCAAGAAATACGGAAGGGCGCAGCCGCCGTCGCTGCGCCCTTTCTGTTTACACCCCCCGTCCTCTGTCGAGAGGACCGGATGAAACGCCCCCGCTCGGCTTCCAAGGTTGTCAAGGTAGTCGTGGAACGACACCCCGATGGTGTCGTCGCCTACCCCGTCGGGCTCAGGGGGGTCGTCGTGGGCGAAGGGGACACGGTCGACCAAGCACTCAAAGACGTCCGCTCGGCAATCCGCTTCCACTTCAAGACCTTCGGCCGCCAGGCATTCATCGAGTCCCCCTCGGAGGTGGTGTTGGCCGATGTCGAGATCCGGCCATGAAGTTCCCGGTTGACGCCCCGCGGCGAAAGGTCCTGGCGGCGCTATCGAGACTTGGCTTCCAGGTGGTTCGAGAGGGGAATCATATAGCCCTCCGACGCTATGGGCTAAAACACGCCGAGTGAGAGCCTCCGGGCCAAAAGTTTAGGTAACACTTTTGGGCCTCTCGAAGCCCCGTCAGGGGCAGAAAGGGGTCCGGAATGGGTGGGGGAAAGAAAGACGGGAGGCAG
>Ga0209381_1000397_pt1 | contig 110342 bp, 92 predicted proteins | sample DewCreD2012metaG_FD_184111 | JGI IMG/M metagenome (GOLD analysis project Ga0209381, IMG submission 184111) | Hot spring sediment bacterial and archeal communities from British Columbia, Canada, to study Microbial Dark Matter (Phase II) - Dewar... ...
TGCGGCGACGAGCAGTATCCACCGCACCTGATGCTGGCGCTGCTGATCTACTGCTACGCCAACGGCCTTTTCTCCTCCCGGCGCATCGAGCGGGCCACCTACCGGGACATTGCCGTGCGTTACCTCACCGCCAACACCCATCCGGATCACGACACGATCTGCGCCTTTCGCCGGAACAATCGGGAGGCCATTGCCGCGGCCTTCGTGGCGGTGCTGGAACTGGCCAAGGAACTCAAGCTCCTGAAGCTGGGGGTGGTCAGTCTGGACGGCACGCACATTCGGGCCAACGCCTCCAAGGACAAGAACGTGACCTACCAGCGCGCCCAACAGTTGCGCCTGCAACTGCGGCAGGACGTGGACGCCCTGCTGGCCCGGGCCGAGCAGGCCGATCAACAGCCGGAGGACCCCCAAGCCCTGCCCCAGGAGCTGGCGCGCCGGGAAAAGCTGCTGCGGAAGATGGAGGAGGCCTGCGCGCGGCTGGAAGCCCGGGCGCGGGAACGGGCCGCCGCCGAGCGGGCCGAGTTCGAGCGCCAAGTGGCCGCGCGCCAGGAGCGGGAAGGTTCGGCCCAAGGCCCCAGACCCAAGCCTCCGCAAGAGACCCCTGCGCCGCAGGAGCAAATCAACCTGACTGATCCGGAGTCGCGGCTGATGCGCAAGAGCCAACGGGAGGGCTACAACCAGAGCTACAACTGCCAGGCGGTGGTGGATGCCGGAGGCAGCCAGTTGATCGTGGGCCAGCGGGTCAGTGACTGCGCCAGCGACGCGGGCCAGTTGGAGCCGGACTTGGAGAGCATTCCCGCCACCTTGGGTCAGCCCGAGCGGGTGCTGGCCGATTGCGGCTACGCGAACCAGGAAGTCTTTCAACGCTTGGGCGAACAACGTCCGAGCTTGGACCTTTACGTCAGCGAGCATCGGGAAGAGGCCCACGCCCCACGGCGCTACGACTTTCGGCCCTCGGAGCAGATCAAGCCACCCAAGACGCTCACCGATCCGGTGCTGGTGGCGATGGCCGAGAAACTGCGGACGGCGGCGGGCCGGGCGCGGTAGCGGTTGCGGGCCTGCACGGTGGAGCCGGTGTTTGGGGTGATCCAGGCGGTGCTGGGCTTTCGGCAGTTTCTGCTGCGGGGGCTGGAGAAAGTCAGCGGGGAATGGACGCTGGTGTGTCTGGCCTACAACCTGAGGCGGCTGCACCGGCTGGGGGCGGGGCTGAAAGGGGCGACGGCGGGCTGACGGCGAGTTCCGCCGGCTCGAAACCGGCAGCGGCGGCCACCACCGGCACGCGCCGGCACCCCGGAACCGGCGAGTTTGTCCTGGCCTCGCGGGTCCCCCCTCCTCATCCCGGCCACTCCGACTACTACCGATACCGGCGCACCCCGCCCTCGAGCTAAGTCCGACAGACTCCTAGCTCCGGCGTCACCCGAGCTTTTCGGTGGGCGCAAAAGGGAGTGAGACGCGTGCCCAACCGCCGGGTGTTGTCGTGAATGCGCTTGCCGGGATGGTTTGCCCAACCATACTGCCCTCGCTGTTGACGCGCTCGCCAGTCGGAACGCGGGCTCAGGCGGGGCCCGCTCGGCTGGTAACGGTCGTTGGTAAATCGGGTTGCCGGCGTGGCGGAATCGGCAGACGCGCTAGACTCAAAATCTGGTACTCGCGAGAGTGTGGGGGTTCAAGTCCCTCCGCCGGCACCAACCCAAACCAGGATTCATGCAACAAGCTTCTGGCCTGAACAAGCAGCACGGTTTTCCAGCCGCACCCACCATGAATCCGCAACTTGATTCGCGCCTGGCCCTGTTTTTTGGCCGCCGCAGCACCCGCAACTTTCGAGCCGGCGAGGTGAGTGATGCCACGCTGCGCGCGTTGCTCGAAGCCGCGATGGCCGCGCCGTCCGCCGTGGGAAAGGACCCTTGGCGCTTTGTGGTGGTGCGCGACCGCGGGATGCTGGCGCGGCTTGCCGGGGTGCTCTCCAACGGCGAGATGCTCCATTCGGCAAGCCTTTGTCTCGTGGTATGCGGCGACCTAGATGTCGCGCACGACCGCCAGCTCAGCTATCTGCTCCAAGATTGCGCGGCGGCGATTGAAAACCTGCTGCTGGCCGCCCACGCGCTGGGCCTGGGCGCCTGCTGGCTGGGCGTGCATCCGCGCGAACACCGCATCAAGGCCGTGAGCGAATTGCTGGCCTTGCCCGAGCAAGTCATTCCCGTGGCCTGCATCGCGCTGGGTCATCCGGCCGAACAGAAGGAAGCACGCACGCGGTACAACCCGGCTTACGTCCATCGCGAACAGTGGTGAGCCGCCGGCCACATTCCCCTCCGGCTTCCCTCGTAATCACATTGCGCCGGATACCAACAAGCACATTTCGGACTGTCGGTTTTTCGCCGAACCCCTCGATCCGAAGTGGACAAGAAAGTCCGCGCTCCTCAGCTCGGATGGAGAGCGGACGCGCCCGAGCATATGCGTTCACCGGTTCGACGGCATCGCCCGGTCTCAGCGCGGAAACCGCTCGGCCATGGCCACCGCTTTGAGCATGGCTTGCGACTTGTTGACGGTCTCCTGGAACTCGGCCTCGGGGACCGAGTCGTTCACCCAGCCGCCACCGGCCTGCACATAGGCGCGCCCGTCCTTGAGCACCGCCGTGCGAATGGTGATGCAGCAATCCAGGTTCTGGTTGAACGAAAAATAGCCGACGCATCCGCCGTACGGCCCGCGTTGTGTGCCTTCCAACTCGGCGATGATCTGCATGGCGCGGATCTTCGGCGCCCCGCTCAGGGTGCCGGCCGGGAACGTCACCCGCATCAGATCGTACGGGGTACGGTCCGCGGACAGCCGCCCGGTCACATGCGAAACGATGTGCATCACGTGGCTGTAACGCTCGATCACCATGAGGTCCTTCACCCGCACGGTGCCGTAGTCGCACACGCGGCCGAGGTCGTTCCGGGCCAGGTCCACCAACATGACGTGCTCGGCGCGCTCCTTGGGGTCGGCCAGCAACTCGCGTTCGAGCGCAGCGTCCTCGGCTGGCGTCCGGCCGCGGGCCCGTGTGCCGGCAATGGGCCGGATTTCCACCTGCCGGTCCTCGCAGCGGACGTGGATTTCGGGCGACGCCCCCACCAGCGCGAGGCCTTCCAGCTCGAGCAGAAACATGTAGGGTGAAGGATTGATGGTGCGCGCGGCCCGGTAGATGTCCAGGGGCGCGGCCTTGACCGGCGTCGAAAAGCGCTGTGAGCCCACCACCTGGATGATGTCGCCGGCGGTAATGTATTCCTTGGCCTTGCGCACGTTTGCGTGAAAGCGTTCGGGCGTCAGATTCGAGACGAACGGTACGGGCGGCACTTCGTCCGGCACGGGCACCGGCGGGTGCGGCGTCGGCTGCCGCAGCAGTTCGATGAGCCGTTGAATCTCCGCCACCGCGGAATCATAGGCCGACTCCGGGCTGCCGCTTTCGTCCACCGCCGCGTTGACCAGCACGGTCAACGTCTGGTCCGCGCGGTCGAAGATCAGCAACTCGTCGGCGATGAGAAAATACATCGTGGGCGTGCCCAGCTCATCCCGCGCCGGCCGGGGCACGACCGGCTCCACGTCGTGGATAAACTCGTAGCCGATGTAGCCCACAGCACCGCCGGTGAAGCGCGGCAGCCCCGGCACGTTCACCGGCCGGAACTTCGCGAGCACGCGCTCCACCACCTCGAGGCCGTCGCGCACGCGCTGGCGCTCGTACGCCTGACCGGCGGCCGGGGTGTGAAACACCTCGGTGACGCGGCCGTGCTTGAGCACCTCAATCCGCGCGCCCTGCTGGCGGATGATCGCGCGCGGATTACAACCCAGGAACGAGTAACGGCCCACATGCTCGCCGCCTTCCACCGATTCGAGCAGGAACGACTGCCCCTGCCCGCGTAGCTTCTGGTAGGCCGAAAGCGGCGTTTCAAAATCCGCCAGCAGCCGGCAGCAGACAGGGATAAGGTTGCCCGCCGGCGCGAGCGACAGAAAGGCGTCCTTGGAGGGAAAGCAGGGCAGGCTCATGCGGAATGGCGGGTCACGCGCCAGAGACGTCGGGCCCCCAACAGCGGGAACACCAGCACAGCAAGCGAATAAGTCATCACCCCCAGCCCCATGGCGCCGGTCACGGACTGCACCGGGCTGGCCCAGAACAGCCCCCCGCCCACCACGCCAACCAGCGCCGCCTGGGCCACCGTGCAGGTGATGAACAGGCCGCGGCCGGTCTGGGAAAGACGCTCGATCAGCCAGGAGCGGTAGGCGGTTTCGCCCATGCCGCGCGCCAGCCAGGCGGACTGGAAGTTGCGCGCGGCCACCAGCAGGCTGGCGGTGGCCAGCATCACCGCAGGCAGGGGCCACAATGCCACCGCGACGGCCAGCGCCACGTTGACCACCGCGCCCCAGCGCCAGCCCAGCGCGCGGGACAGCGGGTTGGCTTCCAACGTAAGGCGAGGCGTGGCCACCCAGGTGCTCAGAAAATCGGCACCGCGCGCCAGCAACACGCAGCCCAACAGGCCAAGATAGGTCGGACTGCCGAAAGGAACGAAGCCTTCGATCATGCCTTGCCGTAAACCTGCCCGGGGTCCACCAAGCGCGGCTCGGTCACCCGCACTCCCGGCGGATCGGCGGTGGCCGACCGGTAAAAACAGGATTGGTAGCCCTCGTGGCACGCCGCTCCGGCCTGTTCCACCTGGATCAGCAAGGTGTCGCCGTCGCAATCGAACGCGATGTCCCTGACCACCTGCACGTGGCCGCTGGACTCGCCTTTCATCCAGAACTTCTGTCGCGATCGGCTCCAGAACCAGGTGTGGCCGGTCTCAAGAGTCTTTTCCAGCGACGCCCGGTTCATCCAGGCCATCATGAGCACCCGTCCCGAGCGGTGCTCTTGAATGATTGCCGGAATCAAACCGTCGGCGGTGAACTTCAATTGCTCAATGAAACTCATGTTCTGATGCGCGTCAGTGTGCCGCAGCCGGCCGTGGCTGCCAGTCCAATTCCACACCGCGGGGTCAGGCGCCGGCCGGTAGCCGCACCGGAATGCCGGCCGCGCGCAGATGGCGCTTCACGTCGCCCACGGTATAGGTGCCCTCGTGGAAAATGCTCGCCGCCAGCACCGCATCCGCCCGGCCTTGCCGCAGCACTTCCACCAGGTGATCGAGCGTGCCCGCGCCGCCGCTGGCCACCACCGGCACGCCCACCGCCTCGCTGATCCGGCGGGTAATCTCGAGGTCGTAGCCCCGCTTGGTGCCGTCAGCGTCAATGCTGTTCAGCACGATCTCCCCCGCGCCCAGATCCACCGCGTGCCGCGCCCAGGCCAGCGCCTCCCAGTCCGTCTCGCGCCGGCCGCCGTGCGAAAACACCCGCCAGGTGTCCGGCCCGATGCGCCGGGCGTCAATCGAGACGACGATGCACTGGCTGCCGAACTTCTCCGCCCCGGCGCGGATCAACTCGGGGTTTGCCAGTGCGGCGGAGTTGATGCTCACCTTGTCCGCGCCCGCGTGCAACATCACGCCCATATCCTCCACCGACCGGATGCCGCCGCCCACGGTCAGCGGCATGAAACACTGCGTTGCCACCTGTTCGATCACGCCCACCATCGTGCCGCGGTCGTGCGCGCTGGCGGTGATGTCGAAGAACACCAACTCGTCGGCGCCCTGGGCATTGTAGGCGAGCGCCAATTGCACGGGGTCGCCCACGTTGCGCAACTCGCCCTTTTCGGCCCGCCCGAACTGGACGCCGCGCGTGACCTGCCCGGCGTGAACGTCCAGGCAGGGAATGACCCGTTTCGCCAACACGCGGCGGTTATGCCAGCCACGGCCACCACTGACAACACCCGGCCGTGGCCCACGTCTCCGTTTCCTGCAGTCAGGACGACGTGCCACGCGCCCGCCGCATTCCTCGTGGACCGCGCCAGCACCTCAAGCCGCTGGCTGCGAAGAGCCGCAAGGCTGCGAAACCTCCCGCGCCAGCAGGGCAAAGCCCGGCCACGCGCCCGCCGCAAAACCGAAGACCGCTCCAGCGAGCGCAACCAGTGCCCCCGCTGCGTGGACGAGACGGCCCTGGCTGTGAATGTTGCGGGTGAAGCGCTTTTTCATGCTTTGCCCTTCTTCGCAGGTTTGCGCAACGCGTCCAGGAGCAAACTCAAATGCGGGAGGTCTTTTACCTGCATCGCACCGATTTTTTCCAGGATCTCCTCGTAGGCCGGCATGGCCCGCCCGCCCACCAGCAACGCGGTCTCCGCCGGCAAGGCCTCGCGCAGTAATGCCAACTCGCCGGGCAGGCTCGCGTCGTCTTCGGGATAAACGATACTCAGGGCGACTGCCCGGGCCCGTTTCTGCCGCGCCGCGCCGACGATCTCCGCGGCGGGAAGACTGGCCCCTAGATAAGTGACGTGCCAGCCAAGGTTGGCGGCAACCGCGGCCGCCAACAAGGCGCCCAGTTCGTGCAGTTGCCCGGCCGGCGTCGCCACCACCAGCACCGGCGCGGCTTCGCAGCCGCCGAAGGGTTTTGCCAGGTTGGCCAGGAAAGCATGCAGATGTCCCGTGGCGAAGTGCTCGTGGGCGGCGGTGATTTTGCCTTCACGCCAGAACTCGCCCAGCGCCTGGGTCAAAGGTGCAACCAGCCGCTGGAGCACTCCTTGCATGCCCAGCACCGTCGTCGCGCGTTTGAGCGTGTCGTCTAGGGCTCGCCCGTTGAGGGCCTGCACAGCGGCCAGGCATTGTTCCACCCATTCGCTGAGCACTGGTGCCGCCGCTGACCGCGGCGTTTGCAACTCCGGAGCGGGAGTGCTCGCGGCCAGCGCACGGAGCTTGTCGGTCGAGAGCCGCGCCACCTGGCCGATGTTGTGCCCGGCGCGAGTGAGATCCCGCAAAAGGGTCAGCCGCTCGATTTCGCTCGACGAATAGAGGCGATGGTTGGCCGGCGTGCGCTTCGGTTCGACCGCGCGGTAACGCTGCTCCCAGATCCGGATCACATGCGTGCTCAGGCCGGTCAGGCGTGCGGCCAGATGGATCGGATGATGTGCGTCAGGCATATCTTCTACAAATATTCTACAAATTCGACCAGGCGGCAAGCGGAAAATGGTCTCTCAAGTAACTTGTCTGCAATATTTAACGATAATCTCGCGCCCGGCGCAGAAATTTCGCGGCCGGACCTTGACGCTCTGCATAATTTATACAATATTTCGACAAGTTCAGAAGCCGATGGTCGGCAGTTGAACCGTAAAACTGAAACACACAACAAAGAGCGAAGCATGAAAAAGAGCATCATCCTCACTGTGGCTGCGGTTGCCGCGGCCGTCACCCTCACCCCCAGCCTTATTGCCGGCGATTGCGCGGCAAGCAAGAGCGCCTCCGCCAACACTTGCACGGCAGGCAAGGACATCGTGGCCGTGGCCGCGGGCGCGGACAACTTCAAGACCCTCGTGGCTGCCGTGAAGGCCGCGGGTCTGGTTGAGACGCTTCAGGGCAAAGGACCGTTCACGGTCTTTGCGCCGACAGACGAGGCGTTTGCCAAGCTGCCCGCCGGCACGGTAGAGAATCTCCTGAAGCCGGAGAACAAGGATAAGCTGGCAGCCATCCTGAAATATCATGTCGTGCCCGGCAAAGTCATGGCGGCGGACGTGAAGACGATGGAAGCCCGGACCGCCCAAGGCCAGAACTTGAAGCTCAAGGTCTCCGACGCGGGCGTGACGGTCGACAACGCGAAGGTGATCAAGACCGACCTACTGGCCGAAAATGGCGTCATTCACGTCATCGACAGCGTGATCCTGCCCAATTCGTGACCGAACACCCACTGAGGCGGGGGACAATGGGCCCCCGCCTCATTCTCCTATTCTGGTGGCCCCTGAATGGCTCTGCTTCCTCCACATGAACACTCAGCTTAAACGCAGCGCCATGATGGCAGCATTCGGAATGTTGGCCGGTCTGGTCGCCACAGGTTGCGGCACGGTGCGCGCGGGCTACGAATCCGCGCCCTATCAAGTGGTGCGCGCCCACGGCAAGTTTGAATTGCGCGACTACCCCACGTTGACCGTGGTGGAGACGCCGATGGCCCGCGGCAGCGGCGGATCGGACGGCAGCTTCAACCGCCTGTTTCGGTTCATCTCCGGCGCCAACGAGACAAAGCAAAAGATCGCGATGACGACCCCCGTGTTCATGTCCGGGGACGACACGAAAGCGACGATGGCCTTCGTCATGCCGGCGAAGATGCAGAGGGCCGAAGTTCCCAGGCCGTCGGATGAATTGGTAACCGTGCGCGAGCTGGCGGCGGGCCGTTTTGCGGTGCTCCGCTACAGCGGTGGGCGCAATGAGAAGAGCGAGGCGGAGTCATTGGAGAAGTTGCGGGCATGGATCAAGGCAGAGGGTTTGATTGAAATTTCGCCGCCAGTCTATGGCTACTTCGATCCACCGTGGACACCCGCCTTTCTGCGCCGGAACGAAGTGATGCTGCGGATTGAAACCGGCCGGCCCTGAAGTTCTCGGCCATCGCAACGCCGCCGAGACTCCTGATTCACATTCATCCACCATGAACGACGTTGCCAAAGGTTTGTATTTCATCGCTGGTGGCACCGGCGGCATCGGCTCGGAAGTTGCCAGGCGTTTGTGTGCCCGGGGCGAAGAGGTCGTGCTGGCGGCACGGAACGAAACGCGGCTTCAGGAGTGTGCCAAGGAACTGGGCACACGAGCCGTGCCCATGGACGCCACCCATTCGGAATCCGTGGCCCAAGCGTTCGATGTGGCGCTGGGGAATGACCACCGCCTTGTGGGCGTCGTCAATTGCATCGGCACGATCCTTCTCAAACCAGCCCACCTCACCGCCGATGAGGAGTGGCGAACGACCTTGGATACGAACCTGACCAGTTCCTTCCTGCTCCTGCGCGAGGCGGCGCGGCGCATGATGACCTCAGGGGGCGGCTCGATTGTCTTCTGTTCCACCGTGGCCGCCCAACGCGGCTTGTTCAATCACGAGGCCATTGCGGCCGCGAAGGCCGGCGTCGAGGGCTTGACGCGCGCCGCTGCCGCCACTTACGCCCGCTACCAGATTCGCGTGAACTGCGTCGCACCGGGACTGGTGCAAACGCCGTTGAGCCAGTTTCTCACAACCAACGAGGCGGCCCGCAAAGCATCGGTGGCTTTGCATCCCCTTGGGCGCTTGGGCAAGCCGGCCGACATCGCGTCGGCCATTTGCTGGCTCCTGTCGGGCGAACAAAGTTGGGTCACCGGTCAGGTGCTGCACGTGGACGGCGGTCTGTCCACTGTGCAAGCGCGTTAGCCAGCCCTGCCGCAGCCAATTCCCATGCCGGAAGCCTTGAAACACGTGGTCGTTCTTGGCGCTGGTTTCGGCGGCTTGACCTTTTGTCGCGCTTTCCGCCATCCAGGCGCTTCAGTCACCCTGGTGGACGCCCAGAACCACCATTTGTTCCAGCCGCTGTTATATCAGGTGGCGGCCGCCGGTTTGTCCGCCCCGGAGATTGCCGAGCCCGCGCGTTCGATTCTGTCCCGCCGAAAAGACGTCACCGTTCTGATGGACACGGTGACGGGGTTTGACCTCGCGGCTCGCCGCGTTCAGTGCCAAGCCCACACGCTTGCCTACGATTACCTGGTGGTCGCGCTGGGCGGGGTCACCTCCTATTTCGGTCATCCCCAATGGGCCGAGTTTGCGCCGGGGCTGAAATCGCTGGAGGACGCCCTGCGCATTCGCCGCAACGTCCTGCTCGCATTCGAGCGGGCCGAAAACGAGACGGACCCGGCGGTGCGGCGCCGACTCATGACGCTCGTGGTGGTGGGTGGTGGCCCTACCGGCGTGGAACTGGCCGGCGCGTTCGCCGAGCTGGCCCGCCACGTGTTGCGCCGCGACTTCCGCCGCATTGATCCCGGTCAGGCGCGCGTGGTCCTGATTGAGGCCGGCCCGCGTCTCCTGCCGCAGATGCCCGAGTCGCTTTCCGCCAGCGCGCTGCGCCAACTGGAACGGTTTTGCGTCGAAGTTCGCCTCAACACCAAAGTCACGGACATTCGCCAGGGCGCGGTGGAATTGGAGGGCGGTCAGGTCTTGGCGGCGGAAAACATCATCTGGGCCGCGGGCATCGCCGCCAACCCCCTTGGCGCGCAACTGGGCGCGGAACGCGACCGCGCGGGCCGCGTGAAGGTGTTGCCGGACCTGAGCCTGCCGGGGCAGCGCGAAGTCTTTGTAATTGGCGACCTCGCCGCCGTGGAAGATGGCCGCGGCAAATCCGTACCCGGGGTGTCGCCGGCTGCGATGCAGATGGCCCGGCACGTGGCACAGATCGTTCAACAGGAACTGGATTCGACTGTGCGCGGCCCGGCGACGCGGCCGGCGTTTCGTTATCGCGACAAGGGCACGATGGCGACCATCGGTCGGTCGGCGGCGGTGGCAAAGATTGGACGATTAGAGCTGACGGGATTCCCGGCCTGGCTGGCATGGCTTTTCGTGCACCTGCTTTTCCTGATTGGCTTCGACAACAAGCTTACTGTGCTGACCCAGTGGGCCTACTCGTATGTTACCTACAAGCGCGGCGCGCGAATCATCGTGCAATGAAGCTCCGCACGCCACGTTACCCGATGCTCACCGAGGCATGGGCATCGGTGACCCATGACAACTACCCGGCACAGCCTGCAGGTTTCACGGCACGACTTTGATCAACGGTTATGAACCTTCATCCCCAGGCCCGCCCGCGTCACTTGGTGCTGGTGCTCGGCGACCAGTTGAACCGCGACTCGGCCGCCTTCGACGGCTTCGACCCGGCGCGCGACGCGGTGTGGATGGCGGAAGTCGCCGAGGAAAGCACCCACGTGTGGTCGCACAAGGCGCGCATCGCGATGTTCCTGGGCGCCATGCGGCACTTCCGGGACGCGCTGCGGGCTCAAGGCGTGACGGTGCATTACCGCCAACTTGATGACGCCGCGAACAGCAGCAACTTCCGTGGCGAGTTGACGGCCACGACCAGCCGCCTCTGCCCGCAACGTCTGATCTGGGTCGAGCCGGGCGAATGGCGCGTGCAGACGTGCATCGAAAGCACCGCGCGCACATTGGGCATGGAGTTCGAGGTGCGACCCGACCGCCATTTCTTCTGTTCGCGTGAGGATTTCGCCCGGCACGCCCGGGGGCGGAAGCAACTGCGCATGGAGTTTTTCTACCGCGACATACGGCGCAAGCATCGCGTCTTGATGGACGGCGACGAGCCCGCCGGTGGTGCGTGGAACTTCGACCCCGAGAACCGCGATAGCTTCGGGAAGGCAGGGCCGGACGATCTCCAAGCGCCCCTGGGCTTCGCGCCGGACGAACTCACGCGCGAGGTTTTGGCGTTAGTGGAAAAACGCTTTGCGAGGCACCCGGGCAGTCTGGCGTGTTTCGATTGGCCCATGACCCCGGAGCAGGCCCGGGCCGCCCTGGACGATTTCGTGGCGCATCGTCTGCCACACTTTGGCCGTTACCAGGACGCCATGTGGTCCGGCCCCGACGCCGCCCGCACAGATTCAGCGCTGCGTCCACATGCGTTCCTCCACCACTCCCGACTTTCGGCGGCGATGAATCTGAAACTGCTGGATCCGCGCGTCGCGGTGATCGAAGCCGAAATGGCCTATCGCCAAGGCCGCGCGCCGTTGCCCGCCGTGGAGGGTTTCATCCGGCAAATCCTAGGCTGGCGTGAATACGTGCGCGGCATCTACTGGCAGTTCATGCCCGCCTACCTCGAATTGAACGAACTTCAGGCCACCCAACCGTTGCCGGCGTTCTACTGGACGGGCGACACCGACCTGAGCTGCCTGCGACACGTCATCGGGCAGACACTCGAGTTTGGCTACGCGCATCACATCCAGCGGCTCATGGTGACGGGCCTCTTCGCCCAATTGCTCGGCGTCAAGCCCCAGGCGGTGCACGAGTGGTATCTGGCCATGTACGTGGACGCGGTCGAGTGGGTGGAACTGCCCAACACGCTGGGCATGTCACAACACGCCGACGGCGGTCTGATGGCCAGCAAGCCCTATGTGGCGACGGGAAAATACATTCAGCGAATGAGCAACTACTGCGCGGGTTGTCGCTGCGATCCCGCGCAGCGCACCGGGCCGGCGGCGTGTCCGTTCACGACGCTTTACTGGGATTTCCTCCTCCGTCACGCGCAGCGCCTTTCGCAGAATCCACGCATGAAGATGCAACTGAGAAACCTGTCGCGCCTCACCCGGGCGGACCGTGTTGCCATTCGCGAACAATCCCGCGACATTAGAGACAAATGCCTGAGCCAATGATGGCCTGGCAGACAACCCAATAACCATGCAATTGAAGTTCGATTGGCTGATCGTGCTGGAGAATTTGCAGCGCGGCATCATGGTCACGGACACGACCCTTGAAGGTCCGGCCGGTCCACGGATCATCTACGTGAACCGTGCCTGGCTCAAGATGACCGGTTACAGCCGCGACGAATTGGCGGGCAAAACCCCGCGCATCCTCCAGGGCAAGCACACCGACCGCGCCGTGCTCAGTTCGTTGAAGCAAAAACTGCTCAACCGCGAACTCTTTCACGGTCAGACCTGGAACTACCGCAAGAGCGGCGAGCCCTTTCTGATGAACTGGTATTGCTACGCCATTTATGGCGAGCGGTCCAAGCCGATTTACTACGTCGCGGAGCAGGAAGACGTGACCGAGCTTGAAGGCCTGCGCATGAAGCAGCGGCTGCTTGTCAACCCGGTTGACGCCGAAGCGCTGGCCTTCTTCTCCGTTCTCGAGGAGTGGAAAACCTCACGCAAAACAACTCGCTGACAAACTGCACCTTGCCAGACACTCCTGCCCAGCTTGTCCTCCTCACCGGCGCGACCGGATACGTCGGTGGACGATTGTTGCCCTTGCTGGTCGAAGCGGGATGGCGCGTCCGGTGTCTGGCGCGGAGGCCGGACCATTTGCTCCCGCGCGTGCCCGCCGGCGTTGAAGTCGTCCCCGGCGACCTGCTCGATGCTGCCTCCCTCTCCGCGGCCATGCGCGGCGTCGAGGCGGCTTTTTATCTGGTTCATTCGATGGGAGCGATCGGCGACTTCGAAGCGCAAGACCGGCTGGCCGCGGAAAATTTCGCCGCCGCTGCGCGCGCCGCCGGTGTCCGGCGCATCATCTACCTCGGCGGTTTGGGAGAGGATCAGCCGGAGCTTTCCGCGCACTTGCGCAGCCGCCACGAAGTGGGTGAGCGCCTGCGCGCGCACGGCGTGCCGGTGATCGAGTTCCGCGCCTCGATCATCATCGGGTCGGGCAGTCTGTCCTTTGAAATGATCCGCGCGCTCGTCGAGCGCCTGCCGGTTATGCTCACCCCGCGCTGGGTGAACGTGGCTGCCCAACCCATCGCCATCGGTGATGTGCTGGCTTACCTATGCGAGGCCCTGACCGTAAAGACGTCCGGCCACGCGATCTTTGAAATCGGCGGCCCGGATCGGGTTTCGTATGGCGACCTCATGCGCGAATACGCCCGCCAACGCGGCTTGCGGCGGTGGATGATCCCTGTGCCGTTCTTGACGCCGCGGCTGTCGAGCCTATGGCTGGGCCTCGTCACCCCGTTGTTCGCGCGCGTGGGGCGCAAGCTCATTGACAGCATCCGGCATCCAACCGTCGTGCGGGATGACGCTGCGGCGAAAACTTTTCCCATACACCCGATTGCCACGCGCGAAGCCATCGCACGAGCCTTGCGTAACGAGGATGCTCAATTCGCTCAAACCCGCTGGTCCGACGCCCTTTCCTCGGCCAGCACGCCTCGGGAATGGGGCGGCACACGCTTCGGGAATCGCCTGGTGGACTCGCGGTCCGTGCGCGTGTCAGCCGCCGTGCCGCGCGTGTTCGCCATCCTGGAGCGGATCGGTGGCGAAGCCGGCTGGCACTACGCCAACTGGCCTTGGACCGTTCGCGGCTGGCTCGACCTCCTGGTGGGCGGCGTGGGCATGCGACGCGGTCGCCGCGATCCAGACCGGTTGCTCGTGGGGGACGTGGTGGACTGTTGGCGCGTCGAGGCCATCGAGCGGGGTCGGCGACTGCGACTGCAAGCCGAGATGAAGCTGCCCGGCCGCGCCTGGCTCGACTTTGAGGTAGAACAGGACGGCGAGCACGCCCGACTCAACCAGACAGCGATTTTCGATCCGGTGGGCTTGTGGGGATTGGCCTACTGGTATGGCGTGTGGCCACTGCACCAACTCGTGTTCGCCGGGATGTTGCGCGGGCTGGCCCGGGCCGCGGAAGGCAAAGCGTGAAAGTTCGCGAATTCCAAACCGAACTCTGGCTGCCGCTGCCGCCAGAGAAGTTGTTCCCCTTTTTCGCCGACGCTGCGAACCTTGATGCCATCACGCCGCCGTGGCTGCATTTCCACATCGTCACGCCGCCACCCATCGTCATGCGCGAGGGAACGCTGATTGATTACCGGTTGCGCGTGCGGGGCGTGCCGTTGCGCTGGCGAACGCGCATCAGCGCCTGGCAGCCGCCGCATCGCTTCGTGGACGAACAACTGCGCGGGCCGTATCGGCTCTGGATTCACGAGCACACCTTCGAGTTGCGCAAAGGCGGCACGCTGGCGCGTGACCGAGTCCGCTACGCCGTGCCATTTGACTGGTTGCTGCATCATTGGTTCGTAAGGCCGGACATCGAGAGGATCTTCCGTCATCGTTCGATGGCGTTGCGAATGATCTTTGCCCAACCGCCCACAGAACCAAATCCGTTCCAGACCTGATGGATTTGGTCCACCCCGGCAACCCGCCTGCTCTCATGAAAATTCTACTCAATACCGGCTTGTTCCTCATTTCCGCCTGTGCCTTGCTTCCGGCCGGCGACTGGCCGTAATGGCTTGGCCCGCGGCGCGACAGACTATCCACCGGACGGACATGGCCGGATTCCCTCGACACGAACCTTCTGCGGCAGTCCTGGCGTGTCGAACTAGGGCCGAGCTACTCCGGCCCGATCGTCCGCGGAGAACGCGTGTTTACCACCGAGACCAGGGAGCAGAAGCGGGAGATTGTCACGGCGTTCGAGCGCGGGTCAGGGAAAGAACTTTGGCGCACGGAATGGGAAGGCACGGTGAGAGTGCCGTTCTTTGCCAAGTCGAATGGCGACTGGATTCGCGCCACCCCTGCCTGTGATGGCGAAAGCCCCTTCGTCGCTGGCATGCGGGATGTGCTGGTCTGCCTCGACGCACAGACGCAGGGAGCGATGGCGCTTCGACTTCGTGGAAAACCTGGAAACGCCCGTGCCGGCTTTTCGGGTTCGTTCGTTCGCCATTGGTGGAAGACGAAGCGGTTTACGTGCAGGCGGGCGCGAGTTTTGTGAAGCTCAACAAGCGGACTGGTGAAATCCTCTGGCGCACGCTCAGGGACGCCGGGGACATGGGGGGAAGCGCTTTTTCGTCGCCGATCTTCGCCACACTCGCCGGCGACAGCTCGTGGTCCAGACAAGAGAGAAGCCGGCGGAAGTTGACCCCAAGGATGGAAGGGTTTTGTGGGAGCAACCCGTGGAGGCTTTTCACGGCATGAATATCCTGACTCCCGTCGCCTATCGCGACATGTTGTTCACCAGCACCTATGGCGGTAGGACCTTCGGTTTCAAGGTCTCGTATGCTGGCGACCGATCCACCGTTTCGGAAGTGTGGCGACACAAGGCCCAAGGTTACACGAGCACGCCGGTCATGATTGATGGCGTGGCCTACACACGCTTGAGAAGCCAGCGTGTGATGGCCGCCGAATTGACGACCGGCCGCGAGTTGTGGACCAGCGACCAATCTTTCGGCAAATGTTGAAGTTTTGTCGCGCGCGGAGACCGTATTCTGGCCCTGGATCAGCGCAGTATCCTGTACCTACTTCGTGTTAGCAAAGACAAGTTCGAACCGCACGATCAGCGCAAGCTAACCAGCGCCGAAACCTGGGCACACCTGGCAGTCACCGACTGCTGAACTATTCGTGCGCGAACTCAACGCCCTGACCGCCTACCGCTGGACCGACCCGGCTGGTCCGCGGGAACAGGCCAGCACTCTGGCGCCCTGAAACCCACCGTTGGCTGCATACCCGCTTGTGCCCGGGTCTGCATAGCCAATGAGTTTGCTCTGCGGTAACAGCAGTGTGGTAAACAACCCACTAGCGAACAAAGAAGTGTAGAAGGCTGGAGGCGAGGGTCGGAATCGAACCGACGAATGAGGCTTTTGCAGAGCCCTGCCTTACCACTTGGCTACCCCGCCTGAAACCGACCCAATTTGTACCAGCCGCGGGTCCGCGCGCAAGTTCATACACGGCGTTCCGGCGGCAGCAAAAAAGGCCGGGCTTGCGCCCGGCCTTATGGGTCTTGGCGAACGATCCGCCACACACCGCCTAGCGCTTGACGCGGTAGAAGGCGTTGCCGGTGCCGACGGCGATAGTCGCCGGGCTGGTGGCTCCGTTCACCGGGGTCCAGGTCTTCAGGTCCTCGGAGGTCTCGAGGGTGCCGCCGGCCGGCTCCCAAGAGAGGGTGACGTTTGCGCCGCTGCGCTGAATGCTCAGCGTGGGCGCGGCGGGTGGCGGGGAGATCATGTACTGCACCGCATTGAGGAACAGCTTGGCGCCGTCCTCGGTGAGGTCGTAGATGCCGGCGCCGTGGCTGGTGAGGCCGGAGGCCTCGCGGCTGCCGCTCAGGAAAACCAGCCGGCGGCCGCCCAGGACGTCGCCGCGCGCGTTGGCGGTGGCGGCACCCGCGGGCCATTCGCCGATGATCATGCCGCCGAAGGCCGGGTCACCGGCGGTGCCGACCGTGGCCAGGATGGTGCCGCCCGAGGCGATGGGATCGGTGTTCACCGAGATGCCGCGCTGGACGGTGTTGTTCCACGTGACGAGGTTGGCATAGGTGTTGACCATCGCGTTTTCGGCGTCCAGCGCCACTCCCGCGAAGATGGGATGCGCGGGGTTGTTGACCTTGAGTTTGATGGGGCCGGCGGTGTCCGGGATGGTGCCGCCGGTGGTGAAGCCGAGCCGGCTGTTTCGCAGCACGTAGCCGCCCATGATGATGGTGGGGGCGGTGAGCTGACTGTTCCAGGCCAGCGTTTCGGGCGGGTCCTGGTAGTCACCACTGGGCACGGAGCGGCTGATGATCACCAAGTCGAAGGTATTCAGCAGCGACGTGTCCGGCGTGCCGGTGGTGAGGATGCGGGTGATCGCGTAGTTGTTTGCGGTCAGGAGCTGGGTGTAGCCAGCGTCCGGCGCCTGGGTGAAGCCGGCGTTGGCGGCGTCCGTGGACGGGGTGTTGTCCGCGGGGTGGAAGCTCACCCAGGCGATCTTCGGCCCGAGGTCGGGCGCGTTGATCGTGAAGAACGTCCACTTGAACGAAATACCAGCGTAGCCCAACACCACCTCCACAGGGGCGTTGTTCGGATATTTCGTGGTGGGCGTGTAGCGTACCGTGGTGGTACTGCCGGCCACCGATTTCTCCGGGGTAACGGCCGCGCCGTTGACCGACAACGTCACGTCACCGGTGAAATTCTCGATGACCGTCTCAATGGGCGCATCGCGCAGGACACCGGCCGCGTTTTGGGCCGGAGTAAGCGACCGGAGCAAAGGCCGGGCGGGGCCGGTGTACTGGCGGTACACCTTGAGGTGGAGCGCCCGGTTGCGGTCGTTGAGCAGCGTCGAGGAGTTGCCCTCCATTTCCAGGTTGTGGAGTTCGACGTTCGCGCCGCCCTCCCCCTCAAACCACAGCAGGCGAATCGGGTAGATGCCGTCCTGCTCGACGATGAAGTCACAAGCCGATTGCGGCAGATCAGCAGTGGAACCTCGGCCGGCGTCGAACTGTCCCAGGACCGGCGCCGCCAGGTCCTGGGCCGTGGTGCCGGCGATGAGCTTGAAGCCATCGTCGCTGTTGACGCCGAAGCGGTAGATGCCGGCCTTCAACTCCACGAAACCGATGGCCTCAGCCACGATCCAGTTTTGCAACGTGGTGTCGCCAGCGGCGATACCCGGAATTTCCAGATCCGTGAAGTTGGGATTGGTGCTCAGCGGGTCGTTGCCCAGCGTGAAGGCGCCGGCGTTGGCAGGCGCGGTCTGATTCCAGTTGATGACCTCGACCTCGTGCCGGCCGTCCGGCAGCGTGCCGGGAAACGCGCCGTTCGCGTAGGGCTGACCCGTGGCCGGGTCGTTGTAGCCGCGCGCGAGCTGGGTCTCAGCCGTGGCAATGGTGTTGGCGTTGCCGGGGCGCGGCACCACGTTACCGGAGCCGTCCATCATCTGGTAAACATCCACGGCGAAGCCCGATGTGCTGCGGTTGATCTGGGCGGCGGGAATGGCATGACCCGCCTGCAGCACCGGCAAGGTCGAGTAGTCGCGGACGGTGAACTGCCATTTCTGTGAGACCTGGGTGGCGGGGCTGGCCGTGTCGGTGTACTGCAACTCGGCCTGTACCAAACCGGCCGGCAACAGGCCGGGCTGGTACTTCACGGTGGTGACGCTGCCGGACTTGGTCACGCTGGCGGCGACCTCCTGGCCGTTGACCAGTAGTTTGACCGACCCGGCGGCCACGGCCGTATCCTGGTCGGTAATCTGAGCCTGGATGGCCAGGCCGGGCCAGACGTTCTCAGTGCTGGGCAACGGTGAGACCGAGGCGTACGGCGGCTGCGGGGCCTTGAGCAGGCTGTAGGACTTGACCGCCTTCGCGTTGGCGCGGTCGTTGACCAGGATTTTGGTTTGCGTTTCCCCGGACAGGTCCAGCGAGAAAAACTCGAGGTTGGCACCGCCGCCGCCCTCGTACCAGACCAGACGCACCGGGTAGATGCCGTCCTGCTCCACGTTCACGTAAAAGAGCGTGTCGGCCGAGCCGCGGCCGCCGTTGAAAATGCCCAGCAGCTTGGCGCCCGCGGCGCGCGGGTCCCGGCCGGCAGTGACGTGGAAGCCGTCGTCGCTGTTCACGCCGAAGCGGTTCAAGCCCGCCTTGAGTTCGAGGTAGCCAACGATTTCAGCGGCGATGTTGTCAATGTTGTCCACGCTGTCCGGGTCGGTGCCCGGGATGCCCGGAATCGGCTCATCCGGGAAAGCCGGGGTCGAGGCCGAGGTGAAGTTGCCCGCCTGGGCTTGCGTGCCGTTGGGCCGGGCCTCCTGGTTCCAGTTGACGAGTGTGACCGGATGTGTGCCGCGCGGCCCGCTGCCAGCGGTGGCGTAGTTCGGAAGCACATTGCCCGAGACGGGGTCAATGAGGCGCCCGGCAAGCTGGTTTTCGGCGCGCTGGGTGTTGTTGGGCAGGTCCAGCGTGGGCCAGAGCGCGGTGTCGCGGACCTGCGCCACCCGAGCCAGAAAACCAGAACTGTTCAGGTCCACCGAGTCGGCCGGAATAGCGTCGTCGGCCGTGAGGGTCTGGAACGTCTCGACCGTGAAGTTGAGGGTTTCGCTGATGGCGGTGGCGGGCGTGCCATCGTCGGTGAAGTTGAGCACGGCCGTATGGCTGGAACCGGAGGGGAAGAACGGCGTGACCGTGTACTTTACGGTGGTGACGTCGCCGGATTTGGTGACATTGGCCGTGACGGGTGCGCCGTCGAGGGTGACAGCAATGGTATCGGCTTTGACCTTGGTTGCGGAGCCGTCCAAGATGGTGAAAGTAAAGCCCAACAAGTCGCCGCGGGCGCCTGTGACGATTGGCTTTTCCGGGTAGGGCACGACAACCACGCCGTACATGTTCTGGCCGTTGTTGTCCGGCTGCGCGATGGTGAACGTGCCGGCCTCAAAGACCTTCACATAAATGCTCGACCACTGGTTGACGCCCTGGCCGGGCCCGGCGCCATCCGCGCTTTCATCCACGCCGATGTGATCGGGCCAGTCGGGGTTGCCGTGGCGGTTTTGACCGGTCTTCACCGGTTCCCAACCTTCGTCCACGATCCACCGCATGTCGGGGTTGCCGTCGCCGGTGCGATCGGCCGTCCAGTCAGGGTAGTTCGGCGGGTTGGCATTGTTGGCATCGCCCAGGCGGTCATCCACCAGCATGTACACGAAGGATTTTTTGTTGATGGTGACGTCCAACCGGTAGTCGGGATTGTCCCGGTTGTCGTTGCCGGACATGATGTATTCGCCGCCGAGGAGGTATTTGGGAATGAGCAGGGTGGGCGTGGCGCCGGTCCATTGATGGTTGCGGTCCACGTAGGCCGGCACTTCCTCGCCGAAGAAGCCGCAGGTGAACGGGGTACCGACCGCGCCCGCGGTGGGCTCGTTGGCCACAGTGCGGTCCCAAGTGACGCCGGTCCACTTGGCCGTGATGGTATCGGTGGGTTCGTTGTCGCCGCCGGTTTCCACCACGTCGGTGATGACCGGCAGGGCGTGAACGCCCGCCGGCGCCCACAACAACGCGGAGGCTGCGGCAACTGACAGCAGGAGGATTTTGCGTTTCATGGTTTCAGTTTTGGGGGGTTACAACAATCCAACCGGACACGGCACCACATGCGCGACGATGCAGAGCATGACTTCGCCACACTGCCTTGTCCAAGTCATGGATTTGCGACAACGCTAGAAACGAGCCGCGGGGTTGGCAACCACTTTCCACCGCCAGTCTGCCGGCCGGGCGCATCCGACACCGCCCTTGACGCTTCAAGTCCGCCGGTGCCGGGCGATCGCGTGGTAGGGTTGGCCCCTTGCACGCCACCTCAGTGGAGTTCGCGGACGTACACGTTCTTGAACTGCACCAGGCTCGGCGGGCTGTTCCAGTTGCCGTTACGATCCTTGCCGCCGTGGTGCTGGAAGGCGATCCGCCCGCGGGCCGGCAGGTCGGGAATCGTGGCGCCCGGAATCACGGTCACGCCGTTGAGCACCACCGTCACGGTCTTGCCCTTCACGGTGATCTCGTAGTGGTTCCATTCGCCCACCGGTTTGTCGGCCTGATGCCGCGGCGTGACGGCGGCGCGCAATTCAGGCGAGGTCTTTGGATCGGTGCGCACGCCGTACATCTCCCCCGAGCCGATTGGCCAGCACCAGATGTTCACCTGGAAACGCCCCTCGCCGCGCAGATAGATGCCCGAGTCCGAGTCCGGCAGCGCGAAGCGGTGCTCTTTGCCGGTCACGTCCCGCGCGTGGGTCCCGTCGGGCAGGATGTACGGCACGCCGGGATTCACGTACGGCGTGGACTTGATGCGCCAGTCCACCTGAAGCACGAAATCGCTCAATTCCCGCTCGCACCACAGTGACTTGTCGCCGGGTGCCTCGCTCTCGGCGTCGTAATCAATGACGCCATCCACGACCTTCCAGTGGCCGTTGTCGCCCACCGGCACTTTCCAGCCGGTGAGGTCTTTGCCATTGAACAGCGCGGTAAAACCAGGTGGGGCGATGTTGTCGGCGGCCAGGGCGGTGAGGCCGACCACAGCCAGGGAAACGAGCAGGGAGTGGGAGGTTTTCATGAGCATGGACAAGTGTTGCGTGATGACTGATTTGGACGACGGATTAATGGCGTCGCCGAGCCGGTGGTTTGGCAAGCCTTAAATTGGCTTCTTCGCGCACCCGCCGGCACGTTGCTGGAAAGCGATGCAGCCCGGTGCGGGATCGGCATCCCCGGCCTGGCCAAGCCTGCAAGCCTGGCATTGCGGTTCCCCACCGGCCGGCTCAGGATGGTCGCATGAAACCGCTCGCTGCCCTGTTGCTCACCACTGGCCTGGCGTTCACCGCCCGGGCGGCGGAAACCCCGGCCGATGTCGCGCTCACGGTCATGACCTTCAACCTGCGCTATGCCAGCGACACCCCGCCCAACGCCTGGCCCCAGCGCCGGCCGGTCATGAAAGCGTGCCTCGAGTCGGTCCAGCCCGACCTCATCGGCACGCAGGAAGGCGTTTACCCTCAGCTCAAGGACCTGGCCTCCGACTTGCCCGCCTACGATTGGATCGGCACCGGCCGCGACGGCGGCAGCCGCGGCGAGTTCATGGCGGTGTTTTACCGCCGCGCACGTTTCGAGCCGCTCGAGTTCGACCACTTCTGGCTTTCGGACACGCCCCACGTCATCGCCTCCGCAACGTGGGGCAACACCAACCGCCGCATGGTCACCTGGGTGCGGTTCCGCGACCGCCAGACCGGCGGCGAATTTTACTTCTGGAACACTCACCTCGACCACGCGGTTCAATTGGCCCGTGAGAAAGGCGCGGCGTTGATCCGCGACCGTGTCAACGCGTTGAAAACCACCCTGCCCGTCCTGCTGGTGGGTGACTTCAACGCCGTGGCCGGCGCGAATCCGGCGTATGACCTCCTGGTCAAGGAGGGCGGCTTCCTGGACACCTGGGGGCTGGCGCGAGAGCGGCGCAACGCCGACTTCAACACGTTTAATGCTTTCAACACTCCCAAGCGTGAAGGCCGGCGCATTGACTGGATTCTCGTGCGCGCTGCTGCCGAGGTGGACTGGAGCGAAATCGTCACATTCGAGCAGGACGGTCAGTTTCCGAGCGACCACTTCCCGGTCGTCGCCCGTCTTCGTCTGCCACCCGCCGGCCTGCGGCCTTGAGGCGGGCTGACGGAACTGCACCCGTTCTCCCCGCCCTTCCCACGCCGCATGCTGGTGCGTCATTTCATCCTTGCCACCGCCGGCCACGTGGACCACGGCAAGAGCGCGCTGGTCAGGGCGCTCACCGGCACCGACCCCGACCGCTTGCCAGAGGAGAAGGCCCGCGGCATCACCATTGACCTCGGCTTCGCACACCTCGACCTGCCCGCCCCGCTTGGCCCCGGCGGTGAGCCTGCGCGCTTCTCGATCGGCGTGGTGGACGTGCCCGGCCACGAGGATTTTGTGAAGAACATGGTCGCGGGCGTGGGCTCGATTGACCTCGCGCTGCTCGTCGTGGCCGCGGACGACGGCTGGATGCCCCAAACCGAGGAACACCTGCAAATCCTCGAATACCTCGGCGTCCGCCTGATCGTCGTCGCCGTGACCAAAATTGATCTCGCGGCAGGGCGGGAGGCCGGGGTCATTGCCGCCGCGCGCGCCCGGCTTGAGGGCACGCCATTCGCCGGGGCGCCGCTTGTTCCAACCTCGGTGGTTGATGGTCGGGGCCTGGATGAACTCAAAGCGGCGCTCGCCCGGGCACTCGCCACCGCGCCCGCGCCGCCCGACCTCGGCAAGCCGCGCCTGCCGGTGGACCGTGCGTTCACCCTCAAGGGCGTGGGCACGGTGGTCACCGGCACGCTCACCGGCGGCACGCTGCGGCGCGGTCAGCCGGTGGTGGTCCAGCCCGGCGGACAGACCGCGCGCATCCGCAGCCTGCAAAGCCACAACACCGAACTCGAACTGGCCCTCCCCGGCCAACGCGTCGCGCTAAACCTGCCCGATCTCGCGCCGCGGGGTGAAGCCGGCCCGGCCGGCGTGGGCCGCGGCGACACGATTACCATCGCCAGCACGGGTGCCGCCAGCGATACCGTGGACGTGCTGTTGACCAAGTCCGCCCGGCTGTCCGGCCAGAAGATTCCCGCCGCGCGCCCGCTCAAGGATCGCAGTCGCGTGCGCGTCCATTTCGGCAGTGCCAACGCGGCGGTCACGGTTTTCCTGCACGGCGGCGGCGAACTCGCGCCCGGCGGCCGCGCGCTGGCGCAACTGCGCTTCGAGAGCCCGGCCTACCTGTTCGGCGGTGACCGGTTCATTATTCGCGACTGGTCCGAGCAGGCCACGCTGGCGGGCGGGGTGGTGCTCGACCCGGACGGCAACCGCAAACATTGGCAGCATCGCGCGCACGTGCCCCTGCTCGCGGCCCGGGCGGCGGCACCACAGGATGTCAGCGTCTGGGTGACTTCACTGCTTCAACGTGATGGCGTGGTGGCGCGGGCCGGGCTGCTGGCCAGGTCGCGTTTCAGCGCGGCGGAAATTGCCGCCGCGCTGGACGCGCTGGCCCGTGAAGGCCGGATCGTGCTGACCGGTGAACTGGCCGCCGACGCCGCGCGTTGGCAGGCATGGTTGAAACGCGCCGCCGAGGCCATTGACCAGGCCCACCGCGCGCACCCGGAATGGCCCGGCCTGCCGTTGGCGGAACTGCACGGCCACTTGGCCGCGGAACTCGCCCTGCCCGGCGCTTTCGAGGCGCTGACCAGAGCGCTGTGTCAGTCCGGCTTTGTCCAGACGGGCACGGCGATCCGGCGCTCCTCGCATCGGCCGGTGCTGCCCCCGCGACTGCAAGCGGCTGGCGAGTGGCTCCGGCGGGCGCTCGCGGAAAAACCGCTCGACCCGCCTTCCCGCAAGGAACTCGTTCACGACCGGACCACCCGGGAGGCGCTTAAGTTCCTGGTGGATACGGGCGAGGCGGTTGAGGTCGGGCCGGAACTGGTTCTGGCGGCGTCGGCCTATGCCGAGGCGGTGGCGAAGGTGAAGGACCTGCTGCGGCGGCGCGGCCCGGCAACGGTGAGCGACCTGCGCCAGGCACTGGGCTGCACGCGGCGGATCATGGTGCCGTTATGTGAAAAGCTGGACCGCGAAGGCATCACCCGCCGCGAAGGCGACTTCCGCCGGCTGGGACGGGCGCAAGACGCTTGAAACCCGAAGAGCCGCCGTCAACGGCCCGGCTCGTAACCGAGGTTCGGCCCCAGCCACCGTTCCACCTCCGCCACGCTCAACCCTTTCCGGCGCGCGTAATCTTCGATCTGGTCGCGCCCCAGCTTGCCGACGGCGAAATACCTCGCGTCCGGATGGCTGAAGAACAGCCCGCTTACGCTGCTCCCGGGCCACATGGCGTAGTTCTCAGTGAGGTGAATCCCGGCCAGTCGCTCGACCTCGAGCAACTGCCAGAGCGTCCGTTTTTCACTGTGGTCCGGGCAGGCCGGGTAACCCGCCGCCGGCCGGATGCCGCGATACTTTTCGTCGAGCAGTTGCTCCGGTGTCAGATTCTCCCCGCGGCCGAAGCCCCACTCCTCGCGGGCGCGCCGGTGGAGGTATTCTGCAAACGCCTCGGCCAGTCGGTCGGCCAGCGCCTCCGCCAGGATCGCGCGGTAATCGTCGTGATCGGCCTTGAACAGCTCAACCAGTTCACGCAACCCGTGACCGGCCGTGATGGCAAAGGCACCGAGGTAATCGGACCCGGACACGAGGTTGTCGAGGGCGGACGCCGGAGGTCGGATGTTGGCTGCCGGCTCAACGGCCCGGGGCGCCACGAAGTCGGCCAGGCACCAGTTTGGGGTGGCGTCGCCTTTCTCGATTTGCTGGCGAAGGAAATGCAGACGGGCCAGCACGCGGCCACGGGTTTCATCGGCGTACAACTCCACGTCGTCGCCGACGGCGTTCGCCGGAAAGAAGCCGTACACGCCGCGAGCGGTGAGCAGGCGCTGGCTGACCATCTCGTCGAGCAATCGCTGCGCGTCCTCGAAGAGCTTGCGCGCCTGCTCCCCGTACTTGGGATGGTCGAGAATCTTCGGAAAGACGCCGCGCAACTCCCAGGCATGGAAGAAGGGCGTCCAGTCAATCAGCGGCGTGAGGTCGCTGAGCGCGAAGCGGGAAGGTGCGCCCGCTCCCGGGGTGGTGTCGGTTGATATTACGCGCGTGCCCAGGAACTCGGGCCTGGGTGGTAGGTAGGCCGTCCAGTCAAATCTGGGCGCGCGGGCGCGGGCGCATGCCAGGTCCAGCAGCCGCGTCTGTTGCGCGGCATGCTGGGTGCGGATGCGTTGGTACTCGTCGCGCACCCCGGCCACAAACGCCGGCTTCTGCTCCGCGCTGAGCAGGCTGGACACCACCGGCACCGCGCGGCTGGCGTCGAGCACATGCACCACCGGCTGGCCGTAGGCCGGCGCAATCTTGACGGCGGTGTGGGCCTTGCTGGTGGTGGCGCCGCCGATCAGCAGGGGCAGTTGAAAGCCCTGCCGCTCCAGCTCGCGCGCCACATGCACCATTTCGTCCAGCGACGGTGTGATGAGGCCGCTGAGGCCCACGAGGTCCACCCGCCGTTCGCGCGCGGTCTCGAGAATCTTCTCGCTGGGCACCATGACGCCGAGGTCAATCACCTCGTAGCCGTTGCAGGCGAGCACCACGCCCACGATGTTCTTGCCGATGTCATGCACGTCGCCCTTCACCGTGGCGAGCAAGACCCGGCCCGCAACCCTCGCACCCACCCGGCCCGCCCGCTTCTCGGCCTCCATGAAGGGTTGGAGGTAGGCCACGGCCTTTTTCATCACCCGGGCCGACTTCACGACCTGCGGCAGGAACATCTTGCCCGCGCCGAAGAGGTCACCGACCACGTTCATGCCGGCCATGAGGGGCCCCTCGATGACCGCCAGCGGCCGGCCGTATTTGCGCCGCGCTTCCTCGGCGTCCGCCTCCACGAAGTCGGCGATGCCTTTGACCAGCGCGTGCTCGAGGCGCTGCTCGACCGTGCCCCGGCGCCAGGCGAGGTCTTCACCGGTCACCGCAGCCGGGCTGTCTGCCGACGCACCGCCGCGGGCCTTGAGCTGTGAGCCGTACGCGATGAGCCGCTCCGTGGCGTCGGGCCGGCGGTTCAACAGCACATCCTCGACGAGTTTGCGCAGGTCCGCCGGGATTTCCTCGTACACGGCCAACATGCCGGCGTTGACGATGGCCATGTCCAGCCCGGCGCGGATGGCGTGGTACAGGAAGGCGCTGTGCATGGCCTCGCGCACGGCGTTGTTGCCGCGGAAGCTGAAGCTCACGTTGCTCACGCCGCCGCTGACTTTCGCGCGCGGGAGGTTTTCCTTGATCCAGCGCGTGGCACGGATGAAGTCCACCGCGTAATTCGCGTGCTCCTCGATGCCCGTGCCCACGGTCAGCACGTTCGGATCGAAAATGATGTCCTCCGGCGGAATGCCGGCCTGCGTGGTGAGCAATCGGTAGGCACGGGCACACACCTCGATCCGGCGCTCGAAGGTGTCCGCCTGGCCACGCTCGTCAAAGGCCATCACCACCACCGCCGCGCCGTGGCGCCGCACCAGCCGGGCCTGCTCGAGAAACCGGGCCTCGCCCTCCTTGAGCGAGATCGAGTTCACCACCCCCTTGCCCTGCAGGCATTCCAGGCCGGCCTCGAGCACCGCCCACTTGGACGAGTCAATCATCACCGGCACGCGCGCGATGTCCGGCTCGGCGGCGATGAGATGCAGAAAGCGCGTCATGGCCGCCACGCCGTCCAGCAGCGCCTCGTCCATGTTCACGTCAATCAAGTTGGCGCCATTCTCCACCTGCTGACGCGCGATGGCCACAGCCTCCTCGTACTTCCCGGCCAGGATCAGCTTCGCAAACTTGGGCGAACCGGTGACGTTGGTGCGCTCACCCACGATCACAAAGTTCTGCGCCGCGGAAGTTGGGGCCGCCGCAGCCGTCAGATCCCCAGAACGGATGGTCAGCGGTTCCAGTCCGCTGAGCCGCAGGTCCGGCCGGACGGCGGGCGGCTGGCGCGGCGGACAGTCCCGCACCGCCCCGGCCAACACGCGGATGTGCGCCGGCGTGGTGCCGCAGCAGCCGCCAACGATGTTCAACCAGCCGGCGCGGGCCCACTCGGCCAGTTGCGGCGCCAGGGTTTCGGGGGTCTCGGGGAAGCCGGTGGGCGAGAGGGGATCCGGCAGGCCGGCGTTCGGGTAGTAACACGTGAAGACGGGAGCGAGCCGGGCCAGTTCCTCGGCAAAAGGCCGCATTTCTTTCGGACCCAACGCGCAGTTGAGCCCGACGGTCAGCGGCTGCGCGTGCGCCAACGAATTCCAAAACGCTTCCAAGGTTTGGCCGGTCAGCGTCCGGCCGGAACGGTCGGTGATGGTGCCCGAAATCATGATCGGCAGGGTGCGGGGCCCGGCTGATTTCGGATTTCGGATTTCGCATTTCGAGTTCGTGGCGTCGGCCGCCGGATCAACGCTGGCCGGACCGGGAAGAAAAGCCAACTCTTCGAACACTTCCTGGATCGCGAACAACGCCGCCTTGGCGTTGAGCGTGTCGAAGATGGTCTCAACCAGCAGCAGGTCCACACCGCCTTCGATCAGGGCCCGGACCTGTTCGGCGTAAGCCTGGCGGAGCTGGCGGAAGTTCACGGCCCGGAAGCCGGGGTCGTTTACGTCGGGGGACAGCGATGCTGTGACCGGCAACGGGCCGAGGGCGCCCGCCACAAAGCGGGGCCGACCGGTTTCGTTCGCGACCTCGTCGGCGACCCGCCGCGCCAGGCGGGCGGCGGTCAGGTTGATCTCGGCCACGAGTTCACGCAAACCGCGGTCGTTCACCACTTCCTCGAAAAAAGCCTGGTCTTTGCGGCCCCGGGGATGGCGGGCAAAAAGGAAGTCGTGCTGGCCGATCGTTGTGGCGGAGAAGGTGTTGGTCTCGAGGATATCCGCACCGGCCAGCAGATATTGCCGGTGGATGTCCGCGATGAGTTCGGGCCGAGTGAGCACCAGCAGTTCGATGTCGCCTTTGAGTGGCTTGCCCGTCCAATCGGCAAAACGAGCCCCGCGGTAATCCGCCTCGGCCAACTGGTGCTGCTGGATCATGGTGCCCATCGCACCATCCAGGATGGCAATCCGATCGCGGAGCAGCCGTGCCAGACGGTCGGTCGAGTGCAGCAAGCAATTCATCGGTGGCGGCGCGCCGGACGAAACTGCCCGACCGGACGCGTCAACAGCGGCATCATGCCGGCAGGCGGCCGGCAATGCAAATCGTAAATCATCGCATCACGATTTGATGATATCAAATTGAACCGACACCTTGATTTCACGTCAACGTCATCGAGCTGTCACAGCTCCGGGACATGTTGCTAAGGCTCTTGGAAAGACCAACTTGTGATGACCGCATGAACGCACCTGAGCAAGACCTGGAAGCGTCCGGCCCGCTGTTTCCGCACGATTTGCGGCTCTGGCTGGACGAGGGCCGGCTGCTGCGGCTGGTGTTGGACGCGGCCAGCAGCCTTGCGGCGGTGGGGACGGTACGCACGTTCCGGCACGCCTCGGAACAATTCAGCTTCGGTCAGATGCTGGCCACGGTGGGTTTTGCGTACCTCACCGGCCGCTACGGGTCGGACGCGGTAGCCGAAGAATTGGAGGTGGATCCGGCTTTGCGTTACCTGAGCGTAGGGCGGTTTCCGGATCCGGTGGTGATCCGGCGGTTCCGCCGATTGCATCGCGGGCCATTGGGGGTGGTGCTCTTGCGCGTACTGCGCGCCTGCCTGGACGAACGCCGGCGACAGGCGAGCCAAGCTGCAACGGATCCCGGTCTGCGGGCCGGGGCCGGAGTGCGCGGGGACGACATGGAATCACTTTCACGCTGCGCCATGGAAGCAGAGGCGCGGCTGGCCCGGGCGGTCTTCGCCGACACCGTGGCGCTGGATGTTTGAGCTTACGGGACTCCGAAGGAACGAGCGGCGTCTGCTTCAATACGGTCTTTCAAACCGGGCACGTGATCGTCTGCGCCCCGGTGCAAAGCCGGCGCTCCATGGCCAGCCCGTTCCCGTCGTTTCTGCGGTTGTACCCTTACCGGTCTTGGCCCACACTGGGGCCGCAATGAACACCGCTTCCTCGAAAGCAGCGCCGCGGGCCAAGTCCAAGGAGAGCGCGGCCGGCCGCTGGATTTCCTACCGCCCGGAGATCAAGGTGCTCGACTGCACCATCCGCGACGGCGGCCTGATGAACAACCATCAGTTCGACGACGCCGTGGTGAAGGCCGTGTACGAAGCCTGTGTTGCGGCGGGCATTGACTACATGGAGATCGGCTACAAGGCTTCGCGCAAAGGCATCAAGGCCGGTGAGTACGGCTGTTGGAAATACTGCCTCGAGGACGACATCCGCCGCATCGTGGGCGACAACCCCACCTCGCTGAAACTCTCGGTCATGGCCGACGCCGAGAAGTGCGATTACCGCGAAGACATCCCGCCCAAGAAGGACAGCGTCGTGGACATGGTCCGCGTGGCCACGTACATCAACCAGATCCCCACCGCGCTGGACATGGTCAAAGACGCGCACGACAAGGGCTACGAAACCACCCTCAACCTCATGGCGGTCTCGACCGTGCCCGATCGCGAGTTGGCCGAGGGCCTGGAACTCATGGTTCAGTCCGAGGCGCTGGCCATCTACGTGGTGGACAGCTTCGGGTCGCTGTACAGCGAGCAGGTGGATTATCTGGTCAAGAAATACCTCAGCCACTGCAAGCCGGCGGGCAAGGAAGTGGGCGTGCACATGCACAACAACCTCCAGCTCGCCTTCGCCAACACCATCGAGGGCATCGTGCGCGGGGCGAACTTCCTCGACGCCACCATGGCCGGCCTGGGCCGCGGCGCGGGCAACTGCCCGATGGAACTGCTGCTGGCCTTCCTGCACAACCCCAAGTACGACCTGCGGCCCGTGCTGGGTTGCGTGCAAAACCACATCGAGCCGCTGCGGGCGAAGCTGCTCTGGGGCTTCGACCTGCCGTACCTGCTCACCGGCTACCTGAACCAGCACCCCCGGGCGGCCATCAAGTTCAAGGAAGCCGAACTCACCGGCGAAAAGGGCGACATTTTGCGTTTCTACGACACGGTCACGGAATAGCTGCCCGTGGCCGCGGGCGTTCAGTTGCGCATCACCCGCCAGCTCTCCAGCGCGACGGCAGCCAGGATGATCGCACCGCCCACCAGCGTCCGCACCGCTGGAATCTCACCCAGCAACACCGCCGCCGCGATTGCGCCGTAAATGGGGAGGAGTGTGGCGATCACCCCCACGCTACGGGCCTTGATATGCTGTAAGCTGCGTGTGTACAGCGTGTGGGGCAGCGCCGTGAAGCACACCCCCAGCAGCAGCAGTTGCCCGCCGGCCGTCACATTCAAGGGCTCGCCGAAAATCAGCGCGATCGGCAGCAGGACCGCGGCGCTGGCCGCCAGTTGGTAGAACGTCACCTTGGTGCCGCCGTGGCGCGCCACCACGCCACGGGTGAGCAGGTTCCGCAACGCAAAGCACGCGGCCGATCCCACGCCCAGCAACACGCCCCACGTCACGTGACTGGCCAGCGAGAAATCCGGCACCAGCACCGCCACGCCCGCCAGCACCATCAAGGCCAGCGCGATGTCCGGGGCGCGCAGCCGCTCCTTGAAGACCAGCGGCTCGGTCAGCGCCGTCATCACCGGGTAGGTGTGCAGCGCCAGGATGCCGATGGCGACCGTGGACACCTGGATGGCTTGGAAGTACGTGACCCAGTGTGCCGCCATGGCCACACCACCGGCCGTCAGTAGCCAGAAATCGCGTCCACCAACCAGTCCCCCGGCCCGGCCCTGCCAGCGCAGGACGGCGAACAGCGCCATCGCCGCCACCACGGATCGCAGGGCCGTGATCTGGAAGGCCGGCAACGCGATCCATTTCGCGAACAACGCCGTGCCGGCCCACAACAGGACGGCGGTGTTCAGTTCGAGCAGACTTCGCTGGCGCGTGGTCATCGTGGTGCGGGTTCGGTCCCGCTGATGCCGCCACAGTCCCGAAATCCGCGGCTGCGATGCAAGCCTGATGCGGCGGACCCCCGGGGGTGCTCGCAATTATGACAAGCTGGTGGGCAGGCAGGTAATAAAAACCGCCGACCACAAAGTCCCTGTAATGGCAGGTGGTCCTTGGCTCGTTGCTCGTCGTCCTGGCTTCACGATTGCGGGTCAGAACTCAGAACCCGGGCTTTGGATTCCAGATTGGGGGCTTCGCGGCCGCCACAGGTCGCTGCTGCCACGACCCGCACACGGGTGAAAAAACAGGCCACGTCCCCAACGCGAGACCTGTGGAAAAGCGGGTTGAGCGCCTCGCGCCCTTCCTCTAGTCTGCCGCGCATGATTTGGACCGGCCGATTTGCCTTCCTGCTCGCCGGCGCACTGTCGCTCGGCCACCTCCCGGCCACGCGCGCGGACGCCCGGCCGGACCGAATCGTCAAAGTGCTGCCCCATTACGTGGATTGGGAAGGCCGGCACGCGCTTTCGCCCAGCCTGTTCGAGCGCGACGCCTACCAGGTCATCCTCAAGACCAATCCAGAAAAGCGCGGTGGCATGCAGTTCGACGTGCGCTGGAAGGCCCGCAAGGCGCCCGGTCGCCAACTCGCGTTGCGGCTGGAAATGGTCACTGAGCAACACCCCAAAGGCCGGCCGCTACTGATCGAAACACCGCTGCCCTCCGGAAGCAAAGGCGGCTGGGCGCGGGTGAAGGTGGACGCCGCCACGTTGCGCAAAGCCGGGGAAATGATCGCGTGGCGGGTCTCGCTTGTGGAGGGCGGGCAGGCCCTCAGTTCCCGGCAATCGTTTTTGTGGTGAACCGCGACGGGCGGCCGCTCAGCGCGTCACCGCCTCCGGCGCGGGCCGGCCGGTCCACACATATCGGAACATCACCACCCGCAACGCGGCGGTGAGCGGGATGGCCAGGATCGCACCCAGAATGCCGCCCAGGAGCGTGGTGCCGATCATGAGCGCGATGATGATCGTGAGCGGATGCAGCCCCACGCGATCGCCCATGATCTTGGGCTGGATCACGAACCCTTCGAGCAACTGCACCACCGCGTACACGCCCAAGGCCAGCAGCGGGTGCAGCCAGTCGCCGTAAGTAACTAGCGCGATGACGAGCGCGGAGACAAAGGTGATCGCCGCGCCGATGAACGGGATCAACGTCAGCACCGTGGCCACCGCGCCCAGCAGCACGGCGTACGGCAGGCCGATGAGGGTGAAGCCCACCGCGTAGAGCACGCCGTCACAGATCGCCACCAGTACCTGTCCACGGAAAAAGGCGATCAGGTAGTCGTTGATCGAGCGCAGCACAAACGCCAACTCGTCCTTCAGGGCGGAGTTCGCCAGTGGCAGGTAATCCGTCCACTTGGACTCGATGCCCCGTTTTTCGAGCAGGAAATAAAAGGCGTAGATCGGCACCAGGAACAGCCCGACCAGGATGCCCACCCAGGAGGCCACGCGTCCCATCTGGCCGAACACCCACGAGCCCACGCTCTGCGCCGCGCGGGTCAGCCATGTCGTGGCGCTGCTGAACCATTGGGGGTCCAGGCTCAACCCCCAACCGGGCGCCAGGCTTACCTGGTTGGTGCTGGCCGGCGGGCCGACGACCTCCGGCACGGGCAGCGCATTGGTTCCCGGGGCGGTGTCAAGGTCGGGCGCGGCCCGGGGGGGCGCATTGGTGGTTGGTGGCGGCACGGGTCCGCGCAGACCGGGCAACAGACTCAGGAACCGCTGGACCAGCGCCGGCGGCTGGTTGATCCAGGCGTCCAGCTTCTGCTCGACTCGCGCTGCGTACACGGGAATCCGCTGCGCCAACTCCCGCGTCTCCGTGATGATCCGCGGCAGCACGCTGCCCGCCACGCCGAGCACCACCACCACTGCCAACGCGAAGACGAACGCGATTGCCCGGGAACGTGGCACGCGCCGCCGCTCCAGGAAATCCACCACCGGATCGAGCAGGTAGGCGATGACCCCCGCGATGGCCAGTGGCCAGAGCACGGGCGCCAGCACCGCGAGTACCCGCCCCAGACCCCAGACCAGCGCCACCACCAGCATGACCAGCGTGGCCACCGCCAGACCGGTCAGCGCGGACCAGATCAGCCGCGCCTGCCGTTCACTGGGTGGGGGAAAATTCATGGCGGCCCGGCCTGACCGAGCTTTCGGGACTTTTCAGCGGCGGCGCGCACGGCGTTCATGAGCGCGCCACGCACGCCGGCTTTCTCGAGTTCGTGGAGGCCCTCGATGGTCGTGCCACCCGGGCTGGTCACCATGTCCTTCAACACCCCGGGATGCAGGCCGGAGTCGCGCACCATCTGGGCCGCTCCCAGGAGCGTCTGCGCCGCCAGCCGCGTGGACACATCGCGCGGCAATCCGGCCGCCACGCCACCGTCGCTGAGCGCCTCGATGATCAAGCAGGCGTAAGCCGGGCCGCTGCCGCTGAGGCCGGTCACCGCGTCGAGCAGCGGCTCGGGCACTTCCAGCGCCAGGCCCACCGCCGAGAACAACCGTTGCACGAGGTCCGCGTCCGTGCGGCGGACGGCGCCGCCCACCGCATACGCCGAGGCCCCGGCTCCCACCAACGCGGGGGTGTTGGGCATGACGCGCACCACGCGCGTGCCCGCGGGGAGCGCCGCTTCGAGCCGCGCCAGCGGGACGCCGGCGGCGATGGACACCACGAGCGTTTCCGGCCGGAACTCCGTGGCCAATCCGGACAGCACCGCCGTCACCTGCGCGGGCTTGACGGCCACGATCAGCACGGAGGCGAACCGGACCACCTCGGCGTTGTCGCCCACCGCGCAGCAGCCGGTCTCCTTTTGAAACGCCCCGCGGGCGTCGCCGGCCACGTCACTGGCGATCAGCCGGTCCGCCTTCACCAGGCCCGCGCGGAGAAAGCCTCTGGCCAGCGCGGTGGCCATCCTGCCCGCGCCGAGAAAGCCGATCGTCAACTCGCCTGCCATGCCGTGCAGGCTAGCAGCGCGTCGGGAGGCCGGGGAAGGCGATTTTGAAAAACCCGGCACTTAACAACCGCGAATGGACGCTCATGCAAACGAATCGGAAGGGCAAGTGGCTTGGTACTGCTTCGCTTGCCGGCTCGGGCAAAACACATTCTTGCACGCAAGGCCAAGTTCCCTCAGCTCCTTTCCTGTGTGTGCTCCTGAATCGTTCGCGCGGGCTGCGGCTGGTCCGGCGGACCCAGCCGCCTCCTTTGGCCACAGATCCGCCGCACGGGTCCACAGGTGGTTCAGCGCCAGCGAGCGAGCATCTGAAGCTGCTGGACGTTTGGAGGCTGAGGTATGGAATTGCACAACATGAAATCGCGCATCCGGGAACTGTTGCATGCCAACCCGTTCCAGCCTTTCGTCATTCGCCCAGCGGATGGGCGGGAGTATCGGATTGACCATCCTGATTTCGTGTTGGCGGCGGCTACTGATGTACCGCAGATCACGATCGAGGAACGCGATGGCTCTCAGCACTACCTCTCCGCCTTGCTGGTCACGAGTGTGCAGCGTCTCGCGGCGCCGATGCCCGGCGAGAAAGGCAAAGGTGAGTAGAAGTTGCCGAACCATTCACTTCAGGCAATCGCCACCCAGTCAAGCCGGCAGGGCAGGTCTCGCAGCCTGCGCTTGAGACTGCCGCGCAGCGACTCCCCGGCCGGGTGAAGTTCCGCTTCGGTGGCGGGCTGCGGCCAGACGATACCGCGTCCGCTCAACATCGTGGGGCGTTTGTTGTTTTCCGACGCTTGAGAGCGATCGCGGCGACGCCCGATGAGCAGACGTTTGGCCAGCCGGTTCATGCCGGGGCGGACGGCTGGTTGCCAAATTGCCTTGGCGGAGCGGACCCGGTCTTTCGCGCCACCTGCGCCTCGCGCATTAGCGCGTACCGGGTGAGCGTGGCAAACGCGTTCACCCGCGCAATGTAGTAGCCCTGCCAGCCATCGAGGAATCCAAGGCGAAACAGGTAACCACGCAGGAAGCGCCACCAAGGCCGCACGGCCAGTTCCAGAGCGCGGGCGGGCCGGCCGGCTGCGAGTCGCTGGCGGACGGCGTCCTGCTGGTACGGCACGATCTTGGCGAGGTGATGTGCGATACTGTCGAAACTGTAATGCCACAAATCGGCGCCCAGCCGCCCCACCGGGCCGTCCACTTCGAGGCGGGCGTGCGGCTCCTCGCCGGCCCAGCGTGCCCGGTCGCGTCGCCAGAGCCGCCGCACCCGGTCGGGGTACCAGTCACCGTGGCGGATCCAGCGACCGCAATAAAATGTGCAGCGGGGGAAATCGTAGGCGGCGTGAGGCGGGGGCGGGCCGGTCAACAGCGCGGTAATTTCATTGCGCAAGGCCGGCGAGACTTCCTCGTCCGCGTCCAGATTCAACAGCCAGGGCTGAGTGGCCTTGTCGGCGGCGGAGTTTTTCTGGCCGATGAAGCCTTTCCACGGTTCGCGAAAAACCCGCCCGCCGCGTAGCTCGACCAGCCGGTCGGTGCCGTCGGCGACCTCGGCGTTCAGCACCACGACGATCTCCGCCGTCCAGCCGGCCACGCTGTCGAGGGCGCGACCAATCCGGTGCGCCTCGGCGCCGGAAACCATGTACACGGAAAGGGGCAGCGGGGTCATACGACGTGTCGAAGACAACGCTAGCAAGCCGGTGGGGCCACGGCAAACGCGCTTCGCATGCAAATAATTGGCAGGCGCAGCAGCGCTGACGAGCACTCCAATCCGCCGCGATCTGACACGCGCTTGCGGACGGCCTTCGAAAAACAACTGCGCGGCCTGATCGCCACCGAGGAAGCCGTGGGGTTTGATCCGGCGCGCAACGACGCGCTCTTGGCCGCGCTCGAGGCCCTGCTCGAGCCGGCTGAACCGAAGTGAGCCATACGGATTTCACGCCGGCAGCGTCACCGCCAAACCGGCGCGCTGCAAATGCGCCCAGGCCTCCCGTTCCGCGGGCGTCCGAACCTCCGGCAGAAATCCGAGGTCTAGATAGAGGCGAATGGCGCGAAGCCGGGCCGCTTCCGTGATTAGAAACGCGCGGGCGTGCCCCAGTTCGCGCAAGCGATGCAAAGCCAGAACCAGCAGGGCCCGTCCCAGCCCCCTGCCTTGCCACGCCGGCCGCACAGCGAGCCAATGCACCCGACCCCGGCCCGCCTCCCCAAACCACGCCGTCACGGTGCCCACGGTTTCGCCGGTGGAAGTGCAGAGAAGCAGCAGGCGCCGCGAGAGTTCCATTGGGTTCAGCGCAAAGGCGCGGTCAAACGTGGCACGGTTCACGGTTAACAACGGATCGGCGTCGCCCACCACCGCCAGCCACACGGCCTCGTCTCCGCGGGCGAAGGGCCGCACGACGAAGCCCGCCGGCAGATCCGGCGCCGGCAGTTCGTTCAAATGCGGACGCGCCAAATGCAGGCGGCACAACGCGACCTGGGGCGGAAGCTCCATCACGTTCTTGTTGAAACCTGTCGTGCTTGCGGACGCAACGGGAATCTCGGGCCGGGCCGGGGCCGGCTTGCGTGGAGGCGAGGCACCGCTAAGCTCTGCCTGTGAATCTGGAAGATCATCTCGGTGATGTGTTGATGAAGGCCCGCGTCCACGCGCGCGTCGCCCCCGAGGCCGTGGTCGAGGCCGCTGGCCTGAGTCCCGCCGAGCTCGCCGCGCTCGAGGCTTCGGGAACGCTCACCAAGCCGCTGAACTTCGCGGCCGTGGCCGCGCTGCTCGGTCTCGATGCGGTCAAGCTCGAGACCCTGGCGGCCGGCTGGCGGCCGGCGCCCGTGGAAACCGGAGCCTGGCGGGAGTTGCGGCAGATCACCACCCAGGGCAACGGCTTCAGCGTGAATTGCTATCTCATCTGGGACGAGGTGACGCGCGAGGCGGCGCTCTTCGACACCGGCTTCGATCCGGCGCCGGTGTTCACGCTGGTCGAGCGGGAAGGATTGCACCTGCGGCACCTGTTCATCACGCACGGGCACGCCGACCACGTGGCGGCGGTGGACGCGCTGCGCGAACGGTTTCCCAGACTCCGGCTCCACACCAACTCGAAGTCCGCGCCCGTGGACCAGCGCAACCGGCCGAACGATTTCATCCACCTGGGCAGCTTGCGCATCACGCACCGCGACACCCCGGGCCACGCCGAGGACGGCGTGACATACGTGATCGGGAACTGGCCGGAGGACGCCCCGCCGGTGGCCGTGGTGGGCGATGCGCTCTTTGCCGGCTCAATGGGCAAGGTGCCCGGCGATGCGGCCGCCGCGCGCGAGGTCATTCAACGCCAGATCCTGTCGCTGCCGCCGGAGACGTTGCTGTGTCCGGGCCACGGCCCGCTGACGACCGTGGCCGAGGAGCGGGCACACAATCCCTTTTTCCCCACCGCGAAGGCCGGGCGCCCTTGACGCGCACACGTCCGGCTCGCATGTTGGCCGGGGCCGTCCACGGCTCAAGCATGAACGCTCGCCAATCCCAGTTGTCATTTGCAACCGCTCCCGGCCTGGCGTGCTTCCGGGTCACCGGTAAACCATCGCTCGATCTGTCCGGCCACCTGCGCCAGGCGGCGGAAAAGCTGATCGCGGCGGGGCACAGCCTGCTCTTGGTGGACCTTGCGGATTGTCCCTCCGTGGACAGCACGTTTGTGGGGGTGCTGATCTTCCTGACCAAAGCGGTGCAGAAGGCAACGCCGCCCGGGCGCGTGTGTCTGATGCAGGCGGGCGATCTGGTGCGGCATCAACTGGACTCGCTGGGGGTGCTGGATCGGTTCGACCTGGCGGAGCGCAAAAGCGGTGAGTTGCGGTTCGCGGACGTTTCACTCACGCCCGCCTCCAAGGCCCAGAACACCTGGCTGTGCCTCACGGCGCACCGCGACCTCATCGAGGCCCACGCGGCCAACGCCGCGAAATTCAAGGACGTGGTCGAGTTCCTCGAAGCAGACCTGCGCCGTCAGGCGCCGCCCGACGCAGGCTGAGCACGGCAGTATTTCCGTTCAGCGGAGCACCACGGAGCGGAGGTTCACCACGCCCTGGCCGGGTTTGGATTTTGCCTTCACGATCACGGTGTAGTTGCCGGGCTGGCTCACCGTGATTTGCCCCACGTGAGCCGTCTGGAAGTCGTTCCACGAGGCGGTCGGCCGCACGAGTGCGGTGACCTCCGCCTCGCCGATGACTAGCACCACCTCGCTGCCGCCGGAGGCCGGATCGCAGGCATAGGTGGCTTCGATGGAAAACGTGCCCGCGCGGCGGATCACGACCGGCCACTGGATGAAGTCGCGGGTGTCGGTCCAGAAACCGATGTTGGGCACGCCATCCTTGGTCTCCAGCTTGATCGCGTGGCCGACCAACTCGGCGTCGGCCGCGGTCAACGTAAGCGAACCGTCCGCCGCCTGCCGGACCGCGCCAGCCGTGGCCTGCACCTGCGGAGCACCGCGGATCTCCAGCACCACCACACCCGCGTGCGGCGTGGGAGAGGCGGCCGGCAGCGTCACCACCAGCCCGTCCTCATCGGACCGCGTGAGGGTCAAATGGCGGTCCGGTTGGACCAGCAGATAAGCGGACTCGACTCCACCGGCGAGCGGCACGCGCAGGCGGCCGTCGGCGGGCCAGTCAAACACGTGCAGGAACAGCTTGCCCGGCTTCTGCGTGGCGCGGCCCCAGGCGAGTTTCTTGAACGGGCTGGCGGAGGTGCCATGGATCGCCTCCGCGTTCACGCGCATCCATTCGCCGATTTCGGCCAGGCGCTTCACACTGGCTTCGGGGAACAGGCCCTCGGCGGTCGGGCCGACATTGAGGAGGTAGTTGCCGCCCTTGCTGGCGCAGTCTATGAGGTTGCGCACCAGCGTGGTGGTGGACTTCCAGTTCTGGTCGTGTCGGTTGTAGCCCCAGTGGTTGTTCATGGTCATGCACGATTCCCAGTACACGCCCGGGCCAAAGCCCGTGGCCGGGATTTCCTGCTCGGGCGTGCCGTAGTCGCCCACGCCCGGGCCACGGTCCATGCCTGACATGCCGGCGCGGCCCTTGCCGACGCGGTTGTTGATGATGATCTGCGGCTGGAGGCCGCGCACGAAGTGGTAGAGGTCCACGCCGCGCTCGTGCGTCCAGGGTGATTCCCACTCGCCGTCGAACCACAGGATGCCCAGCGGACCGTAGCCGGTGAGCAGTTCGCGAAGCTGCGCCTTGAGGTAGGTGACAAAGCGGTCCATGTCGGGCGGTGAGGCGGGGGCTTTGTCGTTCCACGGGCGGCGGGTGCCCCAATCCGGGTGGTGCCAGTCCATGATCGAATGGTAGAGGCAGAAGCGGATGCCCTCGGCGCGGCAGGCCTCGGCCAGCTCCTTGAGCACGTCGCGCTGGAAGGGCGTGGCCATGATGTCCCAGTCGCTGACCTTCGAGTCCCACAGTGCGAAGCCGTCGTGGTGCTTCGAGGTGATGACCAGGTATTTCATGCCGGCCGCACGCGCCATGCGGGCCCAGTCACGGGCGTTGAACTTCACCGGGTTGAACTGCCGGGCGAACTGCTCGTACTGGCTGACCGGCATCTTGGTCTCCTCGAGGAACCACTCGCCGTAATGCGTCTTGCCGTTCCATTCGCCGGCCGGCACGGCATAGACGCCCCAGTGGATAAACAAGCCGAAGCGGGCTTCGTTGAACCATGCCAGGCGCTGCTCGCGATCAAGGGCGGTTTCCGCGAGTGAAGGACCCGCCAGTGTGATAGCCGCGGCCACGCCGGGAAGGAGGAATTTGCGGAGCTTCATAAAAAGGACGGCTACGATTTTGCGAGAAAGTATCCCACCGCCCGGCCGCTCCGCAATCTCGCGGCAAACCCGGCGGGAAACTGAAGACATCTCCTTTTTTGCACCCGCCCAAAGCGTGGGTGACGTCCGGCGCGCGGCAGCCACCCGGGCTGGCAGCGGCAAGTATTCTGATTGTTGGAAGGGGCGGCGCACGGCCGCCCGGAATTGACACCAAAACCAACGCCGAAGCCACCGCCGACCCAACCCGCCCTAAACGGCGTTCACGACCGCGGGCTCACTACCGTGACCACCGCGGCTTCGGGGCGAAGGTACTTGGCCGCCACAGCCTGCGTCTGCTCGACAGTCACCGCCTCGAACCGGGCGTCCTCGGCGTCAGTGTTGGCGTAGCCGAGGCCGTACAGCTCGTCCAACGCCTGGGTCATCGCCAGGCTGCCCAGGTCCTGCCGCGCGATTTTCTTCTGGCCGATCACCTTGGCCTGGGCGCGCTTGAGTTCTTCTGACGTCAATCCCGCGGCCCGCAGCGCCGCCGCCTCGGCCAGCAATTCCGCCTCCACCTGCGCCGAGTGCTCCGGCGCCGTGCCGGCATAAAAAGCGAAATACCCCGGCACCAGCCCGGCAAAATGCTGCGCGCCCACAAAGTACGCCAGCCCGAGCCGGTCGCGCACGCGCAGAAAGAGCCGCGAGCCCAGATCGCTGCACGCTTCCTGGATCAATTCGAGAGCATGCCTGTCCGGGCTGGCCATCGTGGTTCCCGGAAAGCCCATCACCAGCACGGCCTGTTTCTTGTCAGCAGGCTCGGTCACCCGACCGGACCCGACCGGTGTTGGCGTCGGAGTTTCGCCTCCCAATCCGCGCGGCCAGCCGCCAAATACGCGGGCCACCGCCGCGCCGGCCGCCTCCAGATCAATGTCGCCGTACACGGCCAGTACCGCGCGCTCCGGGCTGACCAGCCGGTCGTGGCTACGCCGTAAGTCTTCCATGCTCAATCGGCTCACGCTGACTTCCGTACCCTGAAGGTCCAGACCGTAGCCGGCTTCCCCGAACAACCGCCGGCGCATGGCCCGGAACGCGGTGGGCAGCAGTTGATCCTTCTGGGCACGGATGGCGGCCAGTTGCATCTGGCGTTCGCGTTCGAGCGCGTCCGCCGGAAAGGCCGGCTGCAACAACACTTCCGCCACCAACTCCAGTCCCAGCTCAAAATCCTCGCGCAAAACCTCGGCGCTGAGGCCCAGGCTGTTGTTGCCGCTGTACGTGTCGAGGCTGCCACCAACCGACTCGATGGCGCTGGCGACCTCCCCGGCCGTGCGGCGGCTGGTGCCTTGCATCAACATCCGCGCCAACAACTGGCTCACGCCGTTGGTTTCCACAGTTTCGGTAAGCACGCCGCCGAGCAGGACCAGCCGGAATTCAACAAACGGCAATCGGGCGTCCGCCTTGAGCAACAGGCGCAGCCCGTTGGGCAGCGTGACCAGCGAAACCGGGCGCTCGGTCGTCGCGCTCACCGCACCGGCCGCTCGGGGCGCCCGGCCCTTGGGCAGCAGCGCGTAATGGGTGCGGTTCTCGGGCGTCAGGTAGGCGCGCGCCACGCGTTGCAGGTCCTCGGGCGTGACGGCCTTCACCCGTTCGAGGTAGCGGGCCGAGAAGTTGAGGTCGCCGGCCGTCAGCCAGCTTCCGCCCAGATCTTGGGCCTGGCCTTGCATGGTTTTGCGCGTGGCCAGCGTGGCGGCGACGAACTGCTTGACCGCCTTGGTGAGTTCGGCCCCGCCCACCAAGTCTTGTTGCAACCGTTCGATCTCGGCCAGCAAGGCGTCGTTGGCCGGCGTGAACTTGTCCGCCTCACACGTCGCGCTCACGCCGAACAGGCCTTCGCCGCCGGGACTGTACGTCCAGGCGTCCACCGTCGTGACCAGCCCGCGCCGCTCGCGCACCTGTTGAAACAGGCGGGAACTGCGGCCATTGCCCAAGAGGCCGGCCAGCACATCGAGCGCCGGCAGGTCCGGATGCCGCACTTCCGGGATGTGCCAGGCGAAATGCACGTGGGCGAGTTCAACCGAGCTTTCCTCGAACACTTCGCGCGGCGCAACCTGCCGGGGCTCGGTGGGCAGCGCCACCGGTGGCAACGGCCGGGCCCTGGCCCCGGCGAACGCCGTGCGCAACTGCTCGATCACCGCCTCTGCCGACACGTTGCCGACCACCACGAAAAACAGGTTGTTGGGCGCGTATTTCGCCTGGTAGTAAGTGACCACATCCGCGCGCTGGAGCTGGTTGAAGATGTCCGGGTAGCCAATGATTGTGTACCGGTACGGGCTGACGGTATAGGCGGTCTCAAAGAGTCGCCGGCCGGAATGCCGGGCCGGGTCGTCGTGGCACATGTCCATCTCGCGGCGGATGACATCCATCTCCTTGGCCAGCTCCTCCTCGGGCAGGGTGGCGTGCTGCATGATGTCCGCGAGGATGTCTAGGGCCACGGTCGCGCCGGAGTCGGGCGCGTTGATCCAGTACACCGTCCGGTCGAAGGAGGTGTAGGCGTTCATGGCGCCGCCGGCCTCCTGCACTTCCTGATCAATCCGACTGCCCGGCCGGGAGGTGGTGCCCTTGAAGAGCATGTGCTCAAGCACGTGCGACAGGCCCGCGCCCAGCCAGCGGTCCTCGTGAATGCTGCCGGCGCGGCACCACGCCTGGGCCGAAACCACCGGCGCAGTGGCGTCTTCCCGTACGATGAGTGTGAGGCCGTGATCGAGCGTCACCAGCCGGACACCCGGCGGCACGGCAGGCAGGTTGGCCACGGGTGGAGACGACACGGGTCGGTCGGATAATGAATTCATCGGCAAAGGCGATCCCGCCGGTCAGGCGGCGGGCGAGGTGGTCGGCTGGTCAGCCCGGCGCCGGGGTTGGCTGGGCAGGAACGGCTTGCGGAAGGCCTCCTCGAAGTCGTAGCCGTTGGCGAAGTCTGCCCGGCTGTCGGTCTCGGTCTTGCTAAGCACCCCGGCGTCCACCAGGTTGAACACCAGTTCCCCGAAATCCTCGCAGCGGCGCACCCCCCATTCATGGAACAAGAGCAGTGCCATCGGACCATACTGCTGGAGCGCGTAGGCGCGAATGCCGGCCAGCAATTCCTGGCCGGACACGTGGCGCATCTTGCCCTGATTGGCCTTGCTGATCGCGCGCTGGGTGTAGTCCAGGGCCTCGCGCAGAAAATGATAAGCGTCCCGGTGATATCGCGGGTCCTGGTTAAGGATCCGGTCGAGGACGACTTCAAAACTTTGCGGCTGCATGGATTTCAACGACGGGCCGCCGGCGCCGGCGCGGGAGGATGCGCCGTGCGCCACGCCTTCACGGCCAGCCCCACCAGCAGCAGGCCCAACACCCCGGCGAGCACCCATTGCTCCTGACGGGTCAAATTGACCATGCCGGCACTCTAGCGGCCGGCCCGCCCATCCGCAACAGTTTGCGCGTCACGCACCGCCGCGCCTTCGCCGGTGAGCAGCGTGCCCACCGCCGTCACCAGCGCGGTCACCCGCGTCGCCAGCGGAAAGTCGGACGGCGCTTCGAAGGTGTAACTGTGCCGTGTCTGGTGAGCCAGCAGGTAAAACGCTTCCGGCCAGTCGGGTCGCCCCGCCAAGTCCGGCACCGGTCGGATGATGCCACCTCCCGCCGGACGCCCTTCGATCTCGGCGGACCGGTCAATTGGACAGACCGCCGCCACAGCGGCGATTATGCGCTCCGCCGCCGACGGCTGACCGTCGGGGTTGAGTTCGTAAAGGTAAAACCCGTGTGACTCCCAGTCCTCGTGCAGGCAGATTGCCAGGTCGAAGCGCGGCTGGCGTTCCAGCCATGCGGTGTGGGCACGCACCTCCGGCGTGCGGCGGGCGCGGTAGTCGCGATTCAGGTCCGCGCCGGCGGCGTTTTCGCGGCGGTTCAACGGGAAGCCGGTGGGGTTCAAACACGGACACACCCACAGCTCAGCCTGCGATGGCCAGCGGTTCTCCCACAGCAATTCACACAGGGCCAACGGCCCGGCGGGCTCGTCGCCGTGCATGCCGGTCGAAAGGTAAATCCGCGGCACCGGTTCGCCTCCGCCGCCACTTACCGGCCGACGGTGCAACGTGTACAACTGCCCCACCCCGGCCACCGGCAGCGCCTGGACGCTCCAGTTGTGCCGGCGTGCCGCGGCGAGCACCCGGGCGAGCACGGTCTCGATTTGAATGGTCTCTCCGTGGTAAGCGCCGTGGTTGCGACCCAGTTTCCGCATGGGTGCAACCTAGCGGACCGGCGGCTCCCGTCCAAACAGCGGCCCGAGTGCTCCGCCGCGCTGTCGGCAACAACGAGGTCTGCTCCCGATCCGGCGGAGCCGCCGCCCAAGGAGTGCGGCTCTGTCCGCCAGACCAGCCGCGGCTCGCGCTGAGATTGGGACGGCACCTGAGCTGCGGCTTGGACACGGCTCGCCAGGCGGCCGGGCGCCGCCTAGCCTGCGGCGGGACATGAAACGCCATGACCTCGACCGCTGGACGCTGGCCTTCCTGGGCCTGCTGCTGGCGTTCTTTGCGGCGTTTCTGTTTTACCCGGTGAGTTTCATGCTCCGCCGGGCGTTTGGCACGACCGGCGAATTCACCTTCGCGTACTTTGGCTTCCTGCTGGACAGTCCGCTGTTGCGCGAGGCGTTGCAGAACAGCTTCGCCATCGCCCTGCTGACCACCGCCGCCACCACGCTGCTGGCCCTGCCGCTGGCGCACTGGATGACCCGCTACGAATTCCGGGGCAAGGCGCTGCTGGCCGGGCTCATTCTCGTGCCCATGATCATGCCGCCGTTCGTGGGTGCGATCGGTCTCAAGCAACTGCTGGCGAAGTTCGGCTCGGTGAATCTCGCTTTGATGGACCTGGGCGTGCTGCCGGCCGACCGGCCCGTTGACTGGCTGGGTGTGGGCGGCTTCTGGGGCATCGTGATCCTGCAGGTGCTGAGCCTGTATCCGATCATGTTCCTCAACCTCTCGGCGGCGATGGCCAACGTGGACCCCACGTTGCGCGAAGCGGCGCAGAATCTGGGCGCGGGCGGCTGGCGGTTGTTCCGTTCGGTCACGGCGCCGCTGATCCTGCCGGGCTGGTTCGCCGGGGCCATCATCGTGTTCATCTGGGCCTTCACCGACCTCGGCACGCCGCTGATCTTCGGCTTCACGCGCGTGGTACCGGTGCAGATATTTGACTCGCTCACCGAGTTGAACACCGACCCCACCGGCTACGCGCTGGTGGTCTTCGTCCTGGTGCTGGTGCTGGCACTCTTCGCGGTATCCAAGCGCGCCCTGGCCGGGCGGCGCTTCGAGATGATCCCGCGCGGGTCCGTCGCCGGCGCTGAACTGCGCGCGTCACGACGACAGACCGCGTTGATCTGGGCGGGATTCGGGGGCGTGCTGGCGCTGGCGCTGCTGCCGCATGCCGCGGTGGTGGTGCAAAGCCTGGCGGAACGCTGGTTCTTTTCCGTGCTGCCGGACCGCTGGACTCTGGCCAACTACGGTGAAATCTTCGGCCACAGCCTGACCGCGCGCAGCGTCCGGAACAGCCTGTTTTACGCCAGCCTCAGCGCCGGCCTGGACCTGGTGCTGGGCGTGCTGATCGCGTGGCTGCTCACCCGGCGGCGCATCCCGTTCGCCGGCGTGCTGGACGCGCTGGCGATGCTGCCGCTGGCGTTGCCGGGCCTGGTGCTGGCGTTTGGCTACGTGGCCGGATTCGACTTGCCGGTGCCGTGGCTGAACCCGCGCGACAACCCGACGCTGTTGCTGGTCGTGAGTTACAGCGTGCGGCGGCTGCCGTACATCGTGCGCGCGGCCTACGCCGGGTTTCAACAGACCAGCGTCACGCTCGAGGAAGCCAGCGCGAACCTCGGCGCCTCGCCGTTCCGCACGCTGCGCCGGATCACCCTGCCGCTGGTGCTGGCGAACCTCGTCGCGGGCACGATCCTGACCTTCGCCTTCGCCATGCTCGAGGTGAGCGACAGCCTCATACTCGCGATGCGCGAACAGTACTTCCCGATCACGAAAATGATTTACGCGCTGATGGGCCGCATCGAGCCCAACGCCCCGGCGGTGGCCTGCGCGCTGGGCGTGGTGGGCATGGCCATCCTGTGCGCCAGCCTGTTGGTGGCCGGGCACCTCCTCGGCCGGAAGATGGGGCAGTTGTTCCGCGCGTGAAGCGGAAAGCGATGGTTAGGCGGGTGGCCTTCCACCGTCCTGCCGCCTGCGGGTTTTAGAACGGGTATGCGGCCGCTCCCGGCCCGTCGGAACCGCGGCCGGCGAGGGTCGATCGGGCGACTCGTTAAACGAGTTACATGGCTGGCGCACTTGCCTGGCCCAAGGAAATTTCTTGAGGCAAGAGCGTGAAGCGGTGGTTGCACCCGCCTTGACGCCGTCCCGGTCCACGGCTAGCACTTGTACGCCATGAACGACGCCAAGACCGCCCTCGAGGGTCTCCGCATCGAGCGCGAACAGGACTTTGAACCGCGGCGGCGGACCGGGCGCTGGCTGGTCTGGCTGGTGCTGCTCGGGGCGGTGGGCGCGGCCGGCGGGTGGCTTCTCCAACGGCCGGTGCCGGTGCACACCGTGCTGGCGCGGACGGCCGCCGTGTCCGGCCCGCGCACCATCTTGAACGCCTCGGGCTATGTCACCGCCCGGCGCGAAGCCACCGTGTCATCCAAGATCACCGGCAAGGTGATGGAGGTCCTAGTCGAGGAAGGTCTGCGCGTCGAGGAAGGCCAGATTCTCGCGCGCCTGGATGATTCCAACGTTCGCACCGCGCTCGCGCACGCGGAAGCCATGCTCGCCGCGGCGCAAAGCAGCCTCGCCGAAACCCAGGTCCGCCTCGAGGAGGCCCGGCGCGAACTCCGCCGCATCGAGGCGCTGGTCGCCACCCGCATCGCCACCGAGGCCGACCTCGATCGCGCCCAGGCCGAGGTGAAATCCCTCGAAGCCCGGCTCGCGCGCCAGACCGCGGACACCCGGGTGGCCGAGCGCGAAGTGGACATCCGCCGGCAGGAATTGGCGGACACGGTCATTCGCGCGCCCTTCGCCGGCATCGTCACCATCAAGAGCGCCCAGCCCGGCGAGATGATTTCGCCGATCTCCGCCGGCGGCGGCTTCACCCGCACCGGCATTTGCACGCTGGTGGACATGACCTCGCTCGAGATCGAAGTGGATGTCGGCGAGAGCTACATCAACCGCGTCACGCCCGGCCAGGCGGTGGAGGCGACTTTGGACGCCTATTCGGATTGGAAGATTCCCTGCAAGGTCATCGCCATCATCCCCACGGCCGACCGGCAGAAGTCCACGGTCAAGGTGCGGATCGGATTCGATCAACTCGACCCCCGCATCCTGCCGGAAATGGCGGTGCGGGTTGCCTTCCGCGGCGAGGGCGGCACGGACGTGGACGCCGGCGTGTTGGTGCCCCGGGCCGCCATTCGCGGGGAAAACGGCCGCGACACCGTCTGGGTGGTGCAGAACGACCGCGCCACGCGCAAGACCGTGACCGCCGAGGCCGCCACGGGCGAGCAGGTAACCGTGACCAAGGGTCTCGCGGCGGGCGAGCGGGTGATCGTGGAGGCGCCCGCCCGGCTGCGCGACGGCGCGCGGGTGCGCGAGCTTCAGCCGTGACCGCTCATGGAGTCGCGCGACTCAGTCCTGGTCCGCGTAAGCGGCGTGGAAAAGTACTATCGGCGTGGGGCCGAAAACGTCCACGTGCTGGCGGGCATTGATCTGGAGGTGCGCCGCGGCGAGTTCCTGGCCCTGATGGGACCTTCGGGCTCGGGCAAGAGCACCTTGCTAAACCTGGTGGGCGGCTTGGACCGTCCCACCGCGGGCGCGATCACGGTGGATGGTCGGCGCATTGACCAGTTGGGCGAACGGCCGCTGGCGGCCTGGCGCGCGCGGCATGTTGGATTCGTTTTCCAACTGTACAACCTGTTGCCCGCGCTCACCGCCGAGCGCAATGTCGAACTGCCCTTGCTGCTCACCCACCTGAGCGCCGCCCGGCGCCGCCGGCACGTCCGGCTCGCGTTGGAGGTGGTCGGCCTGGGCCATCGCGTGAAGCATTACCCGCGGCAGCTTTCCGGCGGCGAGCAGCAACGTGTGGGCATCGCGCGCGCGCTGGTCACCGACCCGACCCTGCTGCTGTGCGACGAACCCACCGGAGACCTGGACCGCAAGGCCGGCGACGAAATCCTCGATCTGCTGCAAAGCCTGAGTCGCGACCACGGCAAGACGATCATCATGGTCACGCACGACCCGCACGCCTCGGCTCGCGCCTCCCGGGTGGTGTACCTGTACAAAGGTCAGATCGTGCCCGAAGTACCGAAGTGAGTACCAGCCATGAAACTTGAGGTGCTGACCTCCCGGCTGTTTGCCATGTCCGACGCGATCTGGGCGCGGCACGCAAACCCGTGGAGCGTCTGGACCCGCAACTCATGCCTCCCGCTGCTGGCACTGGCCTGCTGGAGCCGCGTCTGGTTGGGCTGGGGTGCTTGGGGAGCAGTGGCGTTGGCCCTTGCGTGGACCTGGCTCAACCCGCGCGTCTTTCCGCCCCCGCGCTCGACCGACAACTGGGCCTCGCGCGGCGTCCTCGGCGAGCGCGTCTGGCTAAACCGCAAACGCGTGCCCGTGCCGGCACATCACGTCCGCGCTGCGACCGTGTTGGCGCTGGTCTCGACTTCGGGTCTGCCTTTCGTGATCTGGGGAGCCGTGCAACTGGCGGTCTGGCCGGCTTTGCTGGGACTGGTGTTGATCCATCTGGGCAAACTTTGGTTCATGGACCGGATGGTCTGGCTGTACGCGGACATGCAAAACGCCACGCCCGAGTATCGGAGCTGGGTGTATTGATGTCTTGCGCTGTGCCTTCTGGGTCCACACGCCGCTCTTCCGAATCGTCGGCGTACAAGATACCTCCCACGACTGCCAAGGCGCACCGCGTTGACACCCCGGCCTTGGCTCGCGCTGCGCCGCCGCTATACTTTTGAACGCGATGTTCCGGCTTGGTTCGCTGATCCTGGAGTCCAACCTGTTTCTCTCGCCGCTGGCGGGTTACACCAACCTGCCCATGCGGCTGGTCATTCGCGAACTGGGCGGGCTGGGCCTCGCGACCACCGACCTCGTCAACGCCCGCTCGCTGCTCGAGCGCAATCGCAACGCGTTGAAACTGGTGGAAACCTGCCCCGCCGACCGGCCCCTCGCGGTTCAGTTGTTCGGGGCCGTGCCCGAGGAAATGCGCGACGCGGCGGTGTGGCTCGAATCGCGGGGCGTGGCGGCGGTGGACATCAACATGGGCTGCCCGGTGCGCAAGGTCTGTCGCGTGGGCGGCGGCTCGGCCATGTTGACCGATCTGGACCGCACCGCCCGGCTGGTCGCAGGCATGGTAAACGTCGTACACGTTCCTGTGACAGCCAAGATGCGCCTGGGCTGGGACGACCAGAACCTGACCGCCCCCGATCTGGCGCGCTCGCTCGAAGACGCCGGCGTGGCGGCGGTCTTTGTGCATGGGCGGACCCGCGAGCAGGGGTTTAGCGGGCGGGTGAATCTGGCGGGCATTCGCGCGGTTGTCCAAGCCGTGCGGCACATCCCGGTCATCGGCAACGGCGACGTGACCACGCCGCAAGCGGCGAAGCAAATGCTGGAGGAAACGGGTTGCGCCGGGGTGAGCATCGGCCGCGGCGCGTTTTACAACCCGTGGATTTTCGCCCAGACACGGCATTACCTCGCCACCGGCGAACTGCTACCCGAGCCGGGCTTCGAGGAGCGCGTGCGGCTGATGCGCCGGCATCTGGACCTGATGGTCGAGGTGTTCGGCGAGGAACATGGCTGCCGGCAGTTCCGGAAGGTAGCGCCGTGGTACGCCCGGCGGTTGGGCCCGGCAGCAGAGTTCAAGCGCCGGGTGACGCTGCTTTCCCGCCGGGCGGAGTTCGAGGAAATCCTGGCCGAGTACCGGCGCTGGCGGGCGCAGTTCCTGGACGAGCGCGGTGAACTGCTGCCGCGCTACCAACCGCCACCGCTGGCGACCGGGTTGGGCGGCGGGCCGGCGGCCGAACCCCGCGAACTGGCCGTCCCGCGCGGGCCGGTGGAACTCTGGTAATCCGGCCGTCCATAATCTGTGGAAGTGGAAGTCCGCGCCCGGGACTCGCCGGCGGCTGTCCCGAGAGCGGCCCGCCCAAGATTCTGATTCCGCATTCCGCGTTCTGTAATTGAACGGCTGTACTCATTTGTGTCGCACCCCAACCGGGGAAGCCGAAGGTCGAAAGTCGAAGGCCAGCATCGGGCATGGCCTCCGCTTCCGTGTTGCCCCACCGCGTCGAGAACCCTACCTGTACGCGACCCACATGCGCAGCGCGATGCTGCAATCCGGGCTTTTGCCTTGACCCTCCCCAACGCGCATTTGATGCTCGCCGCCACGTCCGCGCCATGAATACCAACACGTTGAAAGCCACTTTTGCGTTCGCTTGTGCCGTCGGGTTGGCCGCACCGGAAAGCCTGTCCGCGGAACCCACCGTCCAACCCAGGGAGTATCCCACCATGGGCACCGTCGAACGCCTGGCGCCCGAACTGGACAAGCTGATCGCACCCGACGCCAAGATCGAGAAGCTGGCCGGGGGGTTCGAGTGGTCGGAAGGGCCGGTGTGGGACAAGAAGACCGGCACGCTGCTGTTTTCCGACGTGCCCCGCAACGTGGTGTTCCAATGGCGCGAAGGCGTGGGCACCCGGGACTATCTTTACCCCAGCGGCTTCACCGGACCGCGAGCGCGGGAGGGCGTGGACCGTGAGCAGGGCGCCAACGGTCTGACCTTCGATGCGCGGGGCCGGCTGGTGCTCTGCCAGCATGGCGACCGGCGGGTGGCCCGCCTCGAGAACGGCCTTTTCCACACACTGGCCGAGTATTACCAACACCGCCGCTTCAACAGCCCGAACGACCTCGTGTACGCCGCCAATGGCGATCTATATTTCACCGACCCGCCTTACGGCCTGCCACGTGACCCGGATAACCCAAACCGCCTGCTCGGCCAGGAGTTGCTTTTCAGCGGCGTTTACCTGCTCCGTTCTAGCGGCGAGGTGGTGTGCCTGACCAAGGAACTGACCTTTCCCAACGGCGTAGCACTCTCGCCCCGGGGCAAAATCCTCTACGTGGCCGTGTCCGATCCCCAAAACCCGGTCATCATGTCCTACCCGGTGCGCGACGACGGCACGCTGGATCGCGGCGTGGTGTTCTTCGACGCCAAGCCGCTGCTGTCGGGTCGTAAAGGACTGCCGGACGGGCTGAAGGTGGATTACCAGGGCAATGTTTTTGCCACCGGACCCGGCGGCGTGCTCGTGCTCTCACCCACCGGAAAGCTGCTGGGCATCATCAACACCGGCGAAGCCACCGCGAACTGCGCGTTCGGCAACGCGGATGGCTCGATGCTGTACATGACTGCAGACATGTACCTGTGCCGGATTAGGACGCTCACCCGCGGGCAGGGCGAGTGGCGCAAGAAGTAGCCCCGGCCGCCCGCAATCGTGTCTGCCGTTCTTTTTGAGCGCGTCTGGAAACTCTGCCAGACACCCGTGCCGCCCGAACTCGGACCCGGACCCCGGCCGGACATCGCCGAGCAATCCACCTTGCGTCAACGGCTGGTAGCCTTGGCTGGCGAAATTCGGATGCCGCCGCGCCAGCGTGATCTCCTGCTGGGCACCGTATTGCTCTGGCATGACCACCTCGCCGCCGCCCACGCGCTCGCTCAACAAATTCCGGATGCCGACGGTAGTTACCTGCACGGCCTCATGCACCGGCGCGAGCCGGATTACGGCAACGCGAAGTACTGGTTCCGCCGGGCCGGCCGGCATGCCGTGCTGACGCCGCTGGTCGCCGCCGCCCATCTCTGGCTGTGCGAGCGCGGCGAGACCGGGCTGGCGGCGCGGCTGCTCGCCGGCGGACGCTGGGATTGTCTGACTTTCGTGGATTTTTGCGAAGAATGCGCCAGCCAGCCCGTCCGTGACCCCCGTCACCAACTTGCCCGCGAATTGCAGCGGCTGGAGTTTGAAGTCTGGACCCGCCACCTCTGCGGGGCGATTTGAAGAGCCCACGCCGGGGGTGAGCGCCGCAGGGCCAAACCACCGGAGCAGCAAGCAGCCGGGACGCGCCCCGGGGCCGCTCGGCACCCCGTTCAAGCTTGACGGTCCCGGCGGCTGTGGTTGCATCCCGCAAATGAAACGCAACTTCATCGCCCTGACATTCGCGGTTTGCGTCGCCGCGCTCACCCCAGGCTGCTACTCGACCGTGGAGGGCCACAAGAAGGCCGGCATGCCGTGGCGGAAGGACCGGATTGAGAGCCGTTACGAGCGTAAACCCGCCGAGGTGTTCGCGGCCGCAAAACAGGTACTCGCCGTGATGGGCACGCTGACCAGCGAGAACACCATCGCCAGCACCCTCGAAGCGAAGGTGGACAACAACACCGTCTGGGTGAAGGTGACGGAAGTGGAACCGGGCATCAGCCAGGTGCTCGTCCAGTCGCGCCGCAGTTCGCTGGCCGGCAACGTGGACCTCGCCAGCGAGGTGGACAAGCGGATCGCCCTGGAACTTCAGGCCCGCTGAGGCGGGTCGGCTTTCAGACCCATCCGGGGATCAGCGGAGCCAAGTTTGAGGACTTGGCTCTGTTTTTTTGCCGCCATCTGCCGTGGCAGCAACGCCAGTCGGCGCAGGGCCTGCGCCGCCGCCGGACTGCTGGGGTCCAGGTCCACCACCCGTCGGAGCACGCGCCGCGCCGCCTCGAAGTCCCCCGCCCCGTCGAGGTGGACATCCGCCAGCAGGTTCAACCAGCGCACGATCTGGGCGGGTGGGGCTTGGGGCTGGGCGATGAGCTGCTCGAGCTGCTCGGCGGCGAGATCCGGCCGTTGGAACTCCTCGCGGTAAAGCAGCGCCAGTTCTTCCCGCGTCTGGTTGTCTTCAGGAAACCGGTCAAGTTGCGCGACCAACCGCTCCACCCGCTCGTGCGGATCGCTGCCCCGCGGCACGATCTTCGGCGTTTCGCCCAGCAAGCCCAGCCGCTCGACCGCGCGGGGCACCTCGAGCCTGGGCCGCTCGCGGGCTTCCTGGAGCATGGATTGCGGCGTCAGATGGGCCAGGCGCTGCCGGGCCAGATGGGCCTCGGGCGTACCGGGCAGGAGTTGCTCGATGCGCTCGAGCGCGACCTGAGCCGCCGCGCGGTCGCCGGCCAGCTTGAGGTGCCACTCGGCCAGCCGTAATAGCGCGAAGGCGATGTTCTTCGGTGCGTGGCCGGGTTGGCTCACACAGGCCTCGATGGTGGCCCTGGCGGCTGGGAGGTTGCGCAAGTCCTCGGCCTGGATTTCTGCCAGCAGCATCTGGCCGCGGAAGTGGTCGGGGAACCGGGCCAGTTGCTCGCGCACCGCTGCCTGTGCCTCCTCGTACCGACCCTGCTTGCGGCGCGCCTCCACGATCGAAAAGAACGGCTCAGGGTCCGGCGCGACCGAGCCGCCATCGTAGAGAGTTCCCACCCAGCGGCCCAGGCTTTCGGTGAGGGAAGGCACCCAGATGAGGGCCAGGATCAGGCCCGCCACGGCTGCAAAAGGAACACCCACCCACGCACTGACGGCGTCCCACCGCTGAAACATCGGACCCAGTACCAGGACGATGAAGGCCAGGACCGCAGCCGTGTACAACCAGCGCCGAACCAACGCCGAGCGGTCCTCGCTGTGTTCCCAGATCCGGCGCACGGCCCAGACCGCGGCGGCCAGGAAACCCAGCCATGCCACGACGAAGACCAGAATTTTGAGCAGGCGCATCATACCGTGCCGCTGCCGGCCAGTGCCCAGCAGGCGGGGGCGGGCCGGGCTCAGACCGAGTTGCCGGTCTTGCTAATGCGCTCGGGATGCCGCGCCCGGCTCAGCGCCACGTCGTAGCTGACCTGGCACTTGCAGTATAGATCATACAGACAGTTGTCGAACAAAACCATCCCGTCTTTTCCGCCGGTCTGGATGATGGTTTCCAGCATGTGAAGCTGGTTTTCGCGGATGACGTTGCGCACCGCGCTGTTGGCCACGAGCAACTCGCAGGCAAGTGTGCGCCGCGCCCGGTCCACGCTGGGAAGCAGTTCCTGACAAATGATGCCCTGCAGGCAACTGGCCAGTTGCAGGATGGTTTGCTTCTGAGCCGCACCTTCAAACACGCCGATGATCCGCTCCAGGGCATGCACCACGCTGGGCGAATGCAGCGTGGCCAGCACCAGATGCCCCGTCTCGGCAGCGGTCAACGCCGTGGCGATGGCCTCGCGGTCGCGAATCTCCCCGATGGCGATCACATCGGGGTCCTGCCGCAACACGTGGATGAGCGCGCGCGAGAACGAATGGGTGTCGGTCAGGACCTCCTGCTGCACCACGATGGCGCGCTTGGGGCGGTGGACGAACTCGATCGGGTCCTCGATGGTGACGATTTTGCACCGGCGCTCCGCGTTGATGAGGTCCACCAGGTAATTCAACGTGGTGGTCTTGCCCGAGCCGGCGGGGCCGGTGACCAGCAGCAACCCCACCGGACGCCGCGCCAGTTCGTCTATTTTGGGCGGCAGGCCCAGTTCTTCGCGGGACGGGATGTCCTCGCCGCCAAAGCGCAGGCAGAATTCGGGATGTCCGGCGCGGCGGTACACGGTCAACCGCACCCGACCGATGCGCGGACACGGTACCGACGCGCACAACTCCCAGTCCTGCTCGAAGACGGCGCGTTGCTCGGGCGTGAGCACGCTCACGGCCAGCGCATCCAGGTCCTTGGCGGTGAGGGGCGGGCTTTCGCAAAGGAAGATTTCGCCGTTGATGCGAAACGCCGGCGGGGTGCCGGCGATGAGGTGCAGGTCCGAGGCGCCGCGGTCCAGCGCGTCCGCCAGCAGTTGGTTGAGCCGCTCCATGCTCATGGTCAGGTGTGCCACAACCGCCGCCAGCGGCCCAACAGGTTTTGCCAGGCGCCGCTCTGCCCAAGTTGGTCCCGCATTGAGACCGCGTCCGGACACACGGGGTCCAACTGCATCGCCTGGGCCAGCGCCTGCTGGGCCTCCTCTGCCAGTCCCAGAGCCAACTGGCAGCGGCCCAGTTGCAGCCAGATCACCGCCGCGCCGGCTTCGAGGGCGAGGGCCTGCCGGGCGAGCTTCAACGCCAGGGCGAATTGCCGGTGAACCAGATGCGCGCGCGACGCCAGCCACGGCCACAGCCAGTCGCGGGGTGCGGCGGCCAGCGCCTTGGCGAAGCAGTAGTCCGCGCGTTTTTCGCGCCGGGCCAGCAGCACGTCGCCGCGGGCCAGCCACAGGTAAGGCGTTTCCCCCTGGCCGCGGATGGAGGCGTCGGAAAACGCCAGCGCGGCGTCGGTGTCGCCGCCGCGCGCCAGCGCCACACCCTTGGCGGCCAGCAACTCGGGCTCGTCGGGCAGGTGGTCGAGCGCCTTGTCCGCCCAGACTTTGGCCTCCGCCACCTCGCCCAGTTCCAACAACATCCGCACCTGACCGCCCCAGGCGGGCGCGCTGCGCGGATTGGACTCGAGCACGCGGCCGAACAGCCTTAAAGCCGGCTCGAAGTAACCGGCCCGGAACGTGCCCTCCGCCTCGGCCAGCAGCCGCGCCTCGTCACTAGCGGACACGGTATCATGCCAGACCTCGCGTTCATGGTTTTCGCCAAACTCCAGGTTCGAAAAGCGGCTCATGATTCGCCCGCCGGAACAGACCGGCACGCCGATCAGTATGCCCTTGAACTTGCGCTGTACCAAAGCATTTCTGCGAAGATTAGGGGCGCGCGGCGACGCGGTCGGAACAGTACGGCGGATGGTTGCCGCTGGCTGCCAAGATCGCCGTTCAACCCGATGACGGCAGTTCCATTCTGGCTCAATTCGCGTAAATGGCGGCCGCATGCGGCGGCAGGTGCAGCCGCGCACTCCCCGGCTCGAAACTCGCCGTTCCACCAGCGGCCAGCCGTTCATGGAATTTCCCGCCCCCGGGCTCTGCCCGAACTCCGGTGAGCTCGAGCGAGATCGGCGTCCGGCCGTTGTTGAACGCGACCAGCGCCGTTCGCCTGCCAACCGTGCGCGCGAAGGCCAAAGCGTCTGCCGAGACATGAAGCACCTTCAAGTCGCCCCGCCGCAACGGCTCCAACTGGCGGCGGAGGCGCAGGAGCTTTTGGACGTGGTTGAACACCTCGGCCTGTTCGGGTGTGCGGCCGGCCCGGGTGAAGGCGTCTTGCGGATCCTGCAGCCAGCCACCGGGAAAGTCGCGACGATTGTCGGGATCACCGCCACCGCGCAGGGCGATCTCGTCGCCGGAGTAAATCAGCGGCGTGCCTCGCAAGGTTAGCAGCGCGGTAAACGCGAGTTTCAGACCGCCGGTGCTGGCGCCGTCTTCGCTCATGAACCGTGGGGTATCATGGAGGCCGAGAAAGGTGACCAGCACGCCGGCGTTCACGTAGTTCGTGTCGGCAGCGAGCGTCTCGGCCAGGCGCGTCATGGGCTGGCCTTTGGCAAACACTTCGCGCAGCGCGTAATGGAGTGGAAAGTCAAACAGCGTATCAATGCCCGAGTCCACGCCGTCGAACGCCGGGCGTCCGCCCTGGAAAAAGGCCACGAGCCGGGGGTTGCCGTCCCACATCTCGCCGAGGATGGTGAGTCGCGGGTGGGCGCGCTTGAGCGCGGTGGTCCAGCGCGCCCAGTACGAGCGCGGCACGTACGGCAGTGTGTCCTGCCGCACGGCGTCGAGACCGGTCTGGCCGATCCACCAGAGCGAGTTTTGAATTAGATAGGCGGCGGTCTCGGGATCGTTCTGGTTCAAGTCTGGCAGGAGGTTGATGAACCAGCCTTGCAGGGTCTGCCGCCGCTTGTCCTCGGGCGCGCTCGGATCGGCGATGGCCCAGGTTTCCCACTTGTTATCAAGGTGATTCGCGACGGTGCCGTTGTACCAGGTCGGCGTCGGGGCGTTGGTCGTCCAAGGATGGTATGGGCCGGTGTGGTTCGCCACCTGATCCTGGACGACTTTCAAACCCGAGGCATGGGCGCGGTCCACCAACCGCCGGAGCAGAGCCAGGTCGCCGAAGTGCTCTTCGACGTTGTAAAAATCCACCGCGCCGTAGCCGTGGTAATCGGTCGAGGGCATGCCGTCGGGCGAGCGCCGGTTGTCCGCGGTGTACTTCTCGAGGTGGTTGAGGTGGTTGACGTTGTCGTACCACGGCGTGAGCCACAACGCGGTGACACCCAGCTTGCGCAGGTAGGGCAGGCGGTCCATCACGCCCCGCAGGTCGCCGCCGTGGTAATGCCGGGGTTTCGACCGGTCATGCAGGCCGCGTGAGACCGGTGGATCGTCGTTGACCGGGTCGCCGTTGGCGAAGCGATCCGGCATCAGCAGGTAAATCACATCGTCGGGCGAAAAGCCGGCGAAACGGCCCCGCGGTGGCAACAGCCGGAGCAATGTAAATGGCACCCGCGTCTCGCCGCCGGTCGTCGTGACCCGCAGCGGCACCGGACCGGGCCGGGCGCCGGCCGGGATGTGGAGGTCCACCAGCGTGAACGTACCGGCCGCGTTGACCCGGGTGTTGCCCGCGGTGAAGCCCGCCGGAGGCTCAACGTGCGCGCCTTGCAGGTTCACGCCCGCAAGCAGCAGGCGAACCGGATTCTGTGGATGACCGGGCCACCAATTCGGGGGCTCGACCCGGCTCACGACCGGCGGCGCGGCGAAGCCGGCGGGGGCAAGCCGACAACTCGTTGCAACAACCAGCATCAACCAGACGTGAACCGGAGCACGCCTGGCCACGCCAAAAATCGGGCAGGCGCGTTGCGGGTTCGATTTCATGAGGTAATGACCCGGAGCTTAAAACCGCCCGCTACGGTTTGCCACTGGAAAGCCTCAGGCGGCGCGGGTTCGCGGTGCGGCGACCATTGGCCGGCGACCATTGGCCGTTCTTGCCGGCTTTCCGGTTTCCGGCGACACTTCACCAGTTGCCTGTGAGCGCACGCGTTTTCACGCCCCAACCCGCCCGCAGCCCGTCCGTGCGAAGGTCCCGGACACAGGCTGCGGGGTGGATGGTTGCCGCCTCGAAACCGACCGCATGACCGCGTTGCCCCCCCAAGTGAGCGTAGTGCTCCCGGTGTTCAACGAGGCCGAAAGCCTGCCGCCGTTGCTGGCTGAAATCGCCGCCGCCCTGCGCGGCTGCGGCCGGACCTTTGAGATCATCGCCGTGGACGACGCGAGTACGGACGGCAGCCTGGCGGTGCTGAAAGAACTGCGCGGCCGGCATCCCGAGTTGCGCGTGCTGCGGCACCGGCGCAATTGCGGCCAGAGCGCGGCCTTTGCGGCGGGCTTCGCCCACGCCCGGGGCGAGGTGGTGGTGACGCTCGACGCCGACGGCCAGAACGATCCCGCCGACATTCCGGCCTTGCTGGCCGCCCTGCAACCCGGCGTGGACTGCGTGACCGGCGTGCGCGTGCAACGGCAGGACAGTTTCGTGAAGCGCGTCTCCAGCCACGTGGCCAACGCCTACCGCAACTGGATCACCGGCGACCGCGTTACCGACGCCGGCTGCACCTTCCGGGCCGTGCGGCGCGCGGCCTTGCGCGAGGTGCCGGTCTTCAACGGCCTGCACCGGTTTCTGCCCACCATCCTGCGCCGGCAGGGATTCACAGTGGCGGAACTGCCCGTGAACCACCGTCCCCGCACGCGGGGCGTCTCGAAATACGGCGTGAGCAACCGGCTCTGGCGCGGCCTGCGCGACTGCTTTGCCATGCGCTGGTACGCTGCGCGAGCCATCCCCGCGGATCGCCTGCTGCCGGAAACCGAGTCGCCGCCGTCGTCCCACCCGTGAGCATTGTCCCGCCAGCCAACCACGCGGTAACGCCGGCCGGAACTGCTTCCATTCCCCGCTCCGACGGCCTGTCAGCGCGCCGGATTCTGATCAAGGCGGCGGTGCTGCTGGCGGTGGTGATCACCGGCGCGCTGGTTTATCGGCTGACGCCGCTCAAGGACTGGCTTCAGCCGGCGGGGAGTGTGGCTGCGTGGGTGCGCGAAACGGGCTGGCGCGGGGTGTTGGTGTTTTACGCCGGCTCGGCGCTGCTGATCTTCCTGGGCGTGCCGCGCCTGGTGTTCTGTCCCGTGGCGGGCGCATTGTACGGCTTCTGGGGCGGACTGGGGCTGTCGCTGCTTGCGCCAACCACCAGTTACTATCTGACCTTTCTGGCGCTGCGCGGTCGCGCGGAAGGTCCCCTGCCGAACCTGCCACCGGGCCTGCGGTTTCTGGCGCGGGACCCCGGCATGTCCGGGGTGATTCTGGCCCGATTGGTGCCGTTGCCCGGCATGCTCATCACCCTGGCGCTTTCCCTGTCAGGCGTGGGCCGGAGGAAATACCTGTTCGGCACCCTGATCGGGCTGATCCCCGAGGGGGCGCCATTGGTATTGCTGGGCGCCGGGGTCGTGGACGGCACTGTGGGGCAGCCGATGCATTTCGGCGCACTGCTCTTGCTGTTGATCGGCGTCTTCTGGCTGGCCTGGCGGCGGGTGCGAAGGAAGCAGCTCGCTCATGCCCGTAGCACCGGTGCAAACGAGGCCGGGGCGTTGCCGGGTCAGGTTTCGCCACGGCCTTGAGTCCAGGAAAATTCGTGTTCGCTGCAAGGGGTGCCCGCGCCCCGATCAACGGCCGTTCTCGAACCGGGTCGCCTTGGATGCGGCAGCCGGGATGCGAATCTGTACCGCGAAGCCGCCTTCCGGCGCCGGGCCGAACTCGAAACGTTGTCGCTCGCCGTACAAATGTTCCAGTCGGGCGCGGGTGTTGGCCAGACCCAACCCGCTGCCCCGCGTGGCCTGGCCATCGCCGGCACCGTTGTCCCGGACCCAAAGCCGCAGATCACCCGCCTCGCGCCGGGCGCCGACCTCGATGCGGCCGCCCTGTTTGCGCGGGGCAATGCCGTGCTTGATGGCGTTCTCGACCAGCGGCTGGAGCAGCAGGTTCGGCACGGGCAGTTCCAGCGTGTCCTGCGCCACTTCAAAGTCCACCTTCAGCCGCGGGCCGAACCGCACCTGCTCGATCTCGAGGTAGCGGCGCAGGAAATCCAGTTCCTCGCGCAGCGGCACTTCCTGTGCGCCAGCGCTGGCCAGGGCCGCGCGCAGCAGTTCACTCAGCCGCACGATCATGTGGTCGGCGGCGGCGACGTCCCGGTGCATCAGGGTGGAGATGCTGTTGAGGGTATTGAACAGGAAGTGCGGGTTGAGCTGGGCCTGGAGGGCCTGGAGGCGCGTCTCCGCGAGCAGTTTCTCCAGCTCGGTTGCCCGGAGTTCGCGCTCACGGTAGCGGCGGTAGTATTCGACCCCGTGACTGGCGCCCACGATGACCCAGTACACCAGCAGGTTGAAATAGAACGACCGCACCAGCGTCCAGTGGAACGCCTCGTAAAAGTCAAAGTTGGGCTGTCGCTCCCGGCTCCGCACCACCTCGATGCCCACGCGCAACACGACCCAGAGCACCGCAAACACCGGTCCGGCCAGGCCGTGCACCGCGAGCCCGCGCCGCCAGCCGGCTTCATCAAAGTGAAAGCGCCGCGCCAGCCACAAGGTGGGGATGGACAGCAGGCCGAACGTGTACCAGTCCGCCAGCGCGGTGGTGAGGGCGAATTTCCAGGTGACGATGTAGCCGCGCCGGGCCTGGGTGAAGTTCACCTGGCTCGCGAACGCCAGCGCGATCAACGTCCAGGCGGCGAACAGCAACGCCCACTTCAGCCAAGGCCGGGTCTTGCCGGAACCACGGGTCATGACAGGCTGCAGCCTAGGCCACCTCCGCCAGACCGGCACGCCCAAAACACAGGGCATTGCTCAACTCGCCAGCGTTGAAGCGGCGCACGGCTTCCCCTACCCTTCCACCATGACAAAGCGCCTCCACTTTTACCTGATCCTGGTCGCGTGGCTGGGCCTGGCATGTGCCGGCTGCATTTCCCTCAACGGCGCCGCGCCGGCGCCGCCCCCCGCGCCGTGGGGGCCCGTGCCCTCCGAGCGCCAGTTGCGCTGGCACGCGATGGAGTTCTACGGCTTCCTGCACTTCTCGGTGAACACCTTCACCGACAAGGAATGGGGCTACGGCGACGAGGACCCCGCTGTGTTCAATCCCACCGAGTTCGACGCCGACCAGATCGTGCGCACCGCCCGCGAGGCCGGCATGGCGGGCCTCATTCTCACCGCCAAGCATCACGACGGCTTCTGCCTCTGGCCCAGCCAATTCACGGAGCATTCGGTCAAGCACTCGCCCTGGCGCGGCGGCCGCGGCGACGTGGTCCGCGAGATCAGCGCGGCCTGCCAGCGGCACGGCCTGCGCTTCGGCGTGTACCTCTCGCCCTGGGACCGGAACCACAAGGATTACGGCCGGCCCGAGTACCTCGCCTATTACCGCAACCAGCTCCGCGAACTGCTCACCGGCTACGGCGAGCTGTTCACCGTCTGGTTCGACGGCGCCAACGGCGGCGACGGCTTCTACGGCGGCGCGCGCGAACGCCGGCGCATTGACAACCGCACCTATTACGACTGGCCGAACACCTGGCGGCTCGTGCGCGAAATGCAGCCCTGGGCGTGCATGTTCAGCGATGCCGGGCCGGACTTCCGCTGGATCGGCAACGAGCGTGGCTATGCCGGCGACCCCTGCTGGGCCACGTTGGACCTGACCCGGCCCGACCGCTACCCCGGCGGCTCCAGCCAGGGCCTCGAAAACGGCGAGCGCCCCGGCACCGCCTGGGTCCCCGCCGAGTGCGACGTGAGCATCCGCCCGGGCTGGTTCTACCACCCGGCCGAGGACGCCAAGGTCAAAACGCCGGCGCAACTGCTGGACATCTACTACGCCTCGGTGGGCCGGGGCTGTTGCCTGAATCTGAACGTGCCGCCAGACCGGCGCGGGCGCATTCACGAAAACGACATCCGCGCGCTCCGGGAATTTCGCCGCCTCCTCGACGCAACCTTCGCCACCAACCTGGCCACCGGGGCAACACTCGAAGCCAGCGCGGTGCGCCCCACCCCGGCGCGGTACGGCCCGCAGCATCTGCTCGACGGCGACCGCGCCACGTACTGGACCACCCCGGACGAGGTGCTGACCCCCGAACTGGTGGTGCGCCTGCCGCGGGCGGTCACCTTCAACGTGGTGGACCTGCGCGAGCACCTGCCCCTGGGCCAGCGCATCGAGGCCTTTGCCCTGGACCGCGGGCAGGACGGCGCTTGGGTCGAGGTCGCCCGCGGCACCAGCATCGGCAACCGCCGGCTGCTCCGCCTGCCCCAGAAAATCACCACCGACCGCGTGCGGCTGCGGATCACGCGCGCGGCGGCCTGCCCGGCCCTGGCCGAGTTCGGCCTGTACGCCGAGCCGTAAGCCGACGCGTTGTTTCGCCCTTCGCTCTTCGGACTTCGGACTTCGCCCCTCCCACCATGCCCCGCGAAACCGCTGCCGCCAAAGCCCGCCGCGTCGCCGCGCTCCTCGATGCGCTGCGGCGCACCTACCCGGACGCGCACTGCGAGCTGAACTACTCGAATCCGCTCGAACTGCTCGTGGCCACCATCCTCTCGGCCCAGTGCACCGACAAGCGGGTGAACCAGGTCACCGCCGAACTGTTCCGGCGCTACCGCACCGCCGCCGATTACGCGAACGCGCCCCGCGCCGAACTGGAGGAGGCGATTCGGTCCACCGGCTTTTACCGCAACAAGGCCCGCGCCCTCCAGGCCTGCTGCCGCGCGCTGGTCGAGCGGCACGGCGGTCAGGTACCACGCAGCCTCGAGGAACTGACCCGCCTGGAGGGCGTCGGGCGCAAGACCGCCAACGTGGTCCTGGGCAACGCCTACGGCCTGAACGAGGGCATCGTGGTGGACACGCACGTGGCGCGGCTGGCCCAACGCCTGGACCTCACCCGCCAGCGCGACCCGCTCAAGATCGAGCAGGAGCTGATGAAGCTGGTGCCGCGCGAGCTGTGGACGCTCTTCAGCCACTGGCTCATCTGGCACGGCCGGCGGCGCTGCTTCGCGCGCAAGCCCGACTGCGCCGGCTGCGAAATCGCCCGGCTCTGCCCGCGCCGCGGGGTGAAGTGACATGGACGCTCAGCCGTCGTATTCCGCCCGCCGACCGGACGCCGGCACGTCGGAAGTTGAAACCTGGCTGCTGCTGCACTCCGGCGCGGGTGAGCCGACTTTCAACATGGCGCTGGATGAGGCGCTGCTGGAGACCGCGCCCACGCTGGGCCGGCCGGTACTTCGGTTTTACGGCTGGACCGTGCCCGCCGCGTCGTTCGGTTACTCGCAACGCCACGCCGAGGTGGAACACCTCACACCGCTCCGGCCGCTGATCCGCCGACCCACCGGCGGTGGCGTGGTGCCGCACGCCGGCGATTGGACCTACACGCTGGTCTTCCCGCCCGCGCATCCCTGGTACGCGCTGCGCGCCCGGGAGAGCTACCGGCGCCTTCACGCCTGGGTGCAGGCCGCGTTCGCGCGCGCGGGGGTGTCCACCCGGCTGGCCGCTGAGCCGGCTCGGGGGGCGCCCACGCACTGCTTTCAGCGCGCCGAGCAGTTCGACCTGCTGCATGGCGGCGCCAAGATCGCTGGCGCGGCCCAGCGCCGCACCCGGCGCGGTCTGCTGATCCAGGGCTCGGTGCAACCGCCCGCCGGCGCGGAACGCGGCGCGTGGGAAGCGGCGCTCTGCCGGCACGCGACCGAAGCCTGGCGGGTGCGCTGGCAACCGTTTGCGCCGGGTGCGGCGCTGTGGGCTCGCGCGGAGACGCTGGCCCGCGACAAATATCGTCTGGACACCCACAATTGGCGGCGTTGAGGACAGAGCCGGGAATGTCGGCGGGTCGCCCGCACCGCTTCCGCGGTCGGAGTTGCCCGCGCCGCCGGATCGTCACGGCCGGAAGTCCTCCGCCGGGAGATATTCGAGAATCTCCAGCGCGGCCATCAGGCTGTGCTGCACGTTGTCCACCCGGATCGAGTTGTCATAGACCGTCGTCCGCACCCCGCCCAAGACCGCGTCCCGCCTGGACACGTAGAACAGGTCCACCTCGTCCAGAAACGTGAGCTGGGTCAGGCTGCGCAGTCCGCGAATCAGCGCTCGCCGATACGTCTCTTGCCGTGCGGCATCGCCGCAGGCCCGGGCCAGACGCCACGCGTCAATGAGCCCCTCGAGATACACCGCGGTGGACGAGGCGTGCGGCGGGCCGAACGGCCGGTCGGGCGCGTAGAACCGGCCCATTGTGTCGGGAAACTCGCGCTGGCTCTCCCACTGCTGGACGTCGAGCAGCCAGTCGTTCATCTCGAAAATCCAGTCGCGCAGTTCCGCCGATTTCGTGATCGCCCAGACCTTGAAATAGGCCTGGGTGTGCCAGGGCACGAACGCCGGATTCCGGTTCGTCCGGTGCCAGTCACGGTAATAATGAAAGCTGCGCAGAATGCGGTCCAGCCGTGCCGGGTCGCGCGTCCGCTCGAAGAGCGTCGCCCACGCCAGCAGCGCCTCGCCGGGGTAGAAGTTGACGTTGTCGCGGCGCTCGGGGGGCCGCCAAAAGGTGCGGAACTCGCCGTTGGTCTGCCAGAGCGCGTCCATCGTTTTGAGGAGCGCCGCCGCTGGGGAAGCAAACTCTTCGCTCCGCGGGTGCTCGGTCAAGGCCAGCCAGGCCATCGCCACCGCGCCGAGCTTCACCGTCTCACCCCGGTCGGTGATCAGCCCGTGACCCGCCGAGTCTTCAGAGAAGGTCTGCCTGAGGTTGTAACGGAGGTTCAATTCCGCGCGCGCGAGCAGGTTGGTGTCCCCACGCACCCGGGCCAGCTTTGTCAGGGCCCGCGACGCCATCCACTGCCGCACTTGATTGTTGGCGGGCGACTCTGCCCCGCGGCTGGGCCAGTAGAGATAGACCATCCGGCCGTCGGGTTTTAGATTGTTCACCAGCCAGCGCGCCTGCGCCGCCGCGAGGGCTTCCACGGCCGGCCGGGTGAGGTCCTCGATCCGAACCAACGTATTGCCGCGGTACATCAACGTGGTGCGGGGTTCGCCCTCACCGAGCGTCACCAGCAACTGATCGGCCTCGAACAGCCGCACCGGCGCCGCGCTACCACCCGGCGCGAGTGCTCCCGTGTCCGCGCGCTCCGCAAGCCGCTCGAGCGCGCGATCGAAGCCCAGATTAAAGGCAATCATTTCGGTTGGTGCGTAGCGGTAGGCACGGCCACGGTGGACCAGCTCGATACCGAGCAAGCCCCGGTGAACGTGGCTGAGCCGCGCGCGATCCTTCTCGAGGTCCACCGGCCGGAACGAGTGCGCAAGATTGATTTCCAGCGCCGTGATCCGGGCCCGATCCGTTTCCGCGAGAGCCTCCCGCAGGGAATCCACCGCCCCGCGCAAGGCCTCCGCGCCCGTAGCCTCCTGATGCCAGGTGTGTGCCAGCCGTTCGCCCTGGGCGCGGGCGGCCACAAACACCACCGCGCGCTGGCGCATGAACGTCTCGGGCAGGCCGGTGGCCCGGGGTGTTTCCCCGCGAAACCACGCGGCCGTGAACGCCCCCACCCGCGCGGCCTCGTCGGCGTTGAGCGGCGGGCGGCGGACCGGGCGTGGCGCCGCCGGTGGCACGGCGTCCGTAGTGGCGGCCGTGGCTTCGCCGAAGCTTGCTTGAAGGACCAGCATGAGCCCTCTCAGCAAGACCGCCACGGCGGTTTTCAGGAAGCTGAAACACCGGGTCGCGCGGCCGGGCAAATGGACCGGGTTGCGGTTCAAGCTCGTCAGGCGGCGTTTCACTAGCCCCCAAAGAAGCACACGCACGCGGTGCTGGCGAGTGCATGGCTCCTTTCCATTCCAAGCCGGTCGTGGTGGCCCCAGCGATTCGCCGTGGACGGTGACCCAGGCGACCCGTCTCTTGCCGTCACGCGGACGAGCTACCAGCCAAAGACTCCGCACACGCCAGGGCGCCGTGAGTGGCTTGCGAGAACACTGACTTGCTGGCACCGTGCATGTGCTGTTGAAGAAGTTATGCGTGCGCGATGCAAATGCCTGAATAGCATCCTCGCCGGGTTGTTGCTCGTCGCCGCGGGCTGCGGCGGTCAGGGGCCGCCGGATACCGCCCCGGTGCTGGCGGCGTTTGAGGTGATCACCAATACCAACCGCTTCCTGCTCGACCAGGCCCTGTTGCAAATCCGGCGTGGCGACTTTACCACGGCGGTGACCTCATTGCGGGAGTTCGAGCGACGCTACCGGCTCAGTCCCCAGCAGGAGATCGCGGTCCGCGCGCTGCGCCATGAGTTGGAACGCCGTTTGCCCCTCCCGGCCACGCAACCCAAGCTGGCGAAATCGCCGCGGTAGGCGCTTTTTCCTCTCCGCAGCCTTGCCAGCGAACTTCCGCCGGGTGGGCAACGGCTCGCGGGTGGTCACGTCTGGACCTCTTGCCTGTTGAGGGCGGGCGCTACAGAGTCTCGCCCCACCGACAGTCGCTCTGCCAACAAAGGATTGCGCGCAGCCCGCAGCCGCTCGCAGACTCCGCCCATGCAAGACCTCATCGCCAAGGCGGCGACGTTGCTGGAGGCCCTGCCTTACATCCAGCGGTTCAGCGGTGCCACCTTTGTCGTCAAATACGGCGGCAGCTTCATGGACTCGCCGGACCCGGCGGTGCGCACCAGTGTGGCGCGCGACATCGTCTTCCTCGAAGCGGTGGAGATCAACCCGGTGGTCGTCCACGGCGGCGGCAAGGCCGTCACCCGCGCGATGGAAAAGGCCGGGCTGAAGCCGCGGTTCGTCCAGGGCCAGCGGGTTACCGACGCCGCCACGGTGGCCATCGTGGATGAGGTGCTGTCGCGCGAGATCAATCCGGAGATCGTGGCGCTGATCAACTCGCTCGGCGGCCAGGCGCAGGGCTTCGCCGGGCCGGACATCTTCCACTGCCGGCCCGCGCGGGTTACCGGGCCAGATGGCCAGCCGTTGGACCTGGGTTTCGTGGGCGAGGTCACCGAGGTAAACACCGCTCCGCTGCTGGATTGCATCGCGCGCGGCGTCACACCGGTCATCAGCCCCACCGCGCGCGGCGCCGACGGCCGGATTTACAACTGCAACGCGGACGTGGCCGCCGCACGGGCGGCCATCGCCCTGCAGGCACGCCGGCTGGTGTTCATGAGCGACGTGCCCGGGCTGCTGCGCAACCCGCGCGACCCAGCCACGGTCATCCCCCACCTGCGTGTGGACGAGGTGGCCGGGCTGAAGCAGGCGGGCGTGGTGGACCACGGCATGATACCCAAGGTGGACAGCGCCGTGGCCGCGCTCCGCGCCGGCGTGGCGAAAGTTTCGCTCGTGGACGGCCGGGTGCCGCACGCCGTGCTGCTGGAAATCTTCACCGACGAAGGCGTCGGTACCGAAGTCGTGCCCTGATTCCCCCAACCACAACTCCTCCGCCCATGTGCCCGATTCCTGTTGCCACCCTTGTCCTCACGCTGGCCGCCAGCCCGGTCCTGGCCGCCGCCGGCGAAGCCGCCGTGCCGCGCCGCCTCAAACGCTCCGAGGCCTTTCTCGGGATTCACTTCGACTTCCACGCCGGCCGCGATTGCACCGAGATTGGCCGGAACACCACACCGGAAATGATCGCGGCCATCCTCGAACAGGTGAAGCCGGACTATCTCCAGATTGACTGCAAAGGTCACCCCGGCCTGTCGAGCTACCCCACGAAGGTGGGCAACCCGGCGCCGGGCTTCGTGGGCGACCCGCTGCGCACCTGGCGCGAAGTCACCGCGCGGCACGGCGTTTCGCTGTACATGCATTATTCGGGCGTCTGGGACTCGGAGGCAGTGCGGCAGCACCCGGACTGGGCGGCCGTGAACGCCGACGGCCTGCCGGACAAGAACGCCACCTCCCCGTTCGGCCCGTACGTGGACAGACTGCTCATCCCCCAGCTCCGCGAACTGGCCGGCGACTACCGCGTGGACGGTGTGTGGGTGGACGGCGAATGCTGGGCGGCCATCCCCGATTACAGCGAGGCGGCCGTGAAAGCATTTCGCGCAGCCACCGGCCTCGATCAAGTTCCGCGCAAAGCCGGCGAGCCGCATTGGCGGGAGTGGATGGATTTTCAGCGCGAGGGTTTCCGAAAATACCTCCGCCATTACCTCGCCGAACTCAAGCACACCCATCCCGAGTTCGAGATCGCCAGCAACTGGGCCTTCAGCGACCACATGCCCGAGCCGGTCACCGCCGATGTCGCTTTCCTGTCCGGCGATTTCTCGCCACAGGACAGCTTGAACTCGGCGCGATTCTCAGCCCGCTGCTTGCAAAACCAGGGCAAACCCTGGGACCTGATGTCCTGGTCGTTCACCGGGCCACAGGACGAGCCGGCGCGCAGCCTGAAGTCCGTCACCCAGCTTTCCCAGGAGGCCGCGATTGTGCTGGCCCAGGGCGGCGGCTACCAGGCCTACTTCCGGCAGAAGCGCGACGGCTCGATCTACGACTGGCAGATGAAGCTCATGGCCGAGGTGGCGAAGTTCTGCCGCGCGCGTCAGGCGGTCTGCCACCGCGCCCAGGCGGTGCCGCAGGTGGCGCTGCTGTACTCCCGCGCGGCTCATTACCGGGCCAGCCCGCGGCTGTTCGCGCCGTGGGGCAGCGAGGGCATTCAGGCGTTGCGCGGCATCTTGCAGGCACTGCTCGAAGGCCAGAACTCCGTCGAGATTGTCAGCGAACACCACCTGGCCGGGCGCATGAACCGCTGGCCGCTCATCGTCATCCCGGAGTGGGACCACCTCGAACCCGCGTTCCGCGAGGAGCTCGTGGCCTACGTGAAGGCCGGCGGCAGCCTGCTCGTGATCGGACCCAGGGCCGGCGCACTCTTTGCCGCGGAAGCCGGCGTCACCCTCGAGGGTCAGCCCGCCGTCGCCGCGCGTTTTCTCGCCCACCACGGCTGGCTGGCGGGTCTGCACGCGCTGGTCCAACCGGTGCGCCCGGCTGCCGGCAGCCGCGTGGTCGGCCAATTGCACACGCAGGATGATCCCCGCAGCCCGTCCGTGCCGGCAGCCACCGTCACCCCGCTTGGCGCGGGGCACATTGCGACGGTCTGGTTTGCCTTCGGCGATCGCTACCTCAAGGCACGCACCCCGACCGCCCGCGACTTCCTTGAGGCGCTGGTGGATGAACTGTTCCCCCGGCCGCTGGTCTCGGTGGCCGGTTCGCACCAGGTGGACGTGTCCGTGATGCGCAACCACGGCAAGCTGCTGGTGAATCTGGTGAACACCGCCGGGCCGCACGCCGACACGAAGGTGCATGTGTTCGACGAAATCCCGCCGGTCGGCCCGTTGCAAGTGAGCGTGCGCCTGGACCGCAAACCGAGGTCTGTCACGCTCGAGCCCGGCGAGCGCATCCAGCGCTTCGGCTACCGCGACGGCGAACTGCGGCTCACGCTGCCGCCGGTTGAAATTCACGACGTGCTGGTCATCAGCGAGTAGGCCGCCGCGGGGGCGGCGGATTTTCGCCTTTGCAGGGTCCGACCCGATTCTAGACTATCCCCCTCGTGAATGTCATCGCTTCAGGCCGGTTCCCGACTTACCGCCCTCGTCGTTTGCGTCAGTCGGCCGTGCTGCGCCGGATGGTGGCGGAGACACGCCTGAGCGCGGACCAGTTCGTCCTGCCGTTGTTCGTGAGGGCGGGTCGGAAGCTGCGGCAGCCGGTGAAGTCCATGCCCGGCGTGTTCCAACTCTCACCGGACGAACTGCTGGCCGAGGCACGGCGGGCGCGCGAGGCGGGCGTACCGGCGGTGCTGTTGTTCGGCGTGCCCGACCGCAAAGATGAGAAGGCTTCGGAGGCTTACGCGGCGAACGGCGTCGTCCAGCAGGCTGTGCGGCTGCTGAAGCGCGAGCTGCCGGACCTGCTGGTCATCACTGACGTGTGCCTGTGCGAGTACATGAGCCACGGCCATTGCGGCGTAGTGCGGCGGGGCCCCGCCGGCGCACGCATCCTGAACGACCCGAGCCTGAAGCTCCTGGCCCGCGCGGCGGTGAGCCACGCCGAGGCCGGCGCGGACGTGGTGGCGCCCAGCGACATGATGGACGGGCGCGTGGCGGCAATCCGGGCCGCGCTGGACCGCGCGGGGTTTGTGGACACGCCGATCCTGTCCTATGCGGCAAAATTTGCGTCGGCGTTCTACGGGCCGTTTCGGGAGGCGGCGGAGTCCGCACCGCGATTTGGCGATCGGCGCAGTTATCAGATGGCGTCGCCCAACGGTGCGGAGGCGTTGCGCGAGGTGGCTCTGGACATCGAGGAAGGCGCGGACCTCGTGATGGTGAAGCCTGCCCTGGCTTACCTGGACGTGCTGTACCGCGTGAAGGCCGAGTTCGGCTACCCGACGGCCGCCTACGCGGTCAGCGGCGAATACGCCATGATCAAGGCGGCGGCCGCCAACGGCTGGCTGGACGAGCGGGCGGTGACGTTGGAGAGCCTGCTGGCGCTGCGTCGGGCGGGTGCGGACATTCTCATCACCTATGCCGCGGTGGATGCCGCACGGTGGCTGCAGGAGATGGCCGGTTGAAACTTCCGTTGTAATGCCTCGGCCGCTCGCGGCGGGTCGAGTGTCCACTTGAGCCGCGCCTGAGCAGTTAAATTACCGGGCTGGGCGGGGCCAACCCAACCAGGACCGAGACAGTTGCCGTCAGTTCTGGATGCCCACGATCGAGTACACGATCAGGGCAATGATAATCAGTCCGAGGGCGAGCCCGCCGTACAGAAAGAGCTTGTTGGCGCTGTCGCTTTTCTTGGCGAACGCCGTGGCCACAACCGGTTTTCCGGCCTTGTCCAGATCGCCCAGTTTGACCCCGCCGATGGGCATGGTTTGCTGCGCCGGTTTGCGGACGTTGGCGGCCGCCGGAGCCGGTGGAGGCCGGGAACCATCTTCGAGCCGCAATTCGACCTTGCCCAGCCGCAAGATTTGCCCCGGTTTGAGTACGGCCTCGGTTATGGGCTGCTCGTTGATGAAGGTGCCGTTGGTCGAGTTGAGGTCCTTGATGATGACCTCGTTTCCCTTGAGGATCACTTCGCAATGATGACTCGATACCGACGGCTCGGCGATTTGAAACGCGTTGTCCTCCAAACGCCCAACGGTGGTGCGCTCGCTTTTCAACTCGTGGGCGGCACCGGCTAACCCTTCAGTTAGGACAACAAGTTTGGCCATGGATGGCAGGTAGCTGAGGCGATTATTGGGTGGGGGGAGTCCAAGTCAAACGGTTTCTGGCCATCTCAAGGCCTCAAGGCCGTCGCAGGCTCGCAAAGTCGGTCAGGCCGGGTGCTTCAACGTCCAGCGCGGCACACCGGCAGCCCGAGTGGAGTCATTCGCGCGGCGGCGGGGCCCAGCCGACGCCGTCGGTGCCGTCGAGCGCGGCCAGCAAGGCGTACTCGAAGGCCCCGGCCATCTCCATCAAGGGCAGGTAACGCGCCGTTTCGGCGGTGAGTCTGGGCCGCTGGCCGGCCTCCGGGTCGGGGCAGCCCAGTTGGAGCCAGCTACCCACGCGGATGTCGTTGAGGACCTGGAGCAGCCATTCCATTTCCTCACGGGTGAAACTGGCGCGCGCGCCCTCGGGCGTCGGGCTGAAGCGGTGGAGATCGGCCAGGAAAACCTCGACCCACCGGCGGGCCTCGGCCTTCATGCCGGCCAGGGAATCGTGCAGCAGCTTCTGGGCGTCTGCCAACGCTGAGGTCGGTTCGGCGCGGGTCACGCGGTGGTGTTCAAGGGGAACGACGGGATAGGCCCGGAGCACTTCGCGGAAGACGTGCTGTTCACGCCGGCCGAACTGGAATTCGTACCGGCCATCCACCCGGCGAAGGAATTTCATGCGTCGTCCCGTTCGAGGGTGGCCTGCAAGCCGTAGGACTGGAGTTTGTGGACGTAGAACTCGGCGCGTTCGAGGCTGCCGCGTTCCAGGACGCTCCGACCCTTGTTGTGAACCTCCAGCATGTGCAGTTCGGCCTTCGGCTTGGGCCAGCCGAACACGACCATGAACACATGAGTGACGTACACCATGAGGTTCACCGGGTCGTTCCAGCACACCACCAGGTAGCCAGGCTCGCGCCGGCGACGGGTCTCGGCCTGATCGTCCGCGCGGATTTCCGGCGTTGTCACGGGCACCGCGGTTTCTGCCATGCGGAAAAACGTAGGCGAGAGCGCCGGCCAGTTCAATCACGCAGCCCCGGTCGGAAATGACAGCGGCGGGTTGCGCGCCCGCCGTCTGACTCTATTCTGCGCGAGTGAACATCCGCTTTTACGCCTCCTTCATCGGCGTCAGCCTGGCCGCCCTGGCCGTCGCCGACTGGCCGCACTGGCGCGGGCCGGCCTACAACGGTGCCAGCACGGCCACGAATCTGCCCGCAACGTTCAGCCGCACCGAGAACGTCCGCTGGACCGCCGACCTGCCCGGCCCCAGCGCGGCCACGCCCATCGTGTGGCGGCAAGACGTGTTTGTTTCCTCTACCGACCGTGCGGCGCACAGCCTTGTGGCCCTGGCTCTGGACCGGCAAACCGGACGCGAACGCTGGCGGCACTCGATCGCTGAAGGCATCCAGCGAGACGATCGCAGCAACTTTGCTTCGCCCTCGCCGGTCACAGATGGCGAGCGGGTGATCTTCTTTTACGGTCAGGGGGACCTCGTCGCGTTCGATCTCGGAGGCCGCCGGCTGTGGCAGAGGTCGTTGGCGAAGGATTACGGCGAGTTTGCTTTCCTGTGGACGTACGGCGCCAGCCCGTTGTTGTACGACGGCCGGCTGTACATCCAGGTGCTTCAGCGGGACGTGCCCGTGAACGGCCGGGGCCGGCCCGGCAGCAACGGGGTCATCGAATCGTACCTGCTGGCGCTCGATCCCGCCACGGGCGGGGAATTATGGCGCCACGTGCGCCCGAGTGATGCCGTGGCCGAGTCGCGTGAGTCTTACGCCTCGCCGGTGCCCTTTTCTCATGCCGGGCGCACCGAAATCCTGGTGGCCGGCGGCGATTGCATCACCGGCCACGACCCCGCGACCGGCGCCGAAATGTGGCGATGGGGCACATGGAACCCGAAGAAGATCGGGCACTGGCGACTGGTGCCCTCGCCGGTGGGGGGTGACGGCGTCATCCTGGCCTGTGCCCCCAAGAATGATCCGATCTATGCCCTCCGAGCCGGCGGCAGCGGCCAATTGCCCGACACAGCCGTCGTGTGGAAATCCGATCAGACCCGCGAGGTGACCGCCGACGTGCCCACGCCGCTGTTTTACCTGGGCGATTTCTTTGTGTTGAGCGATCTCCGCAAGGCACTCGCCCGCGTGGAACCCCGTACCGGCCGCGTCAAGTGGCTGATCGAAACGCCCGGCACCGCCAAGTACGAAGCCTCCCCCACCGGTGCCGACGGCCGAATATACCTGCTGAACTTCCACGGCGACGTGGTGGTGGTGGACGCTGCAGACGGTCGGTTGCTGCATCGCGCCGAAATGGGCGAGCCAGGTGACGACCGCACACGTTCCACGGTCGTGGCCGTGGACAACGAACTGTTCATCCGTACCAACCGGAAACTGTATTGCCTGGCGGCGCCCTGACCGTCAAGCTGAGGCGCGCCGCCCATGAAGGCCGCCTACATCACCACACCCGGTCCCCCCGAGAACATCATCTACGGCGATCTGCCTGCGCCCGGGCAGCCCACCGGCTCCAAGTTGCTCATCCGGGTGCGCGCCGTGGCAGTCAATCCCATTGACACCTACCTGCGTAGCGGGATGGTCAAGATGGACCTGCCGAACCCGTTCATCCTGGGTTGCGATTTCGCCGGCGTGGTCGAGGCTGTGGGCCCACACGTGACCCAGTTCGAGCCGGGCCAGCGGGTCTGGGGCAGCAACCAGGGCCTGCTGGGCCGGCAGGGCACCTTCGCCGAGTACATCACCGTGGACGAATGCTGGGCGTACCCCACGCCGGACAACGTAACCGACCAGCAGGCGGCGGCGATGGCACTGGTGGGCATCACCGCCCATCTCGGCTTGTTCCGGCACGCCGGGTTGAAGCGCGGGGAGACCATCTTTGTGAACGGCGCCAGTGGCGGCGTCGGCTCCACCGTGGTGCAAATGGCCAAGCTGACCGGCGCGCGTGTGATCGCTGCGGTGGGGACCCCGCAGAAGGCGGAGGCGGTGCTCAACCTCGGCGCGGATTACGCCATCGTGTACCGCGATGTCGAGCCCGGCCTGGCGCTGCGCAAGATCACGCCTGGCGGGGTCAACGTCTGGTGGGAAACCACGCGCGAGCCGGACTTCGACAAGATCGTCTCCGCCCTGGCCAGCCACGGCCGAATCATTCTCATGGCGGGGCGTGACGCGCGCCCGCCGTTTCCGGTCGGCCCGTTTTACGTCAAAGGCGGCACCATCCACGGCTTCGTGATGTTCACGGCACATCCCGACGAGCAGCGCGAGGCCGCCGATGACATCAATGAGTGGATGGCGGCGGGCCGGCTCAAGCCGCGAATTGACCGCGTGCTGCCGCTGTCCGAGTCAGCCACGGCTCACCGTTTGCAAGAGGAAAGCACTATTGGCAAGAGCGGCGCAGTGTCCGGGAAGCTCGTGCTCGAACCGTGACCGGGAGGCTGCGCCAAACAGGTCACAAGGTTGAAAGGGACAGTGGGGGGCGACGCGGGATTGTTTAACCGTTCACGTTCTACAGTTCACCCTTCAGCCATTCCCCCGCTGGTTACCGGTCCGCAAACGCCTCGCGGAGCAGCGCGATGCTTTGGGGCACGGCCACGTCCGGATCTCCCTGGCCTTCCATTTCCAGCGAGACGTAGCCGGTGTAGCCTGCCTCACGCAGGATGCGGGCGATGCGCGGGTAGTCCAGGTCCAGCGTGTACCATTCGCCGCCGCCGAAATACGTTTTGGCCTGCACGAATACGGTCTGCGGCGCGATCAGGCGAATCTTGTCGTACGGATCTTCGAGGAAATTGCCGGTGTCCAACAGCACACCCAGCCAGGGCGAGCGGATGGCGTTGACCAGCCGCAAGAGCCCCTCCGGCGTGCGGGTGAGCCCCCAGTGGTTTTCCAGGGCCAGAATAACGCCGCTTTGTTCCGCCTTCGGCAGGCATTGCTCGATGCACTCCTGGCACCATTTGAAGCCCTCGTCCTCCGTGTGACCCGGCAGCACCGGCTCAATGCCGCGCGCCTTCATGAGGTCGTCGAAGTTCGGAATGGTGTTCCAGCGGCCGGAATTGAGCCGGATGCAGGGCACGCCCAGTTCGTGGGCGATCTCGATGCACTTGTGCGTGTGTTGAACCTGCTGACGCCGGTATTCCGGATCGGGATCGACGAAGTCCTGGTGGATCGAGAGCGCCACGAGGTCCATCCCCTGGCGGAAAGCGTGGCGCTTGAGTCGTTGCAGGTAGGCACGGTGTGCCGGCGTCAGTGGCTCTTTTTCCGGGATGTCCATCTGGCGATGCAGGATGTCCACGCCTTCGACGCCAATGCGCGCGGCCTTGTCTATGACCGCCTCGATGGGCACGCGCGCGGTCTTGAAGTGCCAATATGAGTAAGTGGCGATGGCGAATTTGATGCGGGGACGAGTCCCAAGTTTGGCGGCGGCTTGCGCGCGGGTCCAAGGCGTGGCGGCGGCCAGCCCGGCGGCGGCGAAAAAGGTGCGGCGGGTGAGGTTCATGGTCGGTACAGAGGTCACATGCCAGCGGCAGCATAGTGCGGCCCACACCGAATACAACCTCGGTTCTTGGTCACTTTCACTTTGGGGTGCGACGCCGACTGACGGTCAAAGCGCCTGGGCACTTGCCGTGCGGTCTGTAAACAAATCGAAAAAGCAAATGGCCCCGGCCAAACGAGCCGCCAGCCCGAGCCAGAAACGGTTTGACTTGGCAAGGTGGGCAGGATTAAGTTTTCCCGTAATTAAGGTGTCACCCAATAACCGATCCATTATATGAATGTCCAACTCCTACGACGTAATTGTGCTCTGGCGGCAGCGACCGTCCTTGCAGTGCTGACAGCGGGCTGCACAGCCCAGCAGCAGGCCCGGTCCAAATCTGCGCCGCCCCCCGCTTCCACCCCCGCTCCCACCCCCGCTCCAGAGGCGGGTTTCCGCACCGCCCGGGCGGCATTCCCCACCGGCAACCCAAACACCAGCGTCATATTGGTGGAAAAGACCGTGCCCACCGAGGTGCTTGCGGGCCAGCCGTTTGAGGTGGTCTATAAGATCAGCAACCTGACCGACCTGATGGTGCAGGACGTGACCCTGCACGCCCAGGCCGGTGAGAATTTCAAGGCCGAGGACGCCACCCCCGAACCCGACGAAACCAGCGAAGGCAAGGCCACTTGGGTCATCGGCGATCTGCCCCCACGGCAATCCCGGGAAATCCGCGTGCGCGGTAGCGCCCTGGAGGAAGGCGTTGTGACCGGTTGCGGGAGCGTGACGTTCAACCCGGTCCTGTGTGAAACCATCAAGGTCCTCAAGCCGGCCATCGAATTGGTCAAGACCATGCCGGCGCAAGTGATTCAGTGTGACCCAATCCCGGTCCGCCTGACGGTCCGCAACACCGGCAGCAGTTCGCTGACGGATGTGCGCGTGACCGACAGCCTGCCCAACGGCTTGCTGAGCGAGGCGGGGCAAAGCAGTGTTGCCTTCGACGCGGGCACGCTCGCCCCCGGCCAGAGCAAGGAATTCGCGTTCAAAGCCACGGCCGCCCGTACCGGCAAGTTCTCCAACCCGGCTCGTGTGACCAGCGCCCAGGGCGTGGAAGCCTCAGCCCAAGCGTCTGTCACCGTCGTCAAGCCCGTCTTGACACTTGAGTGCGAGACGCCCGCCCTGAAAGAAATGGGCAATCTCAAGTTCACCGAGTTTATTGGCCGTCCGTTCCAAGTTTGCTGGGAGGTCAAGAACACTGGCGATGCGCCTTCCGTGGACACGGTGCTTCTGTACGCCCTGTCACCGGAGTTGACCTTGCGCTCGGCCACCGACGGTGGCGCCGTAGTGGGTGGCAATGTTACCTGGAACTTGGGCACTCTGGCGCCCGGCGCCAGCAAGAAGGTTTGCGCGACCCTCGCCGGCACCCGCGGCGGTGACTACCGCCTCAGCGCGAAGGTGACCGGCGCCTGCGCCGAGCCCGGCATGACCGGCTGCAACGTGATTATCCAGGGCATCAGCGCCATCCTGGTCGAGGTCGTGGACGATCCGGACCCGATCCAGGTGGGCGAGGAAACCACGTACCTCATCAAGGTTACCAACCAGGGCGGTGGCTTGGACCTGCAGGACGTGGTCGTGAAGGCCATCTTCCCGGATGGTATGGCTCCAGGTGCCGCTTCGAACAACGCCCAGGTGTCCGGCAAGACCGTCACCTGGCCCACGGTCGCCGCGCTGCCGCTCCGCGAGACCCTCACTTATACGGTGAAGGGCAAGGCGCTGAAGGCCGGCGACAACCGGTTGCAAGTGGAAGTGTCCACCCGGCAGCGCCCGGCGATCATCGAAGTCGAGTCCACGACCGCCTACTGAGTTAGGTGCTGATTCACCCGCAGGGCTGGCCTCACGGCCAGCCCTGTGTGCTTGGGGGCCTCTGGCCGGCGGACCAAAAGTGAAGCAGCCAACCCGCGCTTGTTCTGCAAACACAAGCGCGTCAAGTTGAGCTTTGGTCTCGGGATGATTGGGCGAACGAATACCTGCCGTGCAGTGGTGAGGATTCCGGGCACGCTGGCGTTAGTTTTTGTGTTGATGGGCTGCCACTCGGCAGGCCGGCGGGCAGCGGCAGCACGTACGGATTCACCAACGGCGCGGGTCATCGCGAAACACGAGGACCCGATTGCATCGCTGACGGCCGCGCTGTTGCGACTGGACCCCAGCGTTACTGCCGAGGAGGCCGACACCCTTGCCCGTGCCGCCGTTTACAAGGCTCGCGCGCTGGCCGAGGATTACGCTGCCATCCAACCGGCCTGGTTGCACAACAGCCTGGTCAATCTGGGTGTGAAAACCCGCGGCCTCTGTCACCACTGGGCGGATGATCTCAAACGCCAGTTGACACCGTTGCCCAGGCGCCAGCTTGCCATCAGTCGCGTGGTGGCGCGCGAAGGCACTCCACGCGAGCATAACGCCCTGGTGGTTTATGTGGTGAACCGCCCGCCGGAGACCGGAATTGTCCTGGACGCCTGGCGCCACGGAGGCGAACTGCACTGGGCACCCTTCACCGCGGACAAGTATCCGTGGAAACTGGCGGACTGACGCGATGGAGTCTTGACGGGTCAGGTTCACGTCCGCACTCACTGGCACAGTCCGGTTTGCGCTGCAGCTCGTTTCACGCTTCATTGCCGAGGCTGCGCCAATACGAGCCATGTTTCGAATGATACTCGCCTTTGTGGACGACCTCTACGAGGACCTCGAACTATGGTATCCGAAAATCCGCCTGGAGGAAGCCGGCTATGCGACGCGCCTGGCCGGTCCGGCCCGGCGAACCTTCACCGGCAAACACGGCTACCCGGCTACCGCCGACCTGCTCCTCGCCGACGCCCGCAGTGAAGCTTACGATGGACTGCTGATCCCGGGCGGTTTCATGCCGGACAAATTGCGTCGGGATGCCCAGGTGCTGATGCTCACCCGTGAGTTTTTCGCCGCTGGCAAGCTCGTGGCTTTCATCTGCCACGGGGGCTGGATTCCGATTTCGGCCAAAATCCTGCGGGGCCGTCGCGCCACCGGCTCGCTCGGCATCAAGGACGACTTGGAAAACGCCGGCGCGATCTGGAGGGATGAACCGGTCGTCGTGGATGGCAATCTCATTTCCAGCCGCACGCCGCGTGACCTGGCCGCGTTTGCGCGGGCCATGTTGACTTTTCTTGAAGCACGGGAGGTCGGAGATACGTAAGGGAAATGTTCCGACCTCATTGCCCGGCCAGGCGTGCCACGGACGCAGGATCAAGCGGCAAGATGCTGGTTGACAGGCAGTCGTTGCGTTCACATCTTGGCCGCTGTTTGGGGTTAGCTTCGGTTCTGGATCAAACTATCTGTCAGCGAATTTCCGACATAATACATGAAACGACTCGCGATTCTTATTTCCCGCGCCGGCGTCGTGTCGCTTTGCCTGGCTCTGTTCCCGGTTTCGGCCGCGATTTTGCGCGTCAAGTCGGGCTCCACGAACGAGGCGCCGGACGGGTTGACCTGGGCAAAGGCCTTTCCGGGCATTACGGATGCCCTGGCCGTGGCCAAGGCCGGGGACGAAGTCTGGGTGGCGGCGGGCGTTTACGGTGGCGGGATTGTTTTGAGCAACGGCATCGCCCTTTATGGGGGCTTCGCGGGCACCGAGGCCACGCGCGAGCAACGGGATTTCGTGCTGCGCCAGACCGTGCTGGACGGTTTGCACAGGACCAACGTGCTGGTGATCGCGCCGGGCGCCGGGCCCACCACGCGTGTGGACGGCTTCATCATCAGCAACGGCCGCGCGACCTCGGCCGCCACCGGCACCCGCGGGGCCGGATTGCGGGTGGTGGGCGCTGACCCTGTGCTGGCCAACAACCGTTTTCTGGCAAACAACGCCAGCGGGGCCGGGAACGCCCTGTACTTACAGGACTCCACGGCGGTGGTGATCAGCAATTATTTTGGTTTCAACGGCACCAACCTCACCGCGACGATGGATGGCGGCGCTATTGCCGCGCTCAACTCCAGCCCGCGAATCGAGGGCAATTCGCTGGTGGGTAACCGTGGACGTGACGGCGGCGCCATTCATCTGGCCAACAGCACCGGCTTCCTGCTGGGCAACCATTTCATCAACAATACTGCGGCACGGGACGGTGGCGCGCTCTTCTGTCAGAGCGCGTCACCTCAGATCACCCACAACCGGCTGCTGGGCAACGCGGCCGCCGCCAAGGGTGGGGGCCTCGTCTTGCTCGGCGGCAGTGCCTCACTTGTGTTCAACAACGTCCTGGTCCGCAACACGGCCGCCACCGGGGGTGCCGAACTCAACGGGGGCGGGGGCGCGTTTGTGGACAACACCAGCCAGCCGAGCGTGATCAACAACACTTTCGTGATGAACACCGCGCCGGTGGGCGGGCTGTTGGTCTCGAACCGCAATGCCACCATCGCCAACAACCTCGTTGCCCACGGCAGCTCCGGAGTGGGCGGTGTTGCCGGGTTGCGACTCCAGGCCAACAACGTCTTCGGCAACGGTACCAATTACGTGGACATCCCCGATGTCACTGGTACCGACGGCAACATTTCGGCGGATCCCAAGTTCGCCGGCGACATAAGTGTCGGTGTCATCAACATCCTTCCCGGTTCACCCTGCCGGGATGCCGGGAATTCGCTGCTGGTTCCCCCGCAAGCCACCGACATCGAGGGGCTGCCGCGCATCCAGGGTCCGAACGTGGACATTGGGGCGCATGAGACTGATGGTGTGACGACCGAGTTTCTGCCGGTGGTGATCCGGGTGGCTGTCGAGGGCAACGACGCCAACGACGGTCGCTCCTGGGCGAAAGCCAAGCGCACCGTGCAAGCGGCAATCGAGAGCGCCGGCTGGCAAGGTGGCGAAGTGTGGGTCAAGGCCGGCACGTATGTCGAAAACCCGGTGTTGCGTCCGTTCGTTTCGCTCTTCGGCGGCTTTGTCGGCGTTGAGACCAACCGGGTGGAACGGAACTGGACATTTTACGAAACCATCCTCGACGGCAACGGGACTCTGAACGTCCTGCGCCTGCCGAACCTCAACTTCGATGAAACGGTGGATGGTTTCACCCTTCGTAACGGCGCTGCGCCGGCGGGCGGCGGCATCCTGGCGCGTGGCAATGTCCGGATTCAGAACAACCGCTTTGTGCTCAACACCGCCACTCCTACCACGGCCCCGGTTCGCGGCGGCGGGGCGATTTATCTCGAAACGGGAAACGCGCGGATCGCAAACAACATCTTCTTCCGCAACCGCGCCACCACCTCCACGCCGACGGCCACCGCGGATGGCGGTGCCATCAAGGTCGCCGACGGCGCGCCGTTGATCATCAACAATTTGTTCCGCCTGAATTCCGTGACCAACTCGGCCGGGCGCGGCGAGGCGCGCGGCGGGGCACTCCTGGTCGTGAGCAACGCCCACCCGCAGATCGTGAACAACACCTTCCTCCAGAATTCCGCCTCGGTGTCCAACGGAGCCACGAACTTCGATCAAGGCGGCGCCATCCTCTTCGCCGGGATCGACACCAACATTGCGCCGGAGCCGCTGCTGGCGAACAACCTGATTGCCTACAACTCCTCGGGCGTGTCCGTGCCGGGACAGATTCCCAAAATCCGCCACAACCTGACCTGGGGCAACATCCGGACCAACTACGAGTGGATCGCCGATCCCACCGGAACGGCGGGGAATATCAGCGCCCATCCGCGCTTGACCGGGCCTTACGGCGACCCGCATCTCGCGGCGGATTCACCCGCGCGCGATGCCGGTGACAGCGCGCTGGTCAGCGCGGACTGGCGGGACCTAGATGGCACAACCCGCATCGTCGGCACAAACGTGGACATCGGGGTGGATGAGTTCGACGGCACCCTCCCGCCGATCGTTGACCACATCTTCCACGTGAAACCCGACGGTTCGGATACGAACTCCGGGACCTCTTGGGCGGCGGCCAAAAAGACCGTCCGGGCCGCACTGGAGGAAGCCGCGCTTCAAGGCGGTGAGGTCTGGGTGCAATCAGGGGTCTATGAAGAGCGGGTCCGGGTCGAGCTGTTCACCTACCTTTACGGGGGATTCGCGGGCAACGAGACCAACCGTGCCGCGCGTAACTGGGCGGCAAATCCCACCGTGCTGCACGGCGGCGCGCGCCCGGTGAACCCCGTGGTGGGAGCCCCGGTGGTCACCGTAATCGGGCTGGATGGCTACGCGGCGGTGGATGGGTTCACGATTCAGAACGGTGCGGCGCGGCTGGGCGGCGGGTTGAATGTCTTTGGCTCTGCTTACATCGCCCACAACATCATTCGCAGCAACGTGGTCGTGACCACCAGCACCAATCTACCCGCGCTGGGTGGGGGGCTCTACTGCGAATTCGGCGCCCCCACGATCATCAACAACCTCTTTGTGGCCAACAGCGCCCCACTCTCCTCAGGACAAAACGGACGCGGCGGCGCCATCTACCTCGCCACGCCCCCGGGCCATATGCCCGGCATCTACAACAACACTTTCGTCACCAACCGCGCCGCGGGCGGCGGCGGAGCCGTGTTCCTCGGAACGGGCAGCGGGGCGCACATCGTCAACAACATCGTCGCGTTTGGCTCGTCCGGGCTCGAATCACTGAATACCACGAACGTGGCCACGTACAACTGCGTTTTCGGCAACTCAGGCAACGCCTACGTCGGCGTCATCCCCGGGCCTGGTAGCCTGGCTGTGGACCCCCGCTTCGTGAACTGGTCGGCCGGCAACTACCGCCTCCGGGCTGATTCGCCCTGCATCAATGCCGGCGATCCCACGGCACCGCTGGACAGCTTGGACATTTTCGCGGAACCACGGCTGGTGCAAAGCGCGCCGGAGTTGGGCGCCGATGAATTTTCCGGCCCGGCCGAAGCGGACTTTGCGCTCACGTTAACCCAGCCGTTAGCCGGCCTGGTTGCCGTGGCTCCGGCCACTGTCTTCCTCTCCGCCAGCATCGTGGGGGGCACCCAGGTCCCGGATTACATCGAGTACCTCGGAAATGACGCGGTGCTGGCCGTGGGCACGAACGCGCCGTATTCGAGCGTCACGCCGGGTCTGCTGGCGGGCGAGTACCACCTGGTGGCGCGTGCCATTACCGCCGGCGGCGCCCTGAAAACATCCGCGCCGGTCGCCATCACCATTGTGCCACCGCCGGGCAACATTCCGCCTACCGTCACCATCACCGCACCGACCAATCTCCAGGAGTTCGCGGCACCCGCGCTGGTGGATGTTCTCTTTTCCTGGACCAAGCCCGGCGGGCGCGTCATCCGTTGGGAAATGACGACCAATGGCGTGCTAGCCGCCGCGAATCCGGCCGTGCCGCCGAACAGCCAGGGGGCCAGCGTGTCGTTGCCAAACCTGGACGTCGGTCGCTACGTCGCCCAGGTGGTGGCCACCGACAACTACGGCGACAAGGGCACCAACCAGGTTACTTTCCTCGTGACGCCGACTCCCTCCACCGCTGCTCCGCCACGAAAGCTTGCCAACGGGTCCGTGCGGTTCGAGTTCAGCGCGCCCTCCACACAGAGCCTGTACGTGATCGAGAGCACGCCGGATTTCCGCGTCTGGACGCCGGTTTCCACCAACGCCGGCGGAGCAGCCGTCATTCACATCGTGCCTGCCGGGTCGCTCCAGCCCATCGAGATCTTCCGCACCCGGATCATCCTGCCTTGACTTTGGCTACCGGGCGGTTGTTGACGCCTGCTGAAAGCCGGGTCCGTCGTTTTCCGACGGATGATATTTGGCGTCGCCTCGGTGGGCGCGACCACTAAACTTCCGTTTGCATGTCGTCGCACCCTGGCTTCGGCGCCCACACGGATCCGACGTTCAAGTCGGAACCCCGTCCCACTGGCGAAGTCGTGCGGCGCGTGGCGGTCTATCTCCGGCCTTATCCCGGCCTGGCCCTCGCCACCGCCGCCTGCGCGGTGCTTTCGCTCGGCTTTGGCTTCCTGTACCCGAAACTGACGCGGGTGCTCATTGACGACGTGATCGCCCGCCAGCATACACATTTGCTGGCGCCCGCGGCCGGCGGTCTGCTGCTCGCCTTCCTGTTGCGCGAGGTGTTCAACAGCCTCCGCATCCGCGTCAACAACCGGCTCGAACAAAACGTCATCTACGACATGCGCTGCCGGGTCTATGCCCGGCTGCAGCGGCTGCCGGTAGCTTGGTTCGATCAGCGGGCCTCCGGCGACCTCATGACGCGCGTGATTGAAGACGTCAACAACGTCGAGCGGCTGCTCATTGACGGTGTCGAACAGGGCACAGTGGCGCTGCTGAGCATCGTGGGTGCATTGATCTTGATGTTGAGTTACAGCCCGCTGCTCACCGGGGTGGCTCTGATCCCCGCGCCGCTGCTCGTGGCCGGCGCGCTCTGGTACACGCTCACCGCACACAGACGCTACCGGCGCCAGCGTGAGGCCGCCAGCGCCATGAACGCGCTGCTCATGGACAACCTCCAGGGCATCCGCCAGATCAAGGCCTTTGGCCGTCAGGAGCACGAAGACCGGCGTTTCGCCGCCCGCGCCAATGACCTGCGCGAAGGCACGCTGGTGGTGATGCGCGCCTGGGCGTGGTACGGCCCGGCGATGCAATTCGTCGGCGCGCTGGGTATCGGACTGGTGCTCTGGGTGGGTGGCGCGCAGGTGCTGCGCGGCGAACTCGAGATCGGCCAGCTCGTCGCCTTCATGCTGTATGCGGGCATGTTTTTTTACGAACCCATCGGCCGCCTGCATGGCTTGAACCAGATGCTCCAGTCGGCGCGCGCCGCCGCCGCCCGCGTGTTCGACATCCTGGACACGCCGGCGGAACGCGACTTCAACGGCGAATCGGCGGAGGTGAAACCCCCGGCCGCGCCGGTTGTCTGGCGCGCCCGGGGCGAGGTCGTTTACGACAACGTCGGCTTCAGTTATGGCCCGGGCAAAACCGTGTTGAGACACATCTCGCTAAGTGCCCAGCCCGGGGAGATGGTCGCGTTGGTTGGCCCGACCGGCGCCGGCAAGTCCACACTGGTCAGCCTGCTGCCCGCCTTTTACGAAGCCACCGAAGGCCGCATCTCGATTGACGGCCGCGACATCCGCGAACTGCCGCTGGCGGTGCTGCGCGCCCAGATCGCGGTGGTCAGCCAGGAGGCCTTTCTGTTCAACGGCACGTTGCGCGAGAACATCCTCTACGGCCGGCTCGACGCGACCGAGGCCGAACTCCACGCCGCCGCCCGCGCCGCCAACTGCCACGATTTCATCGTACGCCTGCCGGACGGCTACGACGCCCGCGTGGGCGAGCGCGGCGTGAAGTTGAGCGTCGGCGAAAAGCAGCGCGTCAGCATCGCCCGTGCCTTGCTCAAGGACGCGCCGATCCTGATCCTCGACGAGGCTACGGCCAGTGTGGACACCCAGACCGAGCGTCTGATCCAGGAAGCCCTCGAACGTCTGATGGCCGGCCGGACCAGCTTTGTGATCGCGCACCGGCTGAGCACCATCATCCGCGCAGACCAGATCCTCGTGATCCGCGGCGGCGAGATCGTCGAGCGGGGCACGCACGATGAACTGCTGGCGATGGACGGCCTGTACGCGCGGTTGGCCCGCATCCAAAGCACCGCGACCATCGAGGAGGGCTTCGAGCGGCTGGCCGTACGTTGAGCCAAGTGGGCGAGGACCGCAGTGGCGCGGGCAACTCGCCCGCCGAAGCAGTGCAGTTGAGCGGCGACTCCGCGCGCAAACTTTGGTGTTTGGGGGAAGCGCCCCCAACCAATGTACTCGCGTGGTACCGGGCCGCTTGCGAAACGCCGTTCCCCGCCTGGCCGCCCTTGAAACTGAAATTCATCACGTCCTCCGAGCAGTTCGTCACCGTCCCATGCGGCTGGTCACAAATCCGTGGGCTCTGTTTGCCTTCGCGCGTATAGAGGCACCGTCATTGAATATGAACAAGACCACTGCCAATCGGAGCGTCCCGCGGCTGCCGCTGGTGCCGCGCGGGCGGTTTGAAGCACTCGTTCACCTGGCCCTGGGCCTCGCCGCGCTGGTCGCGGTCTGGCACTTCCAGGTGGCTATCACGCGCTTCGTGCCGAGCGCGCCAGCCTTCGCCGAGCGACTGCGCGAGTCACCGGTTGCGGTCGTGGAAGGAAGACTGGTCTGGAAACCAGCGGTCCGGAAATCGCCCGCTCAGGCCGAAGTACCAGCGGTCACCAATGCGCCCGTGCTTCGCGGCGGGGGACGATCAGGAATCAGCAGCGCCGTGTCGGGCCGCTAGCCAGCCGTCCAGGGAGCGTGCAAGCGTGGGCGGTTTCCGGCTGGTGCCCGGCACCCGACGCGTGTAGCTTGGGCTGCAAAATACCATGATGGCTGGATGGCATCGGCTCGCCCGCCTTTGCCGCTCGCCGGCGGGCGGGCTGGTCTGCTGGTTCGGCGCCTTCACGGTGCTGGCGGTGTTGGACGCCGTGCAGCTTTACGCCGGGCAAAGCCTCGAGGAGTTCACCGTGTCCTGGACCACGGCGTTGCGGCGCGGCTTGGAGAGTCACTACACGATGGCGGTGTTGGGCCTGGGCGTGCTGGGGCTGGCCCGGCGGTTTCCGTTTGACCGCGCCCGGGTCTGGCAGTGGTTCGTGCTGCACCTTGGTTTCGCCTTCGCCTACGCGCTGGCCTATAGCGTGGTTTACTCGGCGCTGCTGCACGGACAGAAGTCCGTGAAAGGCGACCTGTTCGAGTTCCCGAAGACCTTCCAGAAGCTGATGATTTTCTACACGTACGGCAATGTGGCCTTTTACTGGCTGGTGCTGCTGGGGCATCAAGGATGGCATTACTACCAGCGCTATCGCGAGCGCGAGCGCCGCGCCGCCGAACTCGAAGGCCAACTCGCCCGCGCCCAGCTCGAAACGCTGCGGATGCAACTCAATCCTCATTTCCTGTTCAACACCCTTAACACTATCGCCGCCCTCATCCATGAGCAACCCGAGGCGGCGGACCGCACGCTGACGCGCCTGGGCGAACTGCTCCGGTTCAGTCTGGACCGGACCGATACACACGAAATCGCGTTGCGGCAGGAGGTCGGATTTTTGCAACGCTATCTCGAAATCGAGCAGGCCCGGTTTGGCGACCGGTTGCAAGTGCGGATTGAAGTGCCCGCCGAGCTCGAAGCAGCGCTTGTGCCCGCGCTCGTCCTGCAGCCCATCGTCGAAAACGCCATTCGGTACGGCGTCGAGCAGCGCGAGGGCGTGGCTCGCATCGCCATCCGCGCCGCCCGGCGCGCAGACCGGCTTGTACTGACGGTCTGCGACAACGGCCCGGGCTTGCCGCCCGGCGCCGCCGCGTTTCCCCGTGAAGGTGTTGGCCTATCCAACACCCGATCCCGCCTCCGCCATCTGTACGGCGACTGCCAGTCTCTGGAGTTGCGCCCGGCCGAAGGTGGCGGCCTCGAAGCGCGGTTGTCACTGCCATTGCGCACGGCGCTCGATCCGGTCCCGCAGCCGTGCTGCCCGGCGGTGGTGGTGGGCTGCCAGCCCGCCCCGCAAAACGCATGAGCGACTCCGCGGCCATTCGCACATTGCTGGTGGACGACGAAGCGCCCGCCCGCAGCCGGCTGCGCCACCTGTTGAAAGACGCGCGAGATTTTGTCGTGGTAAGCGAGGCGGCCCACGGCCGGCAGGCGGTGGAAGCGCTGCGCGCACATCGGCCCGAACTGATGTTTCTGGACGTGCAAATGCCGGGGCTGAACGGCTTTCAAGTTTGCGAGGAAATTGGCGTGGATGCCCTGCCGGCGGTGGTGTTCGTGACCGCTTACGACCGTTTTGCGCTTCAGGCCTTCGACGTGCAGGCGGTGGACTATCTGCTCAAGCCGATTGACCGAGAGCGCTTCGGCAGGACCTTGAACCTGTTGCGCTCGCGTTTGCGCGGGCCGGTGCCCCCCGATCCGGCCAATCCCCGCCTGCTCGCGCTGCTCGGCGAACTGCAACGCAGCCGGTCCGGGGTCGAGCGCCTGGCCATCAAAGTGGACGGCCGGGTGCTCTTCGTGCGCACGGCGGAAATTGACTGGGTGGAGGCCGAGGGCAATTACGTGAAGCTGCACCTCGGCGCCACCAGCCACCTCTTCCGCGAGACGCTCTCCGCCCTTGAGGCCGACCTGCCGCCGGACCGGTTTCTGCGCATCAGCCGATCGGCGTTGGTAAACCTCGACGCGGTAAAGGAGCTCCAGCCGCTGTTCTACGGTGACTACGCGGTGATTCTCCGCGACGGCCGCCAGCTCACCCTCTCGCGCAACTACCGCGATCGCGTCGAGCGATTGATCGAACGGCGCCGGTGACTAGCGGTCGGGGTGCCGCGAAATCAGGATGCCCCGTCCGGGCGGCGTGCTACACTCCGGTCGTTCCGATGAAACTGCGCACGTTATCTCGTTTGGGCCGCGGTGGCCTACGGAGAAAGTCCGCCATGATTCGTTTCCGCTTTGGGTTGTGGAGTCCGAAAACCCGGCCCGCGGAAGCCGCGGTCGTCCCGGCTCGCGGGGACTCGGGTTTCGGATCGAAGACAGTTGTCGCGCATGGATTGCTCACCGTCGCCGGGCTCGGCTTCGCACTGGCCCTGACCTTGGCGGACGGACCGGGCGGCCAGGCGGCCGAAGTTCCCGAGCTTGAGGCCGCGCTGCGCCGGCTCGAAACACTAGAGCCGGGCAACGATCCAAATGAGTTGGCTTCACTAGAAACCGCGCTGCGCGCCGCTGCAAAAGATTCAGCCGCTCGGCAACGGCTCGAGCGCTCGCTGACCAGCCTGTTGCAATCACAAGCCAGCCTGGCGGCCAGGGAATTTGCCTGCCACCAGCTCAAGGTGGTCGGTACGGTGGAATGCGTGCCCGCATTGCTGGCATTGCTCGAAGATCCGACACTCGCGAACCTGGCCGTCGAGACGCTGGCCGGCATCTCCGATCCGGCTGCAAACCGGGCTTTGCTCGTAGCTTTGCCCCGACTCTCAGGCCCAAGCCAGCACAGCGTGCTCTCGTTGTTGGGCGCGCGATGCGCACCGGACGCGGTGAAGCCGCTGGCCGAATTGGCGCGGCGCGGTGAGGCACCGGCGGCTTCCGCCGCTTTGCGCGCCCTGGGCCAGATCGCCACGCCTGAGGCCGCCCGCGAGCTGACCGCGTTGCGCACGGCCGTGGCCGAGTCTTTGCGGGCAGCGGCCGACACGGCGTGTTTGGAAGCAGGCGAGCGTCTGCTGCAAGCGGGCAACCGGGAAGCGGCGCTGGCCCTGTTCGACCCGTTGTATCGGGAGCACGCCGCCGGCCCGGTACGGCACGCCGCGTTTCGAGGCCTGGTCCGCGCCGAGCCCGAGCGCGCCAACACCCGGTTCATTCACGCGCTGGCCAGCAGCGACGGTGCCTTGCGCGATCTCGCGGCGGAGTTGATCGCCGAGCTACCCGCGGATTGGGACACCCGCCCGCTGGTGCGAAACCTGCCGCATCTGCCGGCGCGCGCCAAGGTGGCGTTGATGAAGGTTCTCGCGGACCGCCGCGACCCGCACTTGCGCGGCGTACTCAACGGCTTGATGCGCTCGACCGATTACGACGTGGCGGCCGCCGCGGTGAGGGCGGTCGGTGCGGTGGGCAGCCCGTGCGATGTCAACCTGCTCGCCGGCGCGGCCATCGTCACCAACGAAGCCGTGCGCGTAGCGGCCCGCGCCAGCCTGCGCGAGTTGCCCGGCTACGAGGTGGAGGTCGAGATGGTGGGGCTGCTGCCGCGCGCCAAACCCGCCGCCCGCGCCGAACTCATGCTGGCGCTGGCCGACCGCGGCGCCTCGAACGCCGTTCCGGCATTTCTGCCTTATGCGACGGACACCAACCGGGCGGTGAGCGCTGCGGCCCTGGAAGCCGCGGCCCGATTCGGCCGGCTCGAGGAGGCGTTGGCCCGGGCCAAAAGCCTGGAGGAGAAGCAACGTGTGCTGGCCGCCCTGGCCCGGGTGCCGGACATCGCCGCGTTGCGCTGGACGGCCAGCCAGCTTTCCAACCCCGCCCTGGCAAACGACGCAGGCGACGCCGCCGTGAAAATTTCCGCGCGCCTGCCCGAGGCGCATCGTGCCACTGCCACGGCCGTACTCGAACAGGTGGTCAGTGCCGCCACGGATCAATCCGTGGCCGCGGAGGCGCAACGCCAGTTGGAGGCGTTGCAGCGTTCGCGCTGATGTCCCGCCGGACCGGGTGCCGAACTCACTTCGGCGTGGTGGCGCGGTCGTTGATCCAGGCCGTGTCGCGCGGGGCCTTGCGCACGCCGCTGACGCCCTTGACCAGGGTGTCGGAGTCCTGCCACTTCTTGATTTCGGCGTGGCCGTCGGCGAACGAAAGCCCGCTGGCCTGGTTGTGGTACAAGGCGGGCAGGTTGCCCCACTCGGGGGGGCGGTCCACCAACACCAGGAGGTAACCGTCGTCTATGCTTTCCTCGCGTTCGTCTATGAAAACGAATTGCGAAGAGGGGCGCTGGATGTCTGCCATCTTCCGGTACGTCCACCATTTGCGGTCAATGATCGCGGTGTGCCAACTGTTGCCGTTCATGCACCCGTTCATTGAGATGCTGCGGGTGCGCGGGTACTTCTTGCCACCGATGGTGACCATGAACTTGTCGGCCGGGCACTTGTAAATGGCGATGGATTCGTTGTACGGGTAGAGCTTGCCGCGCGGAGGCTTGAGCAGGTTGATATTGGTCCAACTACTCGGGTTGACCGGGCCCGCAGTGGTGTGAATCCAGCCGCCCACCCAGCCCTCGCCGTCGCCGTCGCCGTTGGGCACGAGCAGACCCTGATGGTCATCGGCGTACATCATCCACGCCAGGCCGAGTTGCTTGCCGTTGTTGATGCAACCCACCGCGTGGGCCTTGGCTTTGGCCCGGCCCAAGGCCGGCAGCAGCATACCCGCGAGGATAGCAATGATGGCGATGACAACCAGGAGTTCGATCAAGGTAAACGCGCCGGCGGCCCCGCCATCAAGACGCCTTCGGGCAGGATGCTGGTATCTCGTTTTCATAGGCTGTCAGCCATTAAAATAGGCTGCTGTACCTGCGGTTGTCCAGTGTCGCATGGGCTGGCAACCGGTTGCGGAAGAGCTGAGGGCACCACGCTCAACCAGCGAGTGCCGGCGCGGCAGCGCGACTTTGCAATGCGGCTAGCAACCGGGCGTGAATCTGGCCGAACCCCCCGTTACTGAGCACCGCCACCACGTCTCCTGGCCGGGTCGTTCGCACCAGAAAAGCAATGATGGAGGCCACGTCCGGCAGGTACTCGGCCGGGCGACCGCGGTTGCGCAAATCCTCCATGACCTGGCGCGGGTCAAGCCGTTCGTGCGGTGGGATGCGCTCCAGGCCGGCTACCTGGGCTACTACGATTTGATCCGCCTCGGCCAGCGCCGCCGGTAACTCACGCTGAAAGACCCGGCGGCGCGTCGTGTTTGAGCGTGGCTCGAATACGGCCCACAACCGCTGCCCTGGAAAGCGCAGCCGTAGCGCCCGCAGCGTCTCGCGGATGGCCGTCGGGTGATGCGCAAAGTCGTCCACCACCGTGACACCGTCCGCCGCACCCGTAACCTCCATGCGCCGGCGCACGCCGCCAAAGGTGGCCAGCGCCCGCTGGATAACCGCGTCCGGCACGCCGCAATGTCGCGCGCAGGCCACCGCGGCCAGCGCGTTGCGGACATTGAACTCCCCTGCCAACGCCACGCGAAACCGGGTGTCACCCACCGCGAATTCGCTGACCCCGGCGCCCAATTCCAGAATCCGCGCGCGTGCCGTGTTGCCTTTGCCCAAGCCAAACCGCGTGACGGGGCAAAAGTCCACGTCGAGCAACGACGCAAGGTTGGGGTCATCGCCATTGGCCAGCACCAGGCCGTTGCGCGGCACCAGGCGAATCAGATGCGCAAAGGTCTTTTGGACAGCCGCCAGGTTCTCGAAAATGTCCGCGTGGTCGAATTCGAGGTTGTTCAGGATGGCCACCTCGGGCTGGTAATGAACGAACTTGCTGCGCTTGTCGAAAAACGCGGTGTCGTACTCGTCGCCCTCGATGATGAACCACTCGCTGTCGGTGAACCGCGCGCTGACCGGGAAATCGCGGGGCACGCCGCCGATGAGGAAGCCCGGGTTCAGCCCTGCCTGCTCGAACACCCAGGCCAGCAGGGCGGTGGTGGTGGTCTTGCCGTGCGTGCCGGTTACGACCACGGAGCGTCGCCCACGGATGAAAAAATCGCGCAGCAACTCGGGTAATGAGCAATACCGCAGCCGCCGCGCCAGCACGGCCTCGGCCTCGGGATTACCGCGGGAAATCGCGTTGCCGATCACCACCAGGTCGGGCCGCGCGTCGAGGTGCCGCTCGGCGTAACCGTCGAACGGGGAGATGCCCGCCAGGCGCAAGGTGGTGGCTGCGGGGTCGTAAATCTCCAGATCGGAGCCGGTCACCGCGAAACCGCGGTTTTTCAGAGCGGCGGCAGCGGCGGCCATGGCAATGCCCCCGATGCCGACAAAATGGATCGAACGCATGTCAGCAAGCACGGCGCGATGATGCCCCTGGACCACCCGGCGGAAAGCCCGAACTGGAAGCAACTTGTTCACCCCACCCTGTCCCGAGGCAGGCCTGGGTAAATTGCCTCTTCGGTGAGCGTAAACCAATCGTTGTGCAGGCTTTAAGGCATACCGAGCTTCCGCACGGCTTCAGAATTGCGCAGACCCCAGCCGCCGATTAGTTGCGCGCCGGGCCACGAATTGGAGAAAACGTCGTTTGACCCCGTTTTCACAATTGCTTACCTGCCACGCAATCGCCTACCCAGCTTGGCATTTAGCGGCTTCAAAAATTGCGGAACCGTAAACTGGTATCTTGTTATGTATGTCTAAAATGTGGACTTCTAAACGCCTTATGACTTCGGGCTAAAATGGCAAAAAAAGGTGTGAATAGTTCAAACATCTTATTTAACAACATGTTGAGTAGATTCACCTGCTGAAAATTTCACAAACCATTGGTAACCAAAATAATTCGTTAATTTTCAGTCGCGCGCGACCCGTTTATCCATTGGTTCAGGCGCAATACAAAATTTTTTTGACATGTCTAATTGTGGCTGATAAAAAATTAACCGTTGGAGGTAATGTTTAACAACCACAGGGATAACAACAGTATGAAAGGAAACACAATCAAGGAGATCAAGTTGATGGGAATTAGTGTGGTATATGCTGCCGCATTGAGCACGGCTCTGGCCGTGGAATCATCCGACACCATTTGCTTCACAGTCAACCACCCCGGCGCGGCCGGCGATTCCAGCTATCTTGACATGGTCGTCCAGCCCGCAGGTACGCCGGTCTATGATGCTTGGTGCGTTGACCTGGACAAGACAATCACTCCGGGGACGCTTTACACCGCAACGGTTTATGCCCTCGATGATGCAGCAGCGGCCGGGTTGTTTGACCGGCCGGACGCGCCGGACAATCTCGATCTGGTGCTGTACATCCTGAACCAGGATTATCCGGGGAAAAACTCCCCCAATGGCTATGGCATTTACACCTATGGCGACGTCCAGCGTGCGATCTGGCAGTTGGTTGAAGACACCCAATCCACAGGTGGGCTCGGCGTCTGGAACCAGCTTCGGGTGAATGAAATTCTGGCCGAGGCCGCCGCAGCCGGTGAAGGCTACACACCAGGGTGCGGTGATACGACCATTCTCTTCCTAAAACCGGTGCTTAAGGGTTGCGACCCGAACACGACCAGCACCACCACGGCGGCGCAGATCCTCTTCATCGAGGTTTTGTTCGAATGCGCGTCCATCGGCGACTTCGTGTGGCACGACTTGAATCAGAACGGCATCCAGGACCAGGGCGAACCGGGAATCCCGGATGTGACCGGCCAGCTCTTCGACTGCGCCGGCAACCTCGTGGCCACCACAACGACCGACGCGAATGGCTACTATCTGTTCGCCGACCTGATCCCCGGGGATTATTTTGTGCAAGTGACCGCCCCGGCGGGCTATGCGTTCTCGCCGCAGGATCAAGGGGCTGACGATGCGCTCGACAGCGACGCTGATGTTACCACCGGCGCCATGGCCTGCACGACGCTCGTAGGAGGCGAAAACGATCTGAACTGGGATGCAGGCCTGTATCTGCTGCCCACAAATCCCGGCACCGGCACGCCGGGTTATTGGAAGAACCATCCGGAGGCCTGGCCGGTCGAGGTCATCACCATCGGCGGGATCACCTATACCAAAGCCCAAGCGATCGCCAAGATAAGCCTGCCGGACGGCGACAAGCGCAACACCCTCTTCCGGGCGTTGGTGTGCGCCACCCTCAACGTAATCATCGGCAACGACAGCAGTTGCATCGCGGACACCATCGCGGCCGGCAACACTTGGTGGGCGACATATTCGGCCAATCCGGTCAAGGCCAGCAGCAAGGCCTGGAAAATCGGCGAGCCGATCTACCTGAAGCTCGACGCTTACAACAACGGCCTGCTCTGCGCTCCACACCGCGATTGAGCATCCGCATCCGCCGGGTTGAATTAGCGCCTTGCCCGGCGGATTTGTCTGACAAATCCGGCAGTCCGTCACGGGCTGCCGGATTTTTTGTCCCTGCGGCTCGCTGCATATTTGAAGTGCGAGGCGCACGCTCGTCAGGCTCGATGGTTGCTTCGGCTACGTCCGGGTTTGACGCTGTCCGGTTGATCGGAGCAAACTGACGGACCAGCGGGCCGCTGGACCCGTAACCCGGACTTCTGCCGGGCGAAGTTGTCCGTGCTGTTGCGAACTCCGGCTTTCAGGCTGAATGGAGCGGATTCCGCGGCCGTCAGATGCGAGATAAACCACCCGCCGCGAGCGGGTTTTGCAAGGCGGAGAGTGTGAATTGAATCGGTTTTTAGGCAGCGTTTACGCGGGGCTCGGCCTCCTGGCCGTGCTCGGTGCCCTGCTTGTCCCCACCTACCTTCGGTCGGTGGACTCGGCGGTGGTGGCACACGCGGGAGCGAGCGGTCCCGGCCTGATTGAAGAAGCGCAACAACACGCCCGGTTGGACAAACTGGGGGCTGCGGTGTTGCTCGCGCAGGCCGCGATGGCTGCGGAGGTCCCCGAAGCCACGGCCACGCTGTACGCAATCCAGCGCCAGCGCGCCGAACAACCGGTGCCGGCGGTGTGGGGCCGCAGCGATTCGCTGCTGCGACAGGTCTGCTGCTTGCCCGGCGAAGTGCCGCCGGCGGGCGACACGGTGATCGAGGTCATCCTGCCCGAGCCGCAGCGCACGGCGATGGCACGTTACCTGGGTTCACTCCGCCGCGTGGACGTCCAAGAACTGCTTCGGACGCGCGCGATCCGAAATACCTTGTTGTTCCCACCGGTGGGTTCGGCTTCCGGTCACGCCCTGGACGCGACGGTGTTGCTCACCGGGCTCCTGCTCCAAGCCGAGGCCTTTCATCCGACGCTGCGCCAGCAGATCGAAGAACTCGCCGTGGCCGCCAACCGCACCGGCGACACCGCCCAGCTCGAGCTGTGGTGCCTGAACCTGACCACGCTCGCCAAACGCCTGTCCTGGGATCAACTGCTCGCCTTCCTGGCCGCCGTGCGTGACCTGGCCGGCTTGCGCGAGCTGACCCGCGCCATCACCGCCACACCGGGCGAACTGCCGGTCATTTTCTCGGCCCTGCAACTCGCGACGCAGCCGGCGGCCGTCAGCGAGTACCTGCGAGAACTTCCCCAAACAGGCCTGCGCGATCTTCGGTACGCCTTGGGCACGGGCCGGGGCGGGTTGAACCTGTTGCTCGCACGCGGCGAGCCGGTTTACTACGCCGCCTGGCGGGACTGGGTCCTGGCCGTGCCGGGCGCCGCCGCTTTGTACGGGTGGGTGGTCGCCCTGGCCGCCAAAAGCACGCTGCTGGCGCTGCTGCTGAAATACCTTCTCTGGCTCGATGGGGCGTTCTTGATCGCGCGCGCCGTGCCGCATTTCGCCCCGCCACGAGGTGAGTTGGAGCGGCCACTGGAAGTTAGCGGCATCCGCACGCTCCGCCAGCAGACCGTGGCCGGACTGGTGGTCGTGCTGGCGCTGATTCTGGGTGAGCCGGGACTGGCGCGCGCGCAATCACCCGCCTCGTCCCAAACCCTCTGGCTTTTCGCCAAAAACCAAACTCCAATGGTCGCGCAAGCCGCGACGCCCCCGCCCAAGAAACCTATGAGCAATCAAGCAAACTGGCTCGCGCTCGCCGTGTTCTTCGCAGTGCAGACGACCGTGTACATCGTCGGCCTGATCAAGCTGCGCGAAATCAAGCGCCAACAGATCCCCAGCCGGCTGAAGATCAAGCTGCTCGACAACGAGGAAAACCTGTTCGACACCGGCCTGTACATCGGGCTGGGCGGCACCGGCCTGGCGCTGGTGCTGCTGGCGTTGAACCTCTTCACCGCCAGCCCGATGATCGCCTACGCCTCGACCGGTTTCGGCGTGCTGTTCGCCTCGCTGCTCAAGATTATCCACGTGCGCACTTACCGGCGCACCCTGATCCTCGAGGCGTCTCGCGAAGCCACCACCACGGCCATCCTATGAACCGCGCTGTCCTCGTCGTGCTGGTGGACTTCCTGCTGATCAGCCTGGTAACGCTGTTCAGTTCGCAGCGCACGTTCGAAGTCGGCCAGCCCAACCCCGGGCCCGAGATCGGCGTCGAGGTGAAGGCGGTGCAGGACATGCTCGAGGTGCTGCAGCAGGCCCTGGCCATGGAGCAGGCCGCCCAAGGCCAGCTCCGCCAGCAATTGAATCGCACCCGCGAACTGGCCGACGCCCGCCAGCAGGAACTCGCCGCCCGCGATCAGCGCCTGCAGGAAACCGAAGCCAGCCTGCGCGCGGCCGAGCAAACAGCCCGCCAGCTTGCCGAGGAACGGGACCGCCTGCAGCAGGCCCAGGTCCAAGCCCAGCAACAATTGGCCCAGCTAGAAGCCCAGCGCGGCGAAGCCCAGTCCCGCGTGCTTCGCCTTCAGGAAGACCTGACCAAGCTATCCTCCGAGGCGAATACCTCGCGCGCCACGGCCGAGGCCGTGCAAACCGAACTCGCCGCCCGCCGCGCGGAGGTCCAGCGCCTTCAGGAACAGATCGCGAACCTCCAAAACATCGCGCTGGCCGCGCAGAACGAAAAAGGCCGGCTCGCCACCAACCTCGTGCGGGTGGAAACCGAGGCCGCTCAATACCGCGCGCGCCTCGAGGAAAACCGCCAGCAACTGGCCGTGGCCGAATTGGAAAAGGAGCGCCTCCACGAGCACGCCAGCACGCTGGCCAAAGGACTCGACACCCTGGCTGTGGGTTCCCAGGTCCTGGCCGAGGAAATCCGGCAGGACCGCGAACTCGCGCCCAACGCCATCTACAAACGCTATCTGGAAAACCGCGTGGACAGCAGCATCCGCGCGACCCGCACCGGCCTGCTGGGCATGCGGTCCGGCGACGCCAAGGTCGAGCGCGTCGTGCTGTTCCGCGACGCCGACCGGGTCTTCGCGCTCTTCCACATCAATGACACGCCGCTGCCGGCCTATCTGGGTGGACCCGACTGGGAAGAGATGACCGGCACGCTCGGGCGCGGCGGTGCGACCGTGCCCCTGGCCCTGCTCTCGTTTGTGGCCTCGGATCCCCGCGTGCTGGTCGCCCCGTTGGATGATGAGGCCGTGCGCGCGCTGGGTGTGGAGCCGTTCGCGGTGTCCGAGGATCCGGCCAAGTTCCAGGACGCCGTGGTGGTGGGCGGCAAGGAAGGCTATTACGGCGAAGTCGAATTCAAGCTCGTGCCCGGCCTGCCGCGCTACCTGAAGATGCAGCGGCGTCCGGTGGGCAAGATTTTCGGCAAGTTCTCCCCTTCAAAGGGCGACCTGGCCTTCAGCAAACAAGGGGAATTGCTGGGCATCATGGTGAACAGCCAGTACTGCGCGCTGGTGCAAAGCATGCCGCCGGCCCGTCTGGTGCGGTTGGGCAAGGACATCGCGGAGCAGCGCACCAGCCAGATCGGCGCGGAGGTCGCCCGCCGGCTCCAAGCCCTGCCGCTGAGCTTGCAGTAAACCCGGAACCACAGTTGGCAGCGGAGCGATCGCGCCGCGTGCCTCTCGTACGGCTTTTCGCGCCTTCGCAGTCTTCGCGCGACATCACCGCAAAAGCGTCTAGACGCGGAGAAGAATTGGGAAAGCACGAAATTTGCGCCGGCCTCCCCTCAGCCCGGCTGCTGAAACTCCCGCAGCAAGGCGGGGCGCGCCTCCAGAAACCGTGTTAACGCCTCGACCTGCACCAGGGTTTGCGGGCTCAGGCAATGCTCCCAGCCTTCGATGTCGTTTTCCTGGGTCTCCTCGTCCAGGCCGAGCAGGGCCAGAAAACGCTTGAGCGTGGCGTGCCGGTTCTTCATCTGCACCGCCACGCTGCGGCCCTTGGCGGTCAACAGCAGGCCGCGGTACCGCGTGTAATCCACGTACCCGGCCTCGGCCAGCCGCTTGACCATGGCGGTGACCGACGGCCGGCTCACGCCCAGCACGCGCGCGATGTCCACCATGCGCGCGCCGCCGGTGTTGTCCACCAGTTCCCCGATGCGCTCGAGGTAGTCCTCGGTGCTCACGCTGGGGCGCCGGGAGGGCGCCACACGCATTGCCAGACGCCGGTGTTCGCGGGTACGGGAGGCCATAAGTGGCTGGCCGACAAGTTGGCGCAGCAGACGGCGGGCGTCACCTGCAAAGTACGCGCCGGGGGCACGCTTGACAGCCCCCTGAAGTGGGTGTACCCGTAAACGCACAATGTTAGATTGGTCTAACAAATGGCCGCCCCCTCGGGGAATTCACCGCCCGGATGGGCGCCGCCGACCCTCCGTTCTAACCCCCGCAGGTTTCGTCGGGGCCGTCTTGTGCCTGGAGCCCGCACCCGGCCGTGCGGAACCTTGGACGCTCCGGAACCCCGCACCCCGCGCCCACCTGCGCTCTCTGTCCACCGACCGGCCGGACAAGACGGAGACGCCCTTCACGGTGGACGCCGGCCATGTCCAGGTGGAACTGGACGTGTTCCGGTACGAACACGATCGGGCGATGGCCGGCGACGTCGAACAAATCCGCGAAGAATGGAGCGTCGGGCCGGTGCTGGCCAAGCTGGGTATCTCGCACAACTTCGACTTCGAACTGGGCTCGGAACCTTACCTGGAGATCCGGGAAGTAGCGCGCGCGAACGGCGAGACGCGGGAAACCCTCCGCCAGGGCTTCGGGCACGTGACGTTGCGCGCCAAGCTGAATCTCCGGGGCAACGACGACGGTCGCAGCGCGTTGGCGTTGTTGCCGTTCGTTCAGTTGCCCACCACACAGGACGGCCTGGGCCGCGACGTGGTGGAGGCCGGCCTGGCCGTGCCGCTGAGTCTGACGCTGACCGACCGGCTGGAGTTGGGCGCGCAGACCGGCATGCAGTGGATGGGCGATGCGGAGGGCTGCGGTCATCACTTCGAGCTGGTGAACTCCATCACCCTGGGGATCGACTTGAGCAGCCGCTTCAGCGGCTACGTCGAGTTCTGGGTGTTGCTGGACCCGGACGAGGCGGACGACTGGGAGGGCACTTTCGACTTCGGCTTGAATTTTCTGGTGAACGACCACCTCAAGCTCGATGCCGGCCTGAACGTCGGCGTCACGGAAACCGCCCCGGACTGGAACCCGTTTCTGGGGCTTTCCTGGCGGCGGTGAAACCCACGCGAACAACCTGACCCCATGAACTCCTTGATCTGGCTCCTGCTGGCGGTCGGCCTCGCCGTCGTGGTGTTCTGGCCGCGGCGCGGGCTGCTGGCGCGTTGGGGCAAGGCGCGGGCGCTGGCCGCTCGCGTGCTTCACGAAGACGCGCTCAAGCACATCCTCAAGGCCGAGGCGAACAAAGAACCGGCCACACTGTGCAGTCTGGCGGGCGCCCTGCACCTGGGCCAGCGGCGTGCGGCCGCCTTGCTGGCTGAATTGGAAAAGCGCGGGCTGCTCCGCTTCGCCGGCGGCCAGTTGAAGCTCACCGAAGCGGCGCGCGAACTGGCGCTGCACGTGGTGCGCGCCCACCGGCTCTGGGAAAGCTACCTGGCCGATCAAACCGGCGTGGCGGAGTCCGAGTGGCACCCGCGCGCGGAACGCCAGGAACATCTGCTCTCCCCGCAACAGACCTGCGCCCTCGAGGCCGCGCTGGGCCATCCGGTCCGCGACCCCCACGGCGATGCCATTCCCCGGGCCGGGGCCGCACTTCCGGCAGAGGCGGGTCAACGGTTGAGCGAAACGGCGGTCGGCGCGCCGGTAACCATCACCCACGTCGAGGACGAACCGCCGGCGGTTTACGCCCGGCTTACCGCGGCGGGGCTGCGGCCCGGCATGAAGGCCTGCGTACTGGAAAAATCGGATCGCGGCCTGCGCGTCTGGGCGGACGGGACCGAGCACCTGATCGAGCCGTTGCCGGCCCAGAGCATCGGAGTGGCGCCGCTGCCGGAGGTGCGCCAGCAGGACCTGCTGGGCGAGGAATATCTCGCCGGTTTGCGGCCGGGCGAACGCGCGCGGGTGCTGGGCCTGTCGCCGGCGTGTCGCGGCCCCGAGCGCCGCCGGCTGCTGGATTTGGGCTTCGTGCCGGGCACGGAGGTGGCGGTGGACTTGGTCAGCCCGATGGGGGATCCCATCGCCTACCGGGTGCGCGGCACGGTGGTGGCCCTGCGCCGTGAGCAGGCGGGGTTGGTTCGGGTGGCCACAGAACGGAGGATGGCGGCATGAATACAAACACATTGACCCGCGCGGGTTCCCCCGCCGCCGCGCACGAGGCGTGCGCGCGTTGCGACGTCTTCCGCGCCGCGCGGCTGCGCAAGCTCGGCGTGAAAGTGGACCGCTGGGACTACGTGGTCGCCCTGGCGGGCAACCCCAACACCGGCAAGAGCACCGTGTTCAACGCCCTCACCGGCCTGCGCCAGCACACCGGCAACTGGCCGGGCAAGACCGTCACCCGCGCGGAGGGTGGCTTCGAGTACGACGGCCGACGCTACAAACTCGTGGACCTGCCCGGCACGTACTCGCTCCTGTCCACCAGCGTGGACGAGCAGATCGCCCGCGACTTCATTCTGTTCGGGCAGCCGGACGTCACGGTGATCGTAGCCGACGCCACGCGGCTGGAGCGCAACCTCAACCTCGTGCTCCAGGTGCTGGAGATCACGCCGCGCGTGGTATTGTGCGTGAACCTGGTGGACGAGGCGCGCCGGCACGGTCTGGAGGTGGACGCCCGGCAACTGGCGCGCGACCTGGGGGTACCGGTGGTGTTGACGGCCGCGCGGCGCGGCCAGGGCCTCGCGGAGTTGCTGGGCGCGATTGCGGACGTGGCCACGGGCCGGGTGGCCTGCCGGCCGCACCGCCTGGCCACTGATCCGCCGGCGTTGCAACCGGCTTTGAAGGAATTGACCGCCAAGGTGGAGACAGCCTTCCCCGGCCTGCCCAACGCGCGCTGGGTGGCGTTGCGTCTGCTGGCCGGGGACGAATCCATCATCGAGGCCGTGCGCCGGGGCGAACTCGGCCAGTTGCGCGAACCCGCGCCCGTCGCACCGACCGATCAGCCCGCCGCGCGGCAGCCCGCAATTGTTGCCCCATGAGCGCACAAACTCTCGCTCTTCAACAAGACCTTCTCGAAACCGCCCAGCGCTGGCGTGAGCGTATCCCGGGCGACCTCCATGAGCACGTCGTCGAGGCCATATACGCGGACGCCATGCGCATCGCCGCCCGCGCCGTGAGCCGGCCCGGCGCCGCCGCGCAACCGACCTTTGACCGCTGGCTGGACCGCGTGGTCACCAGCCGCGTCTGGGGTTTCCCGATCATGGCCGCGCTGTTCACGCTGATGTTCTGGATCACCATCAGCGGCGCCAACGTGCCATCCCAAGCGCTGGCCGGCCTGCTGGTGGACCAGATTCACCCGTGGCTGCGGGAAACCACGACCGGTCTGGGCTGGCCGTGGTGGCTGCGCGGCGTGCTCGTGGACGGCATGTACCTGAGCACGGCGTGGGTGGTGAGCGTGATGCTGCCGCCGATGGCGATTTTCTTCCCGCTGTTCACGCTGTTGGAAGACTTCGGTTACCTGCCGCGGGTGGCCTTCAACCTGGACGCGCTCTTCAAAAAGGCCGGCGCGCACGGCAAGCAGGCAATGAGCCTGATGATGGGCTTTGGTTGCAACGCCGCCGGGGTGGTATCCACGCGGATCATTGACAGCCCGCGCGAGCGGCTGCTGGCCATCATCACCAACAACTTCTCGCTGTGCAACGGCCGCTGGCCGACGCAAATCCTCATCGCCACCATTTTCATCGGGGCGCTGGCGCCGGCTTACCTGAGCGGCCTGGCGGCGGCGGGGACCGTGGTGGCGGTGGCCAGCCTGGGCGTGGCGATGGCTTTCGCGATGTCGTGGCTGCTGTCCCGCACGGTCCTGCGTGGCGAACTCTCCACCTTCAGCCTCGAACTGCCGCCATACCGGCCGCCGAGGATTGGTCAGACGCTCTACATCTCGTTGCTGGACCGGACGATCTTCGTGCTGTGGCGTGCGGTGGTCTTCGCCTTGCCCGCCGGCGCCGTGATCTGGCTCACCGGCAACGTACGGGTGGGAGACGCCTCGCTGGCGGAGCACGCGGTCCGGTTTCTAGACCCGCTAGGCTTCTGGCTAGGTCTCAACGGCGTGATCCTGCTCGCTTATCTCATCGCCATCCCCGCCAACGAAATCGTCATCCCCACGGTGCTGATGCTCACCGTGACCGTCACGGGCATGACGGACTTGGGCGCCGGCGCGGGGGTGATGTTTGAACTGGATGACGAAAACGCGGTCGCCTCGCTGTTGCGGGCCGGCGGCTGGACCACGCTGACGGCGGTGAACCTGATGCTCTTCAGCCTGCTGCACAATCCGTGCAGCACGACGATCTACACGATCTACAGGGAGACCGGCAGCACGCGCTGGACGGCGCTGGCCATCCTGCTGCCTGTGGTGGTCGGCGTGGTGGTCTGCGTCGGCGTGGCGGCGGTGTGGCGAGCGCTGCAATAGCCGCCAGATCGGCGGCTTACGAGACTGTGCCAACTGTGTCGTCATCGAACTTGACGCCCGTCGGCGGTTCCGTATCTATCGCGCTCAATGATCGCCCTCCCGGCTCTCCAATCGGTGGCTGACCGCAAGGTCACGCGGCTCTGTCCACCCTCGATCGCAAAGCCAGCTTTCAGGCCTTGAAGGGATCTGCCGGCGCGCGCCGCGTTTTTTCAGGCATCATGAGCACTGATAAACCCCGCATGTTCCTCCTGCCCGACGGTCGGAATGTGACCGTCACGTTCGTCCTCGTGAGTTCCCTGTTCCTGCTCTGGGGATTCTGCAACGGGATGATTGACGTGATGGACAAGCACTTCCAGCAAGAGCTGAACCTCACGTTAGCGCAGTCGGCCTGGGTGCAGTTTGCGCACTACCTGGGCTATTTCCTCATGGCGCTGCCAGCCGGTTGGCTCGCCATCAAGCTGGGCTACAAGGGCGGCATCATCGCCGGGTTGTTGATGGTGGCGGCCGGAGGATTGTGGTTCATCCCGGCGACGCACATCGCCAAGTTTTGGGCGTTCCTGCTGGGCGTTTGCCTCATCGCCGCGGGCTTGACGTTCCTGGAAACGATCGCCAATCCGTACACGACGGTGCTCGGCCACAAGCGGTACGCCGCCGCGCGGATCAACCTCGCCCAGTCCTGCAACGGCATCGGCTGGATCTTCGGCCCGATCGCCGGCGGGCTGTTCTTTTACGGCAAGGACGCCGACGGCCGCAGTACCGGTGCCGAGACGCTCTGGATTCCGTACGCCGGGGTGGCGGTGGTGGTCCTCGTGCTCGCGGTGATCTTCTTTTTCGCCAACGTGCCGGACGTGAAGACCGAGGACGATTACCACCTCGACGATCCCACGCCAAACGTCTCGCATTCCATCTGGACGCATCCGCATTTCGTACTCGCGGTGGCGGCGCAGTTCCTGTACGTGGCAGCGCAGGCGGGAATTTTCAGCTTCTTCATCAACTACATGACCTCGCAGGTCCCGGACATCCCGGCATCCGCCAACACCGGGTGGTTGAAGCGGCTGGTCGAGGTCAAGACCACTTTCGGGGCGAAGGAAGTGCGCGAACTTCCGGGCTTCCTGATGAAGCTGAAGCGCCCGTCGGAGCCGGTCGCCGCATTTGTCCGCAGCCAGCTCCACCCCAACACGGTCGCGGCTCTGGACAGCTACGAACCGCCGGCGCCCGTGCCCACGCGGCTGCGCATCGCTGTGGTGCAGGATTTGAACAAAATCGTGTCCGAAGAGGCGGTGCCGAAGAATCCCGCGGCGCGGCTATATGACACGCAACGCTTCAGCGGCGTGCCGCTCAGCGAGGAAACGCGGCGGTTTCTGGAGGGTAACCCCCGGGGCGCGGACCGGTTCCGGTTGAACCGCTTGTTGCTGCGCGACGCCTTCCCGGCACACCTGGCTTACCGCGATGGCGTGCCGCACATCAGCGACCAAGGCGCCGCCACGCTGGCGTCGGTGGGGTTCATCTGTTTCCTGCTCGGCCGCTTCACCGGCGCGCTGTTGCTGAAACGGTTTCCAGCGCACGTGATGCTGGGCACCTACGGGGTGATCAATGTGCTGGTCTGCCTGCTGGTCTTCGGCAAGCTGGGATGGCCCTCGGTGGCCGGCGTGTTCCTGAGCTACTTCTTCATGTCCATCATGTTCCCGACCATCTTCGCGCTGGGCATCCACGGCCTGGGCGTCCGCGCCAAGAAGGCGTCTGCGTTCATCGTGATGGCGATCATGGGTGGGGCCATCCTGCCCAAACTGATGGGTTACGTGGCCGATGTGTACGACATGTCGCGGGCATTCATCGTGCCCCTGGCCTGCTTCGCCTTCGTGGCGTTTTACGGCTACGCCTGGCCGCGGCTGAGCAAGGCGAGCTCGCTCAACAGCGTCAAGCTCAGCGGCGGGCACTGAATCGCATCGCCAGAAAAACGCGCCGGTCAAAGCAGATTCGTGGCCGTGCGATCAGAGCGGGTGAACCCGCGGCCATTCCAGCTCGAAGCCCTGCTGGCGCAGGCTCTGTTGAAACTCGGCCAACAACTTGGGCGTGTTGCGGACCTGGCGCGGCCCGGCCTTCCGCGCCCGGCAGAACGCCGCCAACGCGCCGGCTGCCTCGCCGATGTTCCACTCGACCGGGTGGAGGCGATACGCGCCGTTGGTGATGTGGGTGGTGCCGATGTTTTTGGCCGCGGCCAGCAGGTTCTCCACGCGGCGCGGGATTAGTGCGCCGAGCGGGATTTGGAAGGGCAGGCAGCTCAGGTCGAGGTAGTTTTTGCCGCCGGTGGTGGGATGCAGGTCAATGCGGTAGGCGCCCACGCCCACGCTGTCCGGAAACGATTCGGCCGTGACCTCCTCGCGGGCTTTGCCGGTGGCGGCCATGCGGGCTTCGGTGCTGACGTGTTGCTCGAGCACGGTGAACTCGGCGCGAATCCGGCGGGCCTCGCGGATGTACGGCGCCTTGGCCAGGCCGTCGGTGGTGCCCACCACGTCGCCACGCAGGCGCAAGCCCTTCCAACCGGTGCCGCCGTCGGATCGTGGCGCCTCGGTTTGCATCCAGTACAGCAGTGAGAGACTGAGTTGTTTGGCTCGGGCGAGGTGGCGGGCAGCCTCCTCGGCAGGTACGTCCACCAGCGGGCCGAGCCAGTAGTCGTTCTGCGGCCAGTTGATCAGGGAGATGTCGCTGCGGTACGTGCCCGGCGCGAACTGCCCCGCTGCAGCGATGCGCCGGTAGGTCCAAAGGTTCAGGCCGGCGACCTTGAGGGTGGGGTCGAACGCCGCCTCACGCGGCTGGAGTGTGACCGGATGCGTGGTCTTCCAGCTCAACAACGGTCCGGGCCAGGGGGGAGTCAAATGCGGCACGTAGTTGCGCCAAAAGTCATACTCGGCCGGGCGATCGAGGGTGTGATCTTCCCCATCGAGGTAATCCACCGCGAAACACCAGGTGAAGGCCTGCTGGTTGCCCGGCTCCGGCTCGGCGGGCGCGTGCGGCTCGCCGGTCTCGCGCTGCGCTTCGGCGCCAATCACGTATTCGGTGCCGGTCAGGGGCAGCAGGTCGCCCAGCTCCGTGGCGTCCACAAACAGCGGCGCGGTGAGCGTGCGGCGCGTGCCGGAGCGGCGATCCTCGACCTGCACGGCTCGGACGCGGTCGCCGTCGGTCTCGGCCGCCACGGGGACATGTTCCAGCAGGATGGTGAGCCGGCCGCCGCTCAGATGCGGGGCGAGCATCTGGTCCAGCACGGCCAGCGCCACGCGCGGCTCGTGGCAGAGCCGGGAGACCCAGCCGTTGCCGGGGTTGAGGTGACGCTGGGCACGCGCTTCGGGCGTGAGCGGGTAACGTTCCCGGTAAAAGGCGCGCACGCCGTCCCGGAACTCGCGGTAACTGCGGGTACAGCCGAAGCTTTCGATCCAGGGATGCTCGTCCGGCGGGACAGCCTGGGCGGTGAGCTGGCCGCCGATCCAGTCCGTGGCCTCGGTCAGGATCACTCGCAGCCCGGCACGGCAGGCGGCCAGCGCCGCCGCGCAACCGCCCGTGCCGCCGCCCAGGATGATCAGGTCGGCAGCCAATTCCCGGCCGAGGGTTGCGGCGGCGCGGCTTTGGAACACCCAGGGGCCGCCGAACGCCCCGGCGGCCAGCGAATGGAAAAACGTGCGTCGGTTCATCGTGTTTGCGGGCTGATTGTGGCTTCGGCAAGCGGCAGCGTCCACCGCGAGGAGCAGTCGGGCAATGTGAGGCCAGAAGCCGATGCCGGACCAGATGCCGGACACCTGATGCCAGCGGCCAAAGATGGGCAGCACCTACGTCTTGTGTTGCCAAGTGCTGCCGTCGGCGGGGTACATGGCGCGCCACTGGAGCGCGGGTTCGTGGGGCTGCCGATCCCGGCCTGTCGACTACCCGCTTCCTTGAACAACCCGTTGGCCAGACAAAAAGTGCGCAGGGACAAGATAGAGTGTGCCGTCTTACGCTGCTGCCGTGGGGTTTGACGCCCCGAGGCTTGCCGGCCAAGTATCGTTTATGAATCCTGCAATGGTTCTCACGCTCGGGTCGCACCAGCCCAAAGGACAACACTTTGTTTGGGGTCTTGGCTCGGATCTACCTTTAACAAGGAACCGAGAGGATGTGTCAACCGGCTGATCCCTTTGGGCAACCAACGGCGCGCTACTCGGAAAACTCCCTGCCCGACCGTAGGTGGTGGCCCGGTTCGAGGCCGAGCGGCAGGCGCTGGCGCTGATGGACCATCCGAACATCGCCAATGTGCTCGATGCCGGCACGACGGAGACGGGCCGTCCCTACTTCGTCATGGAACTGGTGAGCGGGATCAAGATCACCGACTACTGCGACCAGGAGAAGCTCGGCACCCGGGAACGGCTCGAGCTGTTCATCAAGGTCTGCCACGCCATCCAGCACGCGCATCAGAAGGGGATCATCCATCGGGACATCAAGCCCTCGAACATCCTCGTGACCCTGCACGACGGCGTGCCGGTGCCCAAGGTGATTGACTTCGGCATCGCCAAGGCGACGGAAGGGCGGCTGACCGACGCGACGGTTTACACGCAGTTGCACCAGTTCATCGGCACGCCGGCCTACATGAGCCCCGAGCAGGCGGAGATGAGCGGGCTGGCCATTGATACGCGCAGCGACATCTACAGCCTGGGGTGCTGCTCTACGAGTTGCTCACGGGCCGGACACCGTTCAATGCGCAGGAACTGATGTCCGGCGCGATTGACGCGATGCGCAAGACGATCCGGGAGAAGGACCCGGTGCGGCCGAGCACGCGGCTGGCGACCTTGCCGGGCGAGGAGCTGACCACCACGGCCAAGCGACGTTCCTCAGACGCGCACAAGCTGATCCATCTGCTCAAGGGCGATCTGGACTGGATCGTGATGAAGTGCTTGGAGAAGGACCGCTCGCGTCGTTACGAGACGGCCAATGGACTGGCGGCGGACATCAAGCGGCACCTGAACAATGAGCCGGTCGTCGCCCGGCCGCCCAGCGCGGCCTACCGCCTCCAGAAAGCCTTCCGCCGAAACAAGCTCACCTTCGCGGCCGGAGGCGCGGTAATGGCCGCCTTGCTGGTCGGGGCGGTGGTCGCCTCCTGGCAGGCGGTGAGCGCCACGCGCGCCCGCAATTTGGCCGTGCTGGCCGAGCACCGCGAGGCGGAGCAGCGCGTCGCGGCCGAGACCGCGCAAGTCGAGGCAGCCCGCCAGCGCGACCTTGCGCAGGACCGCCTGCTCGATTCCCTCATCCGCGAGATGCGCTCCCTCTCCACCATCCGCCCGCTCGGCTACCGGCAGGCACTGCGTGACCGTGTGCGGCTGGCGCTGGAGCTGCCCCAGTCCGGACAGCGCCGAGACGAACTTCGCGCCGAGTTCACGCAGGGGCTGGGTGACCCGTTGGGAGCCGAGCCGGTCGAGGCGGTGTGGGAGCCGGCGCTTGACCCCGACGTGTATGTGCTGCTGGCCGGTCTGAGTTCGGACGGCGAATGGGCGACGGTCTTGAGTAGCGATCAAACCCTCGTCCTCTTCGAGACGCGCACGGGCAAACGCGTCGCTGAGATCAAGGATCACGAACTGCCCCGACAGGGAACCGCTGTTTTGTGGTCGAATCCGGTTTTTTCCACCGATGGCCGTGCCCTGTATGGGATCGTCCGCGTCGCGGGAGCGGCCCTTGGTCTTGACGCTTTCACCGTCGCGGAATGGCGGCGAAATCCGGATGGCTCGTGGGCTCAGCGTCCGCGCCTGGCTCAACCGGCCTTGGCCGTGATGGGAACCCGCGACGGGGTTTTTGCGGTGCTGCCGGCGGCGGACGAAGCCCTTCATGTCCTCAACCTCGAAACCGGGCTGAGCTTGGGCACATGTTCTCCGCTTCTCAACGAGCTCCGCCTCGGGCGCATGGCTGCTCTCGCGCCGAAACGGGGGCTGATTGCGTTCGGGACCTCACCCGGCGTAGGCCGGTTCAGCACGGCCATCGAAGTCCGGAGCCTGAGCGGCTCACTCCGCCACGTTCGCCTCGAACCCCTCGCCGGCATGGGCCGCTTTCACTCCGCCCGCTTCAGCCCGGATGAGCAATATCTGGCCTGCACCGGCGAGACCGGGGCGGTGATCCACGAGACCAGGGAGTTCAGCATCGTGAGTCGGGTCTTCGGCTATTTTGACGAAGGTTATTCTGGAGGCGCTTTCGTCGGCGACGGCAGCACGGTGGCCTTTCCCGCCGGACAGCGCTCGGGAATCCGGCTTCTTTCTCTGATCTCGGGTATCGAGACCCATTTTCAAACTCGAGAGCTGGTGTGGGACCTAGTCTCGTCGGACGACGGCTCGACGCTGGCGCTCCAATCCGGCCGGCGAGCCATCGGTTTCGTGCGGCTGGCGGATACCCGGGAACGCCGCCGACTGACGGGCCATGTGGGCGACGTGACGGCGCTGGAGTTCATCCCCGATGGGCGCCTGATCGCCTCGGCCGGCAAGGATGGCTCGGTCCGTTTCTGGTATCCTGCGTCCGGCACCCTGCTCCGGACGGTGGCCCGGCCGAACGCGATGGGGCAGACGGTGGGTTTCAGTCCCGATGGCCGCTGGCTGGCCGTGGGCGATTACCAGCACGACCAGATTCAAGTCCTCAACGTCGAGACCGGGCAGGAAGTGTTGACGCTTGGAGAAGCGCGCATCGGCAGCGGTCCGACCTGGGGCTGCGGGTTCAGCCCGGACGGCCGCCGGCTGGTGGCCGTCGGGAACGGCCTGAGGGTATGGGAATTGGTGCCGAGGGAGGAACGAACCAACCCTTTCCCCCTGGGAGGCACGCCTCCAGATGCACGAGAAGGGCTGGTTCCGAAATCTCCTGTTTGATCCGGCGGGGCGATGGATCGCCTTTGCCGGATACACCAGTGACACCACCGTGGGCCCAGAGATTCTGATTCGCAGCTTTAATCCCAGCATCGCTGGCGGAGCCGGTCCGGCGCGGTCGAGTCGGGCCGTGCAGTCAATGGGCGTGCTGCCGGTCAGCCACCAAATTGTCTTCACCGCACGCGACGAAGATGCGCAAGGCAACCGGGTGGAAGGCGAGCGCACGTTGCATTTCCTGAATCCGGCCACGCGCGACATCGTGCGCTCCCTGCTGCTGCTCGCGCCAGGAGAACGCTCCTCCACCTGCATTTCCAACCTGCGGTTCAGCCCGGACGGCACGCGCCTGGCCGCGGCCAATCACGACGGGCGGCGGGTGAACCTTTACAACGTGGCCAGCAGCCGTCGTCTCTACTCGCTGCCGGACGACACAGGCGTCATTTGGTGGCTGGCGTGGCATCCCGACGGCCGTCGCCTGGCCGTCGCCCGGGAGAGCGGCGACATCTCGGTCTGGAACCTGCCCGAGGTGGAAGCGGCCATCGCCGAGGCCGGGCTGGCGCCGTGAGCGCAACCGGCGGATAAACCCACTTGTGCAAGTGCGCGTCAGACTGGTCCGTGTGCAAAACTGCCAACCCGCTGTCGGGGCCCACACGTCGGCCGACCTGCTGGACTCGAAGCTCGTTCTTGCAGACGCGGCTCACACCAAGGTAAAGCCGAAGCAGGGGCGCATCTCAGTTTTTTGCAGGGGGGTGTAAGCTTTCGGCATGAAAACGACCTGCCTGGAGTCTGTTTCCACCGTTCCGTCCCTTCCCGTTCCGACCGAACCGCTGGCGGTGCTGGCCGCCCGG